>Ga0181520_10012009_pt1 | contig 11227 bp, 9 predicted proteins | sample PEATcosm2014_Bin_29_FD_132451 | JGI IMG/M metagenome (GOLD analysis project Ga0181520, IMG submission 132451) | Peatland microbial communities from MTU Mesocosm Facility, Houghton, MI, USA - PEATcosm2014_Bin02_30_metaG | ecosystem: Environmental > Terrestrial > Soil > Wetlands > Peat | place...
GGACTTAGAAAATACGACGCTCACAAATGACATATGAGCGACTTTGATTTTCCGCGAAGGTGTTTTGATGGTCTAAAACGACCGTTTTTGGGGCAAAAACCCCTAAGTCCGACAGGCTGCTAGCACCGTTGTACTGAAGGTACCGGGGGGCATTTTGGGGATTTGGCTTGATTTATGTTGCTCATGCAGCCGACTGGCGCAACAATGGGCTGGATAATAAAGTGCTTGCAAAAGAGAAAAATCAAACACAATAACGCTCTGGGTCAGCCATAACGACCGAAGAATGCGCCAAAGCAAATTGGCTTTTAACAACGTAACATGCCTCACGAAGCCGACATCCTCGACCATAAACGCATATACTTCATTGATGACGCGCCCGAACTGAGAAAAGTCCTCAAAACCCTGCTCGAACGCATACAGCCCAAATGGGTGGTCAAAGATTTTGCGGACGCCGCCAGCGCGCTGGCGGCCTGTGAGAAGGAGGCTCCTCACCTGATTATTTCCGATCAAACCATGCCGAAAACCACCGGCACCGAAATGTTTGACATTATGCGCAAGAAATATCCGGAAATCATCAGAATCCTGATCTCCGGACATGCCTCCACTGCCAATAAAATTGCATCCGCCCAGCAATATCTTTCCAAACCTTTCAACATCCGTGAAATCGCCGACACGGTTAAACGGGCGTTTGCGGCCCAAGAATCCCTGGCCAACCCCCGGTTCGCCAAACTCGTGGGATCCATCACCTCCTTCCCGGCCCTGCCAAAAAACTGCGTCAACTTATTGCAGGAACTGGAAGGCGACGTCAACTCCGACAATATCACGCGGCTCATCAGTGAAGATGGTGGAATTCTGACGCGGGCCCTGCAATTGGCCAATTCCCCGCTGTTTCACGGCGGCACCGTGGCCGAGGATGCCGGTGCCGCGTTGGTGCAACTGGGAACCAGAAATATGCGGGCGCTGGTTCTGTCAGTTCACATCTTCCAAGGCTACGAAAAAATCAACTTGCCGGAAATCAACTACACAAAACTGTGGAACCATTGCTGCCTAACCGCGACCATCGCTCAACAACTGGCCCGGAAGCAATCCGGCGGCGGAAGCCTGCACGACGTGTTTTTCGCCGGTTTGGTTCATGACCTCGGACGGCTCATCCTCATGGAAAATCGCCGGGAAGAGTATGCTTCGGCTTGTAAACAAGCTCTCGCTCAAAAGACCGGCCTGGAAGCGGTGGAAACTCAAATGTTCGGGAAGAACAACACGGAACTGACCGGCTTCATGTTGCAGTTGTGGGGCATGCCGGAGTCCGTCTGTCGGACCGTGACCAACCATCTTGAACCCTGGCAACAACCGGGGGAAACTGCCATCACTCCCGCCACCATTCTGTATGTTGCCAATTTCCTGGCGCGGCGGGATAATCCACCTGATCCCTTTGCAACCCCCCCGCTGAACAAAGAATACCTTGAGTCCGTTGGATTTCAATTGGTCCCTTGAACAGTTGGAATTTACCCGGCCAGGATGGCCGTGGCGGTGGCGTAATGTTCCGTGTGGCTGAGACTGATTAATAACTCCTTCGCCCCGCGCGCAGCAAACAAGGCTTTACCCCGCCCGTGCAGGACCACGATCGGACATCCGGATTCCTCGTGGGCGATTTCAATGTCATGCCAGGACAATGCCGCACTAAGGCCGGTGCCGAACGCTTTTGACACGGCTTCCTTGGCGGCAAAGCGTGCCGCAATCTGCGGCGCGGGATTCCGGTATGACTGGCAATAGGCAATTTCATTAGCCAACAGGATGCGGGTGAGGAAGGCCTCCCCCAATTTCGCATGGGAGGCTTGAATGCGTGCCACTTCCACAATGTCCGTGCCCAGGCCGAGGATCATGACTTTGGCGTGGTCAGTCGGGATAGTTTTGCATCAGGACCAGCATTTCCCTCACGGCGGCCGGGAGTCCAATGCTGACGGCGCGGCTGATGATACTGTGGCCGATGTTTAATTCCACCAGATGGGGAACCCGGAGCAGGAGGGCGAGGTTGTGATAATTCAAACCATGGCCGGCATTGACCAGCAGGCCCAGATCATGGGCCTGTCTGGCTCTGGCGATCAAACGCTGCAATTCCCTTTCCTGATCCGCTTCGTTCCCGAAGCAGTTGGCAAATCTGCCGGTGTGCAGCTCAATGAACTGGCTGCCCACGCGGGCGCTGGCGGCAACCTGGGCTTCGTCCGGGCCAATAAATAAACTGACTTCGATGCCGGCATCGTTCATTTGGCGGCGGGTCTCGGCCAGCGTCTTTTCATTCGCCGCCACATCCAATCCCCCCTCCGTGGTCACCTCCAAGCGGCGTTCCGGCACGAGACAAATAATGTCCGGCCTCAACTTCAAGGCGATCGCGGCAATTTCGGGCACATTCGCCATTTCAAGATTCAGGCGGGTTTTGACGACCTCGCGCAGGCGCCACACGTCCCGGTCCAGAATGTGGCGGCGGTCTTCGCGCAGATGGGCGGTGATGCCGTGGGCTCCGGCGGCCTCGCTCAGTTGAGCCGCCACCACCGGATCCGGTTCCCCTTGGGGGAGACCTCGATAACGGGCTTCCCGCAGCGTGGCCACATGGTCAATATTGACACCTAGTTTAATCATGAGTCAGGGCTGACCGCCATACCACGCCGGTGATAAATGCCAAATATTTCTTCATCAAGAGGTCTTGGTTTGCCAAAAATGGCGGACTTTTGCAAATTGAAACATATTTTTATTGCGGCCATGGGTCCGTTCCGGCTTTCATTCACTGTGTCTAAATTAGGGACTTTCATCAAATACTGGATGCCAACGCTCCTCTGGATGGCGCTGATTTTTTGCGCCTCGGCCGACAGCCATTCATCGGAACGCACCTCCCGCATTATCATTCCTTTGTTGCACTGGCTTTTTCCCCATCTCTCGCCCGTTCGGGCGGAAGCAATCCATCATTTCATTCGCAAATGTGCGCACTTTTCAGAATACGCTTTCTTTGCGCTCTTGGTCCGCCGCACCTTGACCCACGCCTTGTGCCGGGGGCTGTCCACCTGGTCATGGCGGCTGTTTGGTGCCGTGGTGGGCTTGGTTTTTCTCTACGCTTCTTCGGATGAATTTCATCAGTCCTTCGTGCCCACCAGGACTCCGGCGATCAAGGATGTGATGATTGACACGGCGGGCGGCACCGTCGGTTTGCTGGCGGCGTGGCTTTGGCACCTGACCAGGGAAAAAAGGCGCGGGATTAATCTGCCAAGTGGAACGCGGGAAAACGGGAAAACGAAAACGGCGGAAAGTTGACCCCCGACTTTGCGCCGGGGAAAATGCGGTGGGAACCTATGAAACGTCCGTTGGTCGGCGTCATTCTCGGGTACGGGATGGGCATCTGGCTCGGCCACTTTTTCGAGCCGCCTCCGCTCTTGCTGTGGGGTTTGGCTCTGGCCGTCGGCGCACTCGCACTCCGGTTTGGCCAGCGCCAAATCTGGTTGCTCTGGCTCTTGTTGATCGTATCCGGCTGGGCCAATTTGGTCAGTCACACCGCTGTCATTTCGCCGGACGACCTTCGGAAACTCCTCGGCGGCAGCCCGGCCGCGGTCACGGTGCGCGGGGTTCTGGCCGAACCACCCCAGGTGAAAGTGACCGAACGTGAAGGGAGTACGACTCTGTCTTCCACAACCGTGTTGGAGGTGTCCGGCTTGGAGCGCGACGATCAATGGCAGTCGGCCTCAGGCCGGGTGGCTGGTATCACGCCCGGAACTTTGGATGCGCGTTTTTACAAGGGCCGGGCGGTTGAAGTCACCGGCACCATGGAGCCGCCGGCCCCGCCGCTGGCAGAAGGATTGCTGGATTACCGTGAGTACCTGCAGACCCGGGGTGTTTATTACCAACTCAAAACCACTTCGACCAATGACTGGCGAACGCGTCCTTCTGATTTGGAAAATCCACCGATGACGCAACGGTTTCTGAACTGGTCACAACGGACCCTGGCGCTGGGCTTGCCGGGGGAGGATGAAACGTTGCGCTTGATTTGGGCGATGGCGCTCGGCTGGCGAACCGCGTTTACAGGTGATGTGGGGGACCCCTTTTTAAGGGCCGGAACCATGCACCTGTTTGCCATTGACGGGTTGCGAATTGCCTTGGTTTCCGGGATGCTGCTTACGCTGTTGCGGTTGTTCCGGTTCTCCCGCGCGGTGTGCGGCTTGCTGTCCATTCCGGCCATCTGGTTTTACACGGCGGCCACGGGTTGGGAGCCATCCGCCATCAGGGCATCAGTGATGATGACGATCATCATCTTTGGCTGGGCGTTGAATCGGCCGGGAGATCTGTTGAACTCGCTGGCGGCGGCGGCCTTCATCATCCTGGTGTGGGATCCCCGGCAACTGTTTGAAGCAGGCTTCCAATTGTCATTTCTGGTGGTGCTGGTCATCGGCGTGATGTTGCCGCCGCTGAATGAATTTATAAAACAACGTGTCGAATTGGATCCGCTCGTGCCCGTTGATTCGGTTCCACTATGGAAGCGGTACAGCGTCAATCGCTTGCGGGCTTTCCTGTGCTTTCTGGCGCTTTCGTTCGCGGCCTGGATGGGTTCGATTCCCCTTTCCGCCAAATATTTTCATTTGTTCAGTCCGGTCTCCGTGCTGGCCAACGTGGTGGCGGTTCCGCTGGGGGCAGGGGTGTTGATGAGCATCTTGGGCAGCCTGATGTGCGGCGGTTGGCTCCCCTGGGTCTCGATTTTGTTTAATCACAGCGCTTGGTTTTTAATGATGGCCATGACCCGCGTCAGCGAGCTCTCCTGCCATCTGCCCTGGGCCTATGAATATGTGAAAGCACCGTCATGGCCGGTCATCGGCCTGTACTATGTGGCGTTGGTTGCAGTGTTCACCGGATATCTTCGGCGGCCCCAACGAAACCCAGCCCGGGTTGCCATCGTCACGGGCTTGACGGGAACTTTGTTCGCCGCTTTCTGGACCTGGCAAACCGCGCAACGGAAGATCACCCTGACGGTGCTGCCCCTCCGCGGCAGCCAGACGGTGTTCGTGGAGGGACGACAAAACCGCTGGCTGATCAATTGCGGCAACGAGGACGCTGTGATTTTCACCCTTAAACCCTTCCTGCATTCGCAGGGGGTGAACCGGATTTCCCGGCTGATCCTGACGACCGGTGATGGAGGCAGTTGTGGCGGCGCAGCAAAGTTGAAGCAACTCTTTGGTGTGGACGTACTGTTTACCAGCGACAGCCGGTTTCACTCGACCGCGAGCCGTGAGTTTACCGCACAATTTGATCAAGCTCCGGCGCACCATCAAATCCTGCTCCCCGGGGCGACAGCAGGTTGCTGGCAGGTGTTATATCCCGGCCCGGAAATAAAATTTCCACGCGCGGATGACAATGCGCTGGTGTTGCGCGGGGAATTCTACCAGTCCCGGATTCTGCTCCTCGCCAGTTTGGGACGCAACGGTCAGAGCGCCCTGTTAAACCAGATGCCTGACTTGCGGGCGGACCTGGTGATCGCGGCCCTGCCCGCCCAGGGCGAGCCACTCTGTGATGCTCTGATCCAAGCGGTTCAACCCAGGGTCATCGTGATCGTGGATGCCGAATATCCGGTGTCGCGCCGGGCAGGCGACGCCTTGCAAGCGCGGCTGGCACAAACCGGGATTCCCGTGGTCTACACGCGCACCGCCGGGGCGGTGACAATCACAGAAAACCCCGGCGGCTGGAATTTGAAGACGATGAATGGATCCAAAAGTCTGGCTTGGCCCTGATTGATCGCATTGCTCTACCGGCCGGCCTGTTTGTAATCGTCTTCGTGCTCGCCGCCGAAGGCGATGCGTTCGCGGGATTTATCCTTGCGATTGAGCTTGTGGCGGCGCTCGACAATCAGCGTGCGCTTTTTACGGCGCTGGCGCAGGGAGGCGATTTGTTCTCCCAGTGCCAGATAAGCCGCCAGACGTTCGGGGCCAAGCCTGCCTTGGGTTACGGCCTGGCGCAGGGCGCAACCGGCGTCGGTGCCGTGCTTGCAATCGGCAAACTGACAGTGACCGGCCAGGGTCTCAATGTCCGAAAAACTCGCGCGCAGCGTCTTTTCATCCGTCCACATTTGCACTTCCTTGATGCCGGGATTGTCAATGATCATGCCGCCCTGGGGCAGCACCAGCAATTCGCGGGCGGTGGTGGTGTGCCGCCCTTTGCCAGTGGTTTCGTTGACCAAGCCGGTCCACTGGGAATCGTCCCCGAGCAGACGGTTGATCAGGGCGGATTTTCCCACGCCGCTGGAACCAATGAAGGTCGTGGTGGTCCCGGGTTGCAACAGACTGCGCACCAACTTCAATCCCTTTCTGGTTTTGGCGCTGACCAAGTGAATTTTGGCCTTGGCCTGGAGCGCGCTGATGGTCTTGACGGCCGCCTGATTTTGGGTTTCTGAGTACAGGTCTGCTTTGTTGATCAGCACCACGGCCCGGGCGCCACTCCGGGCGATGACCGTGAAAAAACGTTCCATCCGGCGCAGATTGAAATCCGCGTGGGCATCGGTCACCACGACCACGGTGGTGATATTGGCCGCGATGACTTGTTCCTGTTCGCTTTCACCCACCGCACGGCGGGAAAGGCAGCTCTGGCGGCTCAGACGGGCTTGGATGACCGCCGTCGGACCGCCGTCGGATATCTCCAAGGCGACCCAATCGCCCACCGCCGGCAGTTCAGCGTCGGTTTCGGCGTCATGGTAAACCTTGCCGCTCAGGGTCGTCACCAGCTCCTGCACCCCATTCGGGCCGGCCACCAGCGCCCCGTAGCTGATGCGATTGTCCCGGATCAAACGGGCGGGTTGCCAGCCCTTGAGATGATACGGGGCGAATTCCGTTTCAAAGGCATCGTTCCAGCCGAGTTGATTCAAAGCGTCACGCCGGCCAATTCCTGCGGTTCCAGGGTTGGGTTTTGTCGCCATCCCCCGGTCGGAATCATTCGGGATGGCGCCGGCACCTCGTCCCGCCACGGTTGAATCAGCCTTCATCATCCAGTCCTTTGGCCAGAGTCTTTGCGATGTGATCGAGCAGTTCGCTGCGTCCCTGCCGGGTGACGGCCGAGGTGGTGAAAAATTCCGGCAACTCCTCCCACCAGCCGGCCAAATGTTCCTTGAACAACCCCATGTTTTTCTCCAACTGCGACGGCGTCACCTTGTCGGTTTTAGTGAAAACCAGGACGAACCGGGTGGACCGATCCCCCAGCCAGTGGACGAATTCCAGATCAATCGCCTGGGGCTCATGCCGCGCGTCAATCAAAACAAACACGCAGGCGAGGCTGGTGCGGTCTGTAATATACGAAGTGACGGCGTCATTGAACTTGGCGCGGTTTTCCCGGGCCACCTGGGCGAACCCGTAGCCGGGAAGATCCACCAGATACCATTCCTGGTTCATGGTGAAAAAATTGATTGTTTTGGTGTGACCCGGCGTAACCGAAACCCGGGCCAGATCCTTTTTGCCCGCGAGCATGTTCAGCAGGGAGGATTTGCCCACGTTTGACCGGCCGATAAAGGCGAATTCCAGCAGGCTTTCCGGCGGACAGGACTCCAAATCCGGAGCGCTCAGGTCAAAAACAGCGGACGTGATATGCATGATAATATAAATGCGACGCGCTCATTATGGGGTAAAACCGTCAAAACGGACATCTTAATTGCAATGAATTGACCAATTCTGAGCAGCCGTGAAAAAAAGAGTCTTGCCGCCACCGGCGCTTTCTCTTAACACTCAACTCCTGAATCGGAAACAAAAAAGTGTTCCGATCAGACAGCAACCGCCGGAAAAATTGAAATGCCAGTAACTGACACGGCAGATTTGAAGCAGACTCCGGTTCTCAACCAGGCGGTGTTCAATTCCATTCTTTTTCGTGCCAGTCCGGTGGGCATTTGCATCACCTGTCTGGCGCAGGGCCGGTTCGTTGAAGTTAACCAAACCCTTGCCACCATGCTGGGCTATGCGCGCGAGGAACTCCTTTTTCACACCACGCTGCATCTGGGCATCTGGGCCGATTCATCCGAGCGCGCCCGGCTGGTTCAAATCTTGCGGGAACACGGGATGGTGCAGCAATACAAGGCCAGGATCCGTCGAAAATCCGGGTTGGTCGGCACGGTGCTGGTGGCGGCGGAACTGATCAAATTGGATGGCCAGGCCCATCTGCTCGGAATATTTACCGATATCACTGACGACGAGCGCCAAAATGAGGAGTTGCGCCACGCCAAGGAGGCGGCGGAAGTGGCGAACCGCGCCAAAAGCGCGTTTTTGGCCAACATGTCCCACGAGATCCGCACCCCCATGAACGCCATCCTGGGTTATGCGCAGTTGTTGCAGCGCGATCCCGGCCTCCCGCCGGATGCAAAAGACAAGCTGAACATGATCAGTCGCAGTGGACAGCATCTGTTGGCGTTGATTGAGGACGTTCTGGAAATGTCCAAGATTGAGGCGGGCCGGGTTTCCGTGCAGCCGGTCTGCTTCGATTTGCCCGGCGTGCTGGGCGACCTGACTTCCATGTTCCGGCTGCGGACAGAAGCCAAGGGGCTTCAATTCAAAATTGTTACCGATCCTGTCCTGCCGCGGCTGATTGTGGCCGACGAAGGGAAGTTCCGCCAGGTGCTGGTCAACTTGCTGGGCAATGCGATCAAATTCACCCATCACGGATGCGTGGAATTGCACGTGGCGGTTCAGCGCCACGAAGATCTGCAATTGTGGTTGAACGCCAAAGTCACCGACACCGGGATTGGCATTTCGGCCGGCGATCTCGCCAAATTGTTCCGTGAATTTGAACAAACCGACGGCAACCGACAGTTTAATGAGGGCACCGGGTTGGGGTTGGCCATCAGCCGCGAATATGCCCGTCTCATGAGCGGAGACATTACCGTGACAAGCCAGATCGGGCGGGGAAGCTGCTTTCAATTGCAGTTGCCCGTTCGGGAAGGGGATCGTCACGATGCGGTCGGATCGCCGAACGTCCGGCGCGTGATCGGTCTGCAACCCGGCCAGCCCCCCATCCGGGTTTTACTGGCTGACGACAACGCCCCCAACCGGAACTGGCTCAAACAACTCTTGCTGCTCATTGGCTGCCAGGTCATGGAGGCGGCCAACGGTGAGGAAGCCATCCGGGTTTGGGAAAAATGGAAACCGCATCTCATCTTGATGGATCTCCTCATGCCGGTGTTGGATGGTTTTGAGACCACCCGCCGCATCAAGGCTTCGCCTGTGGGAGCGGATACCGTGATCATTGCGCTGACCGCCACGGTTTTGGAGGAAAGTCAGCGCGCGATTCTGGTGGCGGGGGCGGCTGATTTGCTTGGCAAACCGATGGAAGAAAGCCTGCTCTTTGACAAAATGCATGCGCATTTGGGAATCCAATTCCTTTATGAGACCCCCTCGGTAAGCGGGCCTGTCACCGTCGGCGTGGTGGCGCCGGAGTCCCCGGCGAGATCCTTGGCCAAATTGCCGCCAGTCTTGCGCTCGGCGATGCATGACGCCATTATTAACGGTGATTTGGAGGGGTTTGAAGCCCAGCTTAAGGAAGTGGTGGTCCTTGATCCGGCGTTGGCCGGGTTTCTCCGCCCGTTGGCGGAACAATATGATTACGACCATCTCCTCGGTCTGTTAACCTGAACCAGCCGCTCATGACCGACGACCAGAACAAAAAGACCAACATCATGGTTGTGGATGACACCATCGCCAACCTCAAGTTGTTGGACGGCATTCTGAGCCGGCGGGGGTATCGGGTCAGGTCGTTTCCACGCACCCGGATGGCCCTGGCGGCGGCGGCGGTGGAACCGCCGGATTTGATCTTGCTGGACATCAATATTCCTGAAATGAACGGGTACGAAATGTGTACCCGGCTCAAGGCGGATCCCGCCCTGGCCCCCATTCCGGTCATTTTCATCAGCGCCTTGAATGAAATGCTCGACAAAGTGAAGGCTTTTGGCTGCGGCGGGGTGGATTACATCGGAAAACCTTTTCAAATTGAGGAGATTCTTGCCCGGGTGGAGAACCACCTGAATCTGCGGCGGCTCCAAAAGGAGCTGGAACTGCATAATGCGCGCCTGGACGAGTTGGTGCGGCTGAAAACCAGGGAGTTGGCCGACGCCAACGAACGGCTTTCAATTTTGGACAAGGCCAAGAACGATTTCCTCATGCTGATTTCCCATGAGTTGCGCACGCCCTTGCACGGCCTGTTCGGTGTGGCGGAACTTCTGTTTGCCACCTATCCGGTCAATTCCGCCAATTCCGAACTGATTGACATTTTTCAACAATCTCAGGAACGCTTGCTGCGGATCATCGAGGATGCCCTCCTGCTCACCCAGATGGATGTGGATGCCGGGCATTTTTCCCCGGAGGCCGTTCCGCTGAGCCCCATGCTGGAACAGGCTGTGAATCAAACCGCTGGACTCGCCGCCAGCCGCAAAGTCGGGCTTCGGTCCGTGCGCGGAAATATGCCGGTCGTCAGCGGCGATGATAAATTGTTCCAGAAGGCGATGCACGCGTTGCTGGAGACCGCCGTGAAATTTTCCAACGCGGGGCAGGGGATCGTTTTGTCCTGCGCGTCGGAGGCGGACGGGGTGGTGGTGGTGGTCGAGTCCCTCGGCCAGTGTGTGGCCGACGACGTGTTCCCTGGTTTTTTCCAAGTGCTGGCGACCGGACAGGCAATGGTGCCTGGCGGAGACCTGGGGTTGAGTCTGCCGCTGGCCCAGCGGATCATCTCCTTGTTCGGCGGCCGAATCACTGCTCAAAACCAAGTGCCCGCCGGACTCAAATTTACGGTGCGGTTTAAGACCGTTCTCCCCGTCGCCGCCGCAGTGACCCTGTAATGCATGTTTTATGCCTGAGACGGAACCCAAACCCAAAATCATGGTGGTGGACGACACCATCGCCAACCTCAAGCTGCTTGAGGGAATCCTGGGGCGGCAGGGGTACCGGGTGCGGTCCTTTCCGCGCGGTCGAATGGCTCTGGCCGCGGCGGCTCTCGAACCGCCGGATTTGGTGCTGCTTGATATTCAGATGCCGGAGATGAACGGCTATGAAGTCTGTGAACATTTTAAAGCCGATCCGGTGCTGGCTGCCGTCCCCATCATCTTCATCAGCGCCCAGCATGAGGCCATGGACAAAGTCCGTGCCTTTGGAATGGGGGGGGTGGATTATGTCGCCAAACCCTTTCAATGCGCCGAGGTGGAGGCGCGGGTGCGTACTCACTTGGAATTGCGCCGGCA
>Ga0181520_10012010_pt1 | contig 11225 bp, 7 predicted proteins | sample PEATcosm2014_Bin_29_FD_132451 | JGI IMG/M metagenome (GOLD analysis project Ga0181520, IMG submission 132451) | Peatland microbial communities from MTU Mesocosm Facility, Houghton, MI, USA - PEATcosm2014_Bin02_30_metaG | ecosystem: Environmental > Terrestrial > Soil > Wetlands > Peat | place...
ACAGATAAGCGTGGTTCTCCGCTCCGGACATCAGGGCATACACCTGCGTCCAGGTCACGCCGGGAGCGCTGGGCGGTACGGCATTCCACACCAGAACTCCCTGGCCACCGCGGATCCAGCGCGCCACCCACTGGTGGTGCGCAAGGTCGTAGCGGAAGCTCGTGAAAAAAGTGCTGGCCGCGCACTCGTGGCAGTTGTCGTAGAGCACGGTCAACTCCTCGGGAGCATCGTCGGCAAAGTGTTCCCGGTCGAACCAGCGCAGATTCACGCCCTTGAGCAGCGGCGCGACCACGTGGCTGGTCAGCGATGCGTTCCAGACCGTAAAGCTGTCGTCGCTGGGCAGCGATTGCGGCCCCTCGCGTTCGGTGGTAACGACCAACGCCGCATCGTAAACCACGCCAATCTCGCGGATGGCGGTCCACTTTTCCACCTGCAGCGAGCGCGCGATCCAGGCCACGATGTTCTGATCTTTGGGATCGTGAAAATCGATCCAGCGGAAGGTGCCGGAGGTCTGCTGGGCGCCGAGAGGAAGAGCGAGGACGATGATGACGGCGGCAAAAAAGATGTGCCTGCAATGATCTGCCCGCATGGGTTTAGATATAACAGATGAGACGCGAGCCAGCTTCCGCGCATCTGACTCTGGGGTTGAATATGCTTAATGTACCGGGAGGTACACGATGAGAGCAGTAGTTTTGCACGAGTACGGCGGTCCTGAGAACCTGAAATTTGAAGACAACGTTGCTGAACCGCAGGTGAGCGGAAATACGGTACTGATCGCGGCAGCCGCCGCGAGCGTGAATCCCATCGACTGGAAACTGCGTTCAGGGGCGGCGCAAAAGATGGTTCCGTTGACGTTGCCGGCAATTCTGGGCCGCGACGTGAGCGGTGTCGTGCGCGAGGTGGGCGCTAATGTGAAGCACTTCAAGGTCGGCGACCGCGTTCTCGCACTCTCCAACAAGACTTATGCCGAGCTGGTTGCAGTGGACGATTCGGAAGTGACCCTTCTGCCGGATGGCGTGGATCTGGCGGATGCAGCCGCGATCCCGCTAATTTCGCTCACCGGCGACCAGCTTGTGCGCATTGCGACTAACGTGCAAAAGGGACAGGTTGTTCTGATCACGGGAGCACTGGGCAGCGTGGGGCGCGCGGCGGTGCATACGGCGAAGAAGATCGGCGCGCAGGTGATTGCAGGGGTTCGCGGAAAAGAGCTGGAGGCCGCCCGCTCCCTCGGGGTCTCTGACGTGCTCGCCATTGATGACGATCAGGCGATTGAGAAATTCCGCTTAGTGGATGCCATTGCAGACACCGTTGGAGGTGACGTTGCAGTGAAGCTGCTGGCGAGAGTTAAGCCGGGCGGCTCCTTCGGCTACGCTGCTGGGTTTCCGGAAAGTGCGGCGGCCAAAAACCCGACCGTGAAGATTACGCGTGTGGGTGCTCGGCCTGATGCATCCAAGGTGCGCGAGTTTGCCGATGACGTGCGCGATGGCAAGTTCATTTTGCCGATTGGCCGCCGCATGCCATTGCGCATTGCGGCTGAAGCTCACGTGCTCGGGGAGAAAGGCGGCATTGGGAAGATCATTTTGCTGGCGCCCGATTCTAAAGAGTGATTTCTTCGCGGTGCGCCCGGTGGAAGAATGCTGCGCCAAACCGAGGTTCATCTATCCCACATCTCAAAAGCGAGATGTGGGGCACCCATTCACGCAAACGGCAAATCCGATAGGACGCATCCCGGGAAAATGATAGGAGATTCGAGGTTCACCATTCGTTCGATGCGGGCGTATAATCGCGCTGTCCCCGAGATCCCCGACAATCGCTTAGCCACTGGAGGCCGATACCATGCGCCGCATCAGACTTTCACTGTACTTTGGGGTCTTGTCCTTCACGATGTTTCTTATCACGTCGTTGAGCACTCGCCAGGTGATCCACGCACAAACTGCACCCGCCGCCATTGCCAGCGGCTCCCTGAACGCCATGGAAATCTGTTTCTCAAACCCGCCGCCCTTTCCATCCGATTTGAACTACATGACGGAGTTCTTGACTGCCGCGTTCGAGGTTCCGGTCGACACGTTGCGCTCGGTCCCAGCGCTTGAGCCCGCCTTCTCCGCATATCTGAAGGCGACATATCACTATCCGGGCGCAGGGATCACCTGCCAGCCGATCTGGAGTATCGCCGACGCCCAGGCAGTGCAAAAGAAGATCGCCAACGATCGCGATCGCGCCAAGTTGAAGATGGTGGACACCGGGTGGAGATATGGCCAGCCACCGGTTACGCAGGGACAAAGCGGCTTCGATCCGCTCGCGCTGGGACGAGGCGGCCTCGATCTAACGCAGCATCGCCTGACGACGTATTTCTGCTCGTTCACTGCCCCTGGAGGCACAACCATGGCAGTGGACATGACCAAACCGAACTGGAACGCGAACATGACAACGTATGTCAGCCAGATATTCCAGGCCGACTGGGACTCGGCCCCTGTCAGCATGGCCTACAACGTGTTTATCCGGGACCACTACGTTCACGATCTCAATCTGTCGGACCTGAGCCCCAGATGCAGCGCACAAAGTCCGGCAATGCAGGCGATGGCGCATCAGACCGCCATGTTATCGAATGAGGCAACCGGGAAATCGGTCGCGGTGGATTTCAGCGACACGGCCGACCAGGCCGCAGCGGGCCGCGTCGCGGCAGCGCCACCGGCAGCGGTCTCATCGGGCGGGCCATTCATCTCCTGCTCAACCTCAGGCGGTGCCGGAACAGTCATCTATCTCACAGGCATCTTCCAGACGACGAAGCCAGTGAAACATCTGCCGAACGGCGCGAACGTAGTCGACCAATCGGTTCTCGATGACTTTTATGCGTACCTGAAGGGGAAGGGCTACAACTTTAAGCCCGGCAGCAATCAGGGCTGCGACGTAAGCCCGACCGAGGCTGCGGCAATAGCGGCGCAACACACACGCGTCTACGGCGGGGCCGGGAGCTGCGGCTTCTGCGGCAACAAGGTTGTCGAGACCGGTTGGAAGGAATGAAAACTACGCCATCACCTGTTCGGTAGACGATTCGCCGACCGCCGGTGCCGGCTTCTCGAAACTTCCTACAGCCCCAGCTTCGCCCACATCGCGTCGACCTTCGCTTTCGTCGTGCGGTCCATCTCGATCATCGCCGGCCAGGGGCGCTCGAAGCCTTCGGCCTTCCATTTGCGCGTGGCGTCCACTCCCATTTTCGATCCGTAGTTGGGCAGGCGGCTCGAGTGATCGAGCGAATCGACGGGGCCGAGCGTGAACTGGATGTCGCGCTCGGGATCGATGTTGTTGGCCACACGCAGAACGACCTCGGGAATGTTTTGCACGTCGCAGTCCTCGTCGACCACGATGATGCACTTGGTGAACATGGCCTGGCCGAGCGACCAAATGGCGTTCATCACCTTGCGCGCATGGCCGGGATAGCTTTTCCTGATCGATACGATCATCAAGTTGTGAAAGACCGCTTCGGCGGGCAGGTTGATGTCGACAAGCTCGGGGATGGCCATCTTCATCGCGGGCAGAAAGATGCGTGCGACGGCTCGGCCCATCCACGCGTCTTCCATGGGCGGCTTGCCCACGATGGTCGCGGCGTAGATGGGGTCTTTGCGGTGACTTATGCAAGTGAGATGAAAAATGGGGTACTCGTCCGGCAGCGTGTAGAAGCCGGTGTGGTCGCCGAAGGGGCCCTCGGAGCGCAACTCGCCCAGCTCCACGTAGCCTTCGAGCACGATCTCGGCGTGCGCGGGCACTTCAAGATCGACGGTCTCGCACTTGACGATCTCGACGGGCTTGCCGCGCAGGAAACCGGCGATGAGAAACTCCTCCACTTCGGGCGGTGCAGGAACGATGGCCGAGAAAGTCGTGGCGGGATCGGTGCCGATGGCGACGGCCACTTCAAGCCGCGAACCTTTCAAATTGCCCAGCGCGAGTTGCGGGATCGCGCCGGCGGCTTGATCGGGAATGGTGACTGCGCCCCCGGCGGACTCGGCCATCATGGCTACGCGCGCGGCTGATGCGTTCAAGGCGGGATCGGACTCGGCGCCGGCTGCGGCTGCTTGTCGAAGCGCCTCGCGATAGTGCTCTGCGGCGACTTTTTGCCGCTGCCAATGCATGCCCGTGGTCTGACCGTCGTACACCTGCATGCGATACATTCCGATGTTGCGCTTGCCCGTACGCGGGTCCCGCGTGTGCACGCAAGGCAGCGTGATAAATCGTCCGCCGTCATGCGGCCAGCACTTGAGGATGGGGAAATAGTTGAGGTCGAAGTTGTCGCGGCGAATGACTTCCTTGCAGGGGGCGTCTTTGGCGGAGACGGTCTTGGGGAAAATGTTGCCCAGTTCGGCCAGCTGCGGCAGCATTTTCAGCTTGTCGAGAAAGCCGCTCGACGGTGGCTTTACGTTCATCAGCGCGTGGATGCGTTCGGCGATCTCGTCAATATTCGAAACGCCCAGCGCGAGAGCCATGCGCCGCTCACTGCCGAACTGGTTGATGAGGACTTTGTGGCCCGGGTGCCCTTTGACCTTTTCAAACAGCAGTGCCGGGCCGCCCGGCGGGTAGCGTCTTTCAATCGAAGCGTCCGGATTCCTGATCCCTGATCCCTGCTCCCTGTTCCCCGTTCTTCCGATCTTCGACACCCGGTCGGTGATCTCGGTGATTTCGAGCTCGGGCGAAACTTCTTCGCGGATGCGGCGCAGTTCGCCGTGCTTTTCGAGCGTTTTGATCCAGTCGCGCAGATCGTCGTATGCCAAAGGCGTGCTCCCGACAGGCGTTATCCTACATCTCTCATCGTATCGTAGCGCCGGTCTCCAGACCGGCTGTCGTGCGGGTCTCCTGACCCGCACATGATCGCTGGCGGCGTGGACCCTTCGGCTTCGCTCAGGGCAAGCTGTGCCAGTACAGCCGGTCTGGAGGCCGGCGCTACTCATGTGCAAACGCGCTGCGCTCACGTGTGCCGGCTGTCCCACTCGCCGCGGGCGCGCAAGGTGGCAATCTCCTGGCGCGCCATCTCCTGTGCGCGTTGGTGGTCCGGCTTGCCGAGGCGATTCAGAGGCATCTGCCCGGGCTCGACAATGATCCAATGCCGCGGCCGCATATAAGTCGCAAGCGAGCGCGTGTGGCGCTCCAGTTCCTGCACGGCGAGCTCGACGCCCGGCCGCTTCTCGACCACGGCCACCACGCCCTCCCCGGCCACTTCATGCGCCACGCCAACCACGACGCAATTCGCCACCTTCTCTTGCAGGTCGGCGATGTGCGCTTCCACGTCGCCGGGAAAGACCTGGTAGCCGAACGACTTGATGACCCACTTTGCCCGTCCCGAGAGATGAATGCCCGCGGCAGTCCTGTAGCCCAGATCGCCGGTGTAGAGGAAGCCGTCGCGCGAGATGGTCCTTGCAGTCGCTTCGGGATCGTTCACGTAGCCGGCGAAGGTCTGCGGCCCGCAAAAGCAGATGTGTCCGATCTCGCCGTCGGGCAATGCGTCGCCGGCCAAGCCGTCGTCGCGCATGGGTTGGCGGATCGAGCATGGGTAGGCGGCCATGTCGTGGCCCAGGCCGTCGAGGATTTTCTCGCGCTCCGAGGCATCGACGCTAACGTAGGTGCAGAAGCCCGCGCACTCGGTGAGCCCCAGCCCCGTGCCCACCACCGGCGCCATGGTGGCAAGTTTATCTACGAATGGCCGCGAGACGGCATTCCCACCGTAGGCGGCAAACTTCAGGCTCTTCAGATCGAAGCCGCCGTAGTCTTTCAGCATCCATTCCAGGTTGAACATCACGGGAATCTGGCCGAGAAGCTCCACTCCGTGCTGCTCAATGGCGCGCAGCGAGCGGCCGGCGTCGAAAACTTCAAGAAGAACCGCAGTCCCGCCGCCGAAGAGCGTGCTCATCAGAATCTCGGTTTGCGCGCCCACGTGCGAAGCGGGCAGATTGACAAGCGAGCGCGTCCCGCTGTCTCCACCGAAGAATGCGCCGCACAGACACATGTTCTGCGCGGTAATGTTGCGGTGCGTGAGCAGCGCCGCCTTGGGCGAGCCGGTGGATCCCGTGGTGAAGATGACCAGCGCGCCATCTTCTTCTGTGATCGCGGAAGCGGCCGCTGCCAGCTCGGCCGCGCCGGCATCGCGCGTGCTCGCCGCAGTACGCGAGGCGGCTTCTGCAAGCGCCGCATAGGAGCGGGCGCCTTCGTCCGGCTCGGCCGTGCTCACAGTGAAGAAATGCTCAATCCAAGCGCACTTGGTTTGGACCGCGCGGCCCATCTCGCGGAAATCGATTGGACCGTACAGGCCGAGACAGACAAAACCCCGCGGGCGCAGCATCTCAACCACGCGAATGACTTCGTTGGCGGGCAGGCGCAGGTCAAGCGGAACCACAATCACGCCGATCTTGAACAAACTGTATTCGAGCAGAACGTGATCGACGGACATGGGCAGCAGCGTGACCAGGTAGTCGCCCTTTTTGTATCCCAGGCGCAGGCATTCACAGGCCAGGGCCGTCGTGAAACGGTCAAACTCGCTCCAAGTCACGGTGCGGCCGCTCTCGGTGCTCACGAGGGCCGAGGCTTCGGGACGTTCCCTGGCCCACTTGGCCACCACGCCATGCAGCAGGTGGCGATCGGCAAACTGATGGTTGTAATCGTCAAGAGTGAGTTGCGGCAGATGCATGCGTCTCGCTGATTCCTGCATCAGTCGATCATGGGAGCCGGGGCGCGTCAAGCGCCGCGGAAAGGCCTGGAGCGGGGCGCGGCGGTTGGAACCGTCAGCTTGCAGGCTGCACGGCCGTCACCATGGGGTTGACCTGCGGAATCGCATCCAGCGGAAATCCGAGGCGCTTCCACTCGTCATAGCCGCCGCGCAGGGGCCGCACGCGGTCAATGCCGAGGCGGTGCAGCGTCATGGCGGTCTTGGCCGCGGTGGCCTCGCTGGGACATGTGCAATAGAGCACGATGTCGCGGTCGCGCGGAATCTCGTTGTGGCGCTCGGTGAGCGCATCGGGCGAGAAGTGCTGCGCGCCGGGCAGCGTAAAGGGCTCAGGCAAGAGTTCCAACGGATGACGCAAATCGACAATGAACACCGGGTCTCCCGCGTCGAGCAGCCGCTTCAGGTCCTCCGGCTCAAGGCGCGCTGCGACCAGCTTTTTAAGCACTACCCGGCGGCGATAGAGACGGATAAGAAAGAACGCGACGATTCCAACAACCAGCAGCGCGCCCGAGAAGCGCCCCACCCAGCTCAGCAAGCCAGGATTGCGTTTGAGCAGGTCGCCGAAGAAGCGGCCCGCGGCCAGCAACGCCCCCACCCAAAGCGTTGCGCCGATGCCGTCGTAGAACAAAAACCACCCAAACTTCATGCCGTTTTCGCCGGCCACGGGCGGCGCCAGGATGCCCAGGCCGGGCACGAACTTGGCAAACATCAGCATGGTCCCACGCCGGCGCGCGAAGGAGTCCTGGGTGCGCCGCACGCAGGTGGTGGGCTCGAGCGAGAGCTTGCAAAGCAGGCGCAGAACGCGGTGCCCCTGGCGGCGGCCGATGAAGAACCACACACAATCGGCGATGAGCGCGGCTACTGCACTGAGCGCAAGCGCCAGAAAAAAGCTGAAGGGACCGTCGACCGAGAGCGCGCCGGCCGCCAGAAGCACAGGCGCAGCAGGCAACGGAATGCCCAGTTGCTCCACCATGACCCAAGCGAAGAGCAGCAGGTACCCGTACGTCAACAGAATGTCAGTCGGCAGCGCCATCGAGGACCCCTGGGGGATGCGGTGGGTGAGGAATCAGGCCGCATGGCTCCCTGCACCTGCGTGCGGAAAACAATCGGCCTCACCTATCTACTATGGGATGTACTTCATTGCAATTCGTTGCAAAGACTGCGAGGGAATTCGTACGGCGGCGGCTTCAGGAGGGCCTGGCCAGCGAACGAACCGCCTGTTCGCCAACCACCTGCTCTATCGTCCAATCCACCCAGGCGCCTTGCTCGGCGGGGCAGGCCAGGCGGCCGGGGTCGTTGGCCAGCACAGCGTCAACGAAGTTCTCAACTACGGGATAGTGCAGGTTCTCATGCGGAGGCAGAATCTCCACGCGGCCCTCGTCGCAATGATTGAGGCGTAGCTCGGGGCTGTTGAGCGGATCGAGATTGATCTCGCCGTCCTCGCCGATGATGCGGAACTGGTCTCGCGGAATGCGCGAGTTCCAGCGCACGTCGACGACCGCGTGGACGCCGCCGGGAAGCTGCATCAGCACGGTTGCCGAATCCTCCACGCCCATGCGATGCACAGCGTTCGACAGCAGGCCGCAGGCGCGCTCCACCTTGCCGAAGAGAAAGTTCATGGTGTCGATGCGATGCGAGGCGGTGTCGTAGAGCGGGCCGCCGCCGGCCAGCGCCGGGTCGCGCAACCAATCACGGCCCTCCGTGTCAAGCCAGCTGTGGCAGTTAGCCTCAGCCAGCAACGGCTGGCCGATGGCGCCTTCGGCGATGAGTTGCTTTGCGCGGATGAGCTTGGGATAGAGGCGGCGGTAATACGAAACGCCGAGGAAACGCTCGGATGTGCGCGCTTCGGCCACCAACTGCTGCGCCTGCGCGAAATCGACGGCCATGGGCTTTTCGCAGAGCACATGTTTGCCCGCGCGCAGGGCAGTGATGGCGGCTTTGGCGTGGAGCGCCACGGGCAGCGCAATGTATACGGCGTCGACAGCCGGATCGGCGACCGCTTCTTCCACCGTGGCCCACGACTTCACGCCGGGAAACTCAAGCGCCTTGGCCGCGTCGCGCGTGACGAACCCGTAGAGCAGGCTGCGCGGCTCCGCTTGAACGGCGGGAATGACCCGCTTGCGTGCAATGTCGCCGATGCCGGCCAAAACCCAATGCAGTTTGTCGGTCACCAAGTCAGAATACCCTTCCACGGGGAAGAGGCCGCAGCAAAAAAGCCGCCCGCAGGCGGCTTCTTGTTTTATTCAACGTGGAAGATGCGGATCGCCGCTACTGCTCGGCCGGCGTGGGCGCGGCGGGAGCTGGATAGGCCGTCGCGGGATTGCTCGCGGGCTCGGCCGCTGGAGCGTTCTGCGCATCCTGATTCTTCACGGCGAAGTAGTCGCGGCCCCAGAGATTCTTGTAGAACTCGCCGGTAAGCTCGGCGGCGCGAGGGCCAAAGGTGGGCCGGCCACCTTCGAGGAAGAACACCGTTACCAGTGCGCCCTGCGGCGTTTCGGAGTAAGAGGCAAACCAGCCGTAGCGCGTGCCATCGTTTGAGCAGGTTCCGGTCTTGCCGAAGACCGGCAGCTGGTTGAAGTTGGCGCGAAGGCTGCGTGCGGTTCCATATTCCACCGCGCCCGCCATGCCATCTTCCACATCGGGAACGTAGCGGGCGATATCGAGCGTGCGCTTCACCTTGGGCTGGAGCGCGGCCACCTCCTCGGGCGTGGTTGGATGCTGAAGGTAATAAAGCGTTCCGCCGTTGGCTATGGCGGCCACAAACGCGCCCAGCTGCAGCGGCGTGAGAGAAACGCCCTCGCCGAAGCTGCACATGCGGCCTACGCCGCCTTCGGACTCGGGAATCGGCTGATCGGGATACATGCCCAGTTGCTCGCCGGCAATGTTGTAGCCTGCCAGCTCGCCCAGCCCGAACTGCGTGGCGTAGTGGCGCACGCGCTCGAAGCCCAGTTCCCGGCCGATCTCTTCAAAATATAGATTGTTGCTCTTGGCCAGCGCCTGGGTCATGTTCATGCGGAAGCCGGGCAACTGCACCGGCGTGTCACGCGTGACCAGACCTTCAGAGAGCCCGGCCAGGGCCACGGTTAGCTTGATCGTCGAGCAGGGTTCCGCGCCCGGCGAGAGTGCCAGCTTCTGGTTGACCATAGCCAGGATGCGTCCGTTGGATGGGTCGATCACCACGGCGGTGCCGTTCATGTCGCCCAGAGCGTCGATCGCGGCCTGGCGCACCACTGGATCCTCGCCCGCCGTTACATCGTCCGCGCCCAGCTCACCGTGCACAAAGGAGCTGGCCGTGAAGCGCTCGTAATAGCGATGGCGGCGGGTGGCAGAAACCCGACGCACCTGCCCGCCAGCCGTCTTGGGCGTAGTGCGCATCGCGGTCGTGGACTTTGTGGTTATGCGGGATGAGGAACTGTGCGTGGTCGCGGCGTGTGTTGCCGTAGATTGCGACGAATGGGTTGCTGCGTGATGCGCTGTCGCGCGGTGCGACTCCCTGAGCCGCGACTGCGCCTTGGCATGATGCACCGAGCTTTGCGGAGCATCGAACGCCGCTGCGCACGCGGCGCTGAGACCGAATACCGAAAAGACAGCTACAACCAGGGCCGTCCCAAGTGACCTGACGCGAGACAACTTCATCCAGCCTACATCCTCTCGACCTTCGGATTTCGTGCCGCGCGTTCGCCCTTTGGACGACGCACTTCATGCTTTCAGCTCATGCTGCGAGCAGTTCCTCTCTTCCACCGCAGGCAGAGCCATCTTGCTTGCCGGCCTCGCCGCTAAATGGCGCGGATGGTTGGGTTTGTTCCTCGACCATCCCATCCACCAACTCGTCCCTATTCCTACAGTAACCCAAACTACAGGAATTCCCCTCGCACTGTAGCATTGCCGGGTACAACTTTCGGGGGCGTTTCGCTTAATATACCGTGTTCCCGCCCATTTTGATACCCGGCACCGGACCGGTGCACCGAATCGGCGCAAATGCCTCATTGAATTACCCCGCGTCCGGCCTCCGGCTCCCGGCCATTAAAACTTCAGGCGGCGCAAAAACGTGGGAACATCCAGATCGCGTTCTTGCTCTCCGGCTGCCTCAGGAAACAACGAGGTCTCCGGTCCCTCGGCCTGCTCCGCCATGTCCTGCTCTAGCATTTCCTGCTCCATCGCTCGGCGCGGAGCCTCCTCGAAGTCCGCCGCATAGTCCCGAGGCGGAGCCTTCAATTCGAGTTCGCTCTCCATCACACCGAACTGCGGCATCGCCGGAGCCGACGCGCTCTCACGTTGCATCGCGAATTCCATCGCGTCGTCGGCCTCCGCCATGGTCTGCTGCGTTGCCACAGTCACTGTGGTCGCCACGCCCGGCGCAGCAGCGGCAAAGTAGAACGCATCGTCGCTATTCTCCGCAGCCATCTCCTCTTCCTCGCTCATAAATCGGGCGCGCGTCGGCGCCGGCGCGGAATCCCTATCCGGCAACCAGTTGCCCGGCGCCACCACCGGCACTGAAACCACCGGCGCTTCTTCCACG
>Ga0181520_10012013_pt1 | contig 11223 bp, 7 predicted proteins | sample PEATcosm2014_Bin_29_FD_132451 | JGI IMG/M metagenome (GOLD analysis project Ga0181520, IMG submission 132451) | Peatland microbial communities from MTU Mesocosm Facility, Houghton, MI, USA - PEATcosm2014_Bin02_30_metaG | ecosystem: Environmental > Terrestrial > Soil > Wetlands > Peat | place...
AAGCCGCTCATCTGGCGCGGCCCCATGCTGCACAGCGTGATCCAGCAGTTCCTGCGCAACGTGGACTGGGGCGAGCTGGACTATCTGGTCATCGATCTTCCGCCCGGCACCGGCGACGTGCAGCTCTCGCTGATCCAGACCGCGCCGCTCACGGGCGCCGTGGTGGTGACCACGCCTTCGGAGGTTTCGCTCGAGGACGCGCGCAAGGCCGTGCGCATGTTCGAGCAGGTGCGGGTGCCAGTCCTGGGCATCGTGGAGAACATGAGCTACCTGAAGTGCCCGCATTGCGGCGAGCAGATCGACGTGTTCAGCAACGGCGGGGGCCGGCGCACGGCGAAGGAGATGGACATCTTCTTTCTGGGCGGCCTGCCGCTGGACCCGGAAGTGCGCATTGGCGGCGACAGCGGCAATCCGGTGGCGCTGGCCGGCGAGAACAATCCGCACGCCTGCGATTTTCTGGCGCTGGCACGGGAAATGGAGAAGCGCGTCGAGGCGGTGAAGCGCGAGCGCAAGCCCACCATTGAAGTGGCCGACTGAACCTTGTGGCAGCGCACGGCGCTGCCACACAGCGGGCTACAGCCAGTACTCCCAGTGCCCCGCCAGAATCACCCAGGCGCACAGAACGGCGTTGGTGACGGCGTGGGCCAGAATGCAGTCGGCCAGGCTCTTCGTGCGCAGGGCCCACCAGTTGTAGAGAATGCCGGCCAGCAGGCCGACGTCCCAGTAGGGCCCGTGCTCGGACGCGAACAGCAGGGCGGTGACCCAGAACGACAGCGGCGCGTAGGTGCCCACGGGAACCTTGCGGAAATCCGCGGCGATCAGCCAGCGCATCAGCCAGCCGCGCCAGAACAGTTCCTCCACAATGGGCACGATGACCACGGCGCGCAGAACGCGAAACGTCAGCACGAACGGATCGCCACGCAGGCTCGGGGGCAGCGCGCTCTTTGTTGTGCCGGTGAGCGCGTTCTGAAAGAGCCAGTGCTGGCGGTAGTGAGGAAACAACAGATCCGGCGCCACCCAGACGACAAACACGGCCACGCCCAGCGCCACACTGGGCAGAAGATAGCGGGGCCTCCATTCGATCACCGGCCGCGAATACAGAATCAGCACGGCGGCGAGAGCCAGCACGCGCAGCGGAAAGTCGACGCGAGGCGGCAACAGAGTCAGATTCTGCAGCGCCAGAAAACCGACCAGCAGGGCGAACGGAACCACGTACCGCGCGGCGGTTTCGCGATTCGGCTCAGGGTCCGATGCGCCTTGGGCCGGTTGTGTCAATCAGCCGATTTTCCCCATCAAATCGCGAATCCTGAGAGCGTCGGCGCGCGACGGTTTCAGCGAGAGCGCCGTGGAAAGTTCTTTTTTCGCGCCCGGCTTGTCGCCTTTTTGATAGAGCGCCAGCGCGAGGTGGTAGCGGTACACCGGGTTGTTGGGCTGCTTGCTCACCAGCTCGCGCGTCATCCGCAGGGCCTCGTCGGTGAGGTTCTTGCGGACGTAGATGAGAGCCAGCGTATCCTGCACGTCGATGTTATCGGGCAGCTTCTGTTTGGCCCGCTGGGCCAGCGACAGAGCGCGATCCAGATCCACCTGCTCCTCCGCTTTGAGATAGGCGAGATTGTTCATGGCCGGCCCGTTTTCAGGGTCGAGCTTGAGAGCGGCCTCGTAGCTGGCGCGCGCCTGATCCATTCGTCCGGACTGGTCGTAGATGATGGCCATCTCCACGATGGGCCGCGCATCATTGGGCATGAGCCGGCTCGCCTCGGCGTAGCTGGCGAGGGCGGCATCGAGGTCGTTCCTGCGTCTCTGAGCGCCTCCAATGCGCGAATACACTTCCGCTTTTCCGCCAACGGGCATGTTCGGGTTGCTGGCGAGCACCTCGCGAAAAGAGGCAATCGCTTCATCGTATCGGCCGGCGGCAACCTGGACGTTGGCCAGCGCAAAGCGCAGATTCTGGCTGTCCGGGTGAGCGCTGATCTGCCGGCTCAGAAGCTGGATGGCGTCGGCGTCCTTGTTTTGCAGCACCTTCAGACCCACCAGATCGATGAACGCGCGGGGGTCGTTGTACTGCAGTTTCTCCAGGATTGCCTCGGCTTCCGGGTACTTCTTTTCCGCGATATAGACCTTGGCGAGCTGCAACTGCGCTTCCCCTATATTGGGGTTAATCGACAGCATCTGGCCCAGCTCGGCCGCGGCCTTTTCGTATTCGCCCATGCTGGCCAGCGCGGAGGCGCGCAGCAGGCGCGCGCGGACGTTGCCCGGCTGGTTTCTCAAAACGTCGTCGGCAATCTGGGTCACGCGCGCGTATTCGTGACGATCCATTTCCACCTCGGCCAGCAGCAGGCGAGCGGGCGGGAACCGGAACCGGCCGTCCGCGAACGCCTGTTCCAACTGGATGCGCGCCTGGTCGAGGTCCTTGGTCCTTTTGGTCTGGTCGGAGTCGCCGGCGTCCAGTTTCGATTTGGCCACCCAGGCGCGCGCCAGATGATAACGCAGCATGGGCGTGGCGGGAACACTCGGATACTTGCCAATCAGCGGCCCCAAATCGTCAATGGCTTTCTGCAACTGCTCGGGCTTCGCGGACTGGATGCCAATGATGGCGCGCAAGGCCACGGCTTCGGGATCGTCCGGATAGGCCTTCACCACCTCCCCGGCAAGGCGCGACGCCTCGGCGGTCTGGCCCTTCCCCACCAGCGCCTCGACGCGGCGTTTCTGGTAGGCGGCCTTGTTTTTTGCATCGGCGGCCTCGCCCTTGCTGAAAGCCGCCAGCGCCGCGTCGATGTCGCCGCTGGCCATGTAGAAGTTGCCCGCGAGCATCCAGGCATCCGGATAGGAGTGCGTGTCGGAGGTCATACGCTCGAGCGTGGCCTCCACCTTGTCGCGGTGTCCGGTGAACTCATAGAACCGGGCCAACTCGATCACATACTGGCCGATGGTGGGGTTGTTGGCGATCTTCTGCTGGAGCATGGCCTCGGCGTCGTCGATGCGCTTGTGGACGAGATAATAGCGGACCAGAAAGTCGTACATCTCGCTATATTGCTTGTCGTGCGCGATCATGTCCCTGGCCAGCGCCTCCGCCTCCGTCGAGCGGTCGCTGTTGCCGTAGATCTGACAAAGCGCCAGCACCACGGCGGGCTGCCAGGGCCGCGCCCGGTTGGCCGCTTCGAAATCCCTGGTGGCGTCCGGCATCTTATTCTCGACCAGCGCGGCATAGCCGGCGATGCGCAACCCGTCGAAGGAATTCGGATCCCGTTGCAGCAGGCTCCTGGCCAGACTTTTGGTCTCGGCCAGGCTCTCTTTGGGATGCGTGCTGTTAAACAAATAACTGGCCAGATACAAATCGGCCAGCTTGGCCGCGGCATCGGTGTTGCCGGGATTGAGCTCAACGGCCCTCTGGTAAGACGAAAGAGCCTCCCCCCAAAGGGCGAGCCTGGCGTCGGCCAGACCAAGTCGGTACCACGCTTCGGCCGATTTCCGGTCCTTTTGCAGCGCGCGGCGGTACATGATGGACGCTTCTTTGTACTTGCCCCGGTCGAAGTATTTGTTGCCCGTCGCGACCAGCGATTTGGGGTCGCGGCTGCAACTGGCCAGCAACAGGAGCAGCGGCAGCAGGAGGAGCGGAAGTTTCCTGACTTTCATACGGTTCCAGAACACACTTCAGCACAGCGACGTGCTGCACACAAGCGCGCCCACGAACAATCTTAACCGAGCCGCGGCCTTTCTGTCGCTCGCGTTCGTGCGGATCCCGAGGGAACGCGGCTGGCGCCGCGTGTCCGGTTACGGCTGGAGCGCCGCCGAGAGCCGGCCGGTCTGCCGCAGCAGGGCGAGCCGCGCCCGCTCCACCGCGTACTCGCTCTGATACAGCGCGATCCATTTCTCCTGCTCGAGGAAACGGGCCTCGTCCACCTGCCGCGGGCTGGCGCGGCCTTCGTCCAGTTGGGCCAGCAGAATGGAGAGCTGCTCGCGCGCCACATCCAGATCGAGGCGGGCCACCGTTCGCCCTTCCTCGGTCTGCTTCAACTCTCCATAACTTTTGCGGGTATCCGCGGCGATGCGGCTGCGGGCGCCGTTCATCTGGATACGCGCCCGGGCCATGTCGTCTTCCGCCTGCGCCCTGGCCCCGCCGGCGGCGGAACCGATGGACAGGGGTATTTTGAACGAAAGCCCGAGTTCCGCGTTATTCCGCTCGAATTTCGTGAAGTATCCGGTGTAATTATATTTCGCGAACAGCGCATACTGGGCCACCAGATCCACCTGCGGCAGGCGCTGCGCCTTTTGCTCCCGCACCGCGAAGTTCGCCGCCTGCAGCTCGGACTGGAGCAGGCGCAACTCGCGGCTGTTTTCGAGGGCGCTCTCCACCGCCGCCGCCTCGTTTTCCGGAAGGCTCTGTTTGAGCGCGGCCGGCTGCTCCTCGTCGCCCGGAGAGAGCGGAGCCGCGGCCACGCGATCGGTGTCCGGGAAACCCAGAACGGTGGCCAGCGCCGCTTCGGTGTAATCCCGATCGGCCTCCGCGCCGTGAGCCCGCTGGCGGGCGCGCGCCAGGTTCAGTTCCGCGCGCTTGCCCTCGATGGGCAGTTCGTACCCCTGGCCGACCCGCGCCTCCACCGCCCGGGCCGCGCCGCTCATGGCCTCCACTTCCCGGCCCGCGAACTCCGCGGTGCGCGCCGCCTGCGCGGCGTCCACATAGAGAGAGGCGACGCGGAACAGCACGTCGTCGGTTTTCGACTGGCTGTCGATGCCGGCGCCGCGCGCGTTCTCGCGCACCCGCGCCACCTCCCAGCTCTGCGGGCGGTTGAACAGCGACATCACAGTCTGCGCTTCGACAATGGAGGGCGGCTGGCCGTTGATGGCGGTGGGGTACCCCCACGTTTTGGCCGCGCCGCTGCCTGCGTACAATTTGGGCGTGAACGGGTCGCGTGCAATCCGGATGGCCGCTTGCGCCTTTTGCTCGTCGAGCCGCGCCACCAGCACGTCGGGGCTCTGCTTCTGCGCCAGTTCCAGCGCCTGCCGCAGCGTGAGCGTACGCACTTCGGCAAAGGCCGAAAGGACGGTGAACAGGAGAAGGATAGTTCGGTGTAACACGCTATCAGGATAACTGCCGCGGCAGCGGGCCGCGCGCCGTGAGCTCGTATGGATGTAAGCTCACGATGCGCCGGAACCGGCCTGATCGACTACGGGGCGATCATAGCTTTCGCGGCTGGTCACGCCGATGACGCAGTGGAGGGGCGACTCTCACGAGCGAGGTTACGATGGCCGATTGAAAATCGGCCCGCAGGATGAAACCCTGCCCCACACGCGTTGATATCCTTTTGAGGGTGGGTTCTCCCGACAACATCGGTCGCCGCGTCGCCGCCGCCAGCATGCTGGTGAGCGCTTTGCTCGCCGGCCTCAAGATCACCGTGGGAATTCACGCGAACTCGACGGCTTTGGTGTCCGACGGCTTTGAATCGGCCGCCGACGTGTTCACCTCCGGTCTGGTGTTTCTGGGACTGCTGGTGGCGTCCAAGCCGCCCGACCGCGAGCACCCCTATGGGCACGGCCGCTTCGAGATTCTCACCGCGCTGGCCGTGGGGGCCATTCTGACCGCATCGGGCGTGGTGATCGCCTGGCATGCTCTCGAGCGGGTGGGTACGCCGCGGACGGCGCCCGCGCTGCTGGCGGTATGGCCCCTGCTGATTTCGATTGGGGTGAAGGGCGCCATGGGGCTGGTGAAGCGGCATTACGGCCGCCGCATCCGCAGCGCCGCGCTGGTGGCCGACGCCTCCAACGACGCCATGGACGCGCTGTCGGCCGGCACCGCAATGGCGGCCATCGGCATCGCCTTGTGGAACCCGGCGCGTCTGGCCGCCGCCGACGATTTTGGCGGCTGCGCGGTAGGCCTCATCGTGCTGGTGCTGGGCATTCGCGTCATGCGCGACACCGTGTATCAACTGATGGACACCATGCCCGACGAGGACCTGATGGCGCAGGTACGCAACGTGGCCCTGACCGTCCCCGGCGCCCTGGGCATCGAAAAATGCTACGCGCGCAAGACCGGGCTGCAGTACCACGTGGATCTCCACCTGGAGGTGGACCCGGGCATGACCGTGCTGGAGTCCCACGACATCGCCACCGCAGTGCGCGAGCAGGTTCGCGAACGCCTGGACTGGGTGGCCGACGTGCTGGTGCACGTGGAGCCGCACGGACTCGACGCCATCGACGAAAGCCGCCCGCGCCCGGGTCCGGGGCGGCGGAGGTGGCGCTGATGGAGAACGCCGAGATCGCCCGCCTGTTTTCGGAGACCGCCGACTTGATGGAGATCGCGGCGGAAGACGGTTTCCGCATTCGCAGCTATCGCAACGCGGCCGCGGTGATTCTGGGCTATCCGGAGCGCGTGGCGGACATCGTGGCCGATCCGGAGCGCCGCGTCACCGACATTCCCGGCGTCGGCAAAGGGCTGGCCGCGGTGCTGCAGGAAGTGGTGGAGCGCGGCTCGTTCGAGCGGCGCGACCTGCTGCTGGCGAAATATCCGCCCACCGCTCTGGAGCTGCTGAAAATCCAGGGTCTCGGCCCCAAGAGCATCGCTCTGCTGTTCGAACATTACCGCGTGAGCACGGTGGACGATCTGGAACGCATCTGCAGCGAACACAAGCTGCGCGAGCTGCCGCGGATGGGCGCGAAACTGGAGGAGAAGGTGCTGCGCTCCATCGCGCAATACCGCCAGAGCGCCGGCCGTTTCCTGCTCAACTTCGGCCACCAGGTGGTGAGCGAGCTGACGCCGTGGCTGGCGGAGACGCCGGGCGTCGAGAAGATCACCGCAGCGGGAAGCCTGCGCCGGGGCCGCGAGACCATTGGCGATATCGACCTGCTGGCCACCGGCCCCGGGGCGGCAGGGGCGCTGGACCGCTTCGTGCAACATCCGCGCGTTTCCGAAGTGCTGGGCAAGGGGGCCAACAAAGCCAGCGTGAAATTCGGTCTGGAAGGCATTCAAGTGGACCTGCGCGCCCTGCCCGCCCAGAGCTACGGCGCCGCGCTGCAGTATTTTACCGGCAGCAAGGAACACAACGTGTCGCTGCGCACCCGCGCGCTGCGCATGGGCCTCTCGCTCAACGAATACGGGCTGTTCCGCATCGAGGGCGAGTCGAGGGTGGCGGGCGATACCGAAGAACAGATTTACGAAGCGCTGGGGCTCGCCTGGATTCCGCCGGAGCTGCGCGAAAACAGCGGCGAAGTGGATGCGGCGCAGGAAGGCCGGCTGCCCACGCTGGTGCGCGCCACCGATATCCGCGGCGATCTGCACATGCACACCACCGAGACCGACGGCCGCGCGACCCTGGAAGAGATGGCCGAGGCGGCGCGGGCGCTGGGCTACGAATACATCGCCATCACCGATCACTCGAAGGCGCTGGCCATGGCCAACGGGCTGGACGAGGAGCGCGTGGCGGCCTTCGCCAAACGCGTGCGCGAGCTGGATCAGAGGGCGCTGGGCATTCGCGTGTTCAGCGGCCTCGAGTGCGACATCCGGCGCGACGGCGGGATGGACATCGCCGAGGACGCTCTCGCCGAGCTCGATTTCGTGATCGGCAGCGTGCACAGCTACATGAATCTGGAAGCGGCGGAGATGACCGACCGGCTGCTGCGCGCGCTGGAATCGCCGTCCCTGCGCGTGCTCGGGCACGGCACCGGGCGCGTGCTGCTGCATCGCGAAGCGTTCCCCTTCGATTTCGACGCGGTGGTGACGGCGGCGGCGGGGCGCGGCGTGTGGCTGGAAATCAACGCCAGCCCGGAGCGCCTGGATCTGGGCGGTCCGCAGGTGCGCGCGGCAAAGGCCCGCGGGGCGAAGTTCGTGGTCAACACCGACGCTCATCATCCCCGGCACCTGCTCAACATGCCTTACGGCGTCACCATGGCGCGGCGTGGATGGCTGGAAGCCGCCGACGTGATGAATACCCTCCCGCTGGCGGAATTTACCGCGGCAATTCGAAAAATATGAAGCTTATTTCCTCCGAAGAAAAACTGCGCACTTCCATTTTCACCGTCACCGAGGATCGGGCCGTCGATCCGGACGGCTTTACTATCCAGCGGGCCATTGTGCAGCACGGGGGGTCCGCGGTGATGCTGGCCGCCGACGAGCGCAAGCGGGTGCTGCTGGTGCGCCAGTATCGTCTGCCCGCGCGCCAGTCTTTGTGGGAATTGCCGGCGGGCCGGCTGGACCCCGGCGAGACGCCCCTGAAGGCGGCCCGGCGCGAGTTGCGCGAGGAGACCGGATACCGGGCGAAGCAATGGAAGAAGCTGGTTTCCTTCTACCCGAGCCCCGGGTTTCTGGCCGAGCGCATGACCATTTACGTGGCCACCGGCCTGAGCGCGGGCGAAGCGCACAATATGGAGGACGAACGGATCGAAACGCGCTGGTTTACCCGGAAAGAAGTGTGGACCATGATCGGCGACGGCGGGATCGTCGACGGCAAAACCCTGATCGGTTTCCTCCTATGGAGTAAACTCCGCTAGAGTCCGATGGGAAGCGCATGGCGAATCGGGTAGCAAGGTGCCCCGACTGTGGCACGACACGTCTGGCGATCCGCAGGAAGCGCGATCACATTGAACGATACTACGGCGGCCTGCTGGCATGGTGGCGCCGGAAGACGGGCGCGCGACTCTACCACTGCATTTTCTGCCGGTTACAGTTTTACAGCAACCGTCCGCTGGCGGCCGCTCCCGTCGATTACGACGACATTCGCACGGCGGGCGTGCTCGAACTGCACCGGCACCGCTGAACCTCGCGCGAAGAACCTCCGACTCACCAGTACTATTCACCGCGAACCCCAGGTACCACTCACGACACGAGGGTCTAGTCCCGCGCAAAATGGCGCATCACGCGGGTGTCGGTAGAAACACTTACAGGATTTTGCCATAACCGCCGACCGCCTCACCCTGAATTCCCTGATTTATACCTAAGCCCGGCCCGGCTTCTGCACCTACGACCTACAAACCCCTGGCGCTACACCCCTGGGAACGCGCTTTAGTACCCGCTCGCGAAATGCGTATGCACACACTTCTTATCAACGACTTAAGGTAAGCCGACCGCATCGGTCCACGCACTCGATCGCGCCCTTCCGTGCGCCGGGCCCAGCGCCGGGGCCACGTTTCCGATGGTCGATATAGAGTGCATGAAATGTCGCGATTTTACTCTGATTCCTGGCATTTCGGTCGGGCGGACTGAAAGAAAGCCGCCACTCTTTGCGACTGCCGTTTTGACCGGAGGCCGAAGTGTCACCTCACCACCGGTCCATTCGTTCCGCCTGCCACCGACGGATATGAGCGCCTGATGCGACTGCCTGGGCGCCGAGCAAAGACTCACGGATGTTTCGGGGGCTCTTAGTGATGTTGAACCGAAGCGGGATGTCGAATGGGGCGGGCGTGAAGGCAATCGCCCTTTTTTGGGGGCTTTCGGTTGCCGCCTGGGGCGGACAGTCGCTGGTGCTGAGTCCGGGAGTGCAGGTGAACGTTGCAGACCCCACCCAGCAGAACACGCAGTCGTGGCGGGTGGAATTCCAGATGAGCAACTGGTCTTTGCCTGCCGCCGGGAACTACGCCGACTACATCTTCGAGTTATATGGCGAGGGCGCCTCGGCGCTCCTGTTCCCGGACGGGCGTCTGGCGGTGAACGACTGGAGAGACTCGGTGTCCCCGTCGCAGCCCTGTTTCCTTAATCTGCCGTCGACAACCAGCGGCAACGTGCTGGTGCGCATTCAGCGCGACGCCACGCAAATGCAGTTTTCCTGCGAGATGTGGAACGTGGACGGCTCGGGATATCAGCAGAATGCGGTGGTGATCGGCAGCTTCGACAACTGGACATCCGAGAGCGGGCAGATCGGCAGCTCGACCACGCAGGCGCAACTGGGGTTCCTGCGGGTCTTTACCAGCGTCGTGCCGGAGGGGTCCCAGCCGCCGCCCGCCGCGGAGATCGGCGACTGGTCCGACTGGAAGTTCGATGGCAACCTGAACGACGATTCCGGAAACCAGCATAACGGGACTCTGGCCGGCGGCCAGGCGACGTATGTATCCACACCCGGCGGGCAAACGGTGACCGCGCTGGTGAGCACCGTCGGGGCGCCCTACTGGACCGACGTTCCTTCCGTGCGCGCCGGGTTTCCGGTGCAACTGGATGGCACCCACAGTTACTCCATGAACGATCAGAGCGCCGCGGTGAGCTACCAGTGGTCGCAAACGGGCGGGCCCGCGACGGTCATCTGGAACAGCCAGACGATCGCGCAACCGACCATCCAGGGCTTGATCTTCGGTTCCTACACATTCCAGCTGGTGGTGACGGACGTCGCCGGCAACACCGCGACATGCGTGCAGGAAATCGGAGCGGTGGCGACGGACAACAACGGAGTAGTGGTCTATCCCGACCCCCGCCTGGAGACGCTGCTGGGTCCGGCGATGATACTGGGCGGCAATCCCTGGCAGTGGTTCGACATTCGCGACTATGCGATGTTCAACTACTGGGCCGACAATTACCAGGTGAACGGCGGCACGTGGAGGCTGGAGACGGATCAAACCTCCATCAACGGGGTTCCGCGCAACGGGACGATATTCGCCACCTCCGGAAACAACACGATTTACGGCGCCGGCACCAACTTCGAAGCGGTGTTCTGCGGAGGGCAGGCCGGGCCGGCGGCGGGTCTGGTGTACATTGTTCCACTGCTGCCCACCGGAACTCCGAACGAAACGCCGCGGCCCTATCCCCGCCTGGTGGCATCGTGCCAGAGCGATACCGCCCTCACCATGGAAAGCGGCTGGATCTGGGAACGCGACACGGTGGCTTCTCCCGGCGTGGCCTGGGGCACTTTCGGGCTCTGCACCGATTGCGGCGAATGGGCCAATTCGGGGGCGGCCACGCCGTCCAACATCAACTTTTACGACAACGCCCTGGCGCATTATGCCCTGTACTATCGCAGCGGCATTCAGAAAGCGCAGACTTCGGCGCGCTGGCTGGCCGATCGCTGGTATCGCTCGCCGTGGGGAGGCCTCAGCGGGATCGACACGGCGCCGCGCGATTTCGGGCTCACCAGCGCCTACCTGCGGGCTACCGTGGATGGCGGCAATCCGAACTACGATCTGTGGCCCAGCCTGCGGTACATCAGCAGCCTGTGCGCGAGCGCCGGTTTTCTCTCGGGCATCATTGGCGACGTGCGGGAAACATCGTATTGTCTGGCCTACACGTCGGAACAGGCTCTGCTCGACCCC
>Ga0181520_10012014_pt1 | contig 11219 bp, 13 predicted proteins | sample PEATcosm2014_Bin_29_FD_132451 | JGI IMG/M metagenome (GOLD analysis project Ga0181520, IMG submission 132451) | Peatland microbial communities from MTU Mesocosm Facility, Houghton, MI, USA - PEATcosm2014_Bin02_30_metaG | ecosystem: Environmental > Terrestrial > Soil > Wetlands > Peat | place...
ACTCGTCGTTGTTGCCCGAGACGATGTCATTGAAGGACTTGGCATGCGCCGTCGGATCCGCGGCGATGCCGTAAAGGATCGGGCTCGCAAAGCCGACGTCCTGCACTCCGTTCACTTTGTCCGCCGAACAGGTGGGCGACGCATTGACGAGGGCGAGCAGAGCGGCCCAGATCGGCGTCGCCGACGAGGTCCCACCGATGGTCGCCCATCCGTTCGCCGGCCCATAGCCGAGCGAGCGGCCGTATATCGTCGCCGAGCCGGTGAACTCGTCGGCTTGGGCGGACACGTCAGGCGTCTCACGGCAAAGGGTTCCGGCCGGCAGATCCAAGCTGCCGTCACAAAACGTCGGGGTCGTGAACGATCCCGAGGTGCTGGCCATCTCCTTTTCGAAAGCCTCGCCATGGGCGATGTCGACCGCGTTGCCCGCCGTATCGGCGACTCGCTTCTGCCAGCTCTGCATCGCCCAGGACTCCGAGATACCTCCTCCTCCGGCGCCCCACTGAGCGCCGTCGTTCCAGACGTGCTCCAGAGCTGGCTCAGTGGCGTCGTCGATGGTGGAACCACCCACAGACAAGACGTAGGGCTGGCTGCCGGGGTCTAGGACCGAGAGCAGGTTCTGGCCGGACGGCGGCTGGTCGGCGCGGGTGCCGTTGCACTCGTCGTCACCGGTGTCCCCGGCAGCTGACAGGACGGTCTGGCCCTGAGCGGCGGCCTGCTCGAAAAGGAGGTTCTCGGTCTGCTGCACGCCTGGGTCGCCCTCTTGCATGAGCTGTTCGCAGGCGGCCCAGCTCGAGGTGACGATCTGGTCGGTGTCGTCGTTGACAATCTGGGCGTACTCGTCGATGCCGCCCGAGTTCGAGTTCGGTGCTTCGTAGACGTCGATCTTTGCCCCAGGCGCGATGGCCGAGACGTCCTCGATGTCGAGGGTCGCCTCGTCGTTCTCACTTCCGGGTCCTGGTTGCGGCTCGCCGCCGTCCACCGGGACGATCGAGAGGAGGCTACCGGCGAGGTTGCCATCGGTTCCCGACATTGCCGCCGCCTTGGCAGTCCCGAAAAAGCAGGTATCGAACGTCTCTATGTCGCTCGGAAGGAAGGGCTGCAGTTCGTAAACGGCGATGTGTTGGCCGCCACCGAAGTCCCCGAGTCGGTAGAGGCCGAAGGCGCCGTAAGCGTTGGCGATCTCGTCATCGGTCAGACCGCCCGAGATCTCGGCGTCGTGCTGGGCAAGGGTGCAGGCAGTCGGCGAGCCCGCCGGATGGGAGAAAGCGGGCGCCTTGGCCGCTTCGAACTGGCGCTGTACCGAGGCGGGACCTGGCCGGACGTCGGTGGCCTGAGCGCGCACAAGGCTGTTGAGGCCCAAGACGGCCAGTACCGATGCGGCGACCGATGAGGGCATCTTCAGCGAGCTCGTCGTCGCTTGGCCAATTGTGCCGTCAGCGAGCCGGTAGCGCTCTATGCCAGTGCTAAAAGCACCCTCCACTTGAGCGGCCGAGCCTGAGAAATGGACGAGAAGCCCGTCGCGCGACACTCCTGTCACACGCAGGCCCTCAGAGCCGAGCTGTGACTTCACCGCCGCGATCGTGGCCCCATCTGGGCCGAAGCGCTGAGAGAAGGCCCCCGGCGCCAGGTAGTGGTGGAAAAGAGGTGAGCTCTTGTCGCTCACGGCGGCGAGGAAGCTCGTGAGCGCCGCCGCATGCCCCGGACGGAGCACGACGATTCCGCTTTGGACAGAGCCTGGAGCGACCGCTCCGAGAACCCTCGCTCCGAGGGGAACCTGCGGGGCTGCCGCCACCTTCACCATAGAGATGCTCCGTGGTCCCGCCTCGGCGACTGGGCCTGGGAGCATCGCCAGAAATGGGGCACAAGTCACCAACGCGGCCAACGCGCCGAGGAGACGCCGCACCCGCGCACTGACGCATGACGTGTTTGCAATCCAGCTCTGAGGGACCTTGCCGGCTGAAGACCTCTCCCGCTCGTCATTTCCTGGTGGCCCCTTTCGTTTGCTCGCGCCCCTGGCGCGCTCATACGCCCGGCGGTCGACCCCTGGAAGCGGGTCCGGGCAATATTGGCACACAGACCCGCCTTGCAAATGGCACGGCTCTTCTGCGACGCGACCCACCGCCGGTTTGAAGGCTCTAGGCCGGGGAACAATTGTGCGGGATCGGGGAAGGACCCCGTGTGCAAATCCGAAAGGACGACAACGTGGTCTTGTTGCTCGCATTTCTCCTCGTACTAGCGCTGTTCGGGCTTGGCTTCGCAGTCCACCTCCTATGGATAGCTGCCGTGGTCTTCCTCGTCTTGTGGTTGGTGGGTTTTGCCCTCGGACGTGGCGAGAGTGCTGGCACTCACCGCTTCTATAGGTGGTGACCTAACCGCTCAAACGGCGGAATGTGTCACATCGTCGGTTTCCACAATCGCCCGCGTTCAAGCGGTTGTAGAACCGGGTGCGGCTGATTCGAAAGTGGCCCGTAAGGTGTGCAGACTCGCCGCCAAAAGGCGGCTTATCTGCATTTGGCTGACTCCCAGTCTGCTGGCAATCTCTGACTGGGTGAGCCCGTCTACAAAACGTAACTGTAGGATCCGTTGGTCCCTCGGAGAGAGTCTTTGCAGAGCCACGGCCAGTACGGAGCGGTCCTCGACGTGGCTGAATTGGGGGTCATCGGTCCCGAGCGACTCGGCCAAAGTCTGCTCGTCGCGATCTGGAGCATCAAGAGAGGCCGTCCGATAGCCCCGGCCTGCTTCAAGGGCCTCCAGTACGGCGTCTTCTGTCGTGCTGGAGGCCGACGCCAGCTCGGCCACCGTAGGGGCGCGTCCGAGCTCCTGAGAAAGCTGGTCGATGTGGTGACCGAGCTCGAGGTAGAGCTCTTGGATTCGTCGTGGCGCGCGAACGGCCCAGCCCCGGTCACGAAAATGCCGTTTCAGCTCGCCAACAATGGAGGTGACAGCGAAGCTGCTGAAGGATGTGCCGCGCTCTGGGTCAAAACGGTCGACTGCCTTCACCAGCGCCAGGGAGGCAACCTGGACGAGGTCGTCGTGCGGCTCGCCCCGGTTGGCGAAGCGACGCGCCAGCTGGTGTGCAAGGCCTAGGTTCGCAGCAATGAGCTCGTCGCGAATCGCAGAGTCGCGCGTGCGCGCGAATTCAACGAAACGGTCCTCTTGAGCCGTAGTGGCCTCCGAAGCGAGTTTCTCCATCACTTCGCTAGTGTCCGCCGCTTTCGCAACCAGGCAGTGGGTGGTCCGTCGCGGGTCTCGCGTCCATGCTCGTCGACAAGGGAGTCCAACAACAGCTCAGAAAGCTCGGCAGCCTTCTCCCAGGTCTCGTCCTGGCCTTTCTCCTCGGTTCTGAAACCCCTCGGCGCGAAACCTTCGAAAGAGCCCACGATGCTGACGGTGTCATCGCTGCGCTCGAGCACCATCCGCATGCACCCATCGATAGCCATAGGCCCGAGCGAGACAAAGAGCTCATCCACCGCCAGGCGAAGATCCTCTATCTCTTCGATGTCAAAACCCGCGCGGGCCGCCACCGTGGCCGCCGCAAAGCGGGCCAGCACGACGAGGTCGGGAAGGGCAGGAAAAGAGATCTCTATCCGCTCGGCCGCCTCCTCGCGGACGGCCTCGCCGACCGGTTCCATCATTGGGGCGACACCTCTCGCAGCCGATCTGCTGGCGCATCCCTGGTGTCTTGACTCGAGAGCTCGTCGCGCGAGCCGTGCACCGAGAACGTCGTCAAGAGACCAGTGATCTCAAGGACCCTCAAGATGCGGGGCTCGGTCACAAGCAAGTGGAGGTCGCCACCGGCTGCTCGGCATTGCTCCAAGGCCCCCACGAGCACCCCGAGAGCAATTGAGTCGAGGAAGGAGGCTTCGATCAGGTCGACAACGATGCTGCTATGGCCGGCGTCCAACAACTCAGTCAGGCCTTGTCGCAAGGAGGGCGCGACCGCAAGGTCGATCTCACCCTTCACGACTAAGACGGGCAGACCCTCGTATGACTGTGATGCCTGCGAGATCGGCTGATCAAGCATCAAGTTCCTCCTCCCCTATCGCGGCTGGCCCAGGACCAACACCCTCGATGTCCCCCCGTGGAACATATCCAGTATCGCGCGCCCGTCCGGCTGTTTGATAGGGGTGACGGCAGGGTACTAGTAGGCTTGTGTTGGGTGGGAAAGTGGTCACAGCGCAGGGCCGACACCCTCGGCGGAGCAAAGAGGCACTGCGGGCCTAGTACGCCGAAGCAATGGCACTAATAATCGAGATCAGGACCGCTGTCCGTCTCAGTCAGCTCTTGTAGTTGTCACACGGTCGGTGTCGGCCCGGCCCGTGTCGTCCCCTTGGGAACTCTTTCCTCGATGGCACCGGCCAGCACGGCGGGTTTTGCTGAGCCCGGTCACGGCCGCCGCGCTCCCGTTGAGCTCTGCGACTTACCAGGTGTATGGGTCGCCACGGAACGTCGCCTTTGCCGAGGATCCGTGCCACTTACTGCCCTGGGCCCGACGCCGAGGCCGAAGATCAGCTCCGAGAATGATCGGGACCGTCGGATGGCGAATGGCTCCGCGGTCTCGTCCAGGTTCGACATGCGGCTCTACTGGGGCCGTTGACGGCCCCGGCCTGGCAGCATCCTGCCAGGCCGGGTGGTCGTGAGCAGACGGCCACCCAGCGCAAGCTTGACGAGCTGCTGCGGGCACTTCCTGGGGCCTCGAGCGGCCTCATGATGCTGGAACAGGCTCCTGACGACGTTTTGCAGGGGGTCGAGGCCCACCAGCGATCCTCGGCAGGCAAGCAGCAAGCCCCCGACCTGAGCCTGCTAGCGGCCGGTGGCTCCAGCGAGGATGAGGCCCCCGAGCAAACCTAGGTTCTTGACAAAATGCACCCGTTGCCGGGACCGCTGTGTCTTGTCGGTCGCTTTCCAGAATCGATGACCGGCGAGAGTAATGGGGATGATGGAACCGACGAGAGCAACCGCTGCTAGGCGCCGCCACCTCCCCATCGCGAGCAACCCGCCCTCCAAGACCTGAACGACCCCGTTCAACCTCACAAGGGTCGAGGTGTCGCTGGGAAGAACGGGTATCTGGTTGGCGAGCGGTTCTGTCAATGCCCTTGTGACAAAACCCGTCGACCTAGCCGCATTCTTGGCGGTAGTCCGCCAGATCGATGACTTCTTCTTGTCGGTGGGTCAGGCTACCGAGCCGCTGAGCCCGCTGTCTGCCGGCACCTATATGCCCCGTCAGTCGTTTACTGCAGGCTGCTCGACTACCGGCTGCCCGGTCATGACGGGCTCGCTCACGACGGGCGGAGCGCCATAGGGCCCGGGTGTTGCTCCGCTACTGACGACGGCGGGCTGGTCGCTCGCTACGGCCCGTCGGCTGACGGCGGACATTGTGGAAACGCTGTGGGCACCACGTCTTTGCACAGCAGAGGCCACGACTTGGTGGCGAGCACTCCAGCCGAGCGTAAAGGCGCCTCCAAGAACGATGAGCAGGCCGGGGCCGAGGCCGTAGCCGACCTGGTAGCCCAGCTCCCGCAACGGTGCTGCCGGCAGGAAATAGCGAGCCGCCGTCGTGACGACCGGCCAAGCTAGGCCTCCAATCACGAACCAGGCGCCCGCCAACGCGGCGAACAGCCCGGACAGGCCGAGGGCACCACGTCCCGAGCCCGCCACGGTGCGAGGGGCTACCAAGAGCATCACGAGGCCGCAGACAAAGGCGACCGCCGCCGGGATCACAGCCAGCCAGAGATGGGCGCTAGTCATGTTCCACGCCGCCGAACCGTCAGCTGAGTAACCGAACGTCGGGCCGATGAAGGGGATGATCCCACCCCAGATGCCCAACAGAGTCGTGACCACGCCGGCAAAAGCAAGACCTGAGGCCTTTACTCCGCCTGCCGGCACAGCCACTAGGCGTGGGCTGCTGACGAACTCCTCGGAGCCAGCACTGGTGTAGACAGGCTGATTGCTTTCGACATACTGCTGGTTCCCAAGCGACATGTCCACCTCCCCTTTACCGCTTACAGCTAGGTCCTAGTGCGATGTGGCGACGAAAGACAGCACGGGGCTTTCGCGTCCCGTGATATGAATTCCCTACCCGCTAGTTTCGGGCTGGAAACCCTGTGCTAGGAAGGTTGGGGATGGACGCAGGACTTCGCGTGCAGTTGGAGGGCTCCGAGGAGGTGCCGGTCATCCGTGTCGCCGGCGAGGTGGACCTGACGACCGCTCCCGAGCTACGGGCCAAACTTGCCGAGCTGCCGGCCGCCGGTGGGACGGTCGTGATCGACATGTCCGAGGTCACCTTCTTGGACTCGACAGGCTTGAGCGTGCTCGTCGCCAGCTGGAAGCGATTGTGCGAAGCGGGCGAAAAGAACAGCTTTAGGCTGGTGGTCAACCGTCCCGCGATCCAGCGTGTTCTCGATGTCACTGGCCTGACTCAGATCTTCGAGGTCTTTTCGAGCCTTGAGGAAGCGACCAAGCCATGACGACGCCCCGCAGCTCGAACAGCCGCGGGGACGAACCGTGGGACGGGGTGGACAAGAGTCCTGAGCGTTCCTTGGTGCTCTCCATACCCGCTCGTCCTGAGCTCTGGGGCCTCGCCCGCATGACGGTGGCCTCGGTCGCCTCCCGGCTCGGCTTCGACTTCGAGCAAATAGAGGACCTCAGGCTTGCTGTCGACGAGCTGAGCATCGCGTGTGCCCGTGGGACCGTACCCGAGAGCGTCCTGCGCCTCAGCTGCCATTGGAGCGAGGCCGGCCTGTACCTGGAATGCGTGGTTGCTCCCGTCACCTCTGTCCCGAGAGACGAGGAACAGGATCTTCCCGCAGGTCTGAGCCAAAAGGAGCTCTCCGAGAGCATCCTCGCCGCCCTGGTCGACGCCTACGGTATCTCCATCGGGGACGGCTCCTGCACCGGCTGGTTGCGCATCGCCAGCTGACAGCTCTCGACGACAAGATCTGCTCGGGACGTTTTGTCGGTCTCGGTCGCGGGTAATGCCTCGCCGAGAGCCGTCTAAGAGGGGGAGCCGCCGATGGGATCGGACAGCATCGTCACCTTGTTGCTGCGCGAGCACGCGGAGATGAGTCGGCAGCTGGACGATTTCTCCCAGGGAGCATCGAGCACATGGCCGGAGCGTCTCGCCAAGCTCGTCGACACCGTCATCCGCCACGAGACCGCCGAAGAGATGGTCCTGTACCCTCTCGTGCGCTTGGAGCCCGGCGGGGCGGCGATAGCAGATGCTCGCCTAGCCGAGCAGGCCGAGATTGCCGAACTCGTCTCCCAAATCGAGATGATGGACACGACAAGCGGGGAGTTCGCCGAGTCCTTCGAGATTCTGAGGGGAGCCATTCTCGAGCACGCGAGCTCTGAAGAACTATTCGTATTTCCCATGCTGCAAGAAGAGGTTCAAGAGGTCCTCCTCTCGGATATCGGCCGGCGGTACCAGGAGGTACGCGACTTGGTTCCTGAACAAGATGGGCAGAGTGCCACACAGATCGCAGAGTCCATCCGGGCTGCCGCGCCTGACCTAAGGCGCCGGAGCGTCGACGCCCGCCCTCCGCCAACTGACGAGCGGCAACAACAGCCCCGCCGAGGATCGCCCGCCCTTAGAAGCTGAGGCCCCCCCTTACAAGGAGGCAAGGCTGAGCCTGAGTACAAAAGAGCCCCTCGCATGCCGCGTCGCCCGCACATCGAGGCATGCCGCATCTGTGAGGGCGCATGGTGCATCCGTGGGCTCATCGGCGAAAGGGCGCAGTCCCGGCGGAGCCGCACCGCCGGGACTGCGCTTGGTCCCACCGGAGACCTGCCGTTGGGATGTTGTTCTCGATACCCGCAAAAGCGGCGTTCAAAACGGTCCTAGCCATAAGCCGGCCGCCCTAGCCACACGGGCCAGACGGTTACTGCTCCTCGGGAGTGGGTATCGGGCACGACCAGACGCCGTGCGCCACGAGCTGCACGCCACTGTCAATTGTCATAGCCGCCGACAACGGAGCCCTGAAATGGCCAAGATCGCAGCCGAAGTACTGATGGAACGACTCGCCGACTGGGGTGTAGACATCATCTTCGGTCTCCCCGGCGACGGCATCAACGGATTCATGGAGGGCCTGCGCCGCAATCAGGAACGGATTCGCTTCATCCTCGTCCTCATGGCGACTGCCTATGCCAAGACGACGGGCCGCTTGGGAGTCTGTCTGGCCACCTCGGGCCCTGGCGCAATCCACCTATTGAACGGGCTCTACGACGCCAAGTTGGACCACGTCCCGGTCCTCGCCATCGCCGGCATGCAGAAGTCGCAGATGCTCGGCACTGGCTATCAGCAAGAGGTCTCATTGGACCGGCTGTACATGGATGTGGCCGAGTACAACCAGATGATCCACGTCCCGGTCCAGGTCCCTACCCTTGTCGACTTGACAGTGCGCCACGCCCTCTTCCGGCGGACGGTGGCCCATTTGACGATGCCGACCGACGTCCAGGTGGCCGCTGCGGGCGAGAACCCTTACGACTCGCCTGCACCGGTGGTCGCCAAGCCCATTGCCGCCATCTTCATCGCCCCGCCCGGGCTCCCCCGCCCAGCAGACCTGCAAAGTGCTGCAGATGTTCTCAACGCCGGCAGCAAGGTTGTCATGATCGTCGGCACCGGGGCTCGGCACGCCCGCGAGGAGGTGCTGGCGGTTGCAGAGCTTCTCGGCAGCCCCATCGTCAAGACTTTGTCGGGCAAGGCGGTCGTGCCCGACGATCACCCCCTGACCACTGGCGGCATCGGCCTGCTCGGGACCGCTCCCTCCGAAGAGGCGATGGAGAGCTGCGACACGCTATTCATGGTCGGAACGAGGGTCCCCCCCCTATTCGCCCCATTGCTGTTCGCTCTCGTCGGCGGGATGGGCCTGCTCGCATCTGTCCTACATCGGGAGCGTTGAGCTTTGCCCGCCCTGTCCTGTCACGCACCGGAATGGGCAAGCCGTGACTGACCTGAAGGCGTCGACGAGCGTGTCTTCGGCTGCGAGAGGGCCGCGCCCGCGCCAAGGTACCGCAGGAGTCGAGGAGCCCAACACCGACCCGGAAGCATCAGAAGACGAGCCGGCAAAGTTCGGCAAACCTGGACGCCGCTTCAGCCGTACGACGCCCTTTTTCGTCGGGCTCACGGGAGCCCTCGGTGTTGCCGTCGCCTACCTGCTTGTGCGTTCGATCGCCGATGTCGCCCAGGTGCTCACGATCATCGGCATCGCCTTATTCCTGGGCGTCGGCCTGCAGCCGGCCGTCTTGTGGCTCGAACGCCATCGCGTCTCGCGCCCGATAGCTGTCGGCCTGATCACCTTCTGCTTCCTTGCTGTCGTCGGAGCCTTCGTAGCGGCGGCCATCCCGCCCATAACCCACGAGGCCCATGAGCTGATGGTGAACTTCCCCCGCTACCGCCGCGACATCGCCGACGGTCGTGGGTTGCTCGGTCGTATCGTCGCCAAGCTCCACCTCACCTCCTATGTACGAGGCAACAGCACGGCCTCGAAGACCCTCAAGAAGGAAGCCGTCGGTGGCGTCATCGGCGCCGGCAAGCTCTTGTTGTCGACCACGGCCGCCGCTGTGAGCATCGTCGTGCTCACGATCTACTTCCTGATCGCCCTCCCGTCTGTCTCTGAGCTCTGGCTGGGCCTCGTCCCGGCCAGCAGGCGCGAGCGGGTGGGCCTTTTGATCGAGGAGGTCTTCGGGCGTGTCGGCGGATTCGTACTCGGAAATCTCATTACCTCTGTCGTCGCCGGTATCGGCACCACGGTGTGGCTGACGATATTCGGGATCCCCTACGCGTTTTTGCTCGGCCTATTCGTGGCCATCATGGACCTCATACCTGTCGTAGGCTCGACCGTCGGAGGCATCGTCGTATCCCTCGTGGCCCTGACCAAGGGCCTTCCGGTGGCCATCGCCACCGGGGGCTTCTATACCTTCTACAGGCTCTTCGAGGACTATCTCCTCGTCCCACGCGTCATGAACCGCACAGTTAGGATCTCGCCCGGCCTGACGATCATGGCCACCCTGCTCGGCGCCGCCCTCTGGGGACTGCTTGGCGCCCTCGTGGCGATCCCGATAGCGGCCGGTATGCGCCTCGTGCTGGAAGAGGTTGTCTTCCCCGCCACCGACCGTCTTTGACGGCCTCAGAGTTGAGACCGCTACCGAGCGGTTGGCGGTCGGACGGCGAGGGTATAGGGCGTTTTGTCACAGGCTTCCGTGCCTCGTGCATCCCGAGAAAGGAAGAGCCAATGGCGGACCGTGCGTCGAACAAAGCCCAGGAGCTTAAGGGACGAGCCAAGGAGGCCGCCGGCAAGGCGATCAGCGATCGCGACCTGCAGGCTCGTGGAAAGTCCGACCAGCTGAAAGGACAGTCCAAGCAGGCCGTGTCGGATGTCAAAAAGGCGGCACGTAGGGCGAAGAACACCTTGTCTAGATGAGTACCGGCCTCCACCGCCCTGAGGCTCGCGCCATCGGGACCGATGTACCGCACCAGGTTGTGGTGATCGCCAACCGGCTCCCCATATCCCGGCTGGAGGGCACAGAGCAGTGGCAGCCGAGCCCTGGCGGGCTGGTTTCAGCCCTTGCCCCCGCGCTCAGAGGTCGCCGTGGTACCTGGATCGGTTGGAGCGGCGACACTACGGGTGCCGAGCCGTTCAGCCAGGATGGAATCTCTTACCAGCCGCTGCAGCTGACAGAGTGCGAGGTCGAGGAATTCTACGAGGGCTTCAGCAACCGGACCCTGTGGCCGCTTTACCACGACGCGATACGCCCGCCCGAGTTCGACCCGACCTGGTGGTCAAGCTATGTGGAGGTCAATGCCCGTTACGCCGACCACGCGGCCCGGGTCGCCGAGCCGGGGGCGCTGGCATGGGTGCACGACTACCAGCTGCAACTCGTACCGGCCATGCTGCGCAAGCTACGGCCCGACCTCCGTATCGGCTTCTTCCTCCATATCTCGTTTCCACCCCAGGAACTGTTCATGCAGTTGCCTTGGCGGCGCGAGATCGTCGAGGGCATCCTCGGCGCCGACATCGTCGGCTTCCAGGTCCCCCTCGCGGCGCGCAATTTCTCCGTCCTCGCCAACCGCTTGACCAAGGCGCACGGGCGGGGACCCGAGCTCACCTATGGTGACAGGACCGTTCGGATCGGCGCCTATCCGGCCTCGATCGACGTTTCTCGTATCGAGCAAATAGCCGAAAGCCCCGAGACCCTGTTGCGGACCAAGCAGATCCGCGAGC
>Ga0181520_10012015_pt1 | contig 11217 bp, 14 predicted proteins | sample PEATcosm2014_Bin_29_FD_132451 | JGI IMG/M metagenome (GOLD analysis project Ga0181520, IMG submission 132451) | Peatland microbial communities from MTU Mesocosm Facility, Houghton, MI, USA - PEATcosm2014_Bin02_30_metaG | ecosystem: Environmental > Terrestrial > Soil > Wetlands > Peat | place...
GGCTGCACAAGGAATTCAGGTTTTGTTACGGCCAGCAAAGCTTTCGCAAACAGCGTTGAAAATGCTCCCCCAGCGATCATATGTTCGGCCGCTTCAACTTGTCTAACCGGCTTCATCTTTCTCAAGACTGCAAATACCTCGAGAGCGACATCCTTGTTGTGTAGAAGCTGCGTGGCCTCTGGGCAAATCCCGTTCAATAAGTCCCGCTTCTTCCGAATATTCTCTACTTCAACGTCCAATGCTTCAGCAAGACGCTGCTCCGGAACGCCATTCTGGAGTGCCTTTAGAATCATGAAATGCTGTGCGATTGGAGCCGTGTAATTCACCTTCTTGTTATACGTGTATGCTTCATCATCCGTTGAAAGAGTGCAGCGCACCTCATGTCTGCCTTGCAATTGTAAAATGTCAAACCTCGTGTGGCCGTCCAGAAGCAGGTATTCGCCCGGTTTTCTCGGGTATACCACTAGGGCTTCTATAAGGCCGACCGCTTCAATTGATTTGGATATCTGTTTGTACTTTGCGGTTCGGCGATACTCTGGGGCGATACACCTTTGAGGAAAGATGGACGTTACGGGAAGAGTGCACTCCACTTTTTCGAACGCAACCTGTACATGCTTTACATTCATTGTCGGTTAGCTCGTCTTTTCAACCAGAAGTTGCTCCGGAACATCCTGCAGTTGTTCCGCGCGAAGAAGCGTAACAAAATGTACATCCGAGAGTAGCGTTCTCATGGCAGACTTTAACATGAGGAGTTTCTCTTTCGTTTTTGCCGCCCGCTTCACGAGTGCTTGCTGCTCACGAGTCCGTTCCTGATACTCGCGAACGAGTGCTTCACCAGTTAGCTTGGGTCTAATGTTGGGCTGGCCAGCCTCCAAACGTTTTGTACTGTAATGTGCAATAATTCGCTTCGCTTCCTTGAACTTAGCCCCTCGAAGTGCACCGCTTTCATATGCCTGGGACAGCGCGCTTTGAACACCGGGATCGTCTGCGCCCGCAATGAGAAGCGCGATCGTGACTGGAATCCGGTTTGCTTCTACAGCTTGCACAAGAAAGGCTTCATCGTGTTCGATGAGGCGATTAATGGCGGCAACGTACTCTATGTCTCGGCCAACTTTGGTAGCAATCTCGCGGATATTATATCCACGTTCCTTCAGGGCAATGATCTCTCGGAAGAGACCTCTATTTGACGGGGGGCGTCGTGCGAGATTTTCAACCAAGCTCATCAAGAATAGATCTTCCCTAGACGCTTCGATTACTGCTGCCGGAATTGATAACTGTCCCAGCGCAAGTAGGGCTTCTAAGCGGCCTTGGCCGCACACAAGATCGTATTGAGTGCCATCCTCTGCCATCGGTCGCTTGGTAAGAGTAATCGGCTTTTTCAGCCCAACCGAATCGATGCTGTTCACGATTGCCTGAAAACGCACTTTGCTGCGCGTGCGGGGGTTGACGATCCGAATCTGAGATATTGGCACGTCATGCAATGCCTTACGCTTCACGCTACATCTCCGATCCATTTTCTCCGGCTAATCTTGAAGAGGAAGTTCAAATTCTCGAACCGATATACGTCGAGGACGAGTGGATTCTCCGGAGCGAGTCGGATTCTAGCGCTTAGAATCTCTCCTCGCGGCAACAAGTAATAATCCAAGATTTCGGAGTTGTCTTGCGACATCCGAGCAGCGATTGTTATATCGCAATCAATCGATTGCTCTAATCGGATTAACCAGCGGAGACGATCGTGATGGCAAGTCTGGCACCGTGCAATTACCAATGAGGCTTGAAAATCGCGATTGATCTTTAAAATACCGGTCGTCGCGTCCTTCTCAACACTGGCGCCGTTGGCGCTCAATTGAGAAATGATCTCTTCAATATGCTGCCGATGGATCTGCCGAAGTGCACGGTTGATCTCGATATATGCGTAATCACGCTGTGGGGAGTAGCCAACGATCGAATAGGCCCTCCGAAGGCTTCCGAACCTTGTTCGATAAACACTGCTGGAAGGCATTTCCTCGATTTCGTCGATTAAAATTCCCGATAACTTTCCTTCTCTGTGAAGTAGAGCGCGGAGTCTTTCGATCATCTGCTCGTTGGTGAATCGATGGCATCGGAATTCAATAATCTTTGCCGCTTCGATGAATTGTGCATGGCTTATGAGCGCCGGAAACGCATTATCTCTTCGCACCCACATTGCCTCTGGATTTACTACCCTTCTTTGTTTGAGCTTGAACGATCTGCGGTTATATACATTCGAACCGATATATTTTGGATTTATCAGGATTTGGTGGACCAAGCCGCGGGTCCAGGGCCGACCGGTAGCGCTATTTTGACTTCGTCTATTCAGATCCTCGGCGATTTCCCTTTCGGTCTTTCTGTTCTCTACAAAATTCCGATAAATTTCGTGAATGATCTTCTGCTCTTCTTCTGGGCCTGGCACAAGTACAACCCTGTCGGTCTGGAGACTCTTACGATGCCCCACCGCAAGAATTGCCTTCGGTCGGCGCTCCTGATCGATCAGTAGCCTGCGCAATCCGAATCCGGCCGGCCCGCCTTGACGATAGCCGAGTTCGATCAAACGGCACTGTCCCGCGAATACTTTTACCGACAACTCCCGGCTATATTCACCTGCCATTGTTCGCTTCAGATTCTTGAGGATGACGGAAGGCAAACTGCCATCATTTGCGAATTGCTCCGCGCAATAATGAATTGTTACGCCAGCGCGTTTGCAGACGTATTCCCAATAGCCACTTTCGTCTGCGTCTTGAAAGCGACCCCATCGGCTCACGTCGTAAACAAGGACCGCGCCGAAGTCCGCTTTCCCATCCTGAATTTCCGAAAGCATTTGCAGGAGCCCTGCCCGACCCTGGAGATTCAGTCCGCTCTTGCCATCGTCGGCAAATGTCCGGACGACTGTCATTCCATGATCTTCTGCGTATTTTGCTATCACAACCGCCTGGTTTTGGGTCGAATAGCGCTGATGCTCCGTTGACATGCGGACGTATTGAGCCACACGCTGAGAGTCGTTTGGTGAGATGGCCATTTTGTCTCGCATGACTTGTCCAGGAGAAGAATGCGCTTAGATCAGATCGCGCACATCACGGATAAAAGATCGACGGAAATAGGATAACGGCGGTTTTGCTAAGCTCTCAACCGTGCTTTGATTTCTTAACCAATAATTATTCTTCGCTCAACTTTTGCTACAACCGCAAAAAGTCGTCCTCTTGAAGCGATCGAAACTTAATCATGTCTGATTTTGTCTGATTCCGCGAGCGGCAGTCTTCGACCTCGACATTCGTTCTATTGGCGGGGGGGGCGCTGAGTTAAACAGAAGGGAGAGTTGTCCGTGGCCGAAGGGGAATAATAGTGCTGACCATGAGGGTGACTTGAGGTTCTTCGTTTTGAGATTGTCACCGGCATCCCGTCATTTACTTAGCAATAACTATCAGATTGGCCATCACCGCGATACGACCAGAACTCAAAGATTAGCTCGGTCAATCGAAAGTTTTGTAGTGTCTCTCCCGTAGCTACAAGCATCCAGCGCTTTCTCCGCAGCGGAATGATAGCTCGCCTGAATCAATCAGTGGGGGTTCTGCGCAACCCCTCCAGCTCTGTCATGATCTCGCCCCACTCGATGAGCGAAGCGTCTCGGCGTGCGATGGCTTTTGCTCTTCTTTCTCGCGTTGTCTCAGGGGAATCGATCTGGGCATTCAATCCGACGCGCTCGATTTCGCGCAGCACGACTTGCGCCTCCAGATTGTCGAGCCGAAGTAAACGACAGATTCTGTCAATCTCGGTCATTTGAATCACTAGGGTGACGCAATATTAGACTGACCTCTTGCAAACTCCACATGTGCCGCCTTCTTTGGCGCAGTGCTTGCAGTATTTACAGTTCTTGCACGCGTTACACGGGTCGGCACCAGTGCAGGTCGCAAATGATGTAGCAGAAGCGATACCTGTCAGTAGTAGCCAAACGAGCACGATTGGCCACGATTGTCTGCTATGAAGCATGTCTGACCTCCGTGGAATTAGCGAAAATCGTAGGCCAGCGGTCGGCTATACGCAAGAGAATTCGGCATGTTTGGCGGTCGGGGCTGGATAACCGCCAAACCGGACAGAACTCAAAAATGGGGTTCTGTACGGTTTGCCCACAATCCAGGCAGAACGATAGAAATGGCTGGAACGAGAATGTGCTCGAATCCGCTGCCCTTCTACTTCACTTTTTCTGCGCGAATGGGAGAAATGGGCGCGGTAGCACCGGGTGCGGCAAAACTCACCTCAGCCACCTGAGCCGACTTCAGCGTTACCCACAAATCGGTGGTGTCATCACCGTCTTTTGTTGTGATGTGCAGGGCATCGCCCTCCCTAGTGGCCTTCACAATCTCAGACGAACCCGGAGCGGCCATCGCGCTCGCAATTTTCCCATCATCGCCAACGTTTATGGAACCATTTGTGATGTGGCCGGTAAACTGCTCGCCCTTGCGCACCAGTGTCATGGTGGCGAACGACTTGCCCTCAAACATCCAGTTCCAGATGCCAACAAAATCGGCTGCTTCAAATCCGTCGCTGGGCGCGGCTGCGACATGGTAAGGGTGGATCGACGAGGCCGCGCACCCGAAGAAAAGGGCGCAGGCAACTGCACAAAGTATCCAGCGTGAGGAGACAGGACTTCTGCCGATGGAGGACATGGCTTTACCCCTCAGCTTCGACGGAGCAAATTGATCGTTTGTTAGCAGATGGAAAATTCTCCCAACTCTCGCACTCCGGACGAATGACCGCCTACTCGGACATTATAGTTTCGTTACTGCCGAGTTGGCCACTACTCTGGCGCTACGTGTCGATTATGCTGATCTAATCGATCACTTCCAAACTCGCAGACAATACCAATTCCACTGGAGTCCTCATGAGCAAAGCAATTGAGAATTTGGAACAGGCAATGCAACACGCCGCGACCATTCGGCCCAAGGTTGGAGGATTTCCCTATCTAGCTGAGACTCTGCGATGTGCGGGCGTTACTCGGAACGTCTGGTCTCTTCCTTCTTGCCAAAGTTTGTTCCTCACGGAGAAAGGCCCAGTCGTAATGCAAGGTGGGCCGCTCGTATCAGGCACTGTGGATGTGCCCCCTTTTGACCGCGAGGCGCTCATCAGGGCGCTGCGGATCGATCAGGCTGGCGAGAGCGCGTTCCCTGAGTTTCTCGACGCCTCGTGGCGGGCTGGCGTTGTGCGTTACGACGTAGACTTTGCGGCGCGGACCGTGGCGTACTACGGGTGCCAGGGCGAGAAATACATTGAAGCGTATTCGCTCGTAAAAATCGATTGATCAGATTTGGTGAATCACCGTCTACTCGGCAGGCCGGGCTGCGCTAGAGAGAGCTGGCGAGGTCGCTGCTGATGGTCTTGAACGCAGCATTAATCTCGGTCCCGAGACCCTTCATCGCTGCAACGGCCCTGCAATGAGCGCCACAACGAGCGCATATTCCACGAGGTCTTGCCCGTCTTCGCGCACGAAATGGTTTCGCAACGCAGTTGGCCTGTAAGCGAGCGAGGTAAGCAAGAGACACGCACCCTTTCGCGTTGTTAGACCAGAGACACGGTATGAAAGGGTAAACGGGCAGGAATTGGCGCAACAACCTTTAGTGTTAGTCCAATTACCAATGGAACATGAACGGCTGATTCTCGCGCTGACTGCAGTTTCGGGTGTGTCACCCCCCACCCGTCAGTTACAACTCAGTAATCGCCTCCGGCGGTCTTCAGGAGCCGCAGGATCGTGTTGGGTGACTTCTTGACCTCAGTCGCAATGGCGCGGATGCTACGCCCGTGTGACCGGAGACGTGCAACCATGCCTGCAAGCTTGTCATCCCCATCCTCGGCCTTAGGATGGCCACCAACGCGCCCGTGAAACGGGCTAGCGAAAAGTTGTTGTATGTCCAGTTGTGAACGTCTCCTTCCATCACTGGACACACGTTCTGTGGGTGCGCTCGCTAAGTAGATGATAAATATAGCGTGTGGTTTGGAGATACACGTGCTGGCTTCGATGCTGTCTTCTTCGCGAACCAAAGAGTCCGCCGAGTCTCATTGTGGAAGCAGCTCGATGGCTTCAAGTGTCAAGGTAAGTAACGATGGTCAACTGCAAATCAATCGGAGGCAAACGAGATGATCAACAGGAATGCAGAAAGAACGATCGTCGAGAGACTACCGGATTTCTTCGGAGTCGGTACTCTATTTTTGGCAATTTGGGCGGGGTCTTGGACCTTGGCGGTGGCGCAGCAGCCTGCCGCTGCACCTGTCCAAAAGAGTGTCGAAGCCCAGGCGCTTCCGGCTCCGGGGACGTATAAGATAGATCCGCGTCATAGTTTTGCCTATTTCAGCGCCTGGCACCATCTGGTGGGGCGTGTGCGCGGCCGTTTCGACCAAGTTTCAGGGACCATCACCGTATCGCCGGATCCAGCCGCTTGTAGCGTAGACGTCACGATCGATGTCGCTTCGATCAGCACGCAGGTCAGCCAACGTGATGACGATCTTCGCAGTGACGCCTATTTTGATGTGAAGAAGTTTTTGACGATGACCTATCAAGGGCGAGGCATTCACCGCGTCTCGGCAGATCTTTGGAGAATGGACGGATCGCTGACCATGCATGGCATTACCAAAGTCGTGCCGCTCACCTTCAAATATAACGGCGTCTTCGCCGATACAAAACCAAACCAGCCGGCGAGGGTAGCGTTCCATGGAACTGCAGCCACGAAACGCGCCGCATTCGGTATGGGGGCGCGAGACAACGCGGCAGAAGTCGCTGATTCAACGGCGCCCGATGTCGATATCGAGATTGACGTTGAAGCAGACGCAAATCCTACTACTCCCTAACAGGGGCCTTCCCTTGTTGCTAAATCGCTGATGAAACTCATCGAGAGACGATCAGTCCCAACCAGCGTGCAACTGGCCGCCTTGGCCAAACAGGATGAGAAGGAACAGTATTTGTTCCTTGGGAGTCGGCCAGCGTAGCCGACCCTGCTTCGCATGCAGCAGCAGCTGATCACTGCTTTATCCATGCCGCTGCGTCGGCTTTGATAAAGTCCTTGGTCCCTTTTCGTCCGGTAAGCCTCATCCAGAATGGACCTCCTTCTCTTTCCAAGCGAAGTTGAATGTCGAAGAACGGGCAACACAACCGTTCACCCGCAGCCCACTCCGCGACCATAGCAATGGTCTTCGGATCCGACGGAAACCGAAACTCATATCCATTTGGCAACTCTCGCACACTCTCTTTCACAGCGCGCAACGCTGGTCCGAGTTCTTCGAAGTGCCGCCTCCTAGCTTCAGCATCGAGTGACAGGCGATCGCAGGCGAGAGGGCTTTCGTGGCTGACGGTCACACTGCCAGCCTCCTGTTTATCTCCGGAAGTTCTTGCCGTAACAACTTTCGGCAACAATGCGACCGCAAGCCCTATCGCAATCGCCACAATGCAATTCGTCTTATTCATCTTTTGGGTCTCCATAGTTCAAGCATTCTCGGTTCCCTGGCTTGTTTCCTGCCACTGCAAACCCGCCTTCTATTTCAGCGACTAGCTGGCGGAATAATCCCATTCATTCGCAGATATTCCACCATCTGCCCGTAATGATCGTTGGAGTGGGCCACCGCGTCCACCGCCAGTTGAAGACGCGTCTTCTGGAGAGGTCCGGGGGATGCGGCCATAGGCGTCAGCATATTTCGTTCATTGATCGCAGCCATAGCCCGATGCAGCACTGCGAACGACCCCCTGAGGTAGTCCATGATTTGAGCCTTTGATTGAACGGCGTCCGGACCGACCTCAGACTCTTGCTCTGGAGAAGGGGTCTGATTGAGGATGTAAGCAGCCATGCGATAGTTGTTGGCTGCCAAATGCTTGATCTGTTGGGCAAAGGTGCGGACACCAGCAAACTCGCCCGCGGTTGGCGCGTAGGAATACTTCTCCTCAGGCATAGCGTCGGCGGCGGAGACCACGCGAGTTTCGGTGTTGGATATCCAGAAGTCGAGCGCCTGACCCACCGTGTCGATCGCCGTCGGGTTGTTGCTTTGAGCGGGTGCAAAACCGATGCTGACTAGCAGAAGCGAAATTACCAAAAGGCCATGCGAGGATCTCATGAACATCTCCGGAAGGGGTCAATATAGGGTGCACTCCGACCCTTTAATGCAACCCTACAGCTTAAAGTTGACTTTAAGTCAAGCGCTTTTTTGCGCTCACGCGCCGAGACCTTTAGCGGTCTAGAATGTGACTGTGCCCCAGTTGAACATTTCGGACGTAGCAGGCGAAGTTGGACTGCGGCCGTCTGCGATCCGCTATTACGAAAGGATTGGGTTGCTTCCTCCCGCGGAACGGAATGGTAAACAGAGACGCTACGACACGACAGTGCTTTATCGGCTTGCGATAATTCAAAGGGCTCGACAATTGGGTTTCACCCTAGATGAGATCCGACAGCTATTCTTCGGTTTCAGCAGCGTCGCTCGTGCCTCGACGCGCTGGCAGCAGTTGTCTCGTCAGAAGCTCGCGGAACTTGACAATTTGATGGACAGCGTAAAGGCAGTCCAGCGGCTATTGAAGAAGATGATGCAAAACTGTGACTGCGAAACTCTGGATCAATGTGGCAAGGGGATTTTTCGCAGCGCCGGTGGGAACTTTATGGTGAAATCTCTGCCTGCGATTCGTCGACCTGCGCGATGAGCTTTGCCATATGCAAAGCGACTTTGGTTCGCGGGACTCATACCTCGGGGCAGACGATTTGCTACGCAGTCGCGCACTCCATTTTGAGACTGTCTACACCCAGTAAAAAAAATCGCAGCTTAGGCGTCAGCTACTTTCTCGGTTCCGCACCAATTCAACATCATCTTGAGATGGTTCCGTGATTACATCGAACGTAAGCAACAAATCAGGTTGCAACATTCCGTGCTGCGGAGCGCCACACAAGGGACACGCCTCCGTTTTCAAAGTGATCTCTGCTCCACAGCATGCACAAAAAGCGGCCACGGCATTAAATCTCCACAATTGCTACCCTTCCTTGGATGAGCGCAGGAAGCGCAAAGATTCGAGACGGAGCAGTCGCTGTTTATTCCAGACCTTTGTTCAGTTGCAACCAACTGGTAGATGATGATCTCGCAAGTCGGCAGTTCTCTTTCTCACTTGGCGAAGAATCGCCGATGCTCAATTCGAGCGAAGTCGCATTGCGAACGTGGCAAAGCCTGTTATTGCCGAGTGACCCTGAGCGATCTTCCTGTGCATTTTGAATCCTGCTTCTACTTTGCCCCCTCAAATTGTTCAGGCGTAGGAGGCAGACCGCATGGCGCAGAAACACAAGGGGAAAATTGCCCTGATCACCGGCGCGAACAAGGGCATTGGGTTTGAAGTGGCACGGCAACTTGGTACGGAAGGCATTACCGTGCTTGTGGGCGCGCGCAATCCGCAGCTGGGGGAAGCCGCAGCAGCAAAGCTGAAAGCAGAAGGAGCTGGCGCGCATTTCATTGAATTGGATGTCACCAAGCCGGACACCATCGTGAAGGCGGCAGAACAGATTCGTGCGCAGTACGGTAGGCTCGACATCCTCGTCAACAACGCAGGCGTGGTCGCCAAGGGCGACGGTCCGCCGAGTGTCGCCGATCCTGATGCAGTTCGCCAAGTCCTCGACGTCAATTTCTTTGGCGTGCTGGCCGTGACTCAGGCGATGTTGTCACTGGTGCGGAGCGCCGCATCGGGCCGCATTGTGATGGTTTCGAGCGGACTCGGTTCGCTCACCTGGAACGCCGACCCGAGTTGGCCATTTGCTGCCTTCAAACCGCTGGGCTACAACGGTTCCAAGGCGCTTCTCAATATGATGACCGTGCAACTTGCCTGGGAGCTGCGAGACACTCCGATCAAGGTCAACACGGTCAACCCTGGGTACACGGCTACTGAATTGAACGACAACACGGGCACCCAGACCGTCGAGGAAGGGGCAGCCGAGACGGTCCGCCAGTCTCTCGCGCCGGATGATGCTCCGACTGGTGGCTTCTTCGAGACGGGGGGCGTTGTTCCCTGGTAAATCCCACCCTGTGTGGGAATAGGAAGCCCGTTCGCGAGCCGCCGAAAAGTGTGGCGGCACCCCCAGCGACATTTTGCACAGGGCACGTCTGCCCAACGTCGAGACGGGACTACAATTCGCCTATGCGCATCGACTATTTCGAACACAACTGTGGGCATCTCCTGGACTCCGACGACGCGACCAAGGCGCTCGGGACAGTGAGCATTTTCAAGGGCAGGAAATCGGTTGGCGATATTCGTAAGGCGTGCCAGGGGCATCCGAAGGACGCTAGTATTTACCCAGAAAGTGATGGTTCCGGTTTCTTCATCACCGAGGCGCACGGGGAGTTCTTCGCCGCCTAGGCCGCTATTTTGAGAGTAGGCTCACCCGCCCACGCACACCCTGTCAGAACGATCAGACCGCTTTGCCAATTCAAGCATGTCGATTGGCAAAGTCTCGTGTCGGAACTCCCTCTCGATGTTCCAACCATGCCTGATGTAGAAGGACGTCGCGTTCCGATTCGCTTTAACCACCCGCAACCGGCTGACTTCGTAGTGCCGCCTGGCAATTTCGGCTTCGCCATATTTAAGCAAGGTGGTTCCCAGACCCCGGTCTCTTTGATCTTGCCGTACCCAAAGATCATCTATCCATTCGCCGTTCGTCAAAAGCACACCAACAATTTCAGCTTCTGAAGAGGCGATCCACGCACCAGACCAATCATGGTTCTCTATTTCGATTGGCGATGCTGACCAAAGACCTCCATAAATTTCATTGACCACAGACTTAACGAACTGATGAATGGCCTCGTGCTCGCTTAACACTGGACGGCGAATGTTCATGATGCGCAACTAATTGTAGTTCCCGAAAACTGTCCCGATAAGGTCGGAGTCGGCATTTCGGAGCCATCCAGCGTGAATGGTCTACGCTCCAAATCGGCTGCACTCCACGACCATGAATTCAGTCCACGTTTTCGTGTCTTCAGACTTTTCACCGCGCCAAGTGAAATGCGTCTTGGAGATATTTGTGTAGCTTGCGCGCGTAAAGGGCCACAGCGCCCCACGCTCGGCCTTAAAGGCATAGGTCACGGACTGGCCGTCGAAACTGGCTCCGCCGAACTGCTCCGACGTGAGGTCCGTCCATGTTCCCTCCAAAGCGTTTAGCCACTTGATGTTCCAAACCTGCTTGGCAGAGTCGTAAATCCGAA
>Ga0181520_10012016_pt1 | contig 11216 bp, 9 predicted proteins | sample PEATcosm2014_Bin_29_FD_132451 | JGI IMG/M metagenome (GOLD analysis project Ga0181520, IMG submission 132451) | Peatland microbial communities from MTU Mesocosm Facility, Houghton, MI, USA - PEATcosm2014_Bin02_30_metaG | ecosystem: Environmental > Terrestrial > Soil > Wetlands > Peat | place...
GAAACGTATGGCAAGCCATATCGTGAACGAGAAGATCGAAGATCTCTACTCACGCGCGCTGAAGGCCGGGGCATACTGCGCACGCATCTCGGGCGCAGGCGGCGGCGGATTCATGATCTTTCTGGCCGATCCGATGCGAAGAGTCCGTTTAGCAGAGGAATTAAGCAGTTATCAAGAGAGCGGAATAGTTTACGGTTGCCATTTCACCAATGTTGGCGCGCAAGCATGGCGCGTCAATCAAACCGCAACAAACGATTGAAACTACCGCAATGCGAAGCTAGCATGCAGAGCGAAGTAATGTCGTTGCTGCCGGGATCCGAATTATGCTTTCACTACGACACCGAGCCGATTGAGATCGATACGTAGTGGCAAATTGTGACTGGCTGCAAATTCAGTGAAGGCCTGATAAGCGCCATCGTAATTCGTGTTGGGATCGCAGTCATCGGCGACAAGAATGCCCCCGCTCGAAAGTACGGCGAAGACCTCTTTGAGTGCTGATTTCATCGGAAGGTACAAATCTAGATCAACGAGCGCAAACGAGATAGGCGCAATACTGGAATAGTCGAATTTGGCTGCGTCCCCTTGTATTGAGATCACTTCGGGAAATCCGTTAAGGCGCATCGTTTTGTCGAACCATGACTTATTGTTTGAAGCAAATCCATAGATTTCCGAGAGCTTCTTGCCGCGGTTGGTCACTTCGTGGGCGAGATCGGAATCCGCAAACCCCCCGAACGTATCAACAGCATAATAAGGTTTTTGGATTTGCAGGTCTTTCATGTGCTTGTTGAGCCAGATTGTCGTCTCACCCTTGAAGCATCCGATCTCGATAATCGATCCCGGTACCCCCGCCGTCTGATCCAATAGATTGATCAGACGGCAAAGATGCGCCGGTACGTAGGTGCTCCGGTAGCGAGGAGCAAAATAGCGAAAGAGTGGGCTCGCATATACGACCGATCGCACCAGACTCTTGAAGGGGTTCCCCGTGGGCATTGGGGAAAGCCTAGCACTCGGTCCATTTACTGAGCAAGTTTGCTGGAACCCCTGGTGCTAACGTCGTGAACAGTCGCCATAAGATCACCTGCAGCTACACGAACCGTCATCGCGGATACCCGAAGTGCAACGTCCCAAAACGATCGGCGGTCCAGGCGAAAGAATACAGGCGGCACGGTTCGTAACGGCGCTTGTCGAGGGCATCGCCGTCATTTGATCGCCGTTGTTCAGCGTAAAGCTCGGCGCGTAAACATTCCCTCCGAAGAAGGTCCAACCGCCATATTTCGTATTGATATTGAGTGTCTTGCCAAGAGGCCTGTCTTCCTGGTGACTTTCGATCCAGCTATTCGAATAACCATTGACGCCGAAGTCCAGGTCTGCCGCACCTTGGTTGCGAACTCTCCATGCATAGCCTGCACTGGCGTCGGGAATAGTTGAAGAACCTACAGTTCCAGATTGCGAGAAGGTAAAATTGGGACCAAAGAGGTCTCCACCTAAGTTTATATTGCCGCCAAATTTTGTATTGATATTCAGCGGCTTTCCGGTCGTGGTTCCATTCTGGTAGCTTTCGATCCAGCTATCTGAATAACCGTTGGCGCCAAAGTCCATGTTGATGGCTCCCTGGTCCTGCACGCGCAATGTGTAGCCGGCGCTCGCGTCCGGATAACTTGTCGACCCCAATGTTCCGGATTGAGTCACCGTTAAGTTAACGTCTGTTTGACTGGGCGTCGCACTTCCGCCGCCCGGACCTTGATAGGTCGACAGTGTAGGCCAGTTTCCAGCCTGGTCGTGCACAACATAGGTGAAAGGTGAATTGCGCTGAAGATTTATGGTTACAGGCGGGAGTGTATGTGTGTACCCACCTGCAGTCGTGTCGCTGATCCAGTTCGCCTGCCCCGCGCAATTCACGTTGGCACAGAACACTTGCATGTTGTCGAAGGAGATGAAGCTTGTCAGGCCGGGGGCACTTTCCGTAATAGAAACGATAGGGCTGGCGCCGCTGGCAAAATCGATGTCCTTAAAGGCGACATGGGCCGCATTGTGAATCGATACGTAGGGTGAGCTTGGCGTGCCTCCGGCGCAATCCTGATTCCAGATGCGCTCGAAGATTACATCACTCACACCCACAGCGCCACCTCCCGTGGGATCGCCATCAATCTTGAGCATCGGCGCACCCGGTCCGCGGCAGGACATCTCGCCACCGACGATCCCCGGACTCGTAGGAATCTGATACCCAGCCTCGCCTCCAGAGATATAGACAAGCGCTCCGGTGACCTGATTTGCTCCGCGGAGTTCATTGTTGACGAACATTATCCCGCCACCCGTTCCCCAGCCAATGTGCCACACGTAGGTGACGTTTGGACCAGCGAAGAAGTTATTGTTGGCGATGAGCGATGGCGTCGTAATACCTTCGAAATCTCCCACCGCAGTAACCGTGGCACCGCCAGGCTCGAACGTAATGCCCTGCAGACTGAACATGTCTTGTCCGCGACCCATATCCAGCGCCCCGGAAGTCACCATCGATGCCATGTTGGCTGACGCCCCGGCCAGGACCTGGCAGGTAGAAAGCACTCCATTGATCGATCCAGAACTGGCCGCGCCGAGGCACTCCAGTGAGCTGCCCTCCCTGATCTTGATCCCCGCACTTCCGTCCGTGATGTTTTCCTGGATCGTGCTTCCAGGCAACATAATCACCTTGATGCCGGGTCCATAAAGAAGACCAACATTAAGAGTCGATGTGATGACGTCCGTGTATCCGGCACTCAGTATGATCGTTCCGTTGCGACCGCCGAGTGCCGTTTCCGCGTCCGAGATGTGGGCATACATCCCAGTACCGGTGCCCACATAAAACGCGCCGTTTGCCGATTGAGCGCTAAGCTCCAACTGTATTGTGCATGCCAGTGTGACAACCAAGAATACTTTTATGGGCCCGTTCACATATTCCTCCGACTGTTTCGCCCAAGGAACTCGCGCCTCAGGCGATTTCTCTCTCTTCGCTCGTCTTCAATTGCACTTGTGGCACGTCAGAACAATCCCGTAGGTAACTGCCATTACAGCCACTAGTCTATTTATTTGATGCGCTCACTCTGCGGACGTGAAGCCCATATTACAGATTCAAATCCATAGAGTGCCCAGGTTGCCATTGTGGCACGACGCGATAATGCACACACTGGTTCAAGTAGAAGACCGAGACAGGTAAGCAAGGACGGTCTGTAGCGTTTCGAGGAGAATTCGATTCGGAACTTAGCGCTCTGAATTCTAGTGCAAACTTGACTCCAAACAGGAACCTTATGATGAGTCTTGTCATCATTGAAATTCAAAGTTCCAGCCCGCCTGGGGAAGTTGACACTTTCTTCGCAGGGGAATGAGATGTAAAGCCTGCCGCCAGGTTTCAACGCTTTCAGCATGGCGCTGAGCACTCTTTCAGGCTCATCGCAATGCTCTAAATTGTGACTGGATATTACGGCGTCCATGCGACCTTCGAATTCTTCGATGGTCTCGGCAAAGCGCGCAGGTTCGACTACCTGGTATCTGTCCGCAAACTGTTCGGGGCGCGACTGGTTGTAATCGCCGATATCCAGTCCCACATATTTTATGTCCGGCCGAAGCATTTTGGCTTTCATTGGGGAGGCGTTTCCGCAACCCACATCCAGCGTTTCGGCATGAGGCGGAAGAGATTTCAGAAACGCCATCTTGCCTCGACTTTTTAACCTAGAATGTAGCTTCATTTTGAAGCGAGTTTCCATTGAAAGAGAGCCTCACACATTTGAATGATTCTAACTGTTCAGAATTGAGCACAGATCGCTCCGGTCCCTGCCAAATCTATTATAGGCGGCGTAAGAGCCGCATAATCATACCGATAACAGTGCTTCCCACCACCCCGCCGTGGCGCTTTCGCCAATGGAGAGTTAACGCTGGACAGACTGCCTTTGCAAAACTGATGGGACAACTCCGGGTACGAATTTCAAATGAGGGTTGCCTGTTATCGCGGCGATGCAGACGCCGAGTGGTGTACCCACATGTCTAGCGAATATCGTTTGGCGGTTGCGGTATATTGAGAAGCACGGTGCAATGGCAACATGAGAATCTGCTCGATCTTCGATTCTGACAATGCGTACGGTGGGTGCGGCTTTTCGGCGAATGGATAGAAGAGACTTTGTTGGTCGTTCATGCAAGCTGCTGGCGGGTGCGGCTTGCTCTGTTTTGTTCTCAAGTTGTTCGGATTTTATAGAAGAGTTGCCTTGCTTAGGTCCAGCTCCGCCACCCCAGCCTGTGGCGGGAATGTCTTATATCTGGGCATCTAAAATTGGGTGCGCCCTGGACTGCGATCTTCGAACCGGAGGCAACAAGAACTCGGGCGGCAAGGCAACAGATGACGCCCCCCGCATCAATGCGGCAATGGCGGCGGCCTCTGCGACAAATCCCATCACTCTGATCATCGATGGCCCAGCCCTCATATCAGGCCTCTTTCTTCCCGCCGGCGGTTACTGGAATATCGCTGGCTTGGGATGCGGGACTGGCTTTTTCGTTAAGACAGGAACGAATAACGATGGCATTCATAACGGAGGACCAGGTGCAACTGAGCCCTCATCTCCCGGACCTAATGTTCCTCCGCGGGGAAGCAGCGTTTCGCTGCAGAACTTTACGATCAATGGAAATCAAGGGAACGGTCATGACGGGGATTCCACGACCGGAACGACTCAAGGGTCGCCTGTTTGGCATTTCGCCATTAATTTGATGAACTTGAACAATATCGAGGTCGAGAATGTTGTCGTAGTGAATTCGCCCTCGTTTCAGATCACATTTTCCAACGTAGGCAATGTGAACGTTTCCGGCTGCGTATTAAGAAGCCAGGGGCCTAATACAGACGGTCTCCATTTCGACGGGCCCGCAAACGACATCACGATTTCAAACTGTAATATTACGTCGGGTGACGACTCAATTGCCCTGAACTGTCCTGAAGGATATGGGGGCAATATCTCCCGCGTCAATGTGACCAACTGCCAATTCAACAGCGGCAGTTTCTTGATGCGATTACATCCGATCAACGATAGTAATTACGTACCGAAGTTCAATATCGATACAGTATCGGTGAGCAATTGCAGCGGAATTTGCGCCTTTGCAGGGTTTCTTGTCGGACACGGCGCACCGGCAGCCCCAAACGCAATAGACGGATTAACCATCTCGAATTGCAGCCTCTCTGCTCCCGCAATACTTGAGATTGGCGCGAATTTCGGGGGCGTTTCGATCGAGAATGTCACGTTGACGCCATCCTATTCGAGTCAAGTACCGGGCTTCGCATTTGCGCGATCCTCTGCGTATTCTATCGGGTATTCTTATATTGGAACATCGCTCACGATAACGAACTGCATAGTACAGCGCAACGACGGTTCGTCAGTTCCTCTTTTCGATATTGAAAATGGTTCATCATTGGCAAGTCTGGTAGTTAACGGATATACCGCATCATCGACAAGCGCGAGTAATACTAAGATTCCAATGCTGATCAACGTCGGGGCAGGAAGCATAGGACAGGTCGCGATCGATTCCGTGGATTCAGCTCATATCGCTGGTCCAGTCTCTCCTGGTGGGTTTCTTAGTATTACAAGCGTGAGCGGAACAGGTGTACTCGCTACAGGGTGGGAATTTCCGGACAACGTGATGGCTGATAACGTGCCCTATATCTCAGCAACTACAGGTCTGCCCTCGATCAAGATCGATGGTGTAGTCGAACCGTATACCCCATAATACAATCTCCACAAATCCTCTACAGAGTAATCACAGCCATTGAGCGGCTTCTCCCCTCAGTCATTCTTCGTCGTTGACGAGAACTCCGAGCGGATCGTTCGTTCCAGACCTTGAAGAAGGGAGTAGGGCGGGACAAAGCCGGTTCGCAGAACCCGGTCGGCACGCAATTGAGTATTCTCGCAGAACTTCTGGATGCGAATGGCGCTGATGGGAAAACGCCTCCCGCTGATTCTTGCAACCAAATCGAGTAGATGGCCGGCAGACATGGCGATTGGTCGCGGTAGAGATCGGAGTTTTGAGGGACGCCCCAGGCATTTCAAGACATGATTTGCTAGTTCACGGGTTGTCATGTCAGGCAGATCTGCATAGTTAAAGACGTGTATACCAGGTCCAAGGGAGAGCGAATATGCAATAAATGCGGCTACATTCTCGACGTACGCCATCGACTTGAAATTGTCGCCTCGGCCGACCATGAGAAATCGTCGCGATGCGATTTGTCGCAGCAAGTTGTAGACATTCCCGCGATTGCCCTCGCCGAATATGACTGTTGGCCGAACAATAATGAGCGTCCGAGACGGGTCTTCGTCTGCCCAACCACGATAGACTCCTTCTGCTTGTAGCTTGGTTTCCCCGTAAGGGTTGAAGGGACGGAAGGGGCCGTCTTCCTTCGCTGGGGTTGGCGTAAAACCATATACCGCGGCACTGCTGGTAAATACAATCTTTCTCACATTTTCGGTTCGGGCGACCGCGCAAACCTTAACTGCACCTTGAACATTTGTTTCAACATATCTTGAGAGTGGACGAACATCATCACGATGTTCTGCGGCGAAGTTGACAATCACAGAAGAACCGGCAACATGGGAGCGCAGAGAATCCAGATCCCTCACGTCGCACTTAGCTGAGAGATCGGAAAACGTATCGCTTGTTCGCAGATCGCCGATCCGAAACGGGATACCCTTTTGATTGAGAAGTGCAGCTAACCGAGTTCCGATGAAGCCCGCGCCGCCGAGAATTGAGATTCGCTCGTCCGAAGACGCTTCCGGGTAACCCATAGCCCTATCCTATGCTATTCATTTTCGCCTGTCAGAGCACTGCAGTTAAGAGGCTCGCGCGGATTGGCGTCTTCTACTCAAACATCTACTCTCGAACTTTTGTGCTCTTGTCCGATCGCTTCTGCGTCATGTTCAGGAACGGGCGTGCTGGTAAACGAACCATTGGCGCGATGAATCAGAACCTCAGCCCGGACGCGAAGGGAACGGGATGAATAAGCAAGAAAGCACCAGGCGCATTTCAATAGAGAGAGTTTCTCAATTCTCCTATAGATACTCCACGTCCACATTGCTGAGCGCCATTTCTTGCCGGACATGGATGCTACGGAAACCCGGTATCGTGCTAAGTCCTCCTGTATCCCCCACGCGGTGACGCCACATTTCAGGATTTGTAGCCATGCCACAAAATCCTCGTGGCCAATGTCCATCATCGAGAAGGGGGAAATCTTCGTTCTGTCGATCATCACAGTGAGACAACCAATCACATTTCCTTTTAAGAGGGTCTGATAGTCGACTTGCTTCGGGACTGGGATAATTGGACCCAAATGACCATCAGGCAACAGCCTGCGATATTGAGCGAACGTAAAGCTCAGATGGCGCCCGCGCATGATCGCTACTTGTCGCTCTAGTTTGTGTGGAACCCAAAGATCGTCACTATCCAAGAACGCGAGAAACCGGCCGCGAGCTTCCTGCATACCTACATTGCGGGCATGAGCTACACCAGAGTTCTGTGGCAAACGGAGAACGCGAATCCGAGGTTCATTTCGCGCAAATTCTTGAGCCTTGCGGAAGGTCGCATCGGAGGAGGCATCATCAACGATAATCAGTTCCCAGCTGGCGAAGGTCTGGGAGGTAACCGAGGCAATCGAGTCCGGCAATGTCGCTTCGCTGTTGTACGCCGGCATGATTATCGAAACGGAACCTGGGTTCATTGAGGATCGACTCTAGCCGGCATCTATCCAGTTGGATTGCGGAAGTCTGCCCGCGAAGAAGTGAAGTCGGGCAGGAGGTCGCAAAGATCGCGCAAGTGGGCTCGGTAATAGAAGGTACTCATAAAGTCGCGTCGGCACTGTGTCGCGTAGGAGACCAGGTTTTCCTTAAATCGCTGGAACGCCTCGATTATACATTCTGGATCTCGGGCGGAAACAATCTCTCCGTTTCGGCCCGAAGTGACGAACTCAGGAAACGAGCCGACGGAACTGCAAAGAACCGGTGCACCAAACATGAACGCCTTTGGCAGAACTCCGCTCTGTGTTGAGCGCCTGTAAACGTTCCATACGCAAGTGCTCTGCGTGTAGTAGCCGTTGATCTCATCGTTGGAAAGGCGTTGTCCAGACTGGATTTCAATTCGACCCGAATTCTGGGCGAAAATCGGATCGCTGAGGCATCCCTTCGGCAAGGCATGGCCGCCAGATGCAATCAGGAATTGGATACCACGATTTTGCTGCAAGGAAAGACGTACAACGTCGAGGAACTGATCGAATCCGTGAGCACGGCAAGGATTCCCGATATAGCTGAAGTATCTCTTTTTCTGAATCAGACTTGACATATCGTCGCGCAGGTCGTCGTCATACAGCAACGGGATATAGCTGGCACTACCGTTGTACCGGGCGTCATTAGATCGGTAGATTTGGAGACCGTACTGGGATTGCAAGATGATGTGATCAGCGGCACGGAGAACAGGCAGGGTAAAACGGTGGGCAAGGATCGCCATCCCTGCAGCGCGCAGTCCCTCGTGTTTTACATAGCTTGGTGACATCTGCCAGGGTTCATGAAGAATGTAGAGGATTCGCGTCCCATGCTTCTTTAGTGACTTGGCGGTCTCCAGATTCTTGAGAGAAGGGTTGAAGAAAATGGCGCAATCCCAACGACTGTCCAGGCGGGCTTTTCCAGGCTCCAGGATTGGGGCTGCATTTCCCAATTCAGAGAACCGGCTGTACGCGGGATCAAGCAGAAATATGGCTTCCAGGCCAAGAGATTGAATTGCCTTGGCATATGCGATCAAAAGTTGAATATGAGCAGGATTGCAGCGGAGAGAAATAAGCAGTGCTCTTCCGCTCATGGCGTATCCTTCTGAGGCTGGGGTAGAGGTGACGCCGAACCCGGCAAGGGCAAGCAGTGTCGTAAGTATTTTGCCGAGCGGCGAAGATGAGGCCAAAAAAGGAGAAAGATGAGCTCCCCGATTAAGTATGTAAGGACGTCAAGAGTTCGTGACCGGAGCATTATGATACACGCAAAGCCGATCGCCACTCGCGAAACAGGCAAGCGATTCTTAATCAGCTGTCGTTCGATAAGGCGACCCATGGCCCCCAACATGACGCCAGCAGAAATGGCGGTCAGGATGGACGGACGGTAGTAATAGATTTCACCGAGCCACGTGAAGATGGAAACCGAACTTACAGTATCATCCGCATTCGGATAAATGCATAGACTGGTCTGTACATTAAACGAATAGATACTCTTGGGAAAGAGGAACGCAGGGATGAACTTTTTGAAAAACTCTGCGACGAATTGATACCACGTGGCAGAGCCGCAATTGGAGATGCGCATCAGCGCAAGGTTGATGTAGGGACCGGAGACAGCATCCCTTAGCGGGGAACCCGAGCTTCCGTAGTCGCCACGCAGGTGGCTTGCTACCGTGAACAGGAGGAAGGCGACGCCGCCTCCGATAGCTGTTCGACGCCAATTTGACGATTTGCCTAGAAAAATTGTTAATACGCAAAGGATCACTGCTCCTCTGCTTGACGTAACGCCGTAAAAGAGCATGAGGAGTGCGGCTGCCCACAGTGCGACACGTCCAAGGCGGGACGCTTTCGATGTAACGTCGATCAGACAAAATGGAAGCAGGCCAAGGATCACACCGATAAGCTCGAACACACCTCGCCCTGCTGAGATCCCGGCATTGCTCTGTGCGACAACTCGGTCGATGGACTTGGTGCCGACCAAGAAGAGGTTGAATTGGAAGAGCTTTTGCCCGACGAGTGCGTCCGTGATGATATAGAGAACGGCAAAGCCTGCCAGGATCGTGACAGCTGTCTCCCCGAGGCGATCTGATTCCGCCTTATCGGTCGGCATCAACGGATTGTTGCGGAAAAACAACCAGACGGGCAGCGCGGCAGCGAGTGTATAAATGATCGCCGACGGTCCAGCCACTAAAACAGCGGGAATGCCCCAAAAGAACAAACCGATGATTAAATAGAAACCGAGAGAGCGGCGATTCATAGCAAGAGTGACTCCCGCAGGAGGCGTGTTGCGTTGAGGATATATGCTTCGGCTGCAGCTTGTTTTCCCGGCCCAGCCGCTCGCACGGCGGCGATGCAAGCGGCTGCCAAAATGTCAGGATCCGTGGGCCATTCGATGTACGCAACCTGCCTAGGAAAAGCTGCCACGAGTGCCGAGTCTGCGCCCCAGCGAGTCGTGATGAGCGCTCTCCCTGCGATCAGCGTCTCAACCGATTTGATCTTGACGCCGGTCGAAGGGCCTACTGGATTCACCGTTGCCGCAATTTGCGCATAGTATTCTGCCGTAGAGCGGACTCTTCCGAGTACCCGTGCTCCTGACTTCGCAAGCGACCTCAGCACGTTCTGATCGATTGTGTCACAAATGCCACCGGCAATGAGAAACTCGATATTTGCATCCCGCAAGCGATTCAAGAATGTGGGCGTGGACAACAAGCGAAGGATCTCCTCGTTGACGTAACTCGGCGCCCCCATGAAGCCAAGCCTCGGCGGCATGTCACCAGATGCCAACTGAACAAGTTTCGCGTGGTCCGAGGGAACGAACGAGAGAAGCCGGGGGCGTACCCCATACATTCGTTCGAATTCATCGATGTCGTCCTGCGAAACGGCTAGGCATCGGCTGTGCGACTGCAGAACAGACCTCTCGTCATCCGATGCGAGGCTGATCGAGCGGCGAACGCCAATTCTTTCGTGCCGATCTGCCATCACGTCACCGGTGTCGACAATCACCTTTTCTGCAAGACGGTCCAATTTCAGAAGGCAATAATGCCATGCATAGTAGCAAACAATTACGTCATATCGATCGATCCAGGACCGAGGTAGCGGCGTTCGGATCGGGAAGTAGAAGCGATCGATTATGCGAAGCTTATTGCACAAGATGACTCCACCGCCATACCAGAGCATCGTATTCAACCAAACGAGAGCGGGAAAGAATCCTCGTAAGAGATTTACCTGTATTCCAGCATTCCGCAGCCATTGACGAGCCTTCGTGAGCGAGGCACCGGCTGACAATAAGTCGACGGAGTCTCCATAAACCGAGCAAAGCGCTGAAAGCAGTTGATGCTGCCCGTGAGCCATCCCATTCTTGGCTATCATATCGATGGGCGAAATAAAGAGGACGCGAGCTTTAGAATTCATCTTCCTTCTCTGATATACGATTTCGCGAACTTATCCTATTGCGTTCGAGATGTTA
>Ga0181520_10012017_pt1 | contig 11216 bp, 8 predicted proteins | sample PEATcosm2014_Bin_29_FD_132451 | JGI IMG/M metagenome (GOLD analysis project Ga0181520, IMG submission 132451) | Peatland microbial communities from MTU Mesocosm Facility, Houghton, MI, USA - PEATcosm2014_Bin02_30_metaG | ecosystem: Environmental > Terrestrial > Soil > Wetlands > Peat | place...
GCTCATGGTTTTGTCAGCCGGTCCCCCCGGCGGTTGCGGTGTGAATCATTGGATCGTCGGGCAGGGGTTGGACTGGCGGTCATTCCCCCTCTCCCACAGGACAGGCAACTGTTCATAGGACTGTTTTATTACGGCGAACGGAGGCGGTAGAAGCGGGCGGGATAATTCGTCCACTGTGGATCGCTGAAACTGGCCGAGCCGGTCGTCAGCGTGCTGGTTTGCACCGGCTGCCAATCGGGACGGGAGAGATTTGTGGTGGCTTCCACCACCACCACCAGATTGCTGGCGCCGGTAATGTTGAATCCGAAACCGTCCGCACGCACGCCGAAGCCGGCGCCGCTGGTTTGAGCCTGCGGATTCCAAAGCACCGCGGGCTGGCCGTCAAACGTCGCGCCCCAGCCCGTGGTGCCCGGCAGATAGTAAACCGTGGTCGGCGTTGGCGGCTCATAGATGGGCGGGAAAAATGGGAAAATGGGGGAACCGGACCATTGGAAAAAAACACTGGAATTTGCACCGGGCGCATTGCCCTGAAAATAGACGCTGTACAGGTTGTCACAGAAGGCAAACGCACCGCTGCCGAGGTTGGTGACACTGTTTGGGATCGTAATACTGGTCAAACTGGTGCAGGCGGCAAACGCATAGTCCCCAATCGTTACGAGATTGGCGCCCAGGATGACATTGGTAAGGCCGAGGCCGGCCGAGTTATCGAACAAGCCGCCGGCGATGGTGGTGACGGGCAGGCCATTGATCCAATCCGGGATGGTGATGGCGCCGCCGGAACCGTTGAATCCATTGATCGTGATCGAATTGCTGGCAGGCGTGCAAACAAACGGTGGCACCCACAGATACGCCGGCAGCCCGTCAAAGGTTGCGCTCCAGCCGGTGGTCCCCGGCAAATAATAAACCGCTTCCGCGTTGGGGTTATAGAAGCTGCTGCCAAAAATTGGCTGGATGCCAATCAACCCGGGTGCGAGGATGCCGATCGAGACAGATGAGCTGATGCCGGGAGCATTTCCTTCAAAATAGATTCCGGAATGCGGGCCGGTGGCGAAAGTGGAATTCCCAACATTGGTGACACTGGCCGGAATGGTGAGGCGGGTCAGATTGGAGCAACCGGAAAACGCGGCGTCGGCAAGGCGGACGATTCCGTTGGAAACAGTGTAACTTCCGCCGAGGCCGCCCGGAAATTGGATGAGCGTGGTTTGCGGCTGATCGAACAAAATCCCATTGACGCTGCTGTAAAACAAATTTTGCCCGCCCACCGTCAGGGCGGTCAGACTCCCACAGTCCGCAAAGGCGGCGTCGCCGATGTTGGTGACATTGTTTGGAATGAAAACGCCGGTCAGACCGGCGCAGTTCTGGAACGCCCCGGCTCCGATGCTCGTAACGCCGCCGGGAATGGCATAGCTGCCAGCCAAGGCGCCCGGAGCTTCGAGCAGCGTGGTTTGCGGTTTGTCGAACAATATTCCGTTGGCGCTGCAATAAACGAGATTTTGTTCGTCCACCGTTATGGCGTTCAAGCGGCCGCAATTGGCCACCAGTTCCATGGGGCCATTGGTGGGTTGGGCTCCAATGATGGGTTGTCCTCCCATTCCAATCCGTACGATTCCTGAACTGGCGAAGGCAATGTTGGTAACACTTCTGGGAATGACAATGGTGGTCAAGCCGGAGCAGGAAGCAAACGCGGCGCTGCCGATGGTGGTAACGTTGGTGCCGATGCTAACATTGGTGAGGCCGCCGCAGAATTCAAAGGCCGCGGTGCCGAGATGGGTCACACTGTTTGGGATGAGCAAATCCTCCAAACCAGAGCAGGAATTGAATGCGTCGTCGCCGATGCTTGCGACATTGGCGCCCAGCGTGAGGTTGGTCAGGCCGCCGCAGCCGGCAAATGCGTCGATGCCAATGCCAATCACGCCGTTCGGAATCGCAAGGCTGGTCAAACCAGAGCAGTACATAAATGCGCCGTCGCCGATGCTCGCGACATTGGCGCCCAGCGTGAGGTTGGTCAGGCTGCCGCAGGTAGAAAACGCCTGATTGCCAATGTTGGTGACGCTGTCCGGAACCGTGATGCCCGTCAAACTGGTGCAGTCTGAAAACGCTCCGGCTCCGATGCTGGTGACGCCGCCGGGAATCGCCGGGCTTCCGGCAATGCCGCCGGGGGCTTGAATGAGTGTCGTTTGCAGTTTATCAAATAAAATTCCGTTGGTGCTGTTATAAAACAAATTTTGTTGATCCACGACAATCGCCGCCAAACTTTGACACTCCGCAAAGGCTCCGCCGCCAATGTTGGTCACGCCGTCGGGAATCACGATGCCGCTCAAATTGGCGCAGGAATAGAACGCGTTGGCGCCAATGCTGGTGACGTTGGTGCCGAGGGTGACGTTGGTCAGGCTGCTGCAATTATAGAACGCATCGTCACCAATTGCGGCCACGCCGGGGGCAATCGCATAACTGCCGGCCATTCCGCCGGGAGCTTGGATGAGAAGCGTCTGAGGCTTGTCAAAAAGAACCCCATTGGAACTGCTGTAATACGCATTTTGTCCGTCCACCGTAATGGCGGTCAAGCTGCGCTGATCATCAAACGCTCCGCTGGTGATGTTGGTCACACTGTCCGGAATCGTGATGTTGGTCAGGCTGGTGGTGGAATAAAACCCGCCGATGGTGGTGACCGGACTGCCATTGATCGTGTCCGGGATGATGACATCGCCATTTGTTCCCGTATAGCCGGTGATGGTGATGGCCCCGTTGTTGGTCGTGAAAGTAAATTGCGCCTGCACGACGGCGGGCGGCAGCAGCACCCCAACCAGCAGGCAAATTTGAATCAAGCTTGGTCTCATTCCACCACCAAGGAGCATTGCGTCTGGTTGCGGTCGGCATTGAGGCATTCGCGGAGAAACCCGACGATCTGCTCCTGCAGGTGCTCGCAACGGCCGCTCCAGCGGCGGGCGCCGATGATCTGCTTGACGCAACCGCGCAGACCCCGGAAGCGCAACACCTTGGGGGCCAGGCGCAACTGGCTGCGGAGTTCCAGGCGCAGGGCGGGAAAGAAAAACAGTTCCAGGCTGAAGGCCGACTGGCAGGCGATAACCCGCAGGTCGGACTCGATGACCGGCCGGGGGGCGGGGGCGGCCGGCTCGTCCGGCAGGGTGAAGCCGAGCTGATGCAGCACTTTTTCCAAGGCGAGGGAGAATTCCCCGACGGTGACGGATTCCCGGAGCAGCTCGCATTTGAAGTAGTGGAAGACGGACGCGGCGGCGTGGCGCAGCACGTCCGGGTCCAGCAACCGCTCCCGGCCGCCGATGATCTCCACCGAAATCATGTCCGCCGAACAGGGGACGCTCTCGCCGCTGGCGAGCTGGAACAACAGACAATCGTTCAAGAGTGCAATCATTGTTTGGCCTCCAGTTTTTTGACCTCCTGCACAAAATCGGTGGCTTCCTGGAACCGCCGGTAAACGCTGGCAAAGCGCACGTAGGCGACATCGTCAATGGCGCGCAAACCGTCCATGACCATGGTGCCGATAAATTCGCCGGGCACCTCGTTTTCAAACTTGCCGGAGACCGCCGCCACGATGTGATCCACCAGGTCCTCCATGACTTTGGGCGAGACCGGGCGCTTCTGACAGGCCTTCCGGATGCCGGCCAGGAGCTTGTCGCGGGAAAATTCCTCGTGCCGGCCGTCGCGTTTGAGGACCATCAACCCCTCGCGTTCAATTTCCTCGTAGGTGGTGAAGCGTTGCTGGCAGGCGTTGCATTCGCGGCGGCGGCGGATGGTCGCGCCCTCCCGGGAGGCCCGTGAATCCACCACTTTGTCTTCCTGGCAACCGCAATTAGGACAACGCATAGCACCACACGTAATGGTGGTTAACTCCATGTATGCCACAAAACTTTGGGGTGTCAAGCGGGCAGCGGGAAAAATCCGCGATTTTTGGGCCACAGGCCCTCCAGAACGCCCGCATCTTCGGGGTTGCGTTGCGGGGCGGTTGCGGGGAACATCGCCGGGTGCGGCGGCTGGGCAAAAATCATGGCGGGTATTTCGGCGAGACGATGGACGTTCGCGCCGTGCTGCGGGATTTGCAGGCGGCCGCGCAGGAGCACGGCTGGAGCTGCGAATCGTTTCACCAGACGGGCGGTTTGGATCTGTGGGCGTTGCACCGGCCCGTGAAGCAGCCCGCCGGGCGGGTCTATCTTTCCGCCGGCATCCACGGGGATGAACCGGCGGGTCCGCTGGCGATGCGGCAACTGCTCCAGGCCGATGCCTGGCCGGAGCGGGTGGAATGCTGGCTCTGCCCCTGCCTGAATCCGGCGGGCTTTGCGCGCAATGCGCGGGAGAACGCCGAGGGCCGGGATTTGAACCGGGATTACCGCCATCGGGAAACGGGCGAGGTGGCCGCGCATGTCCGGTGGCTGGAACGCCAGCCCGGTTTTGACGCGGCGTTTTGCCTGCACGAGGACTGGGAGGCGCAGGGATTTTACCTGTACGAATTGAACCCGGCTCAGCGGCCGTCCCCGGCGGCCCGGATGATGGAGGCGGTGGCGGCGGTTTGTCCGATTGATTTGTCGCCGGTCATCGAGGGGCGGGCGGCGCAGGGAGGCATCATTCGTCCCACTTTGAACCCGGCCGACCGGCCGTTGTGGCCGGAGGCGTTTTGGCTGCTGCAAAACAAAACCCCGCAGGTATGGACGCTGGAAGCCCCTTCGGATTTTCCGCTCGAAGTGCGGGTGCGGGCGCTGGTGACAGCGGTGCAAACCGCGCTGGCTCATTGCTTCTGACGCAGTTTTTGGTCGCGCTTTTTCAACCACTCGGCCCCGAGTTCGGTCAAGGTGCGGGCCTTCAGAATCCGTTCGGCCAGGGGAAACACGATCCGTTCCTCCTTGTCGAAATGGGTGCGCAAGGCGCTCACCGCCCCCAGCAGCAGGGCCTTGGCGGTCTTGAGGTTCCGGGCGGTTTGCACCTGGGCGAGCGCCCGGTCCATCAGTTCGTGCTCCTCATAAAACGTCTCCTTCTGGCCGAGCTGATCGAAACAATGTTCCAGCGGGGCGATGAACAATTCATCCTCCGTCTGGGAGTGCGGCTCGATGAGCTTGATGATGATCTGGCCCAGCGACTTCACCTCCGCCAGGGTCCGAAGCCCCGGGACCGTGGTCTCGACGTGATCGAACAAATTGTGGAACACCGCATGTTCCGCCATCAGAATTTCGGTGATTTTCATGGTGCTGCTCTCGGGGATCAGCTTGGGTGCCCGTCCATCCCGGCGCAAGAACAAACCGGATGGCGGTCGCCAAAAACATTGTCCACCCGGCCCACCGCCGGCCAGAACTTGTAGTCACGCAATCCGGGAACGGGAAACGCCGCCTGTTCGCGGGCATACGGCCGGTCCCACGCATCGGTGGCGATGACGTCCGCCGTGTGTGGCGCGTGCTTGAGGACGTTGTTCTTCGCGTCGGCCCGGCCGGATTCCACCGCCGTCATTTCCGCGTGGATGGCGATCATGGCGTCGCAGAAGCGGTCCAGTTCCTGTTTGGATTCGCTTTCCGTGGGCTCCACCATCAGCGTGCCGGCGACCGGCCAGGACAGCGTGGGCGCGTGAAAGCCATAGTCCATCAGCCGTTTGGCCACGTCCTCGGCGGTGGTGGCCTTGAACGCCCGCAAATCCAGGATGCACTCATGCGCCACCAACCCCCGCCGGCGGTAGAGCGTCGGGAAATACGGCTCCAACCGTTTGGCAATGTAGTTGGCGTTGAGGATGGCGTACTGGGTCGCCTCGGTCAGTCCCGCGCCGCCCATCATCGCAATATACATCCAGGAGATGGGCAGGATGCCCGCGCTGCCCCACGGGGCGGCGGCCACGGCGCCGATGGGGTTTTCCCCGCCCAGATTGATGACCTGGTGGCCCGGGAGAAATTCCACCAGATGCTCCGCCACGCCGATGGGTCCGACGCCCGGCCCGCCACCGCCGTGCGGGATGCAAAAGGTCTTGTGCAGATTCAGGTGGCAGACATCCGCGCCGATGAAGCCGGGGCTGGTCAGCCCCACCTGGGCGTTCAGGTTGGCGCCGTCCATATACACCTGCCCGCCGTGGGCATGGATGATTTCGCAAATCTCCCGGATGCCCTCCTCAAACACCCCGTGGGTGGAGGGATACGTCACCATCAGGCACGCGAGGTCCGCCTGGTGGACGGCGGCTTTGGCGCGCAGATCCGCCAGGTCAATGTTGCCGCCGGTGTCGCACGCCACAGCCACCACCCGCAGGCCCGCCATCACCGCGCTGGCGGGGTTCGTGCCGTGCGCGGAGGTCGGGATGAGGCAGACGTTCCGCCGCGCCTCCCCGCGGCTTTCATGCCAGGCGCGGATCACCAGCAGCCCGGCGTATTCCCCCTGCGAACCGGCGTTGGGCTGCAGCGAAATGCCCGCGAACCCCGTGATGTCCGCCAGCCACCCCTCCAACTGCCCAAACAGCTTCTGGTAGCCGCGCGTCTGTTTCAACGGCGCGAAGGGATGAATCCGCGCAAACTCCGGCCACGAGATGGGGAACATCTCCGCCGTGGCGTTCAATTTCATCGTGCAGGACCCCAGCGGGATCATCGAGGCCGTCAGGGACAGGTCGCGCGATTCCAGCCGTTTGATATACCGCAGCATCTCCGTTTCCGAATGATACCGGTTGAAATTCGGATGCGTGAGGAACGGCGTGGCGCGCCGCCAGCCGGCGGGAATCCCTCCGGCATCCAAGGCCGCCTCCGCGTCGGTGGCGGCCACCGGCTTCAGACCGAACACGGCGAGAATCAAATTCACTTCGGCCAGCGACGACAGTTCGTCCAGGGAAAGGCCCACACGGTTGGCGTCCAAATGCCGGAAATTAAAATTCCGCGCCTCGGCCGCCTGGTGGATGGCGGCGGCATCGTTGGTTTGAATGGTGAGGGTGTCAAAGAACGTGGCGTTCGTCGAAAAACCGCCTTGGGCCAGTTGCCGCGCCAGCAGGCCGGTCAGGGCGTGGATGCGCCCGGCGATGCGCCGCAGGCCCTTCGGCCCGTGGTATACGGCATAGAGCGCCGCCAGGTTCGCCAGCAGCGCCTGCGCGGTGCAAATGTTGCTGGTGGCCTTTTCGCGCCGGATGTGCTGCTCGCGGGTCTGGAGCGCCAGCCGCAACGCCGGCCGGCCCCGCGCGTCCTTGGACACCCCCACGATGCGCCCCGGCAGGTGGCGCTTGAGCGCGTCGCGCGTGGCGAAGAAGGCCGCGTGCGGCCCGCCGTAACCCAGCGGCACCCCCAGCCGCTGCGCGCCGCCCACCGCGATGTCCGCGCCCCATTCCCCCGGCGGACGGAGCAGCGTCAGCGCCAGCAGATCCGTCGCCGCCGTCACCAGCGCCCCGGCCGCCCGCGCCCGGGCGGCGAACTCCGTGTAATCATGGATCGCCCCGAACGTGTCGGGATATTGCACCAGGGCGCCAAACACCTGGTCATGGAATTGAAACGTTCCGGCCTCGCCCACCACCACTTCCAACCCCAGCGCCCGCGCCCGGGTCCGCACCACCTCGAGGTTCTGGGGATGGCAGCCGCCGGAAACAAAGAAGACCTTGCGCTCCGGGTTGAGCCCGTGGCTGAGGATCATCGCCTCGGCGGCGGCGGTGGCTTCATCCAGCATCGAGGCGTTGGCGATGTCCAGGCCGGTCAGTTCCGCCGCCAGCGTCTGGAAATTCAACAGCGACTCCAGCCGGCCCTGCGAAATCTCCGCCTGATACGGCGTGTATTGCGTGTACCAGCCCGGGTTTTCCAGCACGTTCCGTTGGATCACCGGCGGCGTGAGGCAGTCATAATACCCCATGCCGATCAAGGAGCGGCACACCTGGTTTTGCGACGCGAGGCTTTTCAGCTCCGCCAGCGCCTCATGCTCGCTTTTGGCGGCGGGCTGCGACAACGGCGAGGCCAGCCGGATGGCCGGCGGCACCGCCGCATCCGTCAACGCCGCCAGCGAGGCGTAGCCAACCTGCTCCAGCATCGCCTTCGTTTCATCGGCATCCGGCCCGATATGCCGGCGGACAAACTCCGCGTTCGCACCGGTGATCAAATGTTCAGTCAAATCCATCGCAAGAAAATAGAGTCCGCCCCCCGCAAAGCAAGCGGGATTTCAGCGCCCGGCAACGTGGGACAGGCTCCCAGCCGGTCTCGTTTCCATTCCCAAAGGCATTTTCACGGAGAGGGCCGGGCTGCGGGGCAGGGGGGCGAACGAATGGCGGCATCCTGCCGCCAGTTCCATCCTCGCAGGGCCGATAGCGGTTAACCAATGGCCGATGCCCGGGGCGGAATGGGGGCAAAGATGTTGTTTGGGCGGCGCGGCAGCACCGCCCTGCCAGGTTGGCGGGGGGATGTGCCGGCCCGACAGGCCGGGACTATGGCGGACAGGATCGCGGGCCGGCGGGCGCGCCCCCCGACTGAGCGCGGAAAAAAAGCGAAAATAGGGGTTGACCGAGCCGGAAAATCATAGCAGATTATACGGCAGTGGGGCGGACGCCGCCGCCCCGGAGGCTTCGGCGGGTGGCGGGTGGCCGTCCGGTTGGTCTTTGACATCGGCGCGGAAGGGGGACAAGCGGGGGTCTGGGCTTTAGGCTCCAGGCTCCGGGCCGAAATGGCCCACGGTTCCGCCTGCGCTTGGCGACGGCGCGACAAGCCGGCCCGCTCCTCCATTAAGTGGAGGAGAGAAGGCCCCGAAATGGTTACGGGCATTGCGCCCATGAACCGAGGCGGCGGGACGTTGATTCGACATGGCTGTCTCCCGTTCCCCCTCACCCCGGCCCTCTCCCTCCGGGGAGAGGAAGAATCGTCGGCAGATTTCCGGGAAATGCGACGATTCCAGCCATCGGATGACCCACGGTTTCTGGACGGGGAGAAGCCACTGTGGTCCGCTCGCGGCGGGCGCGCTCCCCTTGCTGTTTTGGACAGCGGGCGGAATCCAAGCTAATCCAACCTAATCCAAGCTTTGAATCAGGGTGCGGGGTTGGATTGGTTGCCAAGGCAGGATTGGGGCGGCGCGGCGGGGGGAAAGGCTAAATTTCAGAAAACCGGAGGAGGAAGGCGGAAATTGGGGCGCGCGGCAGCGCCGCCCGGCCGGTGGATTTATTCGCAAGTTGTTTATTTAAAGATGTTTATGCAAGATTCCGGGGCGGAATGAACGTAAAACCCCAAATAACCCCATGTTTACCCTAATTATATGCTGACGCAGGAAACCATTCAAAACGCGCTGAAGGCCGTCAAGTATCCGGGCTATTCCCGCGATATTGTCTCGTTCGGACTCATCAAGGAAATCTCCGCCGCCAATGGGGCGGTGAGCGTCAACTTGCAATTGACCTCGGCCAATCCGGAGGCGGCCCGCCAGATCAAGGAGGAGGCCGAGCGGGTGTTGAAAGCCCTGCCCGGGGTGAGTCATGTGCATGTGGAGGTGGGCCAGCCGGCCGGTGGCGCCGCCGCCCACAAGGGGGGCGGAGCGGGGCAAAACCGGGTGCCGGGCGTCAAGCGGGTCATTGCCATTGCCAGCGGCAAGGGCGGCGTGGGCAAATCCACCTGTTCGGTGAACCTGGCCTGTGCGCTGCGCCATATGGGCGCGCGGGTGGGGCTGCTGGATTGCGATATTTACGGCCCGAGCATCCCCTTGATGATGGGCATCCACGAACGCCCGACGGTGAGCGAAGACGGGCAGCTTGTGCCGCCGGTGGCGCATGGCGTGAAGATCATGAGCATCGGCTTGTTGCTGGAAGATGACCAGCCGGTGATCTGGCGCGGGCCGATGATCACCAAGACCATCCAGCAATTTCTCATGGCGGTGGTCTGGGGCGACCTTGATTATCTGCTGGTGGATTTGCCGCCGGGCACCGGGGACGCCCAGCTCTCGTTGTGTCAGGCCGTGCCCCTGGATGGCGGCGTGGTGGTGACCACGCCGCAGGAGGCCTCGCTGGGAGTGGTGCGCAAAGGCATCGCCATGTTCCACAAGGTGAACGTCCCGATCCTCGGTCTGATTGAAAACATGAGCTATTTCACCACCCCCACGGGCGACCGGGTCGAGATTTTCGGGCATGGCGGCGGCCAGGCGGAGGCGGTGCGCCAAAAAGCCCCGTTTCTGGGCGAAATCCCCATTTTTACCGCCATCCGCGAAGGCGGCGACCAGGGCACGCCCATCATGGTGTCCGCCCCCAACCACCCCGCCGGCCAGGCGTTCCTGAAAATCGCCCAAAAATTGAAATGAAAAGTGATGACATGACTACCCAATTTTGGGGTATGATTTCAGTTGCAAGGGGGGCGGAGAGGATTTAACTTCATTGTAACATTCGAAATCGTTAATTTTAAAGTCATCTATGTCGCCTGCTGCAAAAGAACCATCGTCGGCCAGCGATTTGCTGAAGAATTCCTCGCTCTACCGTGAATTTCAGGCCGAGCGGGAGGAAATCCTGCGGCACAAGTGGATCGAATCAGAAAAGGCCGGCCGGGACATCGGCTTTGAACAGGCTTTGACGGACTGGATCATCAAGCATCGCGCCAATTGGCGGAAAACCCGCCAGGCCGCCGCCACCAATTAACCCGGTCCCGCAGCAATTGATCCTTTAACGCCGCCCCGCGAGGCGGCCAAGGATGCCATGAAAGTCCAATGCGTAACTAGCAACGGCTCCGCTCCGCGGAACCGGGCGTCGTTTTTTTATGCCTGAGTCCATCGTCATCCTCAACGCCGCCGCCATCCAGCGCGTCCTCACCCGCATCGCCCACGAGATCGCCGAGAGCAACGAGAACGGCCAGGCGGTCTGCCTCATCGGCATTCCCGAGATCGGCGACACCCTTGCCCACCGGCTGGGCGCCCTCCTCTCCGAAATCTGGCGCCTCCCCGTCCCCGTCGGCATTCTCGATGTCACCATGCACCGTGACGACCTTGCCCGCCGCCCCGCCCCCAAGGTCCATCCCACCGTGATCCCCTTCGACGTCACCGGCAAAACCGTCGTGCTCGTGGACGATGTCCTCTTCAGCGGCCGCACCACCCGCGCCGCCCTGGACGCCCTCAACGACTTCGGCCGTCCCAAACGCATCCAACTGGCCGTCTTGATTGACCGCGGCCACCGCGAACTCCCCATCAAGGCCGACTTCGTGGGAAAAAACGTGCCCACCGCCCTGAACGAGCGCATCAACGTCCGTTTCCGTGAGGAAGACGGCACCGACGAAGTCACGCTGGAAAAGGAGGCC
>Ga0181520_10012018_pt1 | contig 11214 bp, 7 predicted proteins | sample PEATcosm2014_Bin_29_FD_132451 | JGI IMG/M metagenome (GOLD analysis project Ga0181520, IMG submission 132451) | Peatland microbial communities from MTU Mesocosm Facility, Houghton, MI, USA - PEATcosm2014_Bin02_30_metaG | ecosystem: Environmental > Terrestrial > Soil > Wetlands > Peat | place...
GAAGCCGTCGCAAGTGGCGCAGGAGCTGACGCCGTGGCCGATGAGCGCCTGCTCGCTGGGCAGGTTCAGCCAGCGGGCCGATGCTCCCGACGCGATGATGAGCGTGCGGGTGTGGATGGGGTCCTTGCCGGGGCCGAGATTCAGTTCGTAGGGGTGCTTGCTCAGGTCGACGGAGACGAGGTGCGCCAGCTTCAACTCGGCACCGAAGCGGGTCGCCTGTTGCTTCATGTTCTCAATCAGTTCAGGCCCCTGGACGCCCTCGGGCCAGCCGGGAAAATTCTCGACCAGGGTGGTGATGGAGAGCTGGCCACCGGGCTCGTGGCCCTCGAGCACAAGCGGCTTGAGGTTGGCGCGGGCGGCGTAGATGGCGGCCGTGAGCCCGGCGCAGCCGGAACCCAGGATGACGGTGTCGCGGGTTGTAATGTCTGACATTGTGGTTGATTTGATTGTAACTGCGGGGCCTGGATTCACGCGCGGCTGGGGAGGGGGATCAGGCGGAGTCGCCGTAGGGGCAGTGACGGCAGCCCGAGTGGCAGCAACTGCCGCGCTTGAGGTGATATGCGGCGGTGAAGACCAAGTACGGCCCTTCGTAGTAGAAGTCTTCCGGGGCGGGTGCCTGCGCGCGCGGCGCTGGGTCCGATTGCGGGCTGGTGTCATCGGAGGGCGAGCTTGAATTGGGTGGGACTGTCGGCATGGTGCGGCTTAGAACAGTGTAGGCGCGGACGGGGTGGATTCGGCCGGTACCGCCGGCGGAAGGAGCGACGGGAATGCCCTCTTGTTTGGCCGGGTCGGCGAAACCCTTGCTGCACCCGTCGTTGGGCATTCCAGATCCTGTCCTTCTTCGAGGATCAGCATTCCATTGCGATAGCGGATTTCTCTGCCCGGGATGGCGGCGACGCGCTCGCCGGGGATCACGATGCCGGCGAGGTTGAGCGGGTCGCCGGCGGCCACGCGGATGTCGTGCGGCGATTCGAGGTTGCGCGCCTCTCGCAGGGAGTCAACGGCCTCGGGCAGGGCGAACTGCTCGCCGCCGAAGCCGGTGACGAAGCGGCCGCCGCGCAGCTCGCCGCGGGCTTCCAGGCGGCGGAGAATGCCCAGGAGTTCGCGCCATTTCGGCGCATTCGATTCGCGCGCCAGCAGGTCGCGGAAGAGGACGCCATAGCGGGCCAGCAGCATGCGCGCAAAGGATTCGAGCGCGGCGTCGGTGCGGCGGGCCTGCGCGATGACGTCGATCGCGTGCGGCCGTTCTTCAATCAGCAGCGACCAGCGGCCGGCGGTGGTGCGGGCGGAGCGCCTGCCCGAGGTTTCGGCGGCAGTGGCCTTGCGCCGCGGGTCCATCAGCGCGCGCAACTGGTCAAAGCCGTCGGCCGCGGCCAGACCGGCGGTGGCGAGTTCCCACAGAGCGTGCGCGGTCTGCTGACGAGTAAGGCCGGTGATGCGCTGTAAATCGGCCGTGAAGCTGGCACCGCGCAGCTCGAGGATCTCCCGCATGCGCAGAGCCTCGGGCGAGAGCGCAGCGGCAAGAAGCTGCCCATCCACGGATTGCTGTGCGAGCGCGTGGGGGAGCCAGTTGGCCGTCTCGCGGATATAGAACGTGATGGGTGCGGCGTTGGTGGGAATGACGCGGCGGGGTGCGGCGCCATCGCCTTCCGACCAGGCCGGGTGGGGCGAGATGCGGCCCCAGCCGACCGCGCCGGAGAGGCAGAGTTGGTCGAGCCAGGCGGGCGAGTAGTTGGCGACGCGCGCCGGCAGCAGGGTGCGCTCCCACTCGATGGCCGGCGCTTCAAAGCCTTCCAGCTGATGCAGCGCCTGCAGCACGCCTTCTTCTCCGGCGAGCTGGGTCTGCGGCGCGAGGTGCTGCCAACCCAGCAGCCAGCGCATGTAGGCGGCGGGGGAGACCGGCTCAACCTGCTTGCGGGCCGTCGCCAGGGTCAGCCGGTGGATGCGCTGGAGAATGCGGCGCTCGCACCACTCGATCTGGTGATCTGGATTTCCTTCTGCTGAAGGCTCCTTCGGTGCGGGCTTCTCGAAGGCGCCGCGCATGAGGAGACCCTGCATCTCCATTGCGAGAAACGTCTGAAAGACGGCGGCCGGCTCAAGTCCAAGCCGTTCGGCAAACCCGCAGGCGGTGGTTGGGCCAAGTATTTGTAACCATCCCTGTGCGCATTGCTTCAAAGCGGATTCATTTGTGATCGATTCCGTTGCGTGTTCGGAATTCACGCCACTTAGTGCGGCGGCCAATGCGAGCCGCTCGGTCGCTGCCCAGCAAGGGATGCCGTGAAGATCGATGGTGCGAGCGCGGCCGGACTGATGCAGGCGCTGATAAAAGTGCGGCCAGTGTTGCGTGTGCCGGCCCTGCGCCTGCGCATGCTCCAGGAATCCAAGCGGCAGGGCGACTACCGAGTGGAGCAAATCGTGGAGTTCATGCTCGTCGCGCAGGTCCGGCCACAGTTCGCGCCGCACGGTATCGATTGCGGCCTGATCCAGGCGCCCCGCGCCGTCCACTACGCTATCCGGCAGCGCACGCCGCAGGCTGACGGCGCGGGTGCGGCGCTCTTCCAGTCCGGCGTCGTCGAGGAACGCATAGGGGTTGGCGTTGATCAGTTCGTGGGCAAACTGCGAAGGCACCGGCGTATCGACTGCGAGGCAGCGGATGGCGCCGTTCGCGATTCCGCGGAGCACTTCGTTGAGGCCCTCCAGGTCCATCGCCTCCTGCAGCACATCCTGCATCACTTCGTTCACCAGCGGGTGGTCGGGAATCTGAATGTCGCCGACAATGGTCTCAAAGCACGCTGCGGCCTGGGGGAAGACGCTGGCGAGCAAGTCCTCCGAGCGGGTGCGCTGGATCTGGGGCGCGATGCGTTTGCCGTTGGACATGCGCAGCAGTTGCAGTGAGCGGTTGGCGGCCCAGCGCCAGCGCGTCTTGAAGATCGGCGAGGCGATGGCGGCCTGCTCGAGCAACTCCTTCGCGGTGTTCTCGGTGAGGAACTGGAAGACGTCGGAGAGCGGGAAGCTGTGCTGCTCGGCCAGGCAGATGTTGATGCCGTTGTCGGTGGCGGCGGCCTGCAGCTCGAAGTTGAAGCCGCGGCAGAAGCGTTTGCGCAGCGCGAGCCCCCACGCCTTGTTGACGCGCCCCCCGAAGGGCGCGTGCAGGATGAGCTGCATGCCGCCACCCTCGTCGAAGAAGCGCTCGGCGATGATGGTGGTTTGCGACGGCACCGCGCCGAGCACCGCGCGGCCGGCGACGATGTAGGCGATGAGTTGGCGGGCGGCGGAGGCGCAGACGCCGCAGTTGTGCGTGAGCCACGCGATGCACGCGGCAACCTCGGGATGATGGCTGGAGAGATCGGCGGGCGCGACGCCGGGGGTCATGGCCGAGATGGTCTCGCGCAGCTCGCCGACGCCGCCGGAGAGGATGGCGGTACGCTGGGGAGCTTCGCCGAACCAGAAGGGAAGCGTGGGCGGTGCGCCGTGGGCATCTTCGACCAGCACCCGGCCAGCGGCCTCGACGCGCTGAATGCGCCAGCTGGTGTTGCCCAGCAGGATTACATCGCCGGGGCCGGAGTCGACGGCGAAGTGCTCATCCAGCGTGGCAATTTGTATCCCTTCCGGTTGCAGGATCACATTGAAGAGCGCGGTGTCGGGGATGGCGCCGCCATTGGAGATGGCGATGGAGCGCGAGCCGCGGCGGGGATGAAGCTGGCCGTGGACGCCATCGCGCAGCAGGTAAGCGCCGTAACGCCCGCGCGACGATTCGATGCCCTCGCTGAGCAGCGCGATGACCCGGTCGAACAACGCGCGCTCCAGGTTGCGGTAGGGATAGGCGCGGCGCAGCACGGTGAAGAGCGCGTCTTCGTCCCACGGCTCCGCGCCCACGCAAGCGACGATCTGCTGCATGAGCACGTCGATGGGCTGGGGCGGAATTTCAAGCTGGTCGAGTTCGCCGGCGCGCATCTTGCGGACCAGGGCGGCTTGTTCGAGCAGGTCGTCGCGGGTGGTGGCAAAGAGGCGGCCTTTGGGGATGGCGCCACGCCAGTGGCCGGCGCGACCGACGCGCTGCATGGCCACAGCGACCGCGCGGGTGCTGGCGATCTGGCACACGAGATCGACGTTGCCGATATCGATTCCGAGCTCCAGCGACGCGGTTGCGACCAGGATGCGGACATCTCCGTTCTTCAACCGCTGCTCGGCATCAAGGCGCAGCTCGCGCGACAGGGAGCCATGATGAGCGGCCACGCAGTCAGGGCCAAGCTCCGGGGCGAGGCGTTCAGAGAGGGCAAAGGCGATTTTTTCCACCAGCCGCCGGGTGTTGACGAAGACGAGGGTGGAGCGGTGGGCGCGAGCGTGCGCGGCCAGCTTGTCAAAGACCTCCTCCCACATCGCGTTGGTGGTCACGGAGCCAAGCTCGTCGGAGGGAATCTCGATGGCGAGGTCGAGGGTGCGCCGCTGGCCGACCTGAACGATCGTGCACTTCGTGCTGCTCTCGACGCTTTGCGTGAAGGCCGACGGAGAGGTTACCCGAGCTCCAGTCAGGAATTCGGCGACCAGCTCGATGGGGTTCTGGGTGGCGGAGAGGCCGATGCGCTGCGGCGGGGTGCTGCGCCCGGTGAGAAAGGTGCCCGGCGAGAGGCGGTTTTCACCGCAGACCAGCGCGTCCAGCCGTTCCAGGGTGAGGGCGAGGTGAGCGCCGCGCTTGTCGTCCGCCACGGCATGACTCTCGTCGACGATGACGGTGCGCACCGAGCGCAGGTGTTCGCGGGATTTGGCTGCGGTCAACAGTAGGTAGAGGGACTCGGGGGTGGTGACCAGAATGTGCGGCGGGTGGCGCAGCATACGGGCGCGCTCGCTGGGTAGGGTGTCGCCGGTGCGGACGCCGGTACGGATCTCGGTGCCGAGAAAGCCGCGGGCGAGGGCGAGCTGCTGAATCTCGCGCAGGGGCTGATCGAGGTTCTTCTGCACGTCGTTGGACAGCGCCTTGAGCGGCGAGACGTAAACGACCTGGGTAGCGGGCGCGAGCGAACCTGCGATGGACAGGCGCAGGAGATGGTCGATTGCGACCAGAAATGCGGCGAGTGTTTTGCCGGAGCCGGTGGGCGCAGAGATGAGGGTGGTGTCGCCGGCGAGGATGGCGGGCCAGCCTTCTTCCTGTGGCTCGGTGGCGGAGCCGAAGCGGGTGAGGAACCACTCCTGCACCAGGGGGTGGGCCCAGGCGAGCGCTTCCGCAGGCTGCAGATCGAGTTCGGGGGCGGCTGCCATGCGCTATTGTAGCGTGGCTCTTCGCGGTTTGTTCGCTTCGGGCGAAGGAATTCTCGGGACGCCGTAACCCGTTGCCAATCAGCGTCGGCGGGCTGGGTTACATGTGGCCGGTGCCGATATCGGCGGCGGCTGCGGCGGGGTTGTCGCGGTCGAGGAAGGCTTCGATGGCGGCGTCGAGCTTGCCCTGGGCGGCGAGGATGAAGTCGATGGCGTCGCGCCCGGCGCCGTGGCCTCCGGGATTGGGGGTGATGTAGTGGGCGGCGGATTTCGCTTGAGGGCGCGCATTGGCGGTGGCGATGGCCAGACCGCAGACCCGCATCACGGGCAGGTCGACCACGTCGTCACCGACGTAGGCGAGTTCGTCGAGGGTGATGCCGGAGCGGGCCAGGATATCGTCGACGGCGTCCATCTTGCGCGATTGGCCCTGGTAGATGAACTCCAGCCGGAGGTCCTGGGCGCGGATGGCGACGGTGGCGGATTCGCGCTTGGTAATGATGCCGACGCGCAGACCGCCGAGGCGGGCGAGGGTGATGCCAAGGCCATCGTGCGCGGTGAAGCCTTTGACTTCGAGTCCGTGGCGCTGGCCGTCAGGGCCGGGCTTGCCGTCGTTTTCGGGAATGAAGAAGAGCTGGCCGTCGGTGAGCACTCCATCGACGTCGAAGATGAGAACTTTGATGCGGCGGGCGCGGTCTTCCGCGGTCAGGGTCATAGTCTGATGATAGCTTGGGCCCAAGACTCAGCGGGCCCTCGAATTCGACCTTCGAGGGCCCGCCTGAATGCCGCTGATTTCAGATTACTTCCAGTAGCCAGGATGCCAGACGTGGCCGCCGCGCTCTTCGCGCCACTCGCCTTCGACCCATACCGCTCCGCGATGAGGTGGATGGGCATAGTGACCATGGACCCAGACATAGCCGTGGCCATCCCAGCGGTGGTAGCCGGGAACCCAGACCCAGCCCTCGTGGGGCGGAGTGGGGATGACTTCGACGGGTCGCGGAGGCGGCGGACCAATGCGAACAACGATCTGCGCGTTGGCGACCCCGACCGAGAGGAAGAGGGCGCAGGCTGCGGTGAGAAGTTGCTTCTTCATGCTTCGTTCTCCTTTGAACTGCTCCCGGTTAGGACGCAACTTCGCGGAGAGGAGTTGCGCTGGCTGCCTCCGATTTTCTGGATGGCCGCACCGCTGGCTCCGGGGCCGAGCGAGTCGGAGTGCCAGAGCGCACAGCCGGGATCGGCGTGGCCGGGGCTTGGCGATAAGCAGAGGAATGCGGGTAGAGTTCGGCCGCGGGGGCGAGATTGGCGCGGACGGGAAGCTGGTGGAGGTATGCGCGGACGATCTCGAGGTCGTGCAGATTGGCGACGGAGTAGCCGGTGTAGCCGTCCTCCCACACCGGAAACGTTGCATCCAGGCGGTGGGCGAAGCCGTTCTTGATAAGGCCGACCGCTTGTTCGAGGGTGATGGATTGTGGAGTCAGAAGCAGGTTAACGTGATCGGGCATCACGACGTAGGCGTGCAGCTTGTAGTGGCCCAGAGTGCGGTAGTGGAGCAGGGTCTCGATAAAGAGATCAGCAACCCGGGAGATCTCGAAGATGGGTCTGCGATCGCGCGTGGTCGTCGTGACAAACGACACACCGGACCGGGATGTGCGGACGGACTTCGCCATGGCGAAATGCTAGGCGGCCGAAAGGATTTGGTGAATCCCACAAACGGGGTGCTTGCTGCGGCGCCGAGGGACGTGGCAGGTAACTATAGCGCTCCTGCGGTTGCGAGGGCCTTCTTCATCCCGGCCCAACTGATGCGGCTGGAGGCCTCGGGGGAGCCGCCGCCGGCCCAGTGCGTCTCCAGCGACACAGCGTTGTGGTAGCCAATCTGCTTGAGCGCACGGAACTGGGCGACCCAATCGACGAAGCCGATGTCGACGGGGGACCACGCCATCTTTCCCGCATCGTTCCGCACCGTGTTCTTGCAGTGGCAGTGATGGATGCGGTCTTTGGGCAGGAGCTCCCAGCCTTTGGGGAATGCGTCGGTTTCGCCCGAGTAGACGGCGTTCGCTGGGTCCCAGTTGAGCATCAAGGGGGGAACGGCGGCGAGGGTGCGCGCGGCTTCGGGGGCATTTGCGGTGTTGCAGGACTGCTCGTTTTCAATGACCAGCTGGATGCCTTGTTTCCCGGCGATCTCGCAGGCGGAGCGCAGCCTTTCGTCGATCGCAGCGCGATAGGGGGCCACGTCGTCGATGCGCAGAAAATCGAAGATACGGATTTTGTCTGTCTTGAGTTGTTTTGCGAGTTCGATGCAAGTCCCCAGGACGTCATCCTGCTTCTTGAATTCGGTGTTGGCGGCGAAATTGTCGTGCTGCGCACTGTACTTCGAGCGCGGGGCGCCGGGCCAATCGACTTTGAACAGGGGGCTGGCGATATCGGTGACCCGCAGGTTGTATTTGGCGAGGATGGTCTGCACCCGGGAAGCGTCGTCGGTGGTCAGGTCGGCGATGTTCTTGCCCCACATGGTGCGCAACTCCACCCACTGCAAGCCGAATTCTTTCGACGCGACCGAGCAGGCGTGGTCGAAGTCCTCAGAGATTTCGCCCGTGATGACACTGATCTTGAAGGGTGAGTTCATTTGAGCAAGGGCGCGCACCGGCGCGGCGAGCGCCGCGGTGGCGCAGGCTGCGGCGGTGAGGAATTCACGGCGGGAGGGATTCATTATTTCTCGCGATCGAATGCGTCGGACTGATGGTTGAGGGCATCCGGAGTAACGGTGCCACTGATGATGAGGACCTGGTAGTGGAAGGTTGCGGACTGGCCGGGATTGAGGGTGAAGTTCAGGAATGGCCCCTTGGGCTCGAACCCATGCGCGCCCAGCGGATTGACGGCAAAGAGGCCATAGTCGCGGGCATGCCAGTAGGTGGGATAGTTGGGGTTTCCGGTGTGGTCGAGGACGGCGATGGTTTCGGCCTTGCCGTCGGCGGAGGTGCCGGAGAGCTCGCACCACTTGCCGCGCGTGCCCCAGGCTTCATCGCCTACCTTGCCTTCACTGGTGCGGTAGACGCCCGTGGCGCCGGCAGTGGGAGCTGCGACGGGGGTGGCGACGCCGTTCGCGTCGCGAAGGACCTCGGGCTTGGCCGTCGCCGACTCGAGGAAGTGGGCGACACGGATGCCGAGCATGCCATCCTTGTCGTCGTGGAAGACCGAGGTTTGCAGGGCCTTGAGGGTAACCGTCATGTCGATAGCGCGGGCGGGCTTGCCGTCGATGGTGAGCTTCGAGAAGACGTAGCGCGTGGTCTGGTGGAGGACGGGCGGCTGCTGGTTGCTGCCGATCGAGGGAACGTCCGAGGAGGGGTACCAGGTGGATTCGGTGACCAGCTCGCCGGAGGTGGGCCCGCTGCTGGAGGAGACGATACGGTCGTGGTCGATGGAGCCGTACCGGGCGCGGGCTTCGGGCTTGATGGCGTCGGAGTTGTTCCAATAGTCGATGTTGTTGACGTTGGAGTAGTTGAACCAGAGGCCGGTGTGGTGGGGATGGTCGGTGCGCTCGCCGGGCAGGGGCGGGTTGCCGCGGGTGAGGGTGACGCCGTCGGGGGAGATCAGCGGGTAGAGGATGGGTTTGCGCTGGTTATTGCCCCAGAGGTAGGAGGTGAAGGGGGCGCCGTCGACCGTGATGTCGACGCGGTGGGCGGCCTCGTTGACGGTGACGGCGACGCCCTTTGCGGGGGCGGCGCCGACTACGGCGGCGTTCACGGACATGACGGAGCCGGCCATGAGTCCTGCAATGAGGAGTTTAGACGTGGTCATACGGCTTGCCTCCGACCATTACCATCTGCGTCTTCTCGTCGAAGGTGACCTTCTGGCCGGTCTGGATGGCCGCCACATTCATGCACAGCGCGATGGAGTGGGCGTAGCCAGCGCGTATGCTGGCGTTCGGCGTCTTGCGCGAGCGGACGCATTCCATCCAATTGCGCATGTTTGCATTGGTCTGCGGATCGCCCTTCGCGGCTGCCGGGTCGGCGTCGGTCGCCATCTTCTCCACTTTGTCGACGAGCGAGAAGCTGGGCAGCAGATTCGCCTGCATTTTCATTTCGGCCGCGGATCTTGCGGTGAGGCCGCCGGTGGGCGTCACCGTCTGCTTATCCATGTCGATCATGCCGCCGTTCGAGTAGTAGAGCTCCTTGGTGCCGCCGGCGGAGTTGGTGAACCGCGACGAGTACTGCACCTGGAAGCCCTTGGTGAGATCGTCGAGCGGGCCGTAGTCGAAGACTGCCGTCATGGTGTCCCAGTTGGTGCGGCCATCCTTCCAGAGATAAATGCCGCCGTTGGCGACGACCGAGCGCGGATGCGGCAGCCCCGTGAACCAGTGGACGGTATCAATCTGGTGGACGAGCCATTGATCGGGGATACCCGAGGAGTACGGCCAGAACAGCCGGAACTCGAGATACTTGCGCGCGTCGAACTTGTCCTTGATCTCGCCGATGCAATACCGGGTCCAGTCGGTGTCCTCTTCCTTCAGCAGAGGCACCACGTCGGGACGGCGCCAGCGTCCGGGCTGGTTCACGTTCCAGGTCATCTCCACCATCACGATGTCGCCGAACTTGCCGGACTGGATGTACTCGGCGGCCTTGATGTAGGCGGGCGTCGAGCGGCGCTGGGTGCCGACTGCGATGACCTGTTTGGAATCCTCCACTGCCTTCAGGAAGGCGCGCGCGTCGTCCATCCTGTGCGCGGTGGGCTTTTCCACGTAGGCATCGCGGCCGGCCTTCACGGCTTCGATTCCATGATGGGCATGCTGGAAGTCGGCGGTCGCAATCAGAACGGCGTCAATGTCGTTGCGCGCGTAGAGCGCCTCGTTGTTGGCCACGGGGGTGATGGTGTCGCCGGTCAACTTCCCGATGTATGCGGCGCCGTCTTCGCGGCGCATCTTCCAAATGTCAGAGACGGCGACGAGTTGGAAGTTCATCTCCTTGGCCGAGGCGAGGAAGGCCGGGATGTCGCCTCCGCGCATGCGGTCGCCACAGCCCACCACCCCCACGCGGACACGATCGTTGGCGCCGACAATCTTGGCATAGCTGCGCGCAGTTTGAGTGGCGGCGACGGCCAGAGCTGCTCCGCTGAGCTTGACGAAATCTCTCCGGGTTGTGTCCTGTTTTGATTCGAGGGTTGGCATGATGCGGGTCTCCTGATTCTGTGGGCGATGTTCTGTATACGACTCTGCGGATGGCAGAGTTTCTGGCGTGCGAAAGTCTACAAGTTTTCGGAGATTTGCGCGACTCCTGGCCGCCAGCGCCCCGTAACTCCCGGATCATGCTGCTTCAACGGACGGTGACATCCCAGATCTTGGACAGGCGCGACTTGCCCGCCGGCCCTTCCACATAGAGCACGACCACGTACTCCCCAGCCTTCTGGTACTGGTGGATGGGGAACTGCTCCGCGGACGTGGCGCCGTCGCCGAAGTCCCATTTCCAGCTGGTGATCTGGCCTTCGGACTCATCCTGGAACGCCACCAGGCGACGGTTCATGTCGACCACCTTGAAGCTCCACTTCGCCTGAATCGGCTTGCGGAACTGCGGCTCCAGCGGCATCAGTCGGAACTCGCGCAGGAAGGTCGAGTTACCGTACATGGTGTGCTCCGGGGAAAGGTTCCAGAAGCCGTTATTCTTTCCGTCGGGCGAGCCGTCGTAATCGATTACCGCCCACGACATGCCGATGATCTTGTTCTCGTAGAGTTCGGACTCGACCGCGCGCTGAGGGCCTTCGCAGCCCGCGTAGTCGAACGGGGTGATGTAGAACTCCAGGATATAGTGGCCCGATTCGCCGGGGCGGAAGTTATACGTCTGCGCGTGGTTCGCCCACGGGAGTTCCTTGTCCCAGGGCTGGCAGCCCCACGCCATGGCCCAGTCCTTGCCTTCGTGCGGAGTCATGATGTGGTAGTTCTGCGCCTGCACGCCGTCCATGGAGAAGTGCGCATCC
>Ga0181520_10012020_pt1 | contig 11213 bp, 9 predicted proteins | sample PEATcosm2014_Bin_29_FD_132451 | JGI IMG/M metagenome (GOLD analysis project Ga0181520, IMG submission 132451) | Peatland microbial communities from MTU Mesocosm Facility, Houghton, MI, USA - PEATcosm2014_Bin02_30_metaG | ecosystem: Environmental > Terrestrial > Soil > Wetlands > Peat | place...
GTCGGAGCAGGCCCGTCGGGGAAGACGTGGCCCAAGTGGCCGCCGCAGCGGGCGCAGGTCACCTCGACGCGCCGCATTCCATGGCTCCGGTCTTCGTGCTCCACAACGGCTTTCGAGTCGGCGGGCAGCATGAAGCTGGGCCAACCGCAGCCGGAGTCGAATTTAGCCCCGCTCAGGAAGAGCAGACTCCCGCAGCCCGCGCAATGATAATTCCCGGTTTCGTGATTCTGTGTGAGAGCACCGGTGAAAGGCCGTTCGGTGCCCTTCTGGCGCAGCACCTGGTACTGTTCCTGCGTCAACACAGTGCGCCACTCGGCATCGCTGCGCACAATCTTTTCGGGCATCTCGCTCATGGATCTCTCCTGGGCCGGGTCTCACCCGATTGGATGCGGTTGACTGCAAGAGGGTAGCGGAACGGCGTCACACTTCCGCAATCACTTCGATCTCCACCAGCACGTCCTTGGGCAGCCGCGAGACCTCAACTGTAGAGCGTGCCGGCGGCGCAACGCCCTCCGGCGCGAGATAAGCGCCGTAGACCGCGTTCATGGCCGCAAAGTCGTTAAAGTCCTTCAGAAAAACGGTCGCCTTGACCACTTGCGCAAGGCTCGATCCGGCCGCTTCCAGGATTGCTTTCAAGTTCTCCAGCACCTGGGTGGTCTGCTCGGCGATGCCGCTCGCGACCACCTGGCCGGTTGCCGGGTCCAGCGCGATCTGGCCGGCAGTGAAGACGAGGTTCCCCGCGCGCACTGCCTGCGAATAGGGCCCGATGGCGGCGGGAGCTCCGTTGGTTGCAATCACGGTTTTGCTCATGCCCCGATTGTAGCCCGAAGAATCGGCCAGAGACGCCAGAGCATTTTCGCTGAATCCCGCAAAGAAATGGGCGCACCACCCTCGCAACGTTTTCATTCTTGTCGCCAGGGTGGTGTCCCGGACGCTTCTATCCAGAACCAGGAGAAGGCAAAAGCAGATTCTTCGCTCACCACCCCCAAACTGAAATACGTTTGGGACCCCGTTCACTCGGAATGACGGCGTCACTTATGTCAAGAACATCGGGGACGGGACACCATATTGCAGGAGCCCGAGGCCCGCGTCGCGGCAGCGGCGAGAAACTCTAGCGCCACATCGCCAGTACCGCTCCGGAAATCAGCAGCGAGGTCAGCCAATACCCTGCGTTAATCGCGAAGAGCTTGAAGGAACGCCGCTCATACATGGTCTCTGAAAGCAGCGGCGCCGCCACAAACCCCAGCCAGCAGATGAATCCGACAAAGATGCCTCTGTGAAGGGTATCGGCGCCAGCCCAGATCACCACGTGCGCCAGGATGAACGAGAGCACAAGCCCGCCAATGAACGACACAATCATGCTTGTCACAGCGCCCTTGGGCCGCCCGCCGTCTGCACTCTTCACGTGGCCGGTCAGGGCCATCCACGGCTTGACGAAAAACAGCGAATACCAAAGTGCTCCCAGGAAGAACTGAATCAGGGCCGCAACCAGGATCGCCAGGAAGTTGAAATGAGAAAGATGGTGCATTGAATATCCTCCAGTTCTGGATAGGGATGGGCCGTTCGGGGGCCGGCAAGTTGAGAGCAATGGGGGAGAATCACGGCTGCGGCTGTAAATTAGCCGCGCAGTTGACTTTGCGGCACTTGCCGAACCTGTGTCAAGCACAATCGCGGAGCGCTCTGCCTTAGCGCCGCTTCAGCGCTTCCAGCTCTTCCAGCGTGCGCGGCCAGTCGGCCCCCAGCAGCCGCGATAGACCGCGGTCGGCTAAGACTTTGCTGCCGGTCTGGCAGCGGGCGCAGTAATTGGTCTCGTTGTCGGCGTAGCGGATGCGCTGCACCTTTTCACCGCAGCGCGGGCACGCCTGGCCGAAGCGTCCATGCACCGCCATCTCCGGCCGGAAGGCGGTCACCTTCTCCGGAAACCTCTCATTGGTCTCGGACGAGAGACGTGCCACCCAAAGCGACAGCGTTTCGCGCGCGGCGGCGAAGAGCCGCTCCCACTCCTCGGGCTTCAGCTTGTGGGTAAGCGCGATGGGCGACAGCCGGGCTGCATGCAGAATCTCATCGGAGTATGCGTTGCCCACGCCGCTCACCAGCCGCGGATCGGTCAACGCGCGTTTGAGCGTGCGGTTCTCCTGGGTGAGCGTGGCGCGAAAGCCGTCGAGGTCTGTTGCAAGGACCTCCACGCCTCCGGGATCGATGGCGTCGAGAGCCGCATCGCCGGCCAGCACGTGCAGCGACGCGCGGCGTTTGGTGCCCGCCTCGGTCAGCACCAGCGACCCGGTTGAGAAGTCGAAGGCCGCGAGGCCGTTCCGCCCGGCGAGTTTTGCTCCTGGAGCCTTCCAGTGCAGCCGCCCGGCAATCATCAGGTGCAGCACGAGCCAGACTAGCCCGGAGTCCCCTACGACGGGTCCTTGCTTTTGGGGTGGAAGCCCGGGGTCCCCAACGATTGGTCCTTGTCGTTGGGGTGGCAGATCGCATTCGACGCCGATGGCGATGCGCTTGCCAATGCGCCGAATCGCTCGCACTGGGCAGCCCTCAGCCGCGGTGATCGGAGGCTCCGCCGTCCGCAGCAGAAAGACTGAGCCCAGCCGCACCCGCTCCAGCGTCTGCCCCAGGATGCGGGCCCCCAGCGCGGCGATGTAGGCGGAGATGTCGGGGAGTTCCGGCATGGCTACCAGCTTGCAACGAGACTGTGGCCTGGCGCAAGTATGATCGTTGCAATGCCGCTCTAAGGGAAGGCGAATTGGCGACCGCCGGGTGCTAGCAAGACCTCTCAACCTAGACGTAGTCGATCAATCGCCTGGACCTTGCACGAAGTTAGAATTAATCTCCTAACTGTGCGCCATGGGCTTTCTCGCCCACTCACCCGAGAATCAGTGGTGCATGGAAGGATTAGTGCACAGATGACGACTGACACGCGAAGTGTGTTCCTCTCACACAGCAGCTTGGACATGGGATTGACCAGCATTATCTCAAGTGGCCTAAAACGATCTGGATTCATCGTCTTCCTTGATCCATTCCAGGAGGGTGACCGTTTGTGCCTGGAGACCGAGCGGAGTATCAAGCGATGTACTCATTTTGTCCTGATCTTGACCAAGAGTGCAGCGGAATCTCGCTGGGTCTTCTTGGAGGCACTCTTCGCCCGGCGTTGTCAGCGGCGAGGTGCAATCGAGATCATTCCCGTCTACCTGGATCGGACTCCTCCTATGGGGTCCATAAGTGAATTCAAGGGCTTCAACTGGGAAAGTTCCAAATGCCCTGATGAGCTGGTTAAGAAGTTGGCCAAGCGAATTTCCGAGACGATGCCTTCAGCGGCGCGTCTAGGCCTCGATGTCGAGAAGAGCCAAGAGCTAAAAGAACAAGGCCGGGAACTTGAAAGACGCGCTGCCATTTATGACAAATCTGCTCTGCTTCTGGCGGAAGATAAGTATGAAGAGGCAATCGATTGGAATTACTGCAACCATAACGCGTGGGCGAATCTGGCCTGGGTACTCTGGAAACGCGGGGAAGACCAACGGGCGTGGAAGTATATTCGGATTGCGAGGCAGATTCGTCCCGATTCGAGCCACGTTCGGGATGTACTGGACCGAATGGAGGGCGGACAGCGGTCAATCGGGAACTAAGCGCGTCGAATAGATCTCAAGGGTAAGATACCGGAAAAAGACAGGTGCTCCAGGTCCCGCATTTGGAACCGGGGAGAGCTGAGACCTACCCCTCATGCTCTGCCGTGAGAACGATTCGTCCCCTACCAGCCCACCTGCCGCATCCGCTCAAGGATGACCCCGCTGTAGTGATTCATGCGCTCGGGCCGCCGCTTCAAGGGAGCCGGCAGAATCGCGGCCAGCCGGACCGCCTGGTCCCGCCCGATATGCCGCGCCGAGGTCCCGTCCCAACTACGGCACGCCGCCTCCGCGCCATAAACGCCAGGACCCCACTCGACCACGTTGAGGTAGATCTCCAGAATGCGCTGCTTGCCGAGGACCAATTCCGCCACCGGCACCAGGGTGAATTCGGCGCCCTTGCGAAGGAATGAGCCACCCGTTCCAAAGAACAGGTTCTTCACAAGTTGCTGCGTGATGGTGGAGGCTCCGCGCTCGCGTTCGCCTTCCAAATCTTCCTTGGCCGCGATTTCGAGCTGGTTCCAATCGAAGCCATGGTGCAGGTAAAAGCGCGCGTCCTCCGCGGAGACCACCGCGTGCTGCAGTTCGGGCGAGATTTGGCTGAGCGGAACGAATGTATAGCGTTCGCGGTACGGCTTGTGATGTATCCAGGCCTGCACTCGGCGCTCGACGTGCAGGGCTGTGGTCGGTGGGTCGATCCACCGTGCGGCCACCAGGGCCATCGCGGCAAGCGACCATGCAAGCACCAGAGCGATGGCCAGCCATCGAAGAAAAGAGCGGAGCGTAATCCTGCGATGCGAGGTCTTGGGGAGTGCGGATGGCGTTGTGGTCACCCTTCAGAATAATGTCAAGGGCCCGGTTGTTGCTTGTGGCTTGATGTTGCGCGGAGCGTACCCACCCTTCCTGTGCGTTCTCCCGCGCTTACCGCAATTGCTTGGTGCCCCAATCATACGAAGTTTTATCGCGCCATGGGTGGGAAACCACGAACCTCAACGATGCCTTGATTGGGCTTCGATCTCGACAACTGCCAGTCCGCTGGTGTCCGGTACCCGGGATGTTCCAAACATGATTGCGGCCGTCATTCTGCGTGAATGAGCCCCAAGCGTTTTTCAGTTTGGAGCGGTGATCAAAGAATCTGCTTCTGCATTCTCCTGATCCTCGGCAAGAACATCCGGGACACCGCACCAGCGCCAATTACGCCTTGCGCTTCATTCCCAGCTGATCCAGCCCCACCAAGGCGAAGACCACCACCGGCCAGAACCAGCCCGCGCCGCTCCCGCCGCTGGCGTGGTTCAGGGCATAGAGCCCATAGCCTGCCGCCGCCGCCAGTCCAATTCCCGCAATCACGCCCCACCAGCGTCGCGTTTTATACGCGGCCCACCAAGCCGCGGCTCCGGCCAATGCGCCCAGCAAACAGGCCATCGCCATGCCGAGTTGCGCGTCCAATGCCCTTCCCCAGGCCGCGAGGACGATCAGGAAGACGCCCACGAACGAGAAAAGGCCGTCGATGCCGCCGCCCGATATGCCGCTCCCAGCCGGACGCCGGATCATCGCATCCCTCGCGGCCGCTCCTGGAATCCACTGAGGAAACATCGATCTCCCTCCTCCATTTTGGATACTTCGAAAGCACTGGCGCTCTATCTGGGCACAGCCTTAGCGGTAACCGTGCCCACCAATTCGTCGAGACGCAATGACTTCGCCAGGTTTGTCGGCTTGACCAGACGGTGTGGCATGTCGGCGGAAGTGAAGCGGACCAACTTGCTGCGCTGGTCAAACGTGACAACGAAGTCGCGCAGCGCGCCCGAACCGATATTCGGAATGCCGAACACAGGGTTGAGTTCAAGCCATGGCTCTTGGAATCTGAACCCGGCCAACTCGACGTCGCCATCGAGGACCGCGCCACGCAATGCGAAGCTGCTCACCTGAGTGCGGCCAAAGGCGACTGTTTCAATTCCCGTAGCAAATCGAAACTTTCCGGCCATCGCAGCGGGAATGCTCAACCCGAGACCGCCCGTGTCGATTCCTGCCTCTATCTCCGTGCCGGCGATGCCGATCTCCACGAGCGGGGTTCCACTCGGCATCCGCATGGCCACAACATGTTCAACGCTTGCTCCTGCAAGCGTGCCTTCCCCAAGGATGAGCCGATGGCGGGGGAAGTCCAGCGTAAGCAGCTTGTTCTGAAAAAGACGGAAACCGAGGATTCCATCAAAGACTGAATCCCCATCGGGCAAGTCGGCCACCACAGCCCGCACTGCGTGGAAATCCGCTCCGGCGAGCGAGAGGGTTTCCAACCCGACCGCGTCGAGCGCGCGAGTGCCGTGACCGCCAAGGTCGGTGATGGACTTGCGCCCAACGGCGGACAATCCGAGACGCCGGGTCACTCTCGGCGAGACGATCGCTTCGCAGTTCGTTCCTGTGTCAACGGCGAAGAAAAAGGGGCCTTGTCCGTCGATTCTCACCTGCACAAGCGGGATGCCCTGCATCATCGTCAGGCGGGCTACATGCCCCCTCGATGGCTGTGCAGCCAGCAGACCCGGAAAGCACAGCGCTACTGACGCGACCGCAATCCGCATATTCACGGCGAAATCATAGCACTATGGGAGGCTTGCCGGTGGATCAGATTCTCGCGTGGAGGAGCGGCATATCGGCAGCCGCGCGACTTCTTGTGCAAGACTCCGGCCTTTTGCGCCCTCGACCCAGGTCGCCACTGCAAAGGGGTAACGGCTTTTCCAACTTTCGGGTTGGCGATCAACCGCCCGGGATTCGAAGGCACCTGCCGCGATGAAGTAATCTGGATTCACTTTGGACTCCGCCATTCCCAAGGGTCAGACCGCCCATGCCCGATACATCGGCCTCGATACCCTCCGCGCGCTTGCAATCGCGGTTGTCATGCTCTATCACCTGACAATCTTCGGCGAGTTGCCCTCGCGGATTTTCCCCATCGCTTATTACGGGTGGATGGGTGTCGACCTCTTCTTCGTGCTGAGCGGATTCCTTATTGGGCAACAGGCCCTCAAGCCTTATCTGATGGGACAGCATCTTTCCATCGCAGGTTTCTATAAGCGACGGGCCTTCCGCATTTTACCTGCATATCTTGTCGTTCTCTCGCTTTACTTTCTGGTACCCGGTTGGCGGGAGTCTCCATACCTCGCACCGCTGTGGAAGTTCATGACTTTCACGATGAACTTCGGCTTCAGCTACGACCGGCGCGCCTTCTCGCACGCCTGGTCGTTGTGCGTGGAGGAACACTTCTATCTCGTTCTACCCCTTCTCGTAACGCTGCTGGTGCGTCGTCCCTCGGCCCGCAAGACGGTGGCATCTCTGGCCTTTGTTGTCCTTTGCGGCATCGCTCTACGCACCTATCTCATTACGCACTATCCCGACGATGTGTGGACTCTCATCTATCTTCCGAGTGTTACGCGGCTCGACGGTCTACTTGCCGGAGTCGGGCTGGCCATTATTCGCACTTTCCGTCCTTCATGGTGGAACTCCCTCCTGCATCGGGGACACACGTTGTTGATCGCCGGAACGGTTTGTGTAGGCTGCTTCGTCTGGATGTTTCGCGGCCACGACCTTGGCAACAGTGCCGGTTCGGCCAAATGGGGCGTCATCCTCGGGTTTCCGTTACTGTCGCTCGGCTTGGGCCTCATCACCGCTTCCAGCGTCAGCAAGAACGGCTTGCTCGCTCGCGTCAAGGTTCCGGGCGCGGAGTTTTTGGCCACGCTTGCCTTCAGCCTCTACCTAACGCATAAGGCAGTCGCGCACCTTATCGAGATTCATTTCCCGAAGATCGCTTCGGCGCAAGGTCCAGAATCGTGGCTGCTCTATGCCATTGGATGTCTCTCAACGGCATGGCTGCTGCACGCTGCCATTGAACGTCCTTTTCTTCGCCTGCGTGACCGAGTAACCCGGCTCAAACCTGCGTCTGGACTCGAAGAAGAGTTGCGCGAGGAACCCGCGCTATGATCTCCGGATCATCTCCGCCGCATCAAAGGGATGGATATCGATTCCAGGGACGCGTTTGGTGACAGACTGAGGCTCCCAATTACATTCCTGACCTCTGAGCTGTCCAACTTGCGACGGTGTACGTTTCAGAGCGTTCTCGCAAATTGTGCAGATCGGGATTCCTTTGGCTGTATCTATTGCTTTCTGTCTCTAACTACAGGCCTTCAGTTTCCCAACTGAATCTGCACCAACTCCGGCTTTTCGGCTTGGTCGCCACCCGGCGAAATCGTGCTGGTCTGCGGCGCGCGCCAGTGGTCGATGTGGCTGATCCTATGGACGCAGCCAATGGTGCAGTTAGGCGAGCAGCTCTTCGCGGTCAGAAACTCACGCTTCACGTCCGCCGTGGTGTACTCGGCAACCGGAACGCCGGGATAACCGCGCTGCTGCGAGCAATAATGCACCAGCCCGTCCTCGCAGATATACAGGTACCTCGAACCGGCCCGGCAGCGCCAGATGTTCGGGCGCCCCTGCACAATCGCCTCTTGAAACCGGTCGAAGCGCGAGTAATTCGACTTGCGCCTGTGGGTCATCTCGAAGTAGACCTTGGCCTCATCGTCTTGCAGCGGCTTCAGTTGCCCGCTGCCGTCGTGGATGATTCCGATGGTCGATTCAAAGCCCAGGCCCAGCGCCCGTTTGCCGATCACAAGCGCGTCGTTGGGGTTTTTGAAGCCGCCACCGACCACTGAGTTGATGTTCACATGGAACTCGGCGTACTGCGCCAGCATCTCCAGCTTCTTGTCCAGCACCTTGAGGCTCTTCATCGACACGCTGTCCGGTTCCAGGTTGTCGATGGAGATTTGCATGTGGTCCAGGCCCGCACGGTTCAGCCGCTCGATGCGTTCGGCGTTCAAAAGATAACCGTTGGTAATCATGCCGGCAATGGCGCCTGTCCGCCGGATGCGGCGAATGATGTCGTCCAGGTGCGGATGGGTCAACGGCTCGCCGCCGGAGATGCCAACCATGGCCGTCCCCAGCCGTCCCAGGTGGTCGATGCGGCGGTACATTTCTTCGAGCGGTACCGGTTCCGAGACCTTGTCGTATTCATTGCAGTAGCCGCACGACAGGTTGCAGAACCGCGCCGGCACAATCTGCACCAGGACCGGGTGCCCAGTATGCAGCAGCGCGCGGCCCACCATGGACAGCTCGCGAATCTTGCGCGTAGCCGCCACCCATCGCCCGCGCAGCGTCGATCTCCGGGGAATTGCCATCTTGTTTATTGAATCACATCGAGGGGCATTCAGGATCGGAGGCAGGTCAGAGCGTGCAAGGCCCCGCCGATTCTGGCCCTGCGTTCTGGGCCGGAAGGCATCGAGGTGTGGCAAAGCCCGCAATTGTGCCGTGGCGCCCTGGTTCCCAGGCGTCTCGTCCTATTGGGGTTCTCCCTTATCCGGGATCGCTGGCTCGGCCTGACCGTCCTGATTCCCGCCGTGAACCTCCGCTCGTTGCTCTTCCACTGCGGACAGGTTCTGTTTGCCCCCGGGCGAAAGCCATCGTGCCAAAACCTCGCGTACCTCGGCCGGCAAGTCCGGTTTGGTGATGAATCCGTTCATCCCCGCATCAAAGCAGCGAGACCGATCCGCCTGTTGCACATTGGCGGTCATGGCGATAATGGGAATGTCGTGATTCAACACCGCCGACTGTGGATCGCGAATGCGGCGCGTGGCCTCCACGCCGTCCATCTCCGGCATGCGCATATCCATGAACACCAGATCGTAGGGAGTGGTTTCCAGCGATTTCACAGCTTCCGCTCCATTGCCTACCGCTTCGGCCCGCGTACCGAGTTTCTTCAAGATGCCAACCGCCACCGTCTGGTTGGTGAGATTGTCTTCGGCTACTAGAATGCGAGCGTTGGCAAATGGCAGAGGCTGCGGCGGCTCCGCTTCTCGTTTCGCCTGAGAGGTTGCCGAAGCCGGCGCGCAGCCCTCCATGCGTGGCAGAGCGGCACAGAGCTGATGCAGCAATTCATCGCGGCGAACGGGCTTATTGACTGAATAGGCAGATCCGATCTGTCTGCAATGTTGGGTGTCGTAAGGAGGGCAGAGTGTCGTCAGCATGACGACCGGTGTGTCGGCCAGACGCTGATCCGCCCGCATGGCACTGCCGAGCGCCTCACCGTCCATTCCCGGCATCTGCATGTCGATCACTGCGACATCGAAGCGGATGCCACTCTCCAGAGCCCCATAGAGCGTTGCGAGCGCGCTTGAGCCGCTGTCGGCTTCAGTGACGCGCATTTCCCAGGCCTCCATCTGCGCCCGCAAAACCTCCCGTGCTGTGGCGTTGTCGTCCACAATCAGCGCGTGCATGTCGCGCAGGCGGCCCTGCTGAGGGCCTCCCGCCCGAACGCGGACGGGTTGATTGGCCAGATCCAGGCGAACGGTGACCCGGAATTGCGAACCCTTGCCTTCCTGGCTGACAACGGAAATGCTCCCCCCCATCAGCTCTGCCAGATGTTTTGAGATGGCCAGTCCCAAACCCGTGCCGCCATACTTGCGCGTGGTGGATGCGTCGACCTGGCTGAATTTGTCGAAGATCGTCTCGATATGTTCGGGTTTGATGCCGATCCCCGTGTCGCATACCGTGAAGCAGAGGTGACACCCGGAGGGCTCCTGCTCGGCCAGCGTCACGTGCAATGCGACTTCTCCCTTGGCCGTGAACTTGACCGCGTTTCCCAGCAGATTGATGAGAATCTGGCGCAGTCGCCCTGCATCGCCGTGGAGCCGGGTGGGCACATTGGGAGCGCAGCCCAGAATCAACTCCAAACCCTTGGCGCAGGCCTGCGGCGCAATTCCGCCGGCAAGACTGTCCAGCAGAGATTGCAAATCGAAGTCCACGGTCTCCAACTCCAGCTTTCTGGCCTCGATCTTTGAGAAGTCCAAAATGTCGTTGATCAGGCGCAGCAAGGATTCGCCGCTGGTGCGCACACTTTCTGCAAAGCGCTTTTGTTCGTCGGTCAGTTTCGTATCGAGCAAAAGACTTGTCATTCCGATAACGCCATTCATCGGCGTGCGAATCTCGTGGCTCATGATGGCCAGGAATTCCGATTTGGCCTCGCTGGCCGCATTGGCGCGCTCCGTCTCATCCCGCAGACGCCGGTTGAGCTGGCGCGTTGTCTCTAAAGCCTGGCGCAACTGGGTCTCGGACGCTTTTCGCGTCTCATCTGCCTCAACCAACTGCGTGATGTCGGCCATGGCGCCAACCACTCGCGTCGGGCGTCCGGCCGCATCCCGTGCCACGACATTGCCGCGGTCCTGCACCCAGATCACGGTTCCGTCCTCGCACAACATGCGGTGGCGGCTCTGGTAATCGGAGCGGCCCTCGATGCAGGCCTCCAGCTTCTTCTCGACGGAAGGACGGTCCTCATCGAGGACCCGCATGGAGAACTGAAAGAGAGAATGTTCGAAGGATTCTCTTGTGAGGCCGAGAATATGGCGCCAGCGCGCGTTGTGGATCACCTTTCCAGTCTGAATATCCCAGTCCCAGATACCTTCCCCGGTCACATCCAGGGCGTAACTCAAACGCTGGTCCATCTCGTGGCGGGCGTCTTCTGCGAGTTTGCGCGCGGTAATGTCGCGGGAGATGCCCAGA
>Ga0181520_10012021_pt1 | contig 11212 bp, 6 predicted proteins | sample PEATcosm2014_Bin_29_FD_132451 | JGI IMG/M metagenome (GOLD analysis project Ga0181520, IMG submission 132451) | Peatland microbial communities from MTU Mesocosm Facility, Houghton, MI, USA - PEATcosm2014_Bin02_30_metaG | ecosystem: Environmental > Terrestrial > Soil > Wetlands > Peat | place...
AGCCGCTCCCAGTGGGGCCGGCGCTTGAGAATCCACTGGTTTGAGAGGATTTGCACCATGGACCTGAGTTCTGACCAGCTTAGCATTGAAACGCCGGAGCTTGTGGCCATAGAGATGCCGTTAGCGGGCATTGGCAGCCGCTTCATCGCCCTGCTCGTCGATTATCTGATCTGGGGCGCGGGATTCCTGGTGTTGTTTTTTCTCGTTGTTCTTCTTTTGCCGGGGATTCACGCCTTCTCAAAAATCTCGGCACAATGGGCGGTGGCACTCGCGGTGTTCGTCGTGTTCCTGCTCAATTGGGGTTACTTCACGCTCTTTGAGGCATTCTGGAACGGCCGAACACCGGGCAAGCGCGTAGCCAGGATTCGCGTGATTCAGCGGACGGGACAGGCGATTGGTCTGTTTGAATCCATGGCGCGCAATTTTGTGCGCTACATTGACCAGTTCCCGTTCTTCTATGCGGTTGGCGTGGTTTGCGTGTTTGTCACCAAGCAGCATCAGCGACTCGGCGACTTGGCCGCGGGCACGCTGGTGGTGAGAGATCGAGATCCTGAAACTCCGTTGTGGGGCGAGTCAGGCTCACGAACATTCACAGCGCAGGCATTCGTGCCCAGTGCGCCCAGGCCGGAACCTCAAGCCACACTCAACCTGCCGGCCACCAGCATTGCTCGCCTCTCTGCCGCGGACCTCGAGGTGCTCGAAGGGTTTTTCTCGCGCCGTCTGGATATGAGCTTGCCGACTCGTCAGGCCCTGGCATTCAGGATCGCCTCCGCCATTCAGGCAAAGTCAGGTTTGGAGCTGCCCGACGGCGTCAGCGTCGAGACGTTTTTGGAGGCCACAGCCCGCCAATTGAGAGACCTCGCGAGGCTGCAATAGACGATAAATTCCAATAGACGGATTTTGAGCGGGTCCGCGATCTGACCGCCTGAAAGGGGTTTCTCGGTCTGTTCTTTGTGGCGTTAATTTGGCTCAATCTTCATAACCTGAGGAAAAGAGCCTGAGGCACAGCAGCAAAGCATCCGATTGTGCAACGGGGCTCGGCCAGCGCATCCTTGCGGCAAAGCGATTAAATGTCTTAGTTTCAATCATATCCAGAAGAGTGGTTAGGCAGCCACCTAAAAAGATGCCCGTCCACTCTAATTCTCACAAAACTACTCTTGACAATTGATCCACTCAGGGCATTAAATGTCTCCCGGCTCAGTGGCAGATCATTTAGGACCTCTCTACTTAAACGTTTGAGTGCGAGGATTCCAAAAACTGGAGAAGACCAAAAATCTTCTTCCAAACCACGGAGAAATCGAGCCCATTTTAAGTCCGTTCAGGCGCATTTCAGGCCTGGGCAGACGGGTCGAAGCCGGCAGCTTGCTTGAACATTTTTGAAAGCGCTCTGGCAAAGAGTTGAACCAAACGCAGAACCCGCGATCCGGCTTGAACATGCGGAGGCCAGCCCCAAGCGAAGGGATGGTCAAAAAGACGGGAAGGTGGGTTGGAAGAATTGTTCGGGGGCACAGTAAATTGATTTTCTTCTTGACAATTCACAATCCGCAGGATTTCAATGGCTCGGTCGCAATTTCAACCTATCAGGTAAATCGGTGTATTTGAGCGATTCTGTTCTCAATAGCCGTCAACCCTCTCGACTGTCCGCTTCGGTGGGTGCAGTCGCGGGGGATTTGTGTCTTCTGGGCGCGAGCAATTCTTTTCGGCCCGGAACACGCAATCGGCGCCAGCTGAAGCATCGGGTATCTGGCCGGGTGTCCGGCTTCATTCATACGGCTTCATACCCTACCGATGGGGAAGCGAACGAAGTAAACAACACCAACAGCAGCAAACTTGAAAAGGAAGGTCACATGAGACAAGCGAGACGCGGATTTATCAGCATCGTGTCGGTTCTCTTATTGTTCGTTGGCATGGCACTCCATGCCCAGCAGAACTCTGAGATCGTCGGCACAGTTACTGATCAGACCGGCGCAGCGGTGCCCGGGGCAACTCTGACACTGACTCAAGCGGAAACCGGTTTTGTCTACAACTCCGTTTCCAACGGGACAGGCGCATACGTATTTGCCGGCTTGAACGTCGGCACCTACAACCTGAAGGCCACAGCGAAAGGCTTTGAGGCATTTACCAGAACGGGCCTGGCCCTCAACGTATCGCAAACACTCGCAACCGACATCAAGCTGACGGTTGGAGCAGAGAGCGTTCAAATCACCGTCAGTGCCGATGCACTGTCGGTTCAAACGGAATCAAACGATGTCAGCACGCTGATCAGCGGCGAGCAGGTAACGTCGATCGCGACTGAAAACCGCAACTTTACATCACTCGCGGCTCTCGGTCTTGGCGTCAGTTCCAACCTGCCTTCGAATAACCCACCGACAGCCTCGGCTTCCAGCGCAAGCATCAGCGTCAACGGCCTTCGCCAAAGCCATAACATCTGGCTGTTGGACGGTGCAGAAGCTGATGACCGCGGCGGCGCGGGCGGCATGAGCGTTATGCCCTCCATGGACGCCATCGCGCAGTTCCAGGTGCTGGCCAGCAACTATCCTCCGGATTACGGTATTGCTTCCGGCGCAACGTTCTCGCTTGCTCTGAAGAGCGGCACGCAGAAATTCCACGGCGAAGGTTGGGAGTTCTTCCGCAACGACGACCTGGATGCGAACGACTACTTCAACAAGTATCAGAAGGCAAATCCTTCTCAATACGGCGCGGTTCCGAAGTTGAGACAGAACATCTTCGGCGCCAACATTGGCGGCCCCGTGATTATTCCTCACGTGCTCACCAACAAGAAGACCTTCTTCTTCTATAACCAGGAATGGCGCAAGCTCATTCAATCGAGCTCTCCGGCCACCAACAATACGATTCCCGATCTAGACCGTCCCGTATCGGGCCAGAATCTGCACTACGTTTCTCCCGCCTATGCATCCAACCAGAAGATTTATCTTCCAACGGTCGAGCAGGTACCTGATCCTGCATTCCAGGCCAAGCTGACCGCCGCGGGTCTCGGTACACTCCGTACAGGGAACACTTACGCCCTCGACCCAAATTGCCCGCAACCCACTAGTTCAAACCCCAACCCCGATTGCGGCTTTCCGTTCCCGAACCAGATCATTCCGGCATCGCTGTTCGATACGGATGGCGTGTTGTTCCTTCAGTCAAGCGTCATTCCGCATGCGAACACTCTAGGGGACAAGGCAACGACCTCGGAGGCCACTCCAACGACGGCAACCGAAGAGATTGTTCGTATTGACCATGAGATCAACAGCAAGTGGCAGATACTCGGCCACTTCCTGCATGACAGCCAAGCGACAGGCACAGCGGACGCCGATCTGGCTTGGAACTGGGAGACGTACAACACAATCACCAGCGTGGAGAGCAACCCATCGAACAGCGCCGCAGTTAAGCTGAGCGGTGAGCTCTCGCCAAGCCTGTTGATTGAAGCGTCAATGAACTATGACGGCAACATCATCAACATCACCAACTCGCCCAATGTACTTCACCCGAGCAACTGGGTTAACGATAACTTCTTCGTGAACTCAGGCTCGAACCAGTACCCCGGCGCACAATACGGTGGCAATAACTTTGGCGCATCGATGCAAACGGGCTATGGTGCATGGCACAACGCAGCTGAAGACTATGAGCCACGGGCCGATCTTTCCTACACCCGCGGCAAGCATGCCATGAAGTTTGGCTTCAGCTATAACCGCTACACCAAGAACCAGCAGTTGCAGGCGGATGCCGCCGGCGACTACGGCTTCGGTGCGGGCCAGACGGGTACAACGGCCGGTGGAAATTCTGGCGATCCATTCATGAGTCAGATCCTCGGTCTGGCCACCAGCTATTCACAGCCGCAGTCCATGGCCATCCGGCACTATGTCAACCAGACCACGTCGGGCTACGTCAACGACAACTGGAAGGTGAGCTCACGGCTCAGCTTGCAGCTCGGACTGCGTTACGATGCACTGCCGCACGCATGGGAACGCAACGACGATCTCGAGAACTTCGACCCATCGCAATACATCAACGCTCCTGTGACCTGGTCTACAACAAACTCGGGCGCTATCACCGCGACCAGCGCCGGAGTTCAAACGCCGGTTGGGTTCGGCGGAGCTTCCTATTACCTCAACGGCATGGTGATCCCAGGGCAAAACGGTGTGCCTCACGGTGCGGTCACCAACGACTACAAAACCTGGCAGCCTCGTCTCGGGTTCGCAGAAGATATCTTCGGCAACGGCAAGACCGTTCTCCGCGGCGGCTTCGGCGTCTTCTACGAGCGCTTGCAAGGCAACGACATTTACGGCCTTTCCAACAGCAACCTGCCCTTTGAATACACGCCAAATGCGGGCAGCGTGTACTACAGCACGCCAACCTGCTCGTGGGAATCGACAGCATCCACGGCAAACCCCGCAAACTGCGGCAGTCCGGCATCTCTTCCAATTTACCCGGCCGGCCTCACCAGTCTAGCGACGACATACAAGGCTCCCGGAGCCGCCATGTACAGCCTCGGTGTCCAGCATGAACTGAAGCCGTCCATGATCTGGGTCGTCCAATACGTTGGCAACCTTGCGTGGCATCAGAACATCGACCTCCCGTTCAACAATATGCCGATTACCACCTCGAATGCCCTTCGCAGCGCAGTGGCCTCTGGCTCGCTGTCGAGTGCGATTTATCCGGCAGGTTCGAACGAACTTCGCACCTACCCCGGATATGCTGGGATTACCGAGGAACAAAACACGACGGGCAACACCTACAATGGTCTGCAGACCAGCCTGCGTGTGCAGAACAAGTGGGGCCTCAGCGGCGAGTTGGATTACACCTACTCGCATAACATTGACATTACCGATGGAGATCTAAACACTGTTGCCAATCCGTGGAACCTCAAGTACATGAAGGGGAATAGCGGATATGACCGGCGTCAGATTTTCGGCGGCAACTACATCTACAGTCTGCCCCTCTTCAACAAGTCCCAGGGCTTGGCTCACTCCTTGCTCGGTGGCTGGCAGCTCGCTGGCACCTTTGTCAGGGAGACGGGCGAGCCTGTCGCTGGCAGCTTCAGCGGCGTGAACGATCCCATCGGTTTGGACGGGGGCTACACCAACTACCCGAATGTGATCAACAAAATCACCTACCATCACAAGGTCAACGACTGGTTCGATACCTACGCAAACGGCGGAGTCGGATCACTCGCGGCAGACCCACAGGCGCCACCGACGGCCGGCTATGCCGGTGGTCCTAACCTCGGTTTCGGCGACGGAAGAAAAGACACGTTCGTCGGCCCGGGCAAAACTGATTTCACAACCTCTCTCTACAAAAACTTTGCGATTACCGAATCGTCTCACTTCGAGTTCCGGGCGGAATCGTACAACACCTTCAACCACACGGAGTTCACCTCAATCAATACCGGATGGTCTAACTCAAAGGGCGGCCAGTATGGCACGGCGACCGGCGATGCAGGCCCACGTGTATTGCAACTTGGAGCGAAGATCGTATTCTAATCACTCCTAACCAACAATCGGCGCCGCAAGAGGAAACTCTTGCGGCGCCGATTTACTTTGCGCCCACCATTTCCGCGGCCCAATTGCCATCAGCCTGGTGGGTAAGCGCTGCCGTCGAAAAGTACGGGCTTCAGCCCGTACATAGAGCACCTAAAATGATCGCTGCTTCAGCCCTGCTGAGAGAGTTCTCTAAAGCCTGCACCGCCACCCGCGCGCGGTTCGCATCACTGGACAGGGCATTCACCCGCCTGCGATGATTTGTTCGAAGATGTCACGCTTCCCCTCTCATCTGCTCATCCTGGCTGCGCTTGCGCTCGCCTCCGGGCCAGGCACTTCATTAGCCCAGCATGCGCCGGCGCAGTCTGCGGGCACGCCTTCTACCCAGGCGAAGGCCTCAAGTCAGGACGGCTACGTGGGCAGCGCCGCCTGCGCCTCATGCCATCAGAAAATCACCGCTTCCTTTGCCAACACCAGCATGGGCCGCTCGCTCACCGCCATCACGCCCGAGTCTCTCCACATCCTGCCGCTCGGTTCAACTGATGCCGCCAACCTGTTCAACGCCAAATCAAACCATCACTTCGAAGCCCACGCCGAAAACGGCAAACTCATCCAGAGCGAGTACGAAACTGGTGCAAATGGCAAGGAAGTCTTCCGCAGCACGCATGAAATGGGCTGGATCGTCGGAACCGGAGAGAACGGATTCGGCGCGCTGCTGCGCCGTGGCGATTATCTCTTCCAGGCGCCGCTCTCACACTACACGCAGACCGGGCATTGGGATCTTTCACCCGGTTATCAGAACCAGGACGACGGATTCAATCGCATCATCCAGCCGGGCTGCATCTATTGCCACAGCGGCCGACCACTGCCCATTGCCGGCCGCGCCGGAAGCTATCGCGACCCGGCCTTCACCCAGACCGCGGTCGGCTGCGAAAGCTGTCACGGTCCAGGCGCGGCCCATGTCCAGGCCATGCGCAAAAGCAAGTTCGTCCCCATCGGTGCAAAGCCTACCATCGTCAACCCGGGGAACATGACCAGCCAGTTGGCCAACGACATCTGCATGTCATGCCATCAGGGCGGCGACGCGCGCGTCCTGCAACCCGGAAAGACCTATCAGGATTTTCGCCCCGGTGAGCCACTCGAACGAACCGTCGCTATATTTCAGGTTCCGCCAACGCGAGACAACCCGCCCAACGACGATCATGTCGAGCACTACTACTCGATGAGCTTGAGCAAGTGTTTCCTCTCCACGCAAAACCTTCCCGTTGAAAAGCAGTTGCGATGCATCACCTGTCACGATCCGCATGTCGAGCCCACCTCAGACGAGGCACCGGTTCATTTCAACTCCAAATGTCTTTCCTGTCACACCCGGTCCAGTTGCACGGCGCCGCCGGCTGCGCGCCAGGCCACCACGCCAGGTGACAACTGCATCAGTTGCCACATGCCTCTTCGCAGCATCCGGGTTATTTCGCATTCCAGCGCCACAAACCACCGCATCGTGCGCACCCCTGACGAACCGTTTCCTGAGCAAGCCTTCAGCCAGGCGACCGCTGCCATGCCCAATCTTGTCGAGCTCAATCCCGAGGGCGAGCGTGGTTCGGCAGCAGTGGTTCCGTCGGCGCTGATTCGTTTGCAGGCCTACGCCTTGCTCAAGGCCCAGGGAAAATCGGAGTATGTCCAGCCCTGGCTCAACACCCTGGCGGAGTTGGAAACGTCCAACCCGGAGAACGCGATTGTACAGGCTGCACTCGGGCATCGCGATCTCGACGGCCACCGATATGCCGATGCCATCTCTCACCTGCAGCACTCTCTGCAACTCGATCCGTTGCAGCCGCTGGTCTATGTCGAACTCTCCTCGGCCCAGGATCAAAATGGCGATCACATCCAGGCCATCGTCTCGGCGAGGCAGGCAGTCACTCTCGATCCCTTCAACCCTGGTACGCGCAAGACGCTGATCTACCAGCTCATCCAAAACAAGCAATATGACCAGGTTGAAGCGGAGATGGAAAAATATATGCAGATCTTTCCTGAAGACGACAGCATGCGTACCATGCTGGCCATCATCAAGCAATGATTCCCTGGTATTGCTCTAGCGGACAGTCGTGCGCGAAAATTGTATGAGACGCTCTGCAGCAGCGCCGCGCAGGTCACAGGCGCAGGCGATCGGCAGAAAGGCCATTCCGTGATTCAAGTGCTCCGCATCGTGCTGTTGATAGGCCTGCTGACCGTAGCCGATTCCAGTTTTTCCCAGGTCAAGGCCGCGCCGGATTCGCGTCGTCAGCAGGCGCTGTCGTTTGAAAGCCAGGGCAAGAATGCCGAGGCTGAGCAGGTATGGCGTGCGTATTTGAAAGATCACGCTTCAAGCGCCGAGGCCTACGCGCACCTTGGATTGCTTGAATCCCGCCAGCAGCATTACAAGGAGGCTGCGCCCCTCTATCGCAAGGCGATGCAACTCGGCCCTGAAGTCCCCGGTCTGCGGCTGAATCTCGGATTGGCCTTGTTCAAGGGTGGGGAGTTGAAGCAAGCGATTCAGGAGTTTGGCATCCTATTGAAGGCGCAGCCAGACAATCAGCAACTGAACACTCTGATCGGCTTGGCCCATTACGGGCTGGCCGAATACAAGGATGCTGTGCCGTTCCTGCGGGTGGCCGCGGCGCACGACACGAAGAACTTGATCCTTCGGCTGGCACTGGCGCACAGCTGCCTCTGGACGAAGCAGAACCAATGTGTGCTGGATGTGTATCGCGAGATTCTGGAACTGGATCCGAACTCCGCTGAGGCTGACATGGTTGCCGGCGAAGCACTGGATGAGATGAAAGACAACGAAGGTTCCACCAAGATGTTTCGCGCCGCGGTCAAAGCAAATCCAAAGGAACCAAATGTTCACTTCGGTCTGGGCTACCTGCTGTGGACTCAGAAGCAATACAAGGAAGCGGCTACCGAGCTACAGGCCGAGCTCGCAAACGACCCGAATCATCTTCAGGCCATGCTCTATCTCAGCGACACTTATATCCAGATGAACCAGCTTGCCGATGCCAAACCCTTGCTGGAAAAGGTGGTCAAGGCCAATCCGTCCCTTGGCCTGGCACACCTCGACCTCGGCATCGTCTATCTCGAGTCAGAGAAGAATCAGGACGCGCTGCGCGAACTCGCCTTGGCTGAGAAGTTAACGCCAAACGACGTGAATGTGCATTGGCGGCTGGGGCGCCTCTATCGCACACTTGGCCGCAAGGACGAAGCAAAGGCTGAATTCGATCAAGCGAACGTTCTGAACAAACAGGCAGATGACGACCTTTACAAGAAGATCGCCAACGGTCGGACACACCACGATCCTACCCAGACAGCTCCGCCCACTCCGCCAGACGCAACACCTCCGGCACCATCAGATGCAAAGTGATTGGCTTTAGTGCGCCATTGACCTTGAAACGCCGGATTGTTCCTGCGCCAGCAGCCCTGCCAATACCTTCTCTGGGCAAAGGTGGTGCGTCTCAAGCTGATCCAGCTCTTTTTCTGTCTCGACAGAAAAGGCGATCGTCATGAAGCAATCCAGGCAGCGCGTGTTATAGCTGCCGTTCTCGTTTTGAGTTCTGCTGTACATCGTTGCCTCGGGTGTTCAACCGATTGCAAGATGCTAGGCCCCTGCGAAGAACTCTCGACGTGACTCCCATCACGCGCCCTTGTGATCGTTTCCGGCTAACGAATGCATATTCCCCCAGTCAGGCTAACGAATCAAATGGTTGCGCCCTGATTAGGATGGCGCCGCAAGTGCCAGCACGGGCTCATTCCCGCTTGCGGAAAAAGCGAGACGGAGCAGGGCGCATCCAGCGAACCCAGATAATCAAACTCCTGCTTGTTGCCTTTCAGCGGAATGGTCACGTAGCGGTTCACACTTACGGTGGACTGTGGCGAACCGCGCAGCCTGAACAGGGCCCAATCGCCTCCATAAACCAGGACAAAGCCCCCCAGCAATACCGCCGCAATTCGCAGCAACCAACGTTTGATCACGGTTCAACCTTCCTTCAACAAATGCGATCCCTGCTTCAGGGCTACGCCCGTCAGATTGCGGCGCAGGGACTGAGTCAGATAGAAGTTTAGCTGGTCAGCAGCCTGTGCCGAACTCAACCCTCCCGCGCGAATGTTTGAAATGCAATTGCGCTCGGCATCCGTGCGGCCAGGCTGCGGTGCCCAGGTGATGTACGCGCCCAGCGAGTCGGGTGAGCTAAGCCCAGGGCGCTCGCCGATCAGGATGACCGAGATTCGCGCGCCGAGAGCAGAGCCAATTTCATCGGCAATGGCAACGCGGCCTTGCTCCACAATGCACAGCGGCGCCAGGCGCCAGTCCTGCAATCGCGGCAGCAATTCCTTCAACAGCGGCGGTGCATGGCGCTCCACCGCGAGTGCTGAGAGCCCGTCCGCCACCATCAAGGCAACATCGTACTCGCCGCTCATAGTGCTGATGCTTGCGCGGCTTCGTTCCTCGAGTTGGCGCCCCAGGTCTGGACGTTGCAAATATTTTGTCCTGTCTTTGGCCGCGGAATGCAGGCACAGCACTTCAACATTTCGACGCCCGCAATCGCCCATGATTGAAGCAAGCTGTGCAGCAAGAGAAGCGGCTTCGATTCGCGAGTGAACCGCATCGCGAGCCTGCGCGTGACACAGCTGGTAGTCGAGCACGTCGCGGGTTTGCTGACTTACACCGGTGCGGCCAAGCCCAACGCGTGCCGAAGTAAAAGCGCGCAATTGAGCGGCGAGCCGATCGGAATTGGCGTTCTCGCTCATGGCTTCAGCATCCGTTCAGGGTGTTGAGCCTCATGGGCGAGCCGATGAAAGTTCTCTCCTTGCAGCCATGCCTCAAACTCCGGCGCAGGCCGCATTCCCAGCGCCTGGCGCAAATAAAGCGCATCGTGGAAGCTGGTGCTCTGGTAGTTGAGCATCACGTCGTCGGCGCCGGGCACGCCCATGATGTAGTTCACGCCGGCTACGCCCAGCAGCGTGAGCAATGTGTCCATATCATCCTGGTCGGCCTCTGCGTGGTTGGTGTAGCAAACATCGCAGCCCATGGGCAGGCCCAGCAGCTTGCCGCAGAAGTGGTCCTCAAGGCCGGCCCTGATAATTTGCTTGCCGTCGTATAAGTACTCCGGGCCAATGAACCCCACCACCGTATTCACCAGCATGGGGTTGAAGCGCCGTGCCACTGCGTACGCGCGCGCCTCCAGCGTCTGTTGATCAACGCCGTGATGGGCATTTGCTGAGAGCGCGGAGCCCTGGCCGGTCTCGAAATAAAGAATGTTGCTGGAGGGCGCTTCGCCGTTGCGCGCGCAGCGCTTCAGCGAATGCCCTGCTTCCTGCGCCTCCTGGAGCAGAGCGAGATTCACGCCAAAGCTGCGGTTAGCTGCCTCTGTGCCGGCGATCGATTGGAACAGCAGGTCCACGGGAGCACCCGTTTCCAGCGCTGCCAATTGCGTCGTGATGTGAGCCAGCACGCAACTTTGCATGGGGATTTGAAATCGCTCACGCACGGCGTCCATCATGCGCAGCAATTGCTTTGCGCCCGCAATGTCGTCTCTCACCGGGTTGATGCCCACCACCGCGTCGCCGGAGCCGAGCAGCAAACCGTCCAGCATTGAGGCGGCAATTCCCATCGGGTCGTCCGTCGGATGATTCGGCTGCAGGCGCGCACTCAGCCGGCCTGCGAGGCCCACCGTGGTTCGAAACCGTGTGACAACCCG
>Ga0181520_10012022_pt1 | contig 11211 bp, 11 predicted proteins | sample PEATcosm2014_Bin_29_FD_132451 | JGI IMG/M metagenome (GOLD analysis project Ga0181520, IMG submission 132451) | Peatland microbial communities from MTU Mesocosm Facility, Houghton, MI, USA - PEATcosm2014_Bin02_30_metaG | ecosystem: Environmental > Terrestrial > Soil > Wetlands > Peat | place...
ACTAATGTGGTACTGGCGCTGTTCGGGCGTCAACCCAGCGGTTTGCAGCGCCTGTACGTGGGTCTGAGCTTGTGCATCATTAGCCTTGGCTTGGTGATTTTGGATGTAGTTTCCAATCATCGGAATCAGGCCATTGAAACCGGAGTGAGGGAGTCCCGTCTGTGTATTAATCGGTTGCTGCGCGTTCGCTGGATTTTGCGAAGGAACCGTGGACTGCCAGCCATGCTCGGGAACCGCTACGCCTGCTTGGATCCCAGTTCCGGTCGGAGTTCCCAAATCCGCTGGCAAAGACTGTGGTGCCGCTTTTGTACCGGATGATGGAGGAGAGCCAAACTGGTCTTGCCCTGCTTTCTTGCCTACTGCTCCGTTGGCCAATCCTCCCAAAAAACCGCTAAAGGCTCCCATGGTCTACACTCCAAAAAGTAATGCCGCAGCCGCCTGCCCTGCCGCCTGCCCTGCCGCCGTATTGTTAGCGGTCGTGGTTGCATAGGAACTGGCCGCATTGCCGGTGTACTGCCCTGCCGCGTTTTCGCCAAGGCCTAACAGGTTCGAACCGATGGAAGCCAGTTGCTTGGACGCTTCCGGCCGCGCCTGATTAATTGTCCCCGTAATTGCCGCCTGCGTTTGCTTGTCTAATTGTTGATTCTGCGCGTTGGTTCCTCCGCCTCGGGATGTCCCCATAGCCGCCTGCTGTTTCTTGGCTTGGTTGGCTTCTCCGGTGATGGTACCGATTTCCGGTTGCAGTGCCTGCGTAATGGCCGAACGGTTTCCCGAGAGAACCGACTTATTAAAACCCTCAGCGGCGCCGGTATCTGAGGCACCCGAAGGGATGGCCGTGTTAAAAATATTGGAAAGCGCACCTTGTCCGCCGAGATACTGGCTGCGATCAGTCTTCGACGAACTGCCGCCTATTCCGAGAAAGCCAGACATGGAGTCCCTCCTTTCTCTTCAATGGAAAGGTTCGGCCAACTTTCACGACGTACAATTCGCCCAATCTGAGATTGGCCCATGGAGAATTCGCGAGCCAGTTCGATTTGCTTGGCTCCTTCTGAAAAACGCTGGCGGATTTCCAGAACTTTTTCTGGTGTGAGTTTAATCGGGCTGCGAGTCTCCACACCAACAGCAACCCCGGGCCAACGCACGTTCCGCAGGATGCGGCTAATAGTGTTTTGCCCAACTCCGACACTTCGGGCGATTTGCGATTGAGATTCTCCGTTCCGATAACGCTGCTCGATAACCGGAATATCCTCTTCTTTCAGGGTTGCAACCAATCCTCGTCGCTTGTTTTCAATCGGCAAAACCACTTCTAGGTGATCCGGATTGACACAATGCCGAACACGACACAAATGGTCGAGGTCATATCCTTCTGGAACAGGGCCATTCCTCTGTTCCCAAAACCATCTGTGACCATTGTGTGTTTTTCCGTCGCGTTGAATTTTGGCGTACTTCCACATAGTTAGAGCACCTTGCCAGATGTGACATGGAGTCTTATAACCACGATCCTCAGAAAGAATTTCAACCGAGCGAACATTCGCTGGATTATGACCATGTGCGTAAGAGCCCTTAACCATAGTGCCACATCCACATTTGCACTCGCGGATTGCCGGAATTTCGGTCCAACGCGAGTTGGTCTTCTTTACTCTCTTTATCATTGCAGCACCACCACCCCACCCTTGTAGATGGGAAGAGTCTCTTTTTCCATGCCGTTTGCGGTACAAATCGCCTCGACAAACGGCGTCCGAGCCTTTACTTCCCAGTAAACCGCGCCTGAGTCCTTGAGGTGCTTTGCCATCTGTGCCGCCAGTTCCATCGCAATCCCATTCTCCCCGCGGTACGCCGGAGCCACGTACAAAGGCTCGGGACGTAGACAAACTTGAAGCACGTTGAACCCGACAATCTCTCCCTCCTCATCCTCGGCGATTAGGGCCTTCGAAAACACGGGGTCTAACGGGGTCCAGCCAAACTTCTCAAATACGGGCGTCAACCGCTCCAACTCCGATCCGGTGATCCACTTGAAAATCATGCGGTTACACCCCCGGAAGCGCGGTCACTTGCACGGTATTGCCGCTTGTGTCGGCATCTAGCCAAAAACTGTTCAAATCGAAACCGTTTCGGGTCTGGTAGCCTGCACCCAAGAAAAGGGTCGCTCCCGGTCCAAGTTTCCAGATAATTGCGCTCGTATTCGTTGCCGGCTGTCCAGGAGTCACGAGGTAAATGTTGCCATTGTTCGAGGTTGACGCGGCCAACCATACCTGCTGCCACTGAAATGTAAATTCTGACTTTCCAGTCGCGGAGTAGTACCCCCCTGCCGCGCCAAGATTTGCGTCAAGTTGCACGGGAACACCGGCAGTCGTCACGGTGATTAAACCCAGTGGCTGGAATGGTCCCCAAGGATAGATTTGCGGTGTCGGCATCGGTATGCGCTCCTCAAGGGAGGCATACCACAGCAAAACCGTAGAGTCTATACCCTAAATCGCTTTCTCACGGTTTTCCCAGACTGTCGGCGGTTCCGCAAAACCGTTACTGTGTGCCTCAACATTCCTCACTGAATAGATAAGCCTGTTGCTGTAGCTGTCCCACCCGTGCAAGCCGTGGACACTGCGGCCAACAACCCTGCAAACGTCCCTCCAGAACAAATATAGACAGTATTTGAACCGCCATTTACTTTGAGAGAACCGTCCACCGTGACCGGCTGTACCATTTCCACCGCGCCAGACGACACTCCCGTCCGTGTGAACTTGAGGAAGTTGAGAGAGGTTGAAAGGGCGTCGTTGATCGCCCCAAAGTACATCTGGCCACCCGGTTCTCCGATCCAGCGCCAGTTCTTGTTGTCGGTGGAATCACTGTTCACGCGCATCCACAGTTCTGGATAATCCGCAGCGCATACAGCCAGGTAAGTGGAGTTAGGGCCGTCCGGTGCCATCAAACTTGGGCAAGCGATAGCAAGGCCAGTGTTTTGATAAGGGAAACCGGGAATTGTGATCGTGTAACTATTAACAGTGGTGTGTATGACAACCCTGCCGCCGCCCAAGCTAACCGGATTGTCTGTTCCCAACGAACTTATTTGGAAAGCAGTCGTGACATTCGACATCCCAATCGTTTCCAACCCAGTATTGCCGCTTGAATTCGTATCCAGCGTGACGCCTACAGCCGCCTGATTTATGGTGCCTCCGAACGAATTGCCGTCAGAGGCCACTAGATTGTAGGCGCTGCCACTTACAGGGCCACCGTAAATTTTGGCTAGGAACCGATTGTTATTAGAGTTAGTCACATTGAATGTGTTCGTTGAGTTCGACACGAACACCCCATCGAAGGAGTTGCTTCCACCTCCATTGACCACTACCTGCGTAGCGGATAAGCCTGGGTTGTTCGCCTGCATCTCTGTAAACGAAATCCCAAAGCTGCTTTCCAGATCGATAACCGGCCCGGTGCTGTTGCCTTCCGTATTGCTATCGACAAAGGTGACAAGAGAACCGATCGGAAAATTCTTCACGGTTATGTCCGTACCAGTCGTGCCGTTCAAAACGGTTCCGATGAAGTGAATATCGCCAGCAGCGACTGATGTGGTGGCTTCCAACCAAATCGGGAGTGACATTCCTGCGGAGTTGAAACCAATGCTAACCAAGTCCCAAGGCACCTGTCCGTAATCGTACATTCCGCGCATGGTAGCGGTCACCGAATTCTGAGCGTCGCACACGTTGTTGGTGAAGTAGGTGGACGGGTTGTTGGTGCCGTCTACACTATCAACAAAGAAACAGTTGAGAGTTCCGGTGGTTTCAGTGAGACTGTTGAATCCCCACAGCCCGGTGTTGTTGAAGAATCCCCCACCCCCAAACAAACCAGACCCGTGAATGTGGTAATCGTTCACGCTGTCCTGCGAGATTGTGTTCGCAACCGTCGCACCGTAGGTGAAGTTTAGGTATAGCCCATTCGACGTGCCTGTGGGCAACACGCTCCGAGAGAGCATGATGTTTTCAATGCGGTTTCCGAAAGTGTTGTTGCTGGTGCTGGTTCCACCTACGTCCAGAATGTCGGCACTAGCAGAGGTGCTTACGATCACAGACCCAGGGGCAGCAGCCGGAAATTGATCGCTGATGGCGTCCATGCTGGTATTCGTTACGCCTATTAGGTTCGCGTTTGATAGTCCAATCACGATAGGCGCAGTGACTTTGTAGTAATCATTTTTCAGCAGACAGGCACCGCCACCGGTCAGGGACGCAAGACACGCATTGATCGCAGAGGTGGAGTCCGTGCCCGCTACTGCCAGAGATTGGGTAGCGTAACCTACGGCCCCGAAGGATTCTACAGTGACATTCGGATAGGGGTAACTTGGTGTCGCCGCCGTCCAGCACGGGTCAGGGCTGCTCGCCGTGGTCAGTTCGATTGCTTGTCCATTCGTCGGCGTGAATCCGGTGCAAAACGCGGTTCCCTTCAACCCTATAACGGTCGTAGCCCCGCCCGTTGAAGTGCTGGTCGCATCCCCGGTAAGCGCATTGAATGACCCAGAACCGCCAATCGCCGTCCATGTTCCGATTCCAGCAACTACGCTTTGGCAAGAATACTGAATCCCAGTTGACACTACTTGCTGGTTGGGCAAGCCCGCAAAACAAGATCCGGAGGGTGCGGTAGCCACATTGAGGATGCTGGGGTTGCCGCCACTACTCTGAGAGAAGGCGGAAACCGAAAGCAAAAGACAGAATCCAGCGGTTTTGGCGAGATTTCGCAGGGCGGTCATGCGCCTACGCATACCATTTCATTCGCGGCAAGACAATCCCTAATCTTTCGGTTCGGCCTTCGATTTTGAACTGCCGAAACACCAATGTGCAAACCCACCCGCCAGCACCAGCAAACCGCCAAGGATGTCCTGGAGTCCAAAACTGGTATTCTGCTCCACTTTTCCGAGCGCTATGAAAGCCGCCAAAACCGCGAGTAGGACGAGCAAAAGAAACCCGAATAGCAGTTTCATCACATCAAGCCAACCCGGATCAGGCGCGGATTTGAGGAAATCTGGCATGACCTCTGGATACCACGGGAAAACCGTTTCGTCGATGGGAAAAGAGTAACGCCCGACGCTGGTGGGGCGCCGGGCGGCTCTGTTTAGGAGGAGGCTCCCGCTCCAAGAGGAGTCACTCGCCCAAGCCCTGACAAGTTCTGAATGGGCGGGGTCTCACTCTCGCAAATAATTATTGCACAAACCGGATTGATGGGTTATATATTTCGCCAGCGAAGCCCTGACAAGCCCCGCTAAAACAATCGAAACTGCTCCACCCGTGCCCTTCATGGTCATTCCTCTGGGGGTAGCAGGACGGTATCAAGAGGATAGTTCTGCCTGCAAAAGTTGGCTGCAAGTGTTGCCGCGCAAACAGTTTCGTTCGCCTGATGAAGCACCCTGATCGGATTTGAACGCTCCGGCAGAGGTATCTGCTGCCCCTAAGAAGCAGGCGGGGTACAGCAATGGATGCGTAGCCTCTTCTGTCCTTTTGCCTATACCTATCAGCGGGGAATACTGGGCCTGCTTGGAGAGGGACTGTCGTTAAATCACTTATCGCACTCAAATTCCATGCTACGGACTATTTCTCGCCCAAATATGCGTTGAAGGCCAGTGGCCGTTTTCGTGAATGAAGTTTGGATGAGTCCGGCAAAGCGTGTTGATGGGAAGCCCATTCTGAAATTGCAGGTCGTCTTGCTCAAGAAACAGACAATAGAACAAATCTGTCTGCGTATCAAGGTAGACCAATTCCGATTCTTCGGCGCGGCGCCGGTTGAACCACATCTGGTCCAGCATTTTTTGGTCATAGGTAGGGTGCCTCTCGATGGCATCCAGCCATGCAAGAAAAGCCTTGGGAGTACCCGCCGCCAAGCCTCCATTGAAGAACCGCCACGGGGTTGTGCCGATCACGGCTTGCGGTTCGGGATAGCAGTTGCGCTCTGCCGCGCATAGGATGCCCTCGCGGGGAACCTTCCGCAACACCTCTTCTTTGGTGCCAAAGAACTGCACATCGAAGGCGTCGGAGAAAATCAGAACATCCCACTTCGCAAACTGTTTTGCCATCCTGCGGTAGTGCTCCACCTTGAATCCCAAGTTCCCGCCCATCGCCATGTCGGGAAAACCTTTCGAAAGGTCTTCGATGTGGTAGGCGATGCCTGCAGTCTCTAGTTGCATGAGGTATTGCGGCATCGTTCCTGAAACCTTGCTCGCGCCCATACTCACCATCAGGTCCATCACGCACCACCTCGCGGTTGATCCATGATGACAATTGGACGGAAGCTGGGGAACGCCTTGTAAGGATAGTTTTTACGCAAAGCCTCAATCCATATTCCATCGGCAACATAATCGGGAATTGCTGGCCAGCGGGCAATCTCCCGGTCAGCCACTACATTTGCCGTATCACTTCGCCGCAGTCCTGGAGGATCATTGAAAAATCTTCGTCCGTCGATAAGGATGGGGAAAATCGCCCACATTGGAATGCAGACTTCCAGCGCAGCGTTGATGTCACTCAGGATATGCTGGTCCGCAAAGAGGTTATCGTCGTCGAGCACAATCTGGTAGCGACATCCTTCGGTCAGTTCCCACGCATTGTGCCTACAAGTATTGCCGAAGTCTCGATGTTCGACCGGGCATTGCACAATTTTGCGCTGCGGATGTGCGATGGAAGCGAGCAGGTCTTCGCGCAGGTTCTTGCGGTCCACCATCACAACATGGAACCAATCTTTATGCGTTTGCGTGTTTATGGAGGCACATGCCGCCCGTAGGGAGTCTCGCTGAATTGTCGGGGTGATAATCGAGAACTTCAAATCGCCACCAACCCACATGGCTTATAGCCACCTTTCAGGCTCAACAAATGCGCTCGCGTCCAAATTACTCCATCGACGTCCTTTTCCGTGTCGTACAACCGCACCGCCTGGAACCGTGCCGGCGTCCCAATGTACTGTGCCAACCGCGCCTCAGTGTAGTACTTAAAACTGTTAACGTTCCAGTAACTCTTGACTCCGGGAGACTGAAATGCGCCTCTGCCATCGGTCGAGGGCACAGTGGTCAGAACCCAACCGCCCGGGGCCAGCACTCGGTAGACCTCCCGCATGATTGTTAATGAGTCAGAATACCGCTGGAATTGGTCGATTGCTCGAATGACGCCAACTGAACTGTCCGCGTAGTTCGCTAGTTGGTCGGTCGCGGTCAGTACGACATTTTCCAACCCGCGCAGAGCGCAAGCACGGTCTACCAGGGCGTCGATGTATTTCTCGTAGAGAGGCCACACGCCATTCTGAATTTCCTGGTTATGTTTCAGCCAAGCGTTCTCGCCGTGGATACGATAGACGTAGAGCGGTTTGTCGATGTGATGGAACTTCGTCACCTGATACATTCGGCACATCAGGTCGGAGTCGTCAAGAACTTTCATGCTGCGGTCGTAGCCGCCCACTTCGAGATAGACGCTGCGGCGGAAGGCTCTCAGGTGATCAGGAGCGAACCATACTCGGCTCACCATCTCTGGGCTTGGCTCAAAGGAAATCAACTCTTCGACTGGTTGGCCACGAAATTCTGTATCCCGATACTGCCACCCATAGTGCGGATTTATGCGTCCCGCTTCGGGAACTTTGCTCAAATCCCCCATCACGCGAATGCAGTTCGAATAAACGAAACCGACGCTCTCGTCTGCAAATGCCTGGTTCACTTCCTCGATGGCTGTGGGACAAAAAAGGTCGTCATGGTCTAATTCTAAGAGAATATCGCCAGTACATCGTTCACACGCCGCTGCTTTGAGTGCCCCCACGTTTTCGGGAAGTCCATACACTACCATACCCTTGACGCGGGGATCGCCGAAGTCTATCGGTTCGCCCTCATGGTTAAACAAAATCATCCATTCGAAGAAATCCTGATCTTTGATACTCGCATAGACTTCGTGTAGGAAGGAGGAGTTATTCGATGGCGTGAAAATCGAGATTTTAGGCAACTGTCACCTTCAAAAAACTGTTGGCAAGAATGGCCGAGGGGCAGGATGCCTGCACGCCTTTGGCTTGTACACCGATGACTGGAGATCCGGTAGATGGAGTGGTTACCAAGCCCCGCATCTCATACCAACTTATCCCGATTGCCGTGTTCGTCTGTGCCCCCATCACTCCCTGAGCGGTCTGCCAATTGGAAGAGATGTTTGTACTCCCTCCCTGAATGCCCTGTGGTCCAAAGTTTCTCATCGCGACGGTTGCGCTGGCGACACTGCACTGGATACCGAATTGGATGCCTTGAATTCCCAGAGTGACTTGTGTCCCGATGTTGGCAACGACTTCGTAGGTTGTGCTGGTAGAGAGTACGCCAGTTTGTAGGCCGAGTACGTTTTGTATACCTGCGCCCGATCCGGCAATGTTGAATTGCGTTCCCTGAATGTAGAAGTTGCTTTGCGGACCCTGCGGCCCTTGTGGCCCCTGCGATCCTGTCCCTCCCGTCGATCCGGTGCTTCCTTGCGGGCCTTGATTTCCTTGCGGGCCTTGACTGCCCGTATTTCCGGTTGTGCCGACACTCCCCTGCGGCCCTTGGAAGCCCTGGTTCCCTTGTGGACCCTGCGTTCCAGTGCTGCCTGTTGTTCCAACCGGCCCCTGAGTACCCTGCGGTCCTTGAGTGCCAGTTGGTCCGGTCGAACCAGTCGGACCTTGAAGCCCTTGGTTTCCCTGTGGCCCTTGGGATCCGGTCGAACCTGTCGTGCCTTGAGGGCCTTGAGTACCCTGCGAACCAACCGGACCCTGAAAACCTTGTGGCCCAGTTGTCCCGGTATTTCCAGTTGGTCCCTGAAATCCTTGAGGCCCTTGAGTTCCGGTCGATCCGGCAGTTCCCTGTGATCCAACTGACCCCTGGGGACCTTGACTGCCAGTAGACCCAGCGGTTCCTTGGGAACCTTGGGGGCCAGTCGAGCCCTGAGAACCGATGTTACCTTGTGGGCCTTGGCTACCAGTGGCTCCAGTTGAACCTTGGGCACCCATACTTCCTTGTGGTCCGATGCTGCCTTGAAGACCCTGTGGACCACTCGGCCCTTGGGAGCCAGTATTCCCCTGCGGACCTTGCTCTCCAGTTGTACCCTGTGGCCCAACACTGCCTTGAGGGCCACTCGAACCGATCGGTCCCTGCGGACCTTGGATACCCGTTGCTCCCTGCGGTCCGCTAGAACCTTGAGGCCCAATACTCCCTTGATTGCCGGATGGCCCCTGAAAACCGCGGGCTCCTTGAGGGCCTTGCGGACCTTGGGTACCGCCTCCCCCACCAATGGCGCTCATGACACCATTGTTGACTTCGGTTGTTATATTGTCCGGCTGAACCGTTCCTCGCACATAAGGCGTGGCGATAGGAAGATTCTGGATTGGCAGTATGCCGGTCACACCGGTATTCAAATCGACTTTAGGTGTTAGAGCCATGGCTAATAATGGTTTATCACAGCGAATCCAAAATCAAGGCCCAAACTCAAATTGCCCAGATTCTGTGGAATATCGCAGAGTCCAGCCTGACTTTAACTGAGTCGGGTCAGTCGCCGCCGCTACCTTGATCCCTTGGATATTGTCATTGAACGGAACTGCCGGTTTTCCGCCGTTCTTGGCGTCCGCAGAACCGCCCGCATTGCCCTTTGCGGTTCCTCCCGAGGCTCCAGCGGCCGTCAGAGCCGCTACTTGGGCTTGGAGAGCCCGAACATTCTGTTGCGTTTCGTGGATGTAGTCGTACGCTGAGATCATGGCGCGTTCCAGTTCTGGGTGTATCCCTGGAATATCCCTGAGTTGGGGATAGTAACGTTTTTGGTTCGGTTCCTGCGCCTTCGGTTTCGCTCCGTGCGCGCGTCCAGCAATGGATGATTTGGTTTGTGGAGCCATACGACTATATTATCTCCATTACGGCTTCAATGAAGGCTTGTGCGCAAGGCGCCGGGATGCAATCGCCGTATCCGCGCAGTTTGACCACCGTATGACCCAGCTAAAGACTCAGAGCTTGGCCTGGTTCCCGCGGTTCCCTCCGAGGGCAAGATGATTTCGGTAGCTATCAACTCTACCCCACCCCCCGCACTCAATGACGGTATCGTCTTCCCAGACTTGGAGGTCGGAGAACCCGGCCGTTGACTGCGCTTTGAAGGCGTAGAGTTTGCCCTTGTTCGCTTGGAAGTTAAGGAAGTATTTTTGATACACTCCACTCGTGCTCGGGATTGTGTAGGTCTGAGTATTGCCGTCAAAAAACAGCGTGAATGTGACGGGTGCCTGCGCAGCGTACGCAAAATTGCAGCAAAAACAATGCCCGAAACCTTCCCAATCAAGGTCTGAAAACTGGCACTGCCAGGTCTGGACGGTCTCCGGAGTTTTTTGGAAGACCCACTTGATATTGAAAAAGTTCCAGTCCACCTCGTCTTGCGGTTCATAGCGAACCATGTGTGCCACAAAGGGTGTGTTGAATGAATAGGCCACTTCGCTCTGGAGTGGCTGGGTGATCGCAAATACTTGCCGAAGAGTGTTCGTATCGCTGTCGCGGATTCCGACTTGCTTTGTGGCAGACGTGATTGCCTCAAGGATAAAACCGTTAAAAAACTTCGCACCTTCAAGTCCGCAGTTGTCCCAGTCCCCCACCCTCCCCGCCGTACTCGCTGGTTTTTCGATATAACTGGGTTGCCAGGTATAGAGCGTGACACTCGGTGTCATCGCCGACGGCACGGTCCATGTAATGAACACGCCGAGAGCGAACGCGAAAACCCCGCCGCCCGGCAAATCAACCGGCAACTGCTGCCGCGTATTGCTCTGCGTGAACGTGGTCGTCTCGTACGGTGAACCGAGCGACATTGCTTGAGACGTCAGGTTCGTCGCACCGGAGTTTGTTGGGTTGAGGAAGTCCAAGAAGTAGTCCCCAAACCACTTCTGAGCGCGTGCATCTCCTTCCGTGCTCTCTCGAGTCGCCAAAATACAGGATATCGGCGTTGCATTGTCGATCGCCCCCGCCACGAAATTGTAGATGATCCCTGCCGTATCGCCGGCCACGAGCGTTTGATACGTCGCGGTTCCGCTAACCAAATCACCCTCTTGCTGCTCGACTGCATAATGAATACTTAAACCGTTCCCGCCGAGGTACGAGTCAACGCTCCAACCTTGGTGCCGCACATCGTACACCAATGTCCTCGCGGTTCCCGTCGAGTCTTGATAGTCGAAATAGAGGTACGAATTGCAATAGCAAAGCCGGAAAGTAGACGCACGACC
>Ga0181520_10012023_pt1 | contig 11211 bp, 9 predicted proteins | sample PEATcosm2014_Bin_29_FD_132451 | JGI IMG/M metagenome (GOLD analysis project Ga0181520, IMG submission 132451) | Peatland microbial communities from MTU Mesocosm Facility, Houghton, MI, USA - PEATcosm2014_Bin02_30_metaG | ecosystem: Environmental > Terrestrial > Soil > Wetlands > Peat | place...
CAGGAAGCGGGGCTCCGCCTCCTGAAGAAAATCCAACTGAAAGAAATATAACTTCTTACTGCAAGCCATAATCACGTGGCCCAGCTTATTGGCCGCTTATCTCCGCCAAGGCGCTCATCGAGGCCGATTAATACCCGAAAGTCGCCATTGCGACTGGAATCTCGTGCCCTCTTGCCGGGCTAGGGTCCGAGGAGGTTCCCGGATCCTGCGGCGTGTAGGGACTGATCGCGAATCAAGGGGACATACCCTCCCACCCTTCCGAGATGAGGCTGCGAAAGGACGGAGCACCCGCCTCTTGTGTGGAATTGGCACTTTTCAAAAGCTTTGGGTGGGTCACGCGCCAATCGGGAACCAAACTCCGATTGTGTGGTCAATCGCTAACGACGGAATTGCCTACGAATAGCGAGGAGAAATAACGCGATAAGGGTTGAGGTTACAAGCATTTCAACGAGGCTGAGGACTCGACCAGCACGACCTGCCGGCTCATAGATTGGGTTCTTCTGGAAGAATGCGATCTCGACAGTGGACAGGCCGCTATCGAGTACAAGCTGGTATTCGGACTTATATGAATCAGAGGCCATCTTGCCGCCAGGGGAAGCATTCCTATAGGAAAGAACTTCGGGCTTTGCATCTTTCCCAGCAGTCAGATCCTTCGCCGGGTCGTATTGCAGCCCCACGAGCGGGAACGCAAGCGCGAAGAAGAGTAATGTGAGCGCTAAGCAGTTCAGTGGGCGAATATAATTCTCCCCGTATTCACTCGCACGTTTGTACCACGCAACGAGGCTCAACTGTTGATGCCACCAACGCCGAAATGCTTCCAGCCCTTTCTGAGTGACCCCGAAACGTCCAGCAAGGAGCCAGCACAGAAATCGGGCAATCGGCCCCGCTGCAGGTAGCGCAAGGCGTTGCATCTCCATTTCGCCGTAATGGAAATCGCCCGCCGTCCAATAATCCTTCCTCTCGTCATAATTCTTTTTCAATCGCTGATACAGCTCCGCAATGACGACATAATCGCGCTCGTTTGGATCTTCTCCCTCCGTCCACAAGGAGGATGCATACGGGGTTCCGAGCTCTACGATCTCCTCAAAAGCCATTCTCTTGGAGCTCCCCTTTCGCGTGGCCCAGATCACGGAAGAAAAATTGACTTTTGTTACATCACAATCATGAAAAAGTGCTTGACTTAGATCGGCCTTACAAAAGTTCACCATCTCGGGCCGAGTAAACTCCGTGAAAGAGAATATCGGTCCTGGGAATCTGGCCTCTCGCTGGCAAAACGCCGTGTACCGGAATTCAGCAGATTCTAGGAATTTCGCGTGTGAAAAGTCAGCCGAGGCCGCAAATCTCGTAGCCCAAAAACTTGCCTCACGTTGAAATGTCGCCCTCAGGAAATAGGCATCTTGCTCAAACTCCGCATCAAAAAAGTCCGCCCTCCCAATGAATGACGTTTTGAAGAATTGGGCGTGGTGTCTAAACTTCGTATGGCTAAAATCGGCGTCCATTCCAAAGGTTACCCCAGAGAATTCGGCCATCTGCTCGAATGTTGCAGAAGAGAAGCAACATGCTGCTGAGAGGGCTCGGGCCTTAAAATTGCAATCGAAGAAAACAAAACCCGTGAAGTCTGCTATGCCCATTATGGAGCGCTGAAGTGTCGCATCTAACTCCTTTTGAAACTCCGCTCGAAGCAGAGGATCCCCTTTCGCAAGATCATGCGAATGCATCAGGCACACAGGATCCTTATCTACGGTGGGTAAAGTAGTGTGGATCGGACGGCCGCACGGGGCGCGGCCGATCATTTCAACAGAACAGACGCGATTCGACACATGCTCACCTTCAACCAATTCGTTCCTGCGGCGGGTGGCCCAGGTGCTGGGAGAATTGAGAACAACCAATAAGGATGGGTGCCTCGCCTTTGAGCACCTGGGAGAGCACAGACCCCGGCCTGGGAAAGCTCAAAAACTTCATCCCTCACAGATTACTCCCCGAATTTCGCCTCCTTGACTGTTTTCTTCCATTTACGGGTTCCGAGCGATCGACCAGCAACTCATTGCGAACCCCACTTTGCCCCCGGCCATCCGGCAGGGGCCAGTACGTGTGCGGTCAGGATTTGTGGCCAGCTCTCTACCCAATTCAAAGGGATTGGTCATCACACTTTTTGGTGTTACACCAAAAAGTGTGATGCTACCAGATCGGCGCGCCATGGTCTCCGAGAGTCGAAGGCCAATGCCTATCGCAGAGATGATCCATTCCGCAGGCAACTCCACTTCGGCCGTTGGCAGAAGTTTTCGCAAAAGTAGGGCGCGGAAACTACGTAGTTGCGACCGCAACTCCCGGCTGCTCCTTGGCACCCACGATCAGCAGCCAGAGCATGGCCGCAAGTTCGGCCAGGAACACCGGCTGGAAATAGCGGAACAGAGCGTCAGTAGAATCCGGAGCCAAGAACCAGGTGACGCCGACGACAACCCACGCGATCCCGTCTATCAGGAGCCAATACCCAAGCCAGCGCGGCAAGAAACGCGAGCGCACCACCAACCATCCAAAGGGCAGTAACCACAATCCCCAGAACATCTGGTTGATGCTATTCGCCTGCCCATGCATCCGGATTAGGACCATCCCGATAGCCTCGCGTGTGTGGTTGTCGAAGGCTGCAAACGCATCCCCGCCGCGAAAGACGAGCAGCGCAGCCGCGCTGAAGACCACAGTCACCAAGCCGAGAGAAGACGATACCAGCACCAGAGCGACCAGTTGCCGTGCGCGATGACGGTCCACGTTTTCAAAAAGGCGATAGAGCGCCAGACTCAGCCCGATAAATATGACCGCGCCGAGCGCTTCGGCAAGCATGCCCCAGCGGTAGAGAGTCTCGTGGGAGAGAACACGCGCAGCGGTTGCGGCAGCGTCGTTGTGTACCACCGTTTGTGAGGGGACATAGAGCAGGTAGAACGGCCCCAGGGTGAAGCCAAGATACCACAGACCGGCGATTTGGGCCGTCCTCTTCAGCGGCGTCATAGGGTCCTCCAGCATTAGCACAAGGTACGTGGAATGGGCCAAGAAAGTTCGGAGAAAACCATGCGAGCCACCCAGCCGATTCTAGCTACGATGCCGGAAGAGGCGCATATCAAAAGCTCCATTCTCGCTCGTCATAGACGGGTGATGATAAATCGACGTGGGCACTCACGGATGCTGATCGGTCCTGAAATGTCGCCATTGCAACAGGAATTCCACGACCGAATCCAAGTTCGGCGGCTTCATGTTCGCAGCTTCTTTGCGGATGCCAAATCCTCGTGCTCGAAGGCCGACGCCACAATATCCGTCTCCGCCGACGGGATTCCCAGAGCGATTGCCTCCCGTCTCCATCTTGAAACGGCCTTTGCAACCTCGCCGGCTGTTTGTCGTGCCTGTGCCTGCGTGAGGCGGAAGTACTCGGCAACGCTCAACGCCAGTTCAATCGACGCATCACCACTCTGCTCATCAATGAGCGTGGACAAAATACGTGGTCGAAATTGCACCGGGACCGGGTTCAGGTCGTAGGCCGGTGACAGTCGCCAGCCCTGATTGCCTTCATAGAGGAAGCCATGATTGCGCAAGTGGTCGTCGGTATTCGAGATCAGAACGGAGAAGACAATTCTTCGCCACAGTTCATGCAAGTCTTCTGTGGGAGCGGCACCATACCGCTGAATAGCATCGGCGATCTCTAGGTAGCTCCGCGTCTCGTGATCCGAAGCACCCAGCATACTCATCGCCGAAAGGAACGGCCGTCTCGCCGTGCCCTCCCGGTCGAAGCGGCGCAGAAGAAAGACAGGACGATCAGCGGCTCGTTCGACTCTGGCGGTTGCCGTTTGAACGCCAGCAGCAGCGGCCAGGCGAAAGGCGACGGCCTCCCATAGAACCGTCTGAATGCGGTCGCTGTGATGAGGAAATTTGGCAATCGCCAATTGCCCATCTCGATCCCGCACGGAGGCTTTGGGACGCGCTCCGCCCAGCGATGAACCAGGCGCAAGGAGCAGGCGGAGATCCTCTTCGGATTCCACTTCGTCGTAGACGTGTTCGCTGGCGGCAAGCAGTGCCGGGAGTTCGATTAATGGCGGTGTGCGATGGTCCGCGGCCTCACGCAGAAACGGCCCGCCCTCCTGCGCGGCAAACCGCAACGCGCCCATCCGGGTTTCGTCATCGACCAGGATCAGATAGTCGGCCTCCCAAAGAGTGCGGGACGGCTCGCCTGCGTTTCTGGCTCGCCGGGCCTCGGAGCGCATCATCAAGGCTCGTCCCCAACGGTCAGGAGCCGAATCGCCAATCGCACCGAAGAGACTCCTCCCCGCCGCAGTGTGATGCGGCGCGGCGTCCATCTGTAGCGCCGGTTCCAAGGGAAACCGCTGTGGGTTCCGAAGCCACTCTTCGTCATAGCGGAAGGTGGCGCTTTCGACGCGCTTGCGATTGTGCAGCCACAATCGGCCAACCAGATGCGATGTGCCGTTGAGGTCAACGTAGACGAAGATTTGCTGATCCATTTACGGCCTCGCTTGTTCGCTCAGGGGTTGGGTTTTCTTCGCGCGCCGGGGGCGAATGTCGATCCGCTTGGGCAGACGCTCTTCTTCCAGAGCAAGGCCAATCTCGTCGGTATTTGCGCCAGCAAGATCGCGTAGCCTGTCGAGCATCCCGAGCGCAAACAGAACAGCGGCGTAGGTTCCTATCCCGACGCCGGGATCGCCCTTCTCCACCTTCACGAGGGTGGTACGGGAGATGTTGGCCCGCTGGGCCATGACCGCTGACGGAATGCGGCGACGCAGCCGCGCATCCCGGATGTCGCTTCCGAGCTTGCGCAAGGCGCTTTTGACGGGAATCGGCATTGTTTGTGTTGGCATAAAACGCACTCCACCTATGTCCATTATTATGAACGCTATTGACAAGTATGTCTATCTTTATGGACTTAATATGACATAAAAACAGCTTGTGACCAGCTCTAAACGACGATCCGTGCTTCTCTACAGTGCGCGACTTGGCGAAGTTTGCATCAATCGAGAATTCCTCCAGACGACATCGGCGTTCTGAGGACGAATGCCAAGCCTCTGGTCCTCCCCTTGATGATTAACCAGGATGGGAGGAAGAAATATACGCTCTGGAACCGAGCTCTGGCTTATGCTCACTGTATACACCCTGACGTGAGGCCATGCCAATTCCTACTCTAGAACGCGGTTCGCTCTGGCACAAATGGGATTTGCATACCCACGGACCATCGTCAGCGCTCAATAACCAGTTCCCGAAACTGCCCGATGGTTCGCCGGACTGGGAGAAATATCTCGCGGCTTTAGCCCAAATCACCGACACCCCGGCATTTGCGATAACCGATTACTTCACGGTTGATAGCTACCGCAGGGTGCGAGAGGCCAAGGAGGCTGGCAAGCTTCCACACATTCAGCTTGTGCTTCCGAACATCGAGTTTCGGATAGACAAGATCATCAACACCAGGCAAGGTCCTCGCCGGCTCAACTACCACGTTCTCTTTTCGGATGAGGTTTCGGCGCAGAATATCGAGGAGCATTTCCTACATGAGATCAAGTTCCAATACGAGGGCGACCCACAGTGCCAAGATCTCATTCTCTCCGTTCGTCGCCAAAATCTCGAAATGCTCGGCAAGCGGCTGAAGACCGAACACGAGCCGTTTAACGACGGCCGCTCCGATTTCGAGATCGGCTGCATGAACGCAACGGTCAAGCCGGAAGATATCAAGGAAGTCCTTCAAAATAAGGAGCAGATCTTTGGTGGCAAATACTTGATCCTGCTTCCTGAAGAGCACATGAGCCTCATGGATTGGGACGGCCAGGACCATCAGACTCGAAAGGTGCTCTTGCAAGGCGCGGATGGAATTCTGTCTAAAAACCCGAAAACGGTCCGCTGGGCAATGGGAAGCGGTGACACACAGACTGCCATCAAGTTCATCAAAGAATTCAAATCGCTGAAACCCTGTGTTGGGGGTTGCGACGCGCACACACTAGAAGACCTGGGTAAGCCCGACCTTAACCGCTTCTGCTGGGTTAAATCCGATCTTACCTTCGAGGGCCTCAAACAGGTCGTTTACGAACCGAAGGAGCGGGTCTATTTCGGTGACGCGCCGCCCAACCTCAAGAACGAGTATCAGGTTATCGAATCGGTGAGTCTGTCAGAGTCTCCCGATTGGTTCGGCGAAATCACCGTGCCTCTGAACTCTGACCTTGTCTCGGTCATCGGACCTCGCGGCTCCGGCAAGAGCGCCCTGGCAGAGATGATCGCGATTGCGTCTGGCTCCACTGTATTCTGTCCTGGCAGTGATGTCTCCGATACCTTTCTTGCTAAAGCTTCGAAGCGGTCTCCGTCCAACTTGCAACCGATCCTCGGGATGGACATTGCCGTCCGCTGGTCGGACGGCCACGAATCGCTTGCAACCATCGGCTCACAACTAGGTACCCCAGAGGACGAAGAAGAGGTCAAGTACCTTCCTCAGAAGTTCGTGGACCACCTTTGTGCTCCCGAAAACAACGAAGAGCTGGAGCAAGAGATTGAGAGAGTTATTTACCAGCGTCATCAAAAGACTGCGCAGAGCGATGCCTCGAATTTTCAGGAACTCCGGCGATCCGCTACCCAAGCCCTGCAGACAAGGCGAAATCATCTCGCTCAGACTATCCGGTCGCTGAATCAAAGCATCGCCACGAGAACCGCGCAGATCGACGAGCTCAAGCAAAGGGGGACGGAGCTTCAGAAGCGAAAGGCGGAACTGGAGACGGTCGTCAAATCGGCGCCTACGATCCCGGAAGCAAATCGCGCTGACATAGACCGATTGTCTGAACTCCAGACGAAGCGCACGAAAATTGTGGAGGAAGTGGCGCGACTCAATCGGCAGACGGGGCTACTCGACAACGCGGCCGCGAAATACGAAATCCTCGCCGGAGACATCGATCAGTTCAATCGAGACATCTCGGAAATGCTATCAGCATCTGGGATCGGCGAACTGGGTGATTGTCTTGTGCCCTCACCGCCGCGGCGTGCTTTCGAGGTCATCGCGATTCGCCGGAGCGAGATTCTGCTCCGCCTCACCGAGCTCCAAGGCACTCCCGCCGACACGTCTGAAGACACGATCAGCAGCGTTGATAAGGCTATCGCAGTGATCCGTGGTGGCATGACTCTCGCCGAGAACAAACAGAAGGAATACGAGAAAAACCAGGCCGACCGGAAAAAACTTGAGGCCCTGATTGCTGGATTGGAACGTGACATCAAGGAAATCAGCGATGTCCAGAAGCCTAAGCGCGTCGAAGAGCAGTCTGCACGAATGGACGCTTACCTAGATGCGATTGATTTGCTCAGTCAAGAGATGAAGGTTTTGTCCGATCTGTACAAGCCGCTCCAAGACGCGCTCGCAAACGCCAATGAAACCGCTAAGCGTCTTGGCTTTGTTTCGCAGGTGGTCTTCGATGCCGATGGACACGCTTCGCGCGGAATGGAACTTTTCGATCGTCGGCGGAGCATCATGCGGGACGAAGACATGTTGCACTTGAAGTTGACCAAGTTCTTTGAGGATATCGCGGGGAAGGCGTTCGACCGCGAGACTACCCGATCTGCGGTAGAGCGGCTAAAAGGAGAGATCGTTGGTACTGGCCCTATGCGCGATCAACTCCGAGAGAAGCGCTCTGCGCGTGATTTTGCCGACTGGTTCTTCGACATCGAGCCATTTGGTGTTACATATACGTTGGAATACGATCAGAAAGATCTGAAGTATCTTTCGCCCGGCGAGAAAGGCATCGTCCTGCTTCTCCTCTATCTCGAAGCCGAGGAAGACGACCATCGCCCGCTCATAATCGACCAGCCAGACGATAATCTCGACAACTTCTCCATCTGCCCGAGCTTGGTCAACTACTTCCGGGAGCGTAAGCATACCAGGCAAATAGTCATCATTACTCACAATCCGAACCTCGTCGTCGCAACGGATTCAGAGCAGATCATTATTTGCGACTTCGATGGCGCCCGTGCTCCGCGTGTCCAGTACCGCAGTGGGGCTCTCGAAAGTACCTGCCCTGACCAGGGAGAAAGTATCCGTGAAGAGGTTTGCCATATCCTTGAGGGCGGAGTGGACGCGTTCCGAATCAGGGAGCATCGGTACGATTTGCCGGCATGAGGATGAGTCAACCTGCGTTTTAACGCTCAGGCTAGGTTGACGCCTTGGGTCATTGATTCATCGGTAACGAAAAGTCGCCATGGCGACTGGGATGCCTTTCCGACCTGCGCTGGACTCCGCTCTTACCGACCAGCCTCCTTGGCGGGATAGCCCTGCCACACGTACTCCAAAGCCTCCGGCAGCGTCTGCTGCTTCACGGCGTGATCTACGTGGCCTGCGTTGCGGGCGAAGACAAATTGATAGTGGTAGCCCTTGGCGGCCAGCACCCTGGCCATGTTTTCGTTGGCCACGACCCAGTCGTGCATGCGGTCGTCCATTCGATTGGGGTTGAGGAGATCCCGGTCGCCCACTTCCATCCAGATGCGGATCGGCTTGACAGGGGTATTGGGAATCAACCGCTCATGAAACTCCCAGGCGCCATGAGGGGAGTCCGGATTGCTTGGCCATTGCTGGTTGACATACGTTCCCGAGTAAGTGAGAACGCGGTGGTACCACTCGGGGTAGTACCAGGCCATGATGAGTGCGCAGGAACCACCGGAACTGCCGCCCATGGTTGCCCGGCCATCGGGATCGTGCGTGAGTTTCACGTGGGCCTGCGCCTCGACGAGAGGAAGAACTTCCGTTTCAACGAACTCGGCATAGCGGCCGGACATGGTGTCGTACTCGAGGCCGCGCTCGCTGCCCTGCGCGTCACCTGAGCCATTACCTATGGAGATGGCCACCTGGGCGGGCACCCGGTGCTGAGAGATGAGATTGTCGAGAGCCGTGAACAAGGCGCGATCCGGCCCGTCCGCACCGACGATAAACGGGGCTGCTGTGCCGGGGACGTATTGCGCAGGGACATAGACGGCGACGTGGCGCGTGTAAGGAGCGGGATGGCTGGTGGTGATGATGAGTTTGGCTGGATCGGCAGGGTCCGGAGTGCCGAAGGTGCCGGGCTCGCGGGCGATGCCGGGGTATATCTTGCTGTCGGCCGAACTTAGGGTGAACTCGAAGATCGTTCCGTGTGGCACTCCGGGCTGCACAGACATCTCCGGCGCAGGATTGTATGTAGGGCCGAGGATGAAGTTGCCGTCGGCGTTTGCGGCAGCGTTGGCGCCGTCAGCCAACGCTTTGGCGGCTACAAAGCCGGGAGTGTTGGGATCGCGGGTGGGCGGCTTGGGGCGAGGTGTGGAGAGTGTTGGCAGCGCGGCCGCCGGCTGAGCAGGAGAGAGGGCAGACGCCTGGGGGAATGCCAGGGTTGCAGGAGCGATCAGGCAAAATGCAGTGATGAACTCTAACGAGGCTGCGGTGCGGAAAAGACGGAGCATGGGGCACTCCTCAAGAATGTTGATCGACGCCAGGTGGAAGCGCGCTCTATCGGTCTTCGTTTGGGCAGGCATCTGCTGTTTTGCTCGACATGCTCTGGCTAAAACAGTTATCGGCCAACAGAAGGCCCTGAGGTCGAAAGACTCAAGGCCTTTGTCCGTGTAAGTGAGAACGGGTTACTTTGCCGCGGGGACGACCAATGCGGCTTTGGCCGCCTTAGCTGCCTTGTTCTTTTCCCGCCTGACCTTGGCCCAGCGCTTTTGCTGAGCAGCGGCGATCCTGGCTCGGCCCTCAGTTGTCATGCCGCCCTTGGCGGCTTTCTTTGCGGGCGCCTTTGTTCCCTTGGCTGTCTTGGCTGCAGTTGCCTTGGCTTTCGGTGCAACAGCCTCGCCTTTCAAACACAAGGCACGCGCCTTCTGCAAGGCGTTGATTCCACGATCGATTTCAGCCAGTAATTGCTTCGTGCTCATTCAAAATCCTCCTCTTTGAGTTTACACGGGTTGCAGATAGGACTAACCTACCGCCTGCGCAAGGGAATGCCTCTCTTGGTTCGTCCGTCGTATCTGCCAGCCGGCGCTTGATCGCCGCTCCACTTATCGATTACTGGATGTATACCGAGAAGTTCTCCGCGGCTCAGGAATCAAATCAACCTTCCCCTCTCGTCCAATCATTTACCCTGAAACAACATCATGGCTGATTTGAACTCCTCTTTGTCTCGTACCGCCCGCCGCGAATGGCCCCGATGAAACCACGCGTCTCCGACTTGGCTGCTATCGCGTTTGCTGTCACCGGCTTCACCTGCTGGGTGCTGGGCGACAGTTGCATCAAGTGGATTGGGCAATACGGCTTGCCGGCCGAGGAGATCGTAGCCTTCATGGGTTGCTCGATGGCGCTAACGCTCGCGCTGCAGGGCGCCGTGCGCCGCAGCCTCGGCAGTCTGCGCCCGCACTCGATGGTGCGACAGGTGCTGCGCGCATTGCTGGACATGACGAACAACATCTGCGTGGTCATCGCGCTCCGCCATCTCTCGCTGACCATGTTCTACATCCTTGTCTTCACCGCGCCGCTGGTCATCCCTGTCCTCTCCGCCGTCTTATTGGGCGAGCGCATCACCGCCGGGAAGGCTCTTGCCCTCCTCACAGGTTTCGGTGGCGTGGTCATTGCGGTCTCCCCCTGGAGCCATGCGCAACGCATTGACCTGATCGGCTTCGTCAGTTGTATGGTGTGCGTCGCCTGCTCTTCGGTGAACATGGTCTGGTCGCGCGTGTTGACGCGGACCGAAACGCCCGAGAGTCTTGCCTTCTGCTCCGGCGTGGTGACGGCCGTGGCGGGCCTGGCTCTCACCAGCCTCCACCCACGGCCGCTCACGGGCTCGCTCTGGCTGGCGCTGGGAATGATGGGCATCTTCTGTGCAGCCGGCACGCTCAGCTTCTATGTCGCCGTCAAGCACACCTCGGCCAGCAATGTTTCTCAGTACCACTACACCCAATTAGTCACCGGCGCGTTGATCTCCTACCTCGTCTGGCACGACAAGCCGGGCCTGCCCATGCTGGCTGGTGGATCGCTGATCATTGGCTCGGGCCTGGTGATCGCCCTCGCCGCTCGCAACACCCAGCCAGCCCTGCTTCCCGACATCGCCATCCGCTAAAGGGAGAGGAGATCCCCCGGCTCTGCCGGGGTGGCAGTAGCAGTTTGACATTTACGGGAGTCCATCCAAGAAACTCCAAACGTGAGCCGACCAAAGCACACGCAAAGGAGAAACTGGA
>Ga0181520_10012024_pt1 | contig 11210 bp, 10 predicted proteins | sample PEATcosm2014_Bin_29_FD_132451 | JGI IMG/M metagenome (GOLD analysis project Ga0181520, IMG submission 132451) | Peatland microbial communities from MTU Mesocosm Facility, Houghton, MI, USA - PEATcosm2014_Bin02_30_metaG | ecosystem: Environmental > Terrestrial > Soil > Wetlands > Peat | place...
CGACAGCGAGTTGGATGCCGAATAGCTATTTGAGAGCGTGAGCATGCGCGTGCGCAGCGCATAGCCGCATCCATCCTCGACCCCGGCGAATCCAAGCTTACTGAGCGTGTACAGGCAGCGGCGCACGGCGGCGCGCGACAGACCTGTTTTCGCCGAGAGTTGCGAGATCGTCATCTGCGGGCTCTGCGGAGTAAAGGTCTGGATCACCAGCAAGCCGCGAGCCAGCGAGGTCATGAAGTTGGGGTCGCCGGCGAATTCGTCCAGGGCGGACGAAGGCGTTGAGTTCTGCGGCAGCGCAGGTGGCGCGGACCCGTTTTGCTGACTCATTCGCGGTGCGGCTGCGAGCTTCGATGGAATTGCTTCGGAGGACGTGCCGGCCGGAGCGATCCGGGGGGCGGGGCGGCGGGTTGCGAGAGTCATCGACAAGGGGGGCCTCGTTCTGCTGCCCGGCCTGGCATCTCAACAAGAGCCAACGGACCCATGCGTGATCCGTTGTGCGCGATAGCCGGACTGCTATTACGATAAACGCACACCCTCTGGCCTGCAAGCCCGCATTTGCTTGCCCGCCCTCAAGTTGGCGGCAAGGCATGCCCTTTCACCAGAAAGTCCATTTGGCGTGAGAAAATTGACGCCTATGAACCCAGCCACCTCTCCCCGCCTACCGCTAGACCAGCGCCCAGCATGGAAGGCGCTCCAAACCCACTCCGCAGAGATCAAGGATCGCCAGCTGCGCGAGCTTTTTGCCGCGGACCCGGATCGCGGCCTGCGATTCACCGCAGAGGCAGACGGCATCTTCCTCGACTACTCGAAGAACCGCATCACGGACGAGACCCTCGAACTTCTGCTGGCCCTGGCGGAGCAGTCCGGCCTGCAGCCGAAGATCGAGGCGATGTTCCGCGGCGACAAGATCAACATTACCGAGGACCGCGCCGTGCTCCACGTCGCATTGCGTGCGCCGAAGACCGAAAAAATTCTGGTGGACGGCGAAGATGTGGTTCCCGGCGTCCATGCGGTGCTCGACAAGATGGCTGCGTTTGCCGATCGCGTGCGCTCCGGTGCGTGGAAGGGCCACACCGGCAAACGCATCCGCAACGTCATCAACATCGGGATCGGCGGTTCCGACCTGGGGCCGGTGATGGCATACGAGGCGCTCAAGCACTACTCGCAACGCGACCTCACCTTCCGCTTCGTTTCCAATGTCGACGGCACTGACTTCGCCGAAGCGGTGCGAGACCTGAACGCCGACGAGACGCTCTTCCTGGTGGCCTCCAAGACCTTCACCACGTTGGAGACCATGACCAATGCGCATAGCGCGCGCGACTGGTCGCTGGCGGGCCTGGGCGGCGATGAAAAGGCCGTGGCCAGGCACTTTGTGGCGATCTCCACCAACGCCAAGGAAGTCGCGAAGTTCGGCATCGACACCGACAATATGTTCGGCTTCTGGGACTGGGTCGGCGGCCGCTACTCCATGGACTCCGCCATCGGCCTGTCGACCATGATCGCCATCGGGCCGGAGAACTTCCGCTCCATGCTCGCCGGATTCCACGCGATGGATGTGCACTTCCGCAGCACGCCCTTCGCGAGAAATCTGCCCGTGCTTCTGGGCCTGCTCACGCTCTGGTATACGGATTTCTTCGACGCCCAAACCGTCGCCGTGCTGCCCTACGAGCAGTATCTGAAGCGGTTTCCAGCGTACCTGCAGCAGTTGACCATGGAATCGAACGGCAAACACGTCACGCTCGACGGAACCCGTGTGGCAGCCGAGACCGGACCCGTTTACTGGGGCGAGCCGGGGACCAATGGGCAGCACTCGTTTTACCAGCTGATTCATCAAGGCACGCGGCTGATCCCTTGCGATTTTATTGGCTTCGCCAAAGCGCTGAACCCGCTGGGACGGCACCACGACATGCTGATGGCCAACGTCTTCGCGCAGGCCGAAGCACTCGCGTTCGGCAAGACGGCAGAGCAGGTGAAGGCTGAGGGCACGCCCGACTGGCTGGTTCCGCATCGTGTCTTCGAGGGCAATCGGCCATCGAATACCATCCTGGCCGATGTGCTCACCCCGGAAGTGCTGGGCCAACTGGTCGCGCTCTACGAACACTCGGTGTTCACCCAGGGAGCCATCTGGAACATCGACTCGTTCGATCAGTGGGGCGTGGAACTGGGCAAGGTCCTCGCGACCAAGATCCTCGGCGAACTGGAAAGCACAACCGAGCCGGCCATGACGCACGATTCCTCAACCAGCAATCTCATTCGGAGATATCGGGACCGCAAATGACGACCGCTGCGGCACTGCGGCGCGAGTTGAAGCAATCGGGCACGCCCGAGCGTGCGGCTGGAGCGGCTCGTTTCTTCAAGACCGGCCCAGGCGAGTATGGCGAAGGCGACGTATTCCTCGGAGTTACGGTCCCGGAGGTCCGCAGGATCGTGCGCCGATACAGGGCGCTCAGCCTGGCCGAAGTCGAACGGCTGCTGGCGTCGGCGGAGCATGAGTGCCGGCTGGCAGCGCTCCTGATCCTGGTCGCGCAATTCGAACGCGGAGATGAGGCGGCTCGGCGCGGGATCTTCGACTTCTATCTGCTCAACACGCGCTATATCAATAACTGGGACCTGGTGGATTGCTCCTGCCGGGAGATCGTCGGCGAACATCTCAAGACGCGGTCGAAGAAGCTGCTCACCAGGCTGGCAAAGTCGGCAAGCCTGTGGGAGCGACGCATCGCAATGGTGTCGACCATGGCGTTGGTTTGGCAGGGCGAGACGGACGAGGCCCTGCGCCTGGCCGAAGCGCTCCTTGACGACGAACGTGATTTGATTCACAAGGCAATCGGCTGGGTGCTGCGCGAAGTTGGAGATGAAGACCGGGCAGCGCTGCTGCGCTTCCTGAAGCAGCACTACGATCGCGTGCCGAGGACCGCACTGCGTTACGCCATCGAACACTTCTCTCTGGCGGAACGAAAACGAATGCTCGCGGGCGCGTTTCCCCCTAGCGTCTCACTAGTGCGGCGACAGTCTCCAGAACTTCGCTCGGCTCGGGACGGACGCGGAAGTCCGCGTGCCCCTCGCTGAAGGCGATGGTTCCATCCTGATGGACGACGAAAGTCGCGGGCAACGGCAGCCGCCAGCTGGCTTCCGCCGCGTTCTTGTACATGTTGCCCGAATTAACAAACGGAATATTGACCAGAATTCCCTTGTAGTAATCGCGATGCGCTTCCGGCACGCTGTAGGCGATGCCGAATTGCTCGGCAACCAACGCATCCGTGTCGGAAAGAATCGGAAACGGAAGGCGGTGCTGTTGCAGCGTGAAATCGTTGTGCCGCCGCGTCTGCGGAGAGATCGCGACGAGCAACGCCCCCATGCTGCGCAAATCCGCGTGGAGATCGCGCCACACTTCGAGTTCGGTCACGCAGTACGGACACCAGCGGCCACGGAAGAACTTGATCACCAGCGGACCCAGCGCCAGCAAGTCGGCGGAGCAAACGGACTTGCCAGTGAGTGCATCGAGCAGCGTGAACTCGGGCGCCCTGGCTCCCGTGCGAAGGATGCGGTCCTCAATCCCACTGGCAAACAGTTCGGCGGTCTGCTGTTCCGAGACGGCGAGCCGCTCCGGCTGTACCAGCGCCCGCGTGTTCTGCGTAATGCGGTCGAGTTCGTCCTGGAGCGAAGGGAGTGGGGACCTGGGCACGGTTTTCACACTTACATTATCGCAGCCATGTCCGCCATCGTTCCGTGCTCTGCGTCACTCGCCGAAGTTGCGTCGTGGCACGACACTGCGGCCACCACGGCCTTGGCAGGGATTGCTCCACCACGCGCTGGCCGCTGCGGACGGCTCGCGCTGGCCGTGCCGGCGCTGCCAAGCAGCGAAACCAGACGCTTGAAACCGTCGTCCCAGGCCTTCCTGTTGGCGTCGCTGGCATCGGGCGCCTGCCCGGCACGCATAAAGCCATGGCCAGCACCGTCGTAGATCACCGGATCGTACTTCTTGCCCGCGGCCTTCATCGCTGCGGTGGTGGCGGGCACGGTGGCGCTGATGCGCGCATCGTTGCCGGCATAAAACCCATAGACCGGCGCGGTGATCTTCGCCAGGTCGGCATCCGACGGCGGCGGACCGTAGAAAACGAAGGCGGCAGACAGATCATGGCGGTGCGTAGCGAAGGCAAACGACTTGCCTCCACCCCAGCAGAAACCCGCGACGAACAGCTTGCCATTGGCGGCTGGCAGTTTTTTCCCATAGTCCGCGGCGGCGTCGAGATCGGCCGTGACCTGGTCGGCGCTCAGGCCGGAGACGGCCTTGGTGACGGCGTCCTGGCCGGGAAAGGCGTCGGTACCGCCGCCGTTGGGGCCGGCCCCGGTGAGCAGGTCGGGAGCGATGACAATATAGCCCTGCGCCGCGATTTCATCGGCCATGTCCTTGGCCCAGTCGCTAAGGCCGAATATCTCGTGGATCATGATGACCACGGGTGCTTTCTGGCTGACCTCGGGATAGACGACAAAGGCCTGGACGGTGCGATCGCCGTGCTTGATCGAGACATATTCGCGGTGGCGCGGCGACTTTTCGAGAGCGGCTTTGGCCCAGTCCTGCGCGGGCAGCGAGATGGCGGTGAAGGCGAAGGCGAGGGCGGCGAGAAGCTTCAGGGCGGTTCGGCTCATGACGCAGAGTCTATTCTGCGGCGCGCGATTGCGACAAGAGCACGGGGCGAATTTTCACTGGACCGGAGGCAGCGCGGAATTGCCCAGCGTTACGTGAACCACGTCCCCCACGACGACGCGGCGGCCGGCTTGCGGGTACTGTGCGATGACGATTCCCGTGCCACCGATCGGCGCTGGGCTTGGAGTCGGCGCTGCCGTCGCTGACGCGGTCGCGGACACCGTGGGTACCGCAGGGTTGGCAGAAACGACAGGCGATGGCGATGTGGGCTGTGGAACGGCCGATTCCTGAACCAGATGGAGGCCGACAGTGGACGCGCGCGCACTGGCAGCGGAGTAGGTGAGGCCCACCAGCGAGGGCATCACATACGCCGCCGGCTGCGCATCGCCGGGATCGCTGACCAGCAGACTGACGCGCGGCCCGTCTACTCCAGCGGCGTTGACGGGCGGTGTTTGGGTAAGCACCACATCCGGGTCGCCGGGCACGGCCAGGTAGGCCACCGCGCCCAGATCGAGCGAGAGGCGGCGGATGCTGATCGTGGCCGCGCGCTCCGACTCGCCAGTCAGATCAGGAATGCTCACCTGTTGCGCCCCAAGCGACTCGGTGATGCGCACCGGCCACTCGCGGCGCACCCGCGAGCCGGGCGCGGGCTCCTGGGCGAGAATGCGACCGGCGGGAACGTCGCTGGAGTAGAAGCGGTTTTCCAGGTTCAGTTGCAGGCCTTTGCTGCCCGCCGCCCTGCTGGCGTCCGCTATGGTAAGGCCCGTGAGCGCGGGCACAACCGCCTCGCGGCCGTGGATAGCCAGGCGCATGGCGATAAAGGCGGAGATCAGCGCAACGGCAACCATCGCCAGGGCGCCGAGGACGATCGTGAAGAACCGCTTCATCCTGTGCTCCCCTCCCTTTGTATGTATACACAAGTTGTTTGGTTCAATACTCCACTCATTCCAGCGTGTTGCCGCCATTGACCGAAATCTTCTGCCCGGTAATGAAAGCAGCTGCGTCCGAAGCCAGGAACGCTACGACGCGGGAGACCTCTTCGGGCAGGCCCATGCGGCCCATGGGGACGGCGCGGGCGTAGGCGCGTTTGTCGGCTTCGCTGTCGTTGGCGTGGCGCTCCGTGGGAATCCAGCCCGGGGCGACGAGGTTGACGGTGATGCCGGCGGGGGCGAGCTCGCGGGCCCAGGAGCGCGTCTGGCCCAGCTGAGCCGCCTTGGCCGCGATGTAGTTGGCAAAGCGCGGGTTGCCCATCTCGACCACCTCGCTGCCGATCTGGATAATGCGGCCAAAGCTGCGTGCGCGCATTCCGGGGAGGACCGCCTGCAGCACCAGCAGCGGCGACTTGACGAAAAACTCCATCTGGTCGAGGTACGCAGCCCAGGTCTGTTGTTCGATGGACAGCATCGGCTGTGGACCCGTGGCGTTGAGGACGGCAATGTCGATGGGGCCGAGGCTGGTTTCGACCTCGCGAACCAGGCGGGCAACGGCGGCCTGGTCGCGGACATCGGCGCGAAAAGGTTCGGCGATGTGGTTGCGCGCGCGCAGGGTTGCGCACAGTTCGGCTGCGCGATCGGCGTTGCTGAAGTAGTTGACGGCGACCCGATGGCCGGCCTCGGCAAGGGCCGTGGCCATGGCCGCTCCCAGGCCGCGTGAGGCTCCGGTGACGAGAGCTGTGCGAGTCATTCAAATAAGGATACGTCGAGCGCGAGGACGACTGCTGGACCGTCGAGCCGAATTTGCTAATCGCCCCACTGCGCGCCGGACTTCTTCTGCGCGAGGACCTCATAGCGCGAACCGGCCGGAGCGGCATGACTTCGATAAAGATTGACTGCGTCCACGAGGAAGCTGCGCTGCAGCGACGCAGGCAGGGTTGTGTGATCCGCAATGGACCGCGCCGGCTGGCGCAGGCGCGCGAGCGTAATGTGGGGATGATAAGCGCGCTCCTCCAGGGCGAAGCCGCAGCGCACCATCCCCGCGGCGACCTGGGCCCGCAACTGGAGCAGCCTTTGCGTGGGTTCGACTTCGACGAAGACTACACCCGCCCGGGAAAAGGAGCCGAGCCCGGTCAACTGAATCTGGAACGGCGTCCAATGCAGCTCATCCAGCTCGGATCGCAGCGCAGGGAGACGGTCTTCTTCGACTTCGCCGAGAAAGACGAGGGTGAGGTGCATGTTCTCCGCGGGCGTCCAGCTGCCGTTGGCGAACGCGAGCGTCCGCGCGTGGTGGGCAAGCGCGTGGGTCAGGTGATCCGGGATGGGCAAGCCGATGAACAGACGCATGCGGATAACTCGGTCATACATCACCTTGAGCTGTGATGCAAAACACAGTCATTCTTCCTTCCGCCTCTTACTCTGGTTGGCTTGGAATGGAAGTCCGATGGGAGTCGGAACGGCATCGTTGTGCCTGACTGACCCAGTCCCGCCGGCTGCCATCGCTGCATCGAGGACCACCATGGCGGAAAGCAACGACTCCTCATCCCGGCCGGACCCATGCCCTTCGCTCCCTGCGGATAAGCCAGAGGAAGCTAAAGCCCCGGCGCGTTCCCCTAACTGGGATCCCGAGGACGACGAGGACATCGAGCGCTGCATTCAGGATGTGGATCCGTCGCGCGGCACCGTTGTCTCCCGCATTGGAGGATGCAACCTCGACTGTTGCCATTGCGCCATCCGGTGGTATGCCCGGCGCATTTTGCACCAGAAGGAAAACTGAAGGTGTCCCCGCGTAAGTGGCTGCGAGGAAAGGCCGTGAGGGGCTCGGTCTTGAGCTGTTTCCCAGCCGCGGGTTGCCTGCGATATCCTGTCGGACTATGAGTCGACTTGCCTTCGCCGCCGCCCTCGTTCTCGCCACCCTTCCACTCGCCGCCCAGACGCCTGCAGCCGGCACGCCAGCAGGCCCCGTGGTGGCGACCAAGACCGTGCCCCCCACTGGATTCGCCCAAACCATTGTCTTGTGGCCCGGCGGCGCACCGCTGGCGCAGGGGACCACCGAGGGCGACATTCCCAAGCTGTTCACCTATCCCGCCGCGGGACCCGGCCCGCATAGCGCCGTGGTCGTAATGCCCGGCGGCGGTTATACCCATGAGGTGATGGAGCAGGAGGGCGCGTGGGAGGCCAAGTGGCTGGTGGAGCACGGGGTGTCGGCATTCGTGCTGGAGTACCGGCTTTCTCCGGCGTATGTGTATCCGGCGCCGATGCTGGATGCGTCGCGGGCGATCCGTTATGTACGCTCGCATGCGGCAGAGTTGGGAGTGAAACCGGACGCGATCGGGGTGTGGGGATTCTCGGCAGGCGGGCATCTTTCGGGGTATATGGCGACGGTGCACAAGGCCGGCGACCCCAACGCGCAGGACCCGATCGACCGCGTATCGGACCGTCCGGACTTCGCGATTCTTTCGTATGCGCCGCTGTCTATGGATATCTATGAGCGTGCTGGCACGACGCCGCTGAAGACCCTGATCGGCGATCATCCCACGCAGGCAGCGATCAATGCGGTCGACCCCGTCCGGCATGTCTCGGCCGACACCAGCCCCTGCTTTATCTACTCGACCACCGGCGACAAGACGGTCGATTCGCGCAACGCCGACGAGTTTTACGAGGAGTTGAAGGCTGCGGGCATTCCGGTGGAGATGCATATCTTCGAATTGGGTCCGCACGGTACGCACATGGGCCTTGGCCTGGCACCAAACCTGAGGGAACTGACCGTGACGCCCACCCTGATCGCAAACTGGATGCAACTGCATGGATGGATGCCTGCTCAGCCTGAGTAAAATGCAAGGCGCTGCAACCTAACTTGTGCACATTTAAAGATGGCTATTCTATGAAAGCCGCGTGAATGGCTGGGTCTGGAAGAAATCCACAGAAATATAAGGATTTGCACTTGCATGCACAGGTTGGGCGCTCCTAATGTCCTTTGCAACTGATGACGAGCAGTTAGTCGGAAGTTGAGTTCGAAGGCGGGGCCGGAAGACCAGGTTGGAGGCGCAAGCCAAAAATATAAGGTCGGATGGCAGCCGGACGATCGGGTCGGAAGCGCAAGCGGAAGATTCGAACGGAAGGCAACCGGAAGGTGAAGCGAAGGCGCAAGCCGGAGAGACGCCGGACGGGAGAGCCGAAAGGTTGGTCGCCAGCGCAAGCTGGAGGCTGATTGGAAGGCAGCCGGAAGGTTAATCGGAGACGCAAGTCGAAGATTGGCCGGACGGTGGCGCCAGAGATGCGACGCCGAGGAGTCGGAAGTTGGGTCCGTCAGGCAGGGCTGGAAGGTTGATCGGCGGCGCAAGCAGCAGATCGGCTGGAAGGCAGCGCCGAAGGGATGCAGCTGAAGATGAATTGGAGGTTGAGTTCAAAGGCCAGGCTGACCGGCAGGTCGAAGACGCAAGTCGGAGATAGGCCGGAAAGCAGAGCCGGAGATGCAACAGCCGGTGTCGGACGTTTGATCCGTCAGGCAGGGCCGGAAGGTGGATCGGCGGCGCAAGCCGCAGGTTGGCCAGAGGGCAGCGCCGAAGGGATCAGCGGCTGATGAGAGTCGGAGGTTGGGTTCGAAGGCAGAACCTGAAGGTCGAACGAAGGCGCAAGCTGGAGAGCGGCTGGAAGGTTGAGCCGGAAGATTGATCGAAGGCGCAAGCTGGGGATCAGTTGGAGGGCAGGCTGGAGGATCGGCAGGCGGCGACGGTCGCGGGCCGATAGGAAGGCGGAGCCGGAAGGTTGAGCGGAGACGCAAGTCGAAGATCAACCGGAAGGCTGGGCCGGAAGGTTGGTAGCCAACGCAAGTTGGAGATTGACTGGAGGGCTGGTCAGCGGATCTGATGCCGACGAGGGTCGGAGGTTGAGTTGGAAGGCAGAGCTGGAAGATGGGTCGAAGGCGCAAGCTGGAGGCCGATCCGGAAGGCGAGGCCGAAAGGTAGATCGCCGGTGCAAATCGGGGGTTAGCCCAACGGTAGCCGGAAGACGCAACAGTCGAGCCGGAACTGCGAGCTCCTCAAGAATGAAACGCCAGAGATCCCACGGTCTCTGGCGTTTTCGTTTTCGCAGCTGATTATTTGACCGGCTCTTGCACCGGTCCGATGCGGTGACTGTCGAGCGCGAAGTCATCGTAGTAGAGGTCGAAGGGCACCGGCGCGGCGCCGCGCAGGCGAAAACCCAGCGTGATGTCAGTAAAGCCGCCTACGAGATCGGTGGACTGGCCGGGAGTTTTGTAGCTGAACGGCGTGTCGATCACCTTTTGGCCGTCGACCCAGATTGTGGCCTGATCCGGCTGATCGTTGAACTCCCACTCGAGCAGAAACCAGCGGTCCACGGGAACCTGTCCGGCGGCGTGCCAATCCTCATTGGCGTCGGCGCGATCGATGAAGGTGACCTGAAAGTTGCCATTAGAGGTCGCAACCTCCTGGTACTTGCTCGCGGGAAATCCGGTGGTTCCGGCGGTAAAGAAGATGGTGTGGCGCGCGGGCACGCCGGGCGTGATGTAGACGTAGGCGCGGCCGAAGAGATGGTGACGCAGCGGCTCCGGAAGATTCTTCGCAAACAGCAAAGCCAGCGTGCGCTGCGCCGGCGTTGGGCAGCGCACCAGCAACGCGTACTTTCCGTGCGCGACCTTGTCCTGCTGAACCGTAATGATGTTGTCGCCGGTAATCTGCTGCGTCCAGACGCTGGGATCGAGTTTGCCGGACTCGAAGTCTTCGGAGAAGAGCAGTTTGGGCTGGGATTTTGGCTGCTGCGCGGCAGGCGCAAAGAACGAAGCGGGCGCGAGGATGAGGCCGAACAGAAGCGTCGTGAGCAGCGGTTGGCGCATGCGGAAAAGGATACGCCAGCGCGGGCGTTGCTGGCACCCCGTTCCGATTACCCCTCCCCCCCCGGGGGGGGTGGGGGTGGGTGTAGGTAAGCTGTTCAGATTCAGCTATATAGCGTTTTGACTGCCCGCAAAAATAAGATAACAAACGACTTACAGCAAATATTTGCAAACAAAAGGGATAATGCAGGTAAGCCCCGGCTTTGCAGCCAGGGCTTCCGCATGCTTTTCTTTTGCCGCTTTAACAATTATAGCAATTCGGGTGCGGAGTTAGGTTGCGTCTCGTCGTTTCGTTTCAGCAGGTTAGAAGGATTTGGTTGACACGGGTTCAGCGGGCGGCGGACTTGCGGGGACGGCCGCCGCGGGCCCCGTTGGCTCGGGCGGCGGTGCGCTTGGCGAGCGAGCGGGCTTTGCCTCCCTGCGCGCCGAGGCGGGCACCCGGCGGGCGTTGCTGGCGCGCTGGCACCTACTCCGGAACCATCCCGATGGTGGCGAGCCAGGTATCGACCAGCTGCGGCCATTTGGAGACGGGCAGACTGGTGGGGCGCAGACCGAAAGCGTGGCCGCCCTGCGCGTAGAAGTGCATCTCCACGGGGACGCCGGCGTTCTTCAGCGCGATGTAGTAGACCAGCGACTGGTTGACGCCGTCGACGTGGTCGTCCTCGTTCTGGAGGATGAAGGTGGGCGGCGCCTGCGCGGTGAGGTGGGCGCGAATGTCAGGGTTCAGCTTGGGCTGCGCCAGTTCTTTATCGCCGAAGGAGAGATGGCCGGGATAGATCGC
>Ga0181520_10012025_pt1 | contig 11210 bp, 10 predicted proteins | sample PEATcosm2014_Bin_29_FD_132451 | JGI IMG/M metagenome (GOLD analysis project Ga0181520, IMG submission 132451) | Peatland microbial communities from MTU Mesocosm Facility, Houghton, MI, USA - PEATcosm2014_Bin02_30_metaG | ecosystem: Environmental > Terrestrial > Soil > Wetlands > Peat | place...
CAATCCAACCCAGCTAACCTAAATGCCCACACCCCATGACTCTCACCATGGGACTATAGGACGCCGCCAACGTATCCCTTCCAATCCCAGATTTACTTGTAAAAGAACAACCCGTTGCCGGGCCCGCCGCCAATCGTCCCGGCGTCGGGAGGCGCTTTCTAGGCGGGGCAATTCACCGTGTCAACGAGATTACAGCGCCGTTCTCAAGCCACCCGGGAAACGCTCCCTGGGGCAGCCATGCGGAATGCGCATGTCGGCGCCAGTCCGCCTTCACGTCGGCCGTCGCAACGTGCGCAACAGGGCCGGTACGAACAGCAAGGTCGCCAACAGCGTGCAGCCCAGGCTGACCAAAAGGAGAAAGCCCATGCTGGCCGTGCCGGGGTGGCGCGACAGCGCCAGCGAGCCGAATGCCGTGCCCGTGGTCAGCGCCGAGAACACGATCGCCCGTGCCGTCGCGGTGCCCAGGAAACGGTCGGCGCCGCTGCGCCAGTTCATGACGAAGTAAATGTTGAACGACACCCCGACGCCCAACAGCAGCGGCAAGGCAATGATGTTGGCGAAGTTCAGCGGCAGCGGCAGCAGCACTGCGATCACCACGGTCAGCAACGCCGACAGAAGCAACGGCGCCATCACCAGGGCGACATCGCTCACCCGCCGCAGTACCAGCCCGAGGATGAGCGCGATCGCCACCAGCGCCAGCATCGCGGCCGAGCGGAACGCGCCGACGATGGTGTTCGCGCTCTCGACGATGCCGACCGCCGAGCCGCCGGCGTCCGGGGCGACGGTGCGGACCTGAGCGACGAAGGCGTGCAGGCCGCTGGAATCGCGCGCCTGTGGCCTGGCCGTCACCTGCACCCGCACCCGCCCATCCGGCAGGCGCCAGTCGCGGGTGATCTCCGGGGGGATATCGGCCAGCGTCACCGGATGCGCGTCGAGCGCGGTGCGCAGGCGGTCAAGCTGCAGCGGCAGGTATTGGGTCAATGCGGTGTTCGCGGTGATCAGCGTGGCATCCGGCGCGGCCACCAGTTTTCGCAGCGCCTCGGCGATGCCGGCCACTTCCGAGCCGGGCGGCAGCTTGGTGGCGGCGTGTTCCATGCCGGTCAGCGCCGTGCCGGCGGCCAGCCGCAGATCGGCCGCGGTGACCGGGGCGGCGGCCGAGCGGGGCGCCAGGGTGGCGTTGAGGATGCTGGCTGCGTCGGCGACCAGGGCGAGCTTCGCGGGTTGGTCCGTCGGCACGAAGCTGGACAGGGTTATGGCGTCGTTCACCAGCGGCAGCATGCTGAGCCGCGTCGCCAGCGCGTCGGCCTGCGCCTGATCGGGGGCGAGGATGTCGATGCTGTATGGGTTGGTGAGCGGCGAATCCTTCAGATCCGCCAGCGTGCGCATCGCCTCGGTGGTGGGGTCCTTGGTGTGCAACGGGTCGGAGTCGAAGATCAACCGCGGCAGCAAGGCAGCGCCCAGGACGGCCAGCGCGGCGAAGGCAGCCAGTACCGGCAGGCGGGCGCCAAACAGCCGGGTTTCCAGCCCATCGCCCCAGGCGAAGCCGACACCGCGTACCTCGCCTGGTGGGCGGAACAGCGTCAACGCCGCCGGCAGGAAGACCAGCGTGCACGCGAAGGCGATCAGCATGCCGACGCCGGCGATCAGCCCGAGCTCCGCCACGCCGCGAAAGTCCGTGGGAACGAAGGCCAGGAAACCGGATGCGGTGGCGGCGGCGGCGACCATGATCTGCGGGCCGACCCGCGTGGCGGTGGCGGACAGCGCCTCCTCGGGGGTGGTGGCGTGCAGTCGCCGCTCTCGGTAGCGCACGCAGAACTGGATGGAGAAATCCACCGCGATACCGACGAACAGGATGGCGAAGGCGACCGAGATCAGGTTCAGCGTGCCCACCGCCAGCGCGGCGAAGCCGGTGGTGAGCGTCAGTCCCAGTCCCAGCGTGAGCAGGATCGGCCCGATCAGCCGCCACGACCGCACCGCCAGCACCAGCCACAGCGTCACCAGCAGCAGGCTGCCGATGATCCCGACCACCGCGCCCTGGGCAACGGTGGCGAACTCCTCGTCGGCCAGTGCCACCGATCCGGTGATGCGTACCCGGGCTTGCCCCGCCTTCACCCAGGGCAGCCTGGCGGCAGCGGCGCGGATGGCCTGGGTGGCGGCGCCGCCCGGCTCCAGCGCGCCATAGTCCAGTTTGGGCTGGACGAGGACAAAGCGGTACTTGCCGGCCTGGGCGGCCAGGTCGCCGGCGAGCAGCGTTTCCCATGACAGCGGCCTCGGATGTCCGTTGGCGGCATCGTCCATGGTGCGGCGGAACGCTTCCAGCTCCGGGTCCATCTGGCCGAGGTCGGCCTCGCCGCGCTCCACCCCCATGGCGAGCAGGGTGAGCGCCCCGAACAGACCACGTGCGCTGGGGTCGGCGGCGAGTTGGCCGAGGAAGGGCTGGGCGTCGATGATGCGGTCCATCAGCGCGCCGAGGGGTTTCTCATCGAGGAACAGCAGCCCGTTGGCCTCCAGGTAGGGGGATGCGTCGGGTCGGCGCACGCTGCGCAGATGGGTGGTGTCGCCGGCCAGGGCCTGCGCCAGTTCGGCGGCGGTCTGGTCGGCCTGTTCGGGGGTGGCGCCGTCGATCACCGCCACCAGCAGGTCGGTGAACTGCGGGAAGGCGCGGTCGAAAGCGATCTCCCGCTGGCGCCAGGGTAGCGAGGTCGCAAATAGCGTGCCGGTATCGGTCGTGACGCCGAGGCGGGCGACAGTGACCCAGCCGGACAGGGCGGCCAGCAGCGCGGCGCCGATCAGCACGAAGATGGCGCGGCGCCGGCTGCCCTCGGCGAGGGCGGCAAGCAGGCGGGAAAGCAGCATGCGGGAGCAAATCCAGTGGTGTGGCGGCGTCGGGATAGTCCGTCCGCCCAAGCCAAGGCAAATCGCGTCAGTGTGGGGCCGGTGTGTCAGGGGGCTGCGGCTGCCGCTGAACAACGCCTGGAGGCGGGCTCCGGGCGAGGCGCGTGCCTCGCCCGGTTGGACGGTTCCCTACTTCACCGGCGGGCAAAGCGGATGCTGCGGCGTGCAGTCGTACAGCTCATGCTCCACGAAGTGCCCCCGAGCGACCGTCCAGTGTACCAACGGCGGGAAAATGTCGCCAACCGCGTCCCATCCCGTCGCGTCATAGGCACCCTGGTAGTTGATCGGCTTGCCCATCCGCGCCAGCCGGGCGGCGGCGGTGAAATCCGCCACGGTCGGCAGGATGACCTGTCCCTGCTTTTCGTTGATCTGCGTCAGGCCGCGGTGGATATCCGCCGCCGTCACCGCGTGTGGCTGCGGCCCCTCGCCGCTGGCGACGACCGCCGCCAGCATCAACGTCGTTGCCGCATCATAGGCGCCCGAAGAGGTCACTTCCGGCGCGTGCCCGTATGCCGCGCGGAAAGCGCGCACGAACGCCGCTCCGGATCTGCTCTTGTCGGCGGTCATGACCGAGCTGCCGTCCAGCCCGTCGGCCGCCGGTCCGATCTGATGCAGGATGTAGTCGCGGCGGAAGCTGTTGTTGGACACGATCGGCAGCTTGTAACCGGCGGCGCGATAGGTCCGGATCGCCTCGGTCGAGTGGCCCGGCAGCATCGCCACGATCACCACGTCCGGCGCGCCGTCCTTGCCTTTGACTACGTCGGCCCAGTCGGCGCCGATCTTTTCGGTTGTCGTCACGTAGTGGACGTCCACCGCGGCCGGGCCCTTATAGAGCTCCGGCAGGACGTGCGGGATCTGCTCGGCCAGAGAACGATGCCCGTCATCGGCGAAGATGCCGATCCTGAGCGTGCCCGGATGGCCCGCCTTGCCGGCAGTGGCCTTCTCCACGGCGAGGCGAACGATCACCGCCGCCTCATAGCGCGCGTTATAGAACACCCGGAACAGCCAATGATCGGCGTCGCGTTCCGCTGCCTGGATGACCGGGTCCTTTTCGACCACGGTCGGATCGTGGAAGAAGCTCGACGAGCATTGGAAACACGTCACCGGCACTTTGGTCAGGCCGGCCGCGGGATCGTAGTTCAACCCGTTCGCCCTCGCGGTGTCGCCGCTGGAGTCGCTGATCAGCGCCTGGACGTGCTCGTCGCCGATCAGGCGCTTGGCCTCGGCAAGCGTCTTGGCCGGATCGCTGACCGTGTCGCCAAAGGCGATCTCGAAGCCGAGAGGACTGCCGGCGCGTGCCAGAGCCTGGTTCATCTGCTTCGCGGCCAGTTCGATCGCGCCGCGAAAATCCGGCGAGGTGCTGGAACTCGACAGATCCACCAACGCGCCGATGCGAACGACGACGCGTTCCGGTGCCACCGGCGGCTTCGGCGCGCCGGCAGCGACGGCATTGAAGGCCAAACCCACGCCGCACAGCAGTGCCACCGCCGTGCCGTATCGTCTGATCGCATTTCGCATGATGCGTGTTCTCCCTTTAGCCTGACGCGCGCTACCGGCTTGTCCGTCGTGGCGCCGCTTGCCGCGTGCAGGAACCGATCGATCTCGGCGCGAATCGTAAACGCTTTGCGTCCGGTTGTCTCGCTCGCCTTCAGGTCGTCGATCCGTTGAACGCGACGGTCTAGCCGGTTAGCGCCGCCAGCAACCGCGCCGCCTTGCCGGCCACGATTTCGGCGGTGTCGCCCGGCTTATAGATCGACGAGCCGATGCCGAATCCGGCAGCCCCCGCCTGCAGCCAAGGACGCATGTTGGAGGCGTCGATGCCGCCCACCGGCAGCACCGCCGTGCCGGCAGGCAGCACGGCGCGGATACCCTTCAGCACGGCCGGGCTCGCCGCCTCGGCGGGGAACAATTTTATCCCGTCGGCACCGGCCTCCAGCAGAGAAAAGGCTTCCGTCGGCGTGAAGAAGCCGGGGCAGGCCAGCAACCCGGCCGCCTTGGCCGCGCGCAGCACGCGCAAGTCGGCATGCGGCGTGACGATCAGCCGCCCGCCGGCGGCGGCGATTGCCGCCACCTGTTCCGCCGTCATCACCGTGCCGGCGCCCACCAGCATACGATCCCCGAAACCGGCGGCCAGTCGGCGGATGCTCTCGAGCGGGTCGGGCGAATTCAGCGGCACTTCCACGATGGCGATGCCGGCCCGCTCCAATGCCGCGGCGATCGCCTCGGCCTCGTCGGGACGCACCCCGCGCAGGATCGCCACCAGGGGGCAGCGCCCCAGCCACTCCGTCAGGCCCATACGACCGCCCTCCCGATGCGTGCGAGGCCGCGGCATGCCGCCTCGCTGTCCTCGATCACCGCGTTGCCGCCGCACGATGCGATGGCACGCGCATACAACGTGCACAGTGGCCTCGCGCCCACCAGGTGCACCAGCCGGCCGGTGGGCAGGGCGGCATGCACCTCGTGGCCGATCAGCAGGCCGGAGAGGTACGAGGCGCTATCGGCTTCCGCCAGCCGGTGCATCAGCCCCAGCGAGCGCACACCGAACAGATGGTGCAGGAGATGTCCCGGTTCGCCGGAGCGCGCCACACCGCGGTCGAATGCCGCCGGCACGGCCGGCCCTTCCGTCATCATCCGCCCCAGGATCGTTCCGTCGCGCAGGGCGGAAAACGCTTCGCCGGACAGATAGGTGCGGAAGGCGGTGATGCGGCCGCCGGCCAGGCGGGCCCATTTCGAATGGCTGCCGGGCAGGCAAGCCAGCGCGTCCTCTTCCAGCAGCGACGGCAGGCCGGCGAGTTGGGTTTCCTCGCCGCGCATCACCTCGGGCGTGTCGGCGTCGTCGGCGTCGGTAAGGCCTGGCACCAGCAGCACGGTGGCGCCCTCGAAAGGCACCCGCACCAGGGCCGCGGCCAGGTCGTCCGGGCCAGCGGGGCAGGGCAGGTAGGGGGCCTCGACCCAGCCCTGGCGGCTGCCGATCATGCCGGAGAGCAGCACATGGGTTTCGCCGCCAACGATCCAGTCGCCGGCGATGGCGCGCAGCGCCGCATCGAATCGGCCTTCGGCCACATGCAGGATACCGCTCGCCGCCTCACGCCGCTCCAGCACGGTGCCGTCCGCGCCAAGGCGGTAGGCACGCTGGCTGCTGGTGCCCCAATCGACGCCGATCATGCCGAACCCTCCTGATGCGTGCCGTTCAGCCATCAAGCGCGACGCCGCGCAAGATTGGAAAGAGACACCGCAGAGGCGCGGGGCGCGCAGATGTTCCGGCTCCTCGCCATCGGGTTTGCCACACGGGGGGGCATTGTTGATCCACATCAATGGGGGCGAGGCCCGGTCGGGAGTAGCAGTCGCTTCGTTGCGCACGGTTACCGAGAGGGAAAGATGAGCGCCACTGCCGTGAATGCGGGCTCCCGCATGGACCGTCTGCCGCTGGCGAAATTCCACCGGCGCGTGTTGTGGCTGATCGGCGCCGGCATGTTCTTCGACAGCTTCGACATCTACCTCGCCGGTGGCGTGCTCGGTGCGCTGCTGCACAGCGGCTGGTCGGACATGGGGATGAACGCGACGTTCATTTCGATGACCTTCGTCGGCATGATCATCGGCTCCTTCGTGGCCGGCTTCCTCGGCGACCGCTTCGGCCGTCGCTTCAATTTCCGCTTCAACCTGTTGCTGTTCGGCCTCGCCTCCCTCGGCGCCGCGCTGTCGCCCAGCATGCAGTGGCTGATCGGCTGGCGACTGATCATGGGCATCGGCCTGGCAGCGGAAATCGTGGTGGGCTACGCCACGCTCACCGAATTCGTCCCGCCGGCGCAACGCGGCCGCTGGGGCGCGCTGCTCTCGCTGATAACCAACTCCGCGGTGTTTTTCTCCACTCTGCTCGGTTACATCATCGTACCGACCATCGGCTGGCGCTGGATGTTTGGCCTGGTGTTCGCCGGCTCGATGATCGCCTGGTATTTCCAGCGCATGCTGCCGGAATCGCCGCGCTGGTTGGAAGCCGCCGGCCGCCTGGACGAGGCCAACCGCAGCCTGGAGGCCATCGAGGCGGAAGTCGCGGCCGAGACCGGTGCGTTGCCGCCGGTCGAGGCCGCACCCCCGGCGCCGGCGACCGGTGAGCCGGTCAGCGTGTGGGCGTTGTTCAGCCCGCCGGTGATCCGCCGCACGCTGATCGCCATGCTGATGAATATCGTGGTGAATTCCGTGATCTACGGCTTCGTCGCCTGGGTGCCGAGCTTCCTGGTGAAACAGGGGCTCAGCGTCTCAGCGTCCCTGGGCTACACGGTGTTCATGTCGCTTGGCGGGCCATTCGGCGCGCTGCTGGGCTTCCTGCTGTCCGACCGGATCGGCCGCAAGCGTGGCATCGTCGTCGTCTCGTTGATCGCCGCGGTGCTGGGCGTTGCCTATGCCTGCTCGCCGGCGCCCTGGCTGGCGACGATCATCGGTTTCGCGCTGTTCACCTGCATCTACGTGCTGGTCGCGTTCGTCTTCGCGGTCTACGTGCCGGAGTTGTTCCCGACCGCATACCGCCTGCGCGGCACCGGCATCTGCGTCACGGTCGGACGCGTATCGTCCGTCATGATGCCCTATGCCGTGGTGGCGCTGTTCGCCTTGGGCGGCGTCGCGGCGGTGCTGGCCCTGCTGGTCGGCCTGCTGATCGTGCAGGCCGTCGCGGTCGGACTGGCGGGTATCGAGACCAACCTGCGCTCACTGGAGACGCTGACGCCCGATCGCGCCGCGGCCGCACGTCACTGAGGAGAAAGGATCGCGTGTCATGACCACTCTGCGTCAGAAGCTGCAACAGCGTCCGGCGGGCAGCGTGCTCGTCGCCCCCGGCATCTACGACATGCTGTCGACCCGGATCGCCGACCGGATGGGGTTCGACCTCCTGTACATGACCGGATTTGGGACCGTGGCCTCGCATCTCGGGCTGCCCGACGCCGGCATCGCGAGCTATCGCGACATGGTCGAACGGGTCGCGGCGATGGCCGGCGGAGCAGACACGCCGATGGTGGCCGACGGCGACACCGGCTACGGCGGGCTGCTGAACGTGCAGTACACGGTGCGTGGCTACGAGCGCGCCGGCGCCGCCGCGATCCAGTTAGAGGACCAGGAATACCCCAAGAAATGCGGTCACACTCCCGGGCGGCGCGTCGTTCCCGCCGAGGACATGGTGGAGAAGATCAAGGTCGCGGTGGAAAGCCGGAGCAGCCCGGACTTCCTGATCGTCGCCCGCACCGACGCGCGTACCCCGCTCGGGCTGGCGGAAGCGATCCGACGGGGCAGGCTGTATGCCGAGGCGGGTGCCGACATCGTGTTCGTTGAATCGCCTGAGAGCGAGCAGGAAATGGAGGCGATCTGCCAGGCGCTGGCCGGAACGCCGCTGCTGGCGAACATGGTGGAAGGCGGCCGGACGCCGGTGCTGCCGCCGGCGAGGCTCGCCGCACTGGGCTATGCGATGGCGATCTATCCGGTCGCCGGTCTGCTGGCCGCCGCGGCCGCCCTCGAGGCGATGTACCGGCAAATCCGCGAGACCGGCACGACGCTGGGCGCAGGCGAGCGCCTGTATCCGTTCTCGGAGATGACGAAGCTGATGGGTTTCGACGCCGTGTGGGAGTTCGACCGCAAGCACGCGCGGTAATCCTGCCCACCACGTTGGTGCGGCTGCCAGCCCGCGGCACAGCATAGGAGCGAGATCGCATGGATTCGAAAACCGACGACAAGGACCGCCGTACCGCCGCCCTCGCCGCACGCTACGGCGCGGCCGCCATCCCGTCCGCGGGCCCGTGGAACGACACGATCGCCCTCTTGCTCGACCATCGTTCGGTACGCGCCTACCAGCCGGACCCGCTGCCGGCGGGCACGTTGGAGACGCTGGTGGCCGCGGCGCAGTCCGCCGCCACCAGTTCCAACATGCAGACCTGGTCGGTGGTGGCCGTCACCGATCCGGCCCGCAAGGCCCGGCTGGCCCGGCTTTCCAACGACCAGATGTTCATCGCGCAGGCCCCGCTGTTCCTGGCCTTCCTCGCCGACCTCTCGCGCGCGCAGCGCATCGGGGAAGCCGAGGGGGTGGAAATGGGCAACCTCGCCTACCTCGAGACCTTCATGGTGGGGGCGATCGACGCCGCGCTGGCGGCGCAGAATGCGGTGGTGGCGGCCGAATCGCTCGGCCTGTCCACGGTCTACATAGGCTGTCTGCGCAACGACCCGGTGGCGGTCGCGGAGGAACTCGACCTGCCGAAGGGCGCGATGGCCGTGTTCGGACTGTGCGTGGGGTGGGGGAAGGGCCGCTGGGAGGTGAAGCCGCGGCTGGCGCAGGCGGCGGTCCTGCATCGTGAGACCTATCGCGTGCCCGACGAGGCCGCGCTACGGGCCGCCTACGACAAGGAACTGAAGGCTTTCGCGGAGCGCAACGAGATCGCGCCCTACACCTGGACAGAGCGGGTGAAGACCCGGCTGGGCCGGCTGGCCGACCTGCAGGGTCGTGAGCGGATGCGCGAGGCCCTGACCAGGCTGGGCTTCCCGCTGCGGTAGGCCCCAACGAAACGGCCCGCCATGCGGGGCATGGCGGGCCGGATCGGTATCGCGTCGGCGGATCGGATCAGCGCGAGTAGAACTCGACCACCAGGTTCGGTTCCATCTGCACCGGATAGGGCACATCGGAAAACTTGGGGGTGCGGGTGAAGCGGCCCTTCATGGCGCGGTGATCGACTTCCAGGTACTCGGGGACGTCGCGCTCGCTGCTCTGGACGGCGTCAAGCACCATGGCGAGCTGCTTGGATTTTTCGCGCACCTCGATGGTGTCGCCGTCCTTCACCGAATAGCTTGGGATGTTCAGCCGCCGGCCGTTGACCAATATATGGCCGTGGTTGATGAACTGGCGGGAGGCGAACGGGGTGATGGCGAACTTCATGCGGTAGACCACCGCGTCCAGCCGGCGTTCCAGCAGATCGATCAGGTTCTCGTCGGTGTTGCCCTTGCGGCGGGCGGCCTCGAAGTAATACTTGCGGAACTGCTTCTCGCCGATGTTGCCGTAGTAGCCCTTCAGCTTCTGCTTGGCCATCAGCTGGATGCCGAAGTCGGTGGGCTTGCCCTTGCGGCGCTGGCCGTGCTGCCCGGGCCCGTAATCCCGCTTGGCGAGCGGGGATTTCGGCCGCCCCCAGAGGTTCACCCCGAGACGGCGGTTGATCTTGTACTTACTCTCGACGCGCTTGGTCATTGCGCGTTGCCCTTTCTTCGCGGCGCCGCTCGCCCTTGGCGGACGTGGGCGGCTTGGTGTACCGGTAGTCCCTTCGCCACGTACGAAGGGCGGGCGCGGAGCCCGAAGCCCCGTCCACGTTCCCGGCAGGAGGCGCGGCCTATAGGCGCCGAGGCCGGCATTGTCAAACCGATCCGGACGGGCTAGCAGGGCGGTCATGGTTTCCCGCGGCGACATTTTGATGCTTGGCATCTCGGCGGGCGTATCCGGCAGCCTGGTCGGCGGGCTGTTGTTGTTCGCCGGTCTCGCCCTCATCGTCAACGGCTACCATGTGGGCTGGCTGCTGCTGTTGCCGGCGGCGCCGGCCGGCGCGGTGATCGGCTGGATCATGGGCCGCCGCCTGGCGGCGCAACTGCCGCGGTCCTGAGCCGTCGGTCCGCGCTCGCTCCCCTTGAGCCGAGGGGGGCCATTCACCATCTCTGAGCGCAGGAACAGCGTCGCCGTTGCCTCACGGAGGGGTGGGGACGCCAGGTCGCCTGCGACAGGGACAAACATCTATGGACAGCGAGAAATTTACCGAACGTTCGCGCGGCTTCATCCAGGCCGCGCAAACCATTGCCATCCGCGAATTCCACCAGCAGCTCACGCCGGAGCACCTGCTCAAGGCGCTGCTGGACGATGAGGAGGGCGCGGCGGCGGGGCTGATCCGCGCCGCCGGCGGCGACGACCACGCGGCGCGTGGTGCCATCGACGCCGAGGTGGCGAAGCTGCCCAGGGTCTCCGGTGGCGGCGCCGGCCAGCCGCAGGCCACGCCCGGCCTGGTGCGTGTGCTCGACGCCGCCCAGCAAGCCGCGCAGAAGGCGGGCGACGAATACGTGGCGCAGGACCGCCTGCTGATCGCCCTGGCCGATTCCAGTGGCGCGGCTGCCCGCGTGCTGCGTGCCGCCGGGGCGACCCCGCAGGCGCTGGAAAAGGCGGTCGCCGATATCCGCAAGGGCCGCAAGGTCACCAGCCCGAACGCCGAGGCCGGCTTCGAGTCACTGAAGAAATACACCCGCGACCTGACGGCGGTGGCGCGCGAAGGCAAGCTCGACCCGGTGATCGGCCGCGACGAGGAGATCCG
>Ga0181520_10012028_pt1 | contig 11208 bp, 8 predicted proteins | sample PEATcosm2014_Bin_29_FD_132451 | JGI IMG/M metagenome (GOLD analysis project Ga0181520, IMG submission 132451) | Peatland microbial communities from MTU Mesocosm Facility, Houghton, MI, USA - PEATcosm2014_Bin02_30_metaG | ecosystem: Environmental > Terrestrial > Soil > Wetlands > Peat | place...
AAGGCATGATATCTAATGAAAGTACTTGACTCAATAAATACGGGCATTATAATGTTAGTTGATAACGCGTGATATTGGGAGACGTTAGGCGGAACGGTTTCAAATCCAGTATCGCCCATCCAAATAATTAATTCCAGCTCCTATCCCCATCGCATTTCCAATAGATCTATCGACGCCTAGGCTGTTTCCCGGGTTCCCGGGAGGAGAGTTTATGGGAGATACCGCCAAGACCATACTTCTGGTGGAGGATGAGGCCCTCCTCGCCCTTCAGGAGATCGAACAGCTCAAGAAAGCCGGATATGAGGTCATCCATTCGTTTACGGGAGCGGAATCTCTGGAGATAGTCGACTCGAATCCCGATGGCATCGACTTGGTACTCATGGATATCGACCTCGGGCAAGGGATGGACGGAACGGAGGCCGGGAGGCGGATTCTCGACGACCACGATATCCCCATCCTTTTCCTTTCGTCTCATACAGGGCGGGAAATGGTTCGGAAGACCGAAGGAATCGTCAATTACGGATATGTCGTGAAATCGCCCGAGTCTTCGGTCCTCGAGGCCTCCATAAAGACGGCCTTGCGACTCTTTACGCAGAGGAGGTCGGAAGGCGTCCATGACAGGGCCTGGACGATAGTAAAGTCGACCTTGGACAGCCGGAATGATCTTTCCATCCTGTCCATCGACAAGGGCTACAATTGCCTTTATGCGAACGAGGCATATCAGGATCTGAGATTCGGGAGCGTCGGCCGGAGAACCCGGATCGGGACGCGCTTGTCGGATGCTCCTCCCGCGGACGAGTTTTCCCGAGATTCGCTCGAGTATTTCGCCAGAGCCTTGAGGGGAGAGTCCCTGAGAGTCGTCGAGCATTACGGTATCGAGGAATTGTCGTTCGAGTCGACCTACATTCCGATCTACGACGAGAAGGGGATGGTGATGGGCGCCACATCCTTCTCGACGGACATTTCCGAGCGGATGCGCGTCGAAAAGGCCCTGAGGAAGAGCGAAGAAAAATGGCGGTCCATCGTCTCCGCCTCTCCGGATGGAATCGCCGAGATATCGAAAGACGGCAGGATCGTATTCGCCTCGCCCAAGTGCTTCCGTCTGATCGGATATGATTCCCTCGAAGAAGTGGTCGGGGAAAGCATCGAGACATTCGTCGATCGCGTGGATCAAGAGAAGGCGAGGTCATATCTGCAAAGCCTTTTTTCCGGAAAGGAAAAGAAGAACGCGGAGTTCCTCCTGCGCAAAAAGGACGGCTCCCTGCTGTTCACGGAAATAAACCCGGAGCTGATGAAAGACGGCGAAGACGACTCCGAGAATCTGATCCTGGTCATCCGGGACATCGGCGAGCGAAAAGCGCGAGAGCAGGAGCTGAGGGAAAGCCACGATAGGTACCGGAATTTGCTGAATGCCATAGGCGAAGGATTTTGCTATACCGATGAGCACGAGATCTTCCGCATGGCGAATCCTTCCTGCGAGCGGATTTTCGGAGTCGAGCCTCATTCGCTGATCGGAAGGTCGCTGAACGATTTTCTCGACGACGAGGGAAGGGAAATAATGGCGAGGGAGACCGCGCCTCGCGGGACCAGCGTATCGAACGGCTATATCGCGCCCATAATTCGAGCGGACGGCCAACGAAGATGGCTGCGGATCAATACCTCTCCCGTAAACGACTACGACGATCGCTACGCGGGGTCGTCCGTAGTGGTCATCGATGTCACCGACGAGCTTAAATCGAGCGAGGCGCTGAACCGGCTCGTCAAGAATTCGGAACTGCTCATGAAGGAACTCGAGCATCGGGTAAAGAACAGCCTGTCCATAGCCTCGAGCCTGCTCGGAATCGCCAGGGATGGGATAACCGATCGAAAGGCCTTGGACGTGCTGAAAGACACGGATTCCCGAATCAGGTCCATGTCGGCCATTTATGAGCGACTGTGTCTGGCCGGAAGCGTCCAATCGATCGATTTCGGGACCTATGTGGAACGCCTGGCCAAATCGATACTCGGAACTTACCATCATCCGACGACTCGAATTGACTTGGAAGTCCGGACTCAGCATATCGAGATCGATACGAAGCGGGCCATTTCCCTGGGGCTCATCGTCAACGAGTTGCTTACCAATGCCGTGAAGCACGCGTTCCCCGACGGTTCTTCGGGGACGATCGCCATAAGCCTTCGAAGAATCGGAAATGGCGCCGGTCTGACCGTTTCCGACGATGGCGTGGGCTTGAGGTCGAAAAGGGATATCGAGGAGTCCGCCTCCATGGGGATGATGCTGATCAGGGAATTGATCAAGCAGATCGGCGGAGTCCTCGAGATCGACGACGGCGAGGGCACGAGCGTTTCGATCGTCTTCGATTTGACGCAGACGGGGGACGGGAGGCAGGAATGATCGCCGCAGCCCGGCGCCGCGGCTTGACAATGCGTTCCGGCGTCCTACTATAGTATCAGGAGGGCGACAATGCCTGATAATGAGCACGGCACTGCGGATTACGGCGAGCGATTCCGCGAAGCCTGCGGGCACGCGAAGGAAGCGAGTAGTTCGCTGCGCAGGTCGATAGAGGAGCTGATTCCCCCGGGCTTCATCGAGCACCGTCGGGCGGCGAGAAGGGAGATGCTGCTGGCTCTGCGGAGCCTTCTCGATGCCGCGATAGAGCGCGGCGATAAGCGAACGACGGGCTAGTCCAGGCGGCGCGCAGGCGGTGCTATTCCCTGCGCTTCGCGAAGAGTACCCAGAGGAGGAGGAGGAATTCCGCCGCTCCGAGGACGAAGACCGGCAGCAATCGCCCGCCGAGGTAGAGCTGGGTGCCGGCGACCAGCCCGGCGGCGAGCACGATGCTGCCGGCGAGCTTGCGGATGCCCGTCTCGAGCCGGGCTATTTGCAGCTTGAGTTCCGGAGACCTGACTTCCAGGCTTCCGTCCTGCATCTTCGCCGCCAGATCGTCGGCCCGCTTGGGAAGCCCTATAAGCAGCTTTAGGATAGTCTCCAGCTCCTTGAGGACGACGCCGAAACCGCTCTCTCCGTTCTCCCTCATGAGCCGCCGCACGTACAGCGAGAGCCCCTTCCAGACGCTGAAATCCGGATCGAGTCCCGAGGCCATGCCGGAGAGTATGCCGATGTTGCGTCCCAGGAGGATGAGATCCTCGGGAATCTGGAAAGGCATTCGATAGAGGAGTTCCCTGAACTCGTTCGAGAAATCCCTGACCTGCCGATCGCTCATGCGGAGCATGTCCCTCGTCGATTTGCCCCACAGGGCGTCGAGGGCCTTCGCGCAGGCCCGCTCCAGGAGACCTAAATCCGCTTCGGGCAGCAGGACCCCGAGATCGCCGAACGCTCTCACCAATCGGGCTGCATCCCTCGTGCCGATCGCGAGGAGCCCCTCGCGAAGGGCCGCGAAGGATCCGGCGGATATCGCGCCCGCCATGCCGAAATCGACGAACACGAGCTTCCATTCCGTCGCCGGAGCCGCGGGGTCCGCGGGTCGGACGAACAGGTTCCCCGGGTGCGGGTCGGCGTGGAAGAAGCCGTCCTCGAACACTTGCTTCAGGGACACTTCGAGAAGCCTTTCGGCGACTGCCGCTCTGTCGATTCCCGCGGCTTCGATCGCGGCGTAATCCGTGATCTTTATCGCGCCGACGTCCTGAAGCGTCAGGACTCGACGCGTCGTATGGGTCCAAACTACCGCGGGGACCACGATGTCGGGCCGGGCGGCGAAGTTGCGGGCGAAGCGCTCGGCATTCTCGCCTTCGTGCAGATAGTCGATCTCCTCGTACAGCGTGCGGCTGAACTCGTCGATCAGCGCCGGAACGTTCGCGTGTTTCCGGACGGATTTCAGCCGTCGCAGCCAGCCGCCCGCCACTTTGATGGCCGCCAGGTCCGTCTCGACGATGTCCGAAATGCGCGGCCGCTGGATCTTCACCACGACGTATTCGCGCTCGGCCGGCCCGGGACCGTCGGGACGCAGGCGAGCGCGATGAGCCTGTCCGATGGAAGCGGAGGCGAGCGGCACGGGGTCGAAGTCCTCGAATTTCTCGGTCAGCGGCCGGCCGAACTCCGCTTCGACTACCTCGCGGATATCCCGGAAATCCTCGGCTCCCACCTCGTCCTGGAGACCGGACAGCTCCCCCGTTATCTCGCGCGGAAGGACATCCAATCGGGAAGAGAGGAACTGGCCGACCTTGATCAGCACTCCGCCCATGGAGGCCGCGAGCTCGCGAAAGGATACGGCGATCCTGCGAACGCGCGCGGATCTGGTCCGGCGGGAAAGAGTCTCGAAGCCGATTCTCGGCAACAGGAAGTCCCACCACAGCTCCCGGATCATGATCCCGGAGAAGAAGCGCATCGTTCGGCGATAGCGACCCTTCAGCATGCGGTAAGTATAGCGAGGAAGCCGGCCCGAGGGAACGATGCCGGCTATCCCTATAGTTTCATCCTTGCTTCGGGAACCGCAGGTCCTTCTCGATCTCCGTATAAACGAGGAGCTTGTCGCCCCTTCCGGTCGTGAGCAGCGTATTGATGTTCTCGAGGCTCAAGTCTCCGGATTCCGCGCCCGCGAGCGCCGAGGGCTCCTGCGCCAGCTGGTCGTAGAGCTTGACCGCATGAGTCAGGACCGCCATCGCCTCGTTGCGGCGCCTGGAATCGCCGGAGCGGGCGGCGGAACGGTAGAGGGCGACGCCGAGGTTATTCTCCGATTTCATGTACAGTTTCAGGATCTCGACCTGCGAGGGCCTTTCCTGGGGCGCGGGGTCGTCTTCCTCGGCGAGTTCCTTCTCCATCGCGGCGGAGGTCTTGCGGTAGTAGGCTTCGGCCGAGAATAGGTCGCTGCGCGCATAGAGGACCGATCCGAAGGCGTAATCCAGGTAGGGGCTCGCGGCGCCTTGCGCCCCGGCCTCGAAGAATCGCTCGAGCGATTCCTGATAGCGACCCATCCTATAGAGGATGTTGCCGGTCTTGTAATTCGTGTCGGCGGTGACATAGCCGTTGGCCGCCGCCCGATCGTACAGGGCGAAAGCCGATTCCAGGTCGTCCCGCTGCCAATAGGCGACATCGGCGAGACCGGCATAGGCCTCGCCGAAGCGGGGGCCCTTCTTCACGCGCCTTAGCTCGAGGGCCTTCTCGTACTCCGACGCCGCGGCCGCGTAGTCGCGCTCCGCCCCGATCCATTCCTTCGCCTGGACGAGGAACCTGGCGCGCCAGATGAGACTGTCTATGTACATTCCCGCTCGTCTGCCGCCGAGCCCCGGAAGGGCGGCGAAGGCGCTCACGGCGTTGTCGAGCGCCTTCCTCTCGTCGGTCGGATCGCCCATCCGATTGAAGTAGCGGGCGAGGTGATAGTGCGATTCGGGGACGGCAGAGTCCTTCTTCGCGGCGCCGAGGAGAATTTCCCGGACGTCGTCGAGCATGTTCTTGTCCAGCAGGTAGCCGCCGAGCTCGGCGAGGACCTCGGCGCTCAAGGCGTCCCTCTTCGGGTCCGCCAGGAAGTGGGCCTTGAGAGGCAGGACTTCGTTCAGGCGATCGACGCGGATGAAGTAGAGCAGCATCCGCTCGAGGTAGCTATCCTTGTCGCCGTAGCGCTCTATGAGCGTGGCGTAGGTCCTCCGGGCATCATCGTACTTGGACGGAGCCTCTTCGGCCCAATCGAGGTAGACATCGCCGAGGAGGAGGAGGCCGGCCTCGTTGAAATAATCCCAGGAAAGGAGTCCGGTCATCCCCCGCGTGGCGTCCGACCTCTCGCTCCGGGACGCGCCCTTGAGGACTTCGACTGCCTCCTCGAACTTGAGCTGCTCGCGCTCGAGCCGGGCCCAAGCGAGGATGCCTTCCTTTTCCTTGGGGTGGGCTTCTATGAGGGACGCATACTTCTTCTCGGCCAGGATGTATTGGCGCTTGGCGGCGTAGGCCTCGGCGTAGCGATAATACCAGGGCACGAATTCGCGCATCTCCGCGGCCTTTTCGAAGTCCGTCTCCGCTTCGGGATAGCGGTCGTCGGCGATCCGCTGGTAGCCGGTCCGATACAGGGAGTCGGCGGCCAGCGGGACATAGATGTACCGCCAGCCTAGATAACCGAGGGCCGCGGCCGCGGCGAGGACGAGGAGGCCGATCCTGAGCACGGGTAGGAGGGTATGGACGAGGGCGTAGGCGAAGGTGCCCTTCTCGGCTTCGAGGGCGGCGCCGGTCCGCTTCTCCCGGCCCTTGGGTATGGGGATATGGCGCTTGAGGACGCGGCCGGCGAGGACGGCGACTTCTTCCGCGTCCATCCCGTCTACGAGGGCCCAGACCAATTTCGACTGTTGAGCCTCGGTGCCGCGCTCGTTGGCGAGGATGTCCTCGACGGCGATCCTCAGGTTGAGCGGGAAGGAGAGCAGGGAATCCTGCAGCCTGTCGACCTGCGCCTCGGAAAGCTGGACAGGCTTGAATTTCTCCTCGGGGGGCCGGACGGGAGGAGCCTTCGCCTTGGGAGGCGGCTGCCGGAGAGCTCCGCCTTCCGCGCCGGTCGAGCCGAAGTCGCCCCAATCCTGATCAATCTTGAAGGTATCGGCTACGGGAGCTTCTTCGCTCAGAGCCGCTATCTCGGAATCGAGATCGCGGCCTCTCCCGCCTCCGGGCTCGGAAGCGGGGCCTTCGCCGCCGAACGCGGAATCGCCGAACGCGCCGCCGAATCCGGCGCCCTCGCCCGGCTCCTCGAAGCTGAATGTCTCGAATGCGTCCTCGCCCAGCTCGGGCGTACCGAGGCCCGAGGCCTCGTCCGCGGCCGGAAGCTCGGGTCCTTTCTCGGCCTTCGAGCTCGAGTCCAAATCGGGTATCGAGAAAGTCTCGCCGAGGGGCTCCGAGACCTCTCGAGCCTCTTCCGTGGCCGGCCCCTCGTCGACAAGCGGGATATCGGGTATGGAGAAGTCCTCAGCTCGCGAGCTTGCGCCCTCAGCCACCCTCTCCGGGGAAAGCTCGAGCGGCGTTTCCTCAAGGGGGAGGGCTTCGAGGTTCTCATCGCCAAAGGCGGACTTCGTATCGCCATTGGCGGGCTCTGCGGCGAAATCCGGTGTCTCGAACTCGAAGGTTTCGCGCTCTGCCGGCTCGACCGACGCGGCCGATTCCTCGTCTTCGTTCTCTCCCGGCGTCGAGGCCGGCTCGAGCCCCGTTTCGTCCGCGGCGGATACCGTGTCGAAATCGGGTATCGAGTCGAGGTCGAGCGTTTCGGCGGGTTCGGGGCCGGGCTCTTCTCCCTCGGCGGAAGCCAAGAGGGCGGCGATGTCCTCGTCGACGGGCCCGGCGTCTTCCTCGCGGTCGATCGGGAGATCTTCGAGAAGGGCGGCGAAATCGGGGGGCATCCCCTCTTGCTCTTCCGCGGACGGAGTCTTTCCGGTCGCGCGGGTGCGGAGGGTAGACGGCGCTCCCTCGCCGGTCGCCGCGGCGCCTTCGGGCGGAGCGATAATCTCGGGCTTTTCGCCCCAGCGCTCGAGGACCTCGGCCTCTTTGGACAGGGAGGCGAGGTCGCGCTGGAATCGTTCAATGTCCTGAAGCCGCGGCATGGATGTCCTTGTCTATAGGGCTTTCCTCAGACTTCGCCCTCAGGGAACCGACCCCGACGATTATAATCGAGGTTCCTTATATTAACGGACGATCCGGCCTTTAGTGAAGTAAATAGCCTTTTCGGGGATCGGTTATTTCTGAATGCGCTTGAGGCGGGGCCGCGACCGCGCCGATATTCTAGCCGTGACTCCCGCAAAATGCCTCGCCTTCGGGGCCGTCATGGCTCTCGGAATCTCCTGGACGCATGCCGAGGCAGGAGCGACTGCCTCGCGATCCGAGCCGGCCGGCCGCGTCATCGAGTCCTTGACCCTGCATCTGGAGCTCGCCGGCCTGAAAGCGGCGAAGTCGCCCGAGGTCCTCGAGGGAGAGCTCGTCCTTTCGGTCTCCGGTCCCTACCGCTCCGTCGCCGCGGCCTTCGCGCACGAGGGCTTCGCGACCCTGCATGCCTACGAGCGAAACAGGCAGGGGATCTTCGTCCTGGCCTACCCGGTCCCCCTCAAGAGATCCGAGCCGCTGGAGTACCGCATAGTCGTCGACGGGGTGTGGACTCTCGACCCCTCCAACCCCGAACGACGGTCCGATGCCGCGACGGGCGTCGATGTCTCGGTGGCCCAAGTGCCCTATTTGAGCGACCTCCACCTCGGCGTGTACCGGCTCCTCGACGAAGATGGCCGAACGGCCCGCTTCCTGTTCCGCGGCGCGAGCGGAGAGGCGGTGACGGTCTGCGGCGACTTCGACAATTGGGATCCCTTCATTCACGAGATGTCCGAGACGAGTCCCGGCTTGTATCGGCTCGATCTGCCTCTCCCTCCGGGCAGGCACTATTACGCCTTCGTCTATCGCGGCGAGGAACTGCCGGATCCGCTCAACCCGGTCAAGGCGGCGAACGGGGAGGGCAAGGTAGTCTCGGTGCTGGTCGTGGCCAACTAGCGAACGATCCCGCACCTTCGCAGCTCCGCGAGGGCATTCTCGGCCGTCCTGCGGCGAAGATCGGCGACGGATTCCCGCGAGGCGTAGGCCGAGTGGTCCGTGAGCACGACTTCGGGCATCGATCGCAGCCTGCTGCCCGAAGGCAGGGGCTCCGCGGTGAACACGTCGAGCCCGGCGCCGCCCAGCCTCTCCGCCGACAGGGCGTCGGACAGGGCTTCCTCGTCGACGACCGCCCCGCGAGAGGTGTTGATAATCGTCGCATCCCTCTTCATCAGTCCGAGTTCGCGCGCGCCCACTATGCCGCGCGTCTCGGGCTTGAGCGGAAGGTGGATGGAGACCCAATCGGAATCGAGGAACACCTCGTCGAAGGCCGCGGGCCTGACGATCGCTCCCAGCGCGGCTGCCGCGCCGCCGACCGCCGCGTCGATGCGCGCGGCGCTGATCCGCGGGCTCCATACGAGAATCCCGTCGAAGCCGAGTCCCAGCGCGGCCCGGGCCAGGGCCTTGGCAGTGCCTCCGAAGCCCAGGATGCCGAGCGTGGTGCCGGCGACCCGCCGCCCGGCCGCCGCTACGTTCCAGGCGCCTTCGCGTACGGCCTTGTCGCGCCGGGGAATGGCCCGTGCGCATGACAGGATGAGGCCCAGGGCGTGCTCGGCGACTTCGCGGTCGCAGTATCCGGGCACGTTCACGACCGCGATGCCGCGACGCCCAGCGGCATCGAGATCGACGTTGTCGAGGCCCACGCCGTACCGGGCGATTACGCGGCATCGCTCGAGGGATTCGATGGCGGCCGCGTCGACCCTGGCCATGTTGACGAGGAGGGCGTCCGCCTCGCGGCCCGCCGCGGCGACCTCCGCGGAGCTGCGGCATTTCGCGACCGCCAGGTCGACGCCGGCGGGGGCGAGAACGGAACTCTCTATCTTCGTTTCGCCGAAGCGGTCGTCCGTGATGACCGCGAGCGCGGTCCTCCCGCCTTCGCTCACGAGCGCCTTGTCAGAAGGCCGTCGAGGAAGCCGTAGCTCGAGGACAGGGCGCCGAATACGGCTTGCGTGTCCTTCATGCCCGTCGAGATGGCCTCGAGGGAACCCAGGCCTTCGGTCAAGGCGAGAGTCTCTTCCTTGATGGATCCAGATATCTGGGACAGGAGCTGGCTTGCGCCGTCGATGCCCTTGGCGTTCTCCTGGAAGTTGGTCAATATGTCGGAGAACGACGCGCGGAAGCGATCGAGGAGGGCCGTGAAATCCTTCATAGCCGAGTCGATCTGGCCGACCGCGCGCGAGAATTCGCCTATCGTGCCCTCGATCTGCTTGGCGAAATCGCCGGTCTGCCCGGCGAGGTTGCGCACTTCGTTCGCTATGATCCGGAAGCCTCGGCCCACCGTGCCGGCGCGGGCCGATTCTATCGACGCGTTGATGGCGAGGATATTCGTGCGGTCGGAGACGTCCCGTATCGAGAGGGCCACGCCCGCGATGCTCTCGGCCTTCGAGCGCAGTTCGTCGAACAGCTTGGCGATGGCCTTTGCCTCGCCGGCCGCCCGATCGACCTCCTCCATCCTCTGGCCCACGGAGCCGTCCATTCCCGCGTTCTTCACGAGGATCCCGGACATCATCCCGTCGATGCGCTCCGTATTGTCCGCCGTGCTCTGGCTCGTCGCGCGTATCTCTTCGAAGGCCGAGACGACGGTGCTGAGGGAGGAGTGCACGCTCTCGATGGAGGCGTCGAGTATCTTGAGCGTCTGATTCGTCACCGTCGAGAGGACCACGGATTTGTTGTAGCCGACGGTGAAGCGGTCTATCGCGTCCCGGTAGTTGCCGAGGGTCTCTTCGATCGATTCGTCCATCGCCTCAGGCTCCGTAGATCTCGTCGATCAAGTCGACTCCGCAGCGAAGACCCGCGAGCCAGGAGAGGAAGGCGCCGACCGCGGGACCCCGGTAGATGCCGCCGTGCTGCGGCGCGATCATCTCGGGCTCCAGGCGCCTGACGATCTCGACCCATCGCTTCGCCGCCGCGTTAGCGGCCATGTAGCGCTTGTGGAAGCCCTCGATGGAGGGGAGGGCCGAAGGGAAATCGTCGATGAAGAGCTTTTCGTCTCCTTCGGGGAAGACGGCGGTGCCGACGTCGCCCGAGAAGAGGATCCCGGATTTTTCGTCGAAGACGGACCATGTGCCGGGCGAGTGCATGAAGTGGGTCGGCACGAAGCGCAGCCTCGCCCCCGAAGGCAGGGCGAGGACTCGATCGGGGCGCTCCTCGATCGCGGATACGCGCGAGGGGTCGACGATGCCGAAATGCGGCAGGAAGCGGACCCAGAGCGAGGATATCCAGACTTTGGCCTGCGTGACGCCCAGCCAGAGGGCGATGCCCGAAGAGACGTCGGGATCCTGGTGGGAGAACACTATCCCTTCTATCCTGTCGAGGGAGATGTAGCGGCTCACCCCGGCGACCACCCTCGAAAAGAGATGCACTCCGCCCGGATCGAGGAGCCAGCCTTTGTTCTTGTCGATGATGAGGTATTGCATGGTCTGGACCACGCCTTTTCGGAAGTCGTCGTCGGTCCCGAGCCATATGAACTTGTGCTCGCCGTCGTCGTAGAGGACCTTGCCCTCGATGCCGTGATCCATTGTGCCTCCGTCGCCTTCAATATCGGCTCTTTTCGACCCTTGGCTGAAAGGCCACAATTAACGGCCGATCGGAGCGATGAATGATAGTAAGCGGCGATCATTGGTTGGACAAGGAGGTCCGGCGCCTGGTCCTGC
>Ga0181520_10012029_pt1 | contig 11207 bp, 8 predicted proteins | sample PEATcosm2014_Bin_29_FD_132451 | JGI IMG/M metagenome (GOLD analysis project Ga0181520, IMG submission 132451) | Peatland microbial communities from MTU Mesocosm Facility, Houghton, MI, USA - PEATcosm2014_Bin02_30_metaG | ecosystem: Environmental > Terrestrial > Soil > Wetlands > Peat | place...
AACTTGATCCGCACGCCGAATTCGCGGAACTGTATGGTGACCGTGGTCAGGCCGGTGCCTCCCGCGCCCTGAACCACGGGATAGGGAAACTCGCCGCCGGCCAGGAAGCTGGCCTCTTTGCCATCCATGGCGAGCAGGTCCGGCTCGGCCAGGATTTGAATCAGATTGTTGGCCTGGAGCGCCTGGATCGTGGCGCCCAAGTTCAGATCCGGCCGGAACAGAAACAGGTTGAGCGCGTTTGAAATCGAGAAACCGCCGTTGCTGTTGTTCGAGATCGTACCGGTCGGCTGGGGCGAAGCGAATTGCTGCGTGGTAACCGAACCGATGGTGTTGCCCGCACCGGTGCTGAAGAAGTTAGCGCCCAACTGCAAAGTGGCGTTGCGGTCCACGTCCGCGAAGCGGATCTTGAGCAGGATTTCGGCTTGGGCGGGCGGTACCGCCACTCGCAAAAGATTCACGGTCTTGCCCAGGCTGGCGCTGATGGACATGGCCCGCTCGGCATCGGCGAGATCCTTCACCGAACCGCGTAGGAAGACGGTTTCGTTTTCCACGTCCACGTCGGCGCCTTCGCCGACTTCACGCCGAAGAGCGGTGCGGATCCTCTCGACCCTCGTGGGAGAGGGGCTGACATGTATTTCGTAAGTGATGTACGTGCCGCCGCGCGGCCAGACCACCAGGCTGGTATCGCCGGGAGCCTTGCCGTTCAGCAATACCTGGTTGGCCGTGATGGCCACCGCTTCCAGCACGTCGCCGGAAGCCACCGACACTCTCTCCACGCCCTCGGGCACTTCGAGCACGTGCGACCGGCCCACCGTCAGATCCAATTGCGGCGCGGCGGGCGTCTGGGCGCTCAGCGAGTGCAGAGCCAGGGGAAGGAATGCCAGAATCAGCAGATCTCTCATTTATTCACCTCTTGTGCGGGTCTTTCCCGAATAACGTGGCCTACCACTACGGCATCGCGCTTCCCGCTCTGAATCACTTCCACCGTTACGGGCACCGAGACGCGCTCAAGCGGTGGTGCCGCGGGCCGCGGGGGAGCGGCTGCCGGAGCGGGTTTAGGCGCGCGGTGGGGGGCCGGCTGGGCGGTAGAGACCGGGCGCGGCGGTGCGTCGCTGCCGGTTCCATCCAGCAGCAGATGCGAGCTCGAAACCCCCGCCATGACGGCCGTGCCGGTATCCAGAGGATTGCGCAGCACGAGCTGCACCTTCATCTGGCCACTCGCCAGGCTCAACTTTTCGGCATCCTGCGGCGTCACCAGCAGATTGACTACCTGCACGGAAGCGGGCTTGCCCTGGGCGTCGCGCTCCAGGTTCTGGCCGGCCGAAAGCACTTCAATGTTCTGCAAGATGGTCCTTGTAATGGTGTTGTTGGAGTTTTGGCCGGGCGGCACGCCGGAAGAAAGGATGTCCACGCGCATGCCGGGCAGGACGAATCCCGAAACGCCGACTACCTCATCCACCTTGACGGCCACGGCGCGCATTCCGGGCGGAATAATCGCGGCCAGGCCGGCCCCGGCGCCACGTGGCGCCAGGCGATTCCCCGGAAAAGGCTCGCCCCGGTTGACGTTGGCCGTCAACCCGCGTCCCACCACGTCTTCGCGGCGGATTGCCCACTGCGGATCCACGGCGCCCTTCCATTCCGTAAGGCTAACGTCGGAATCCTGAACCAAAGCCCCCACGGCCAGGTCCCGCCCGGCCACCGCAATCATAGGCCCGGTGGGCCGCGGTGCACTGGCGCGCGCGACCATCACGCGATAGACCAGCGTGCTGGCGGCCAGAGCCCCGGCTATGGCAAATAACAAAACTGTCAATAAGCGCCGTCGCATCCCTTTTCTCTCCTAACTGCTCAACCTTCCTGAAATCAGGGTCCAGATCGAGGTAATCGCGCCGCTGAAAACTTGCAGCGCGGCCATGCACACCACGGCGATCAAAGCCACCAGCAGCGCATATTCGACCACGCCCTGACCCCGCTCCTCATTGCAAATTGCCGTTCTCGCCACAGGACCTCCCAAACTGGAGCGAGAGCCGCCATCGACGGCTCCCGCGCCGGGAACCGAAACTACTTGATTTTCCCGTTGATGTCGGTGCCGAGGTTGCCCCAGCCGGTGTTGACATAGCCGCCAAAGGTGGTGACCGCGGTGATGGCGATCAGGGCGACCAGCGATAACACCAGGGCGTACTCCACCATGTCCTGGCCTTGCTCTTCGGCGATGAACTGTTTCCACAAGCGCATTTCTTTCTCTCTCCTCTAAAGTTGAAATTGAGTTGATCTTTTCGCGACCTCGCGGTCGCGGCAAGCAGTTAACCTCTTCGTGGTCTCGCGGCCACGGCTAACGGGAACGAAACCCGGCTCCGGGTTCCCTTCCCTGGGAACACGCACAGAAACCCTCGTCGCGGCGGCAGGCATTTCGCCGGAACGCTTCCCTCGACCTTGGCAACGGAGTCCCTCGCCACGTACCCCGTGGCGCAGAATCCGCTCCGGCCTCCAATAGTGAATGCGGGCCGATCTCTTCGTGGTCTCGCGGCCACGGCCAGCGGGAACGAAACCCGGCTTCGGATTCTTCCCTATACGCACGCGCGGAACTCCATCGAAACGATCCGCAGTTCCACGCGAACCCCGGTGCAAGTAGGTTTCACGCTGCAGACGACCGCTCCGCAGGCGAGCGCTCGCGGCGTGAAACCGCGGGTAGAGGGCAATTCGATCGTGAGGCTCACCTCGCTTCGCGGCCGCAGCCACTTCGCCGAGACGCCCCCCTCGACCGTTACGACGGCGGAGTCCCTCGCCACTTCCTCGGTGGCGCCCTCGGCCTTCGGTTCGGGTACAGCGGATGTCGCCAGCGTGCATCGTAGTTTGACTTTCGCTCGTATCGGCTCTGACATCCGCAATTCGAATTTACGACTAAGTAGGAGCGCCCGTCATCCTATGTGTAGTTAGTACGAGATACTCAGTTGCGCACAAACTCACGTAAGTGCGGCGGACCGTTCGAGCGGTCGCGTCGGCACGCGATACCCCGTGCCTGCCGATTCAAGAAGGACCGCTCCCTCACGGTCGCGGCTCGGTTTGAAGGGGAGCGGGTGCCCGCGTTGGCAACTTAATTATGAGCTTCGATCGCTGTCGCGCGCGGGCCGGGAAGATGCTAGTCCTCGCGCCAGAAGTACCGGTACCTGCCGAACGCACAAGGGGGTTACTCTCTCCCCCCAATATTGGAATGTAGCGTGCTCTACACTTCGGCCGAAAGTCGGGTTTAGTACACGCCCAGATGTGTTCGGGCACACGTTAAGACAGGAGCGGAGAAGTTTCGCATGAACGCGCACAATGAGCCGGAAAAGTTCAGGATCATGTTGTTTACCGACGAGCCCCAATTGAGCTTGGGAGCTACCTGCCTGTTGTCCTCGGCCGCCGACTTCAAAGTCGTTCCCGGGCCATCCAAGGTCGTCGATCTCCTTGCGTCCGTGCGCCTGGAGCGGCCGGACGTACTGCTGATAGACCTCAACCCCGAGATAACGCTGGCGTTCTTCGCCGTGCTCCACGAGGCCGTTCCCGAGTGCCGGATCGCGCTTTGGTCCCGCGGCATTTCGGGAGAAGTGGCACTGCAGGCGCGGGAATCGGGAGTCGCCGGAATTGTGGCGCGCACCGGCGACAATGAAACTTTTCTGAATCAGTTACAAAATATTGCGAAAGGCATCGAGGTCTTCGAGAATCGCGCACCCGAACGGTCCACCGAGGTGAAACTGACGCGGCGCGAAAGCCAGATTGTGGGACTACTTGCCCAGGGTTTGAAGAACAAAGAGATCGGAACCTGTTTGGGCATCACCGAGGGCACCGTCAAGAGCTACCTGGTGCACCTGTTCCAAAAAGTGGGGGCCCGCGACCGCTTCGAACTGGCGGTACTGGGACTGAAGAACGCCTACTTCGGGCAGGCCAATTGGGATGGAAAGAACAGTTTCGTCACCGACGTCCAGGCGGAGAGAATGCGGCCGTTCCTGCGGTCGCTGGTGCTGGTTGAGCCGGCGCGGCGCGCGGGCTATCCCGAGCAGGCCCGGCAGGCCGCGCGGGCGTAAGGAGAACAGCATGCGGAGCTTGGTTGGAGGATCGTCCCGGCGCGGCTCGCAGATGGTGGAAGCGGCCCTCGCCATGATCGCTTTCTGCGGACTGCTGTACCTGGTTATCGACACCGGCTGGGGCCTGTTTGTCAAGGCTACCCTGCAGCACGCCGTAGCCGAGGGCGTCCGCTACGCGATCACGGGACAGACTTCCGGCGGAAACGGCCAGATCGCTTCCATCGAATCGGTGGTCCAGACGCAGGCCATGGGATTGTTGGACTCGCAGCTTGGAACGCTCTCGGTGCAGTTCTACAATCCCGTCACCCTGGCGCAGACTAACAGTAACTTGAGCGGTAACGTGGTGGAGGTTTCCGTCCAGAACTACCAACTAACTCCGTTGGCCCCGTTGCTGTACTCCAATGCTCCGATTTCCATTACCGTCCAAGCGACCGATATTCTCGAGCCCTCGCCCGGCGGCGTGCCGCCGACTCCATAACCGAGGTGAACATGCCAAGAACTGAAAGAAGACGCGGGACAACACTGGTCGAATTCGCATTGGTGTCGTCGTTCATCCTGATTCCCCTGGTGCTGGGAACGGCGAGCATCGGGATGACCATGGCGCGCACCATCCGGATCTATCAACTTACTCGCGATGCCGCGCACATGTTCTCGCGGGGAGTCGATTTCTCGCAAACTGGCAACCAGGCGCTCCTGCTCACCATGGCCACGGGCTTGAACATTACCTCGACCGGCGGCGAAGGTGTCATCATCTTCTCCGGCATCCAGTGCACCGGAGCGGGACAGGCCGTCGTCACGAAACGCCTGGTGGTAGGCAATTCGGGACTGCGTGCCAGCAACTATGCCAACCCCACGCAGATCGATTCGAGCGGAAATGTGAACTACACGCAAGATCCGGGGGCCAACGCCAGCTCCTTCCTGAGCGTCATGCCGATGTCCACGGGGGAGAGCACGTACTTAGTTGAAACTTACTATTCGTCCTCGGATTTCGACTTAGCTGGGTTCTGGACCGGCAACGGAACCTATACCATGGCGGTGTTCTGAGATTACTATGATGCGTTCAAAATCGAGCCATTCGAATCGAAGAAGCGGCGTCGCGCTGGTGACCGTGGGGCTGGCGATGACCGTGCTTGTGCCGGCCATCGGACTGGGAATCGACGGCGCCTCGCTCTATATCATACGGGCGCGGCTCTCGCAAGGCGTGGACGCGGGCGTGCTCGCGGGCGCGCAATCGCTCAACGTGGGCCAGGACATCGCTTCGCAGACTGCCAACGCCACGGCCGTCGCCACCAAGTACTTCTATGCTAACTTTCCGACCGGCCTGTGGGGCACGTCGAGCCCATCGGTTGCGGTAAGCGTAACTCAAAACGATACCACTCACCTCCGCTCGGTGGCCATGACCGCCAGCGTGACCGCGCCGCTCTATTTCATGAACATCGTGAACATCAATAGCTCGGTCGTGGGACTTTCCGCCACCGCTACCCGGCGCGACATCAACATCATGATAGTGCTCGACCGCTCTTATTCCATGGTGCTCGGCAACGCGCTGGGTCCCATGAAATCCGCGTCCTCCTGGTTTGTCAGCCAGTTCGCCTCCGGGCGCGACAAGGTCGGCCTCGAAGTATTCGGCGGCGGTTCGTATGTAGCCTACAGCCCCTCCGTGAATTTCGCAACCGATTCGCCCAACGTGTCAACCTTGATTAGCGAATTGGTCGGCGGCGGCGCTACGAACACGTCCCAAGCCCTCTGGCTGGCGTACCAGCAACTGGTCGCTCTGGACGAGCCTGGCGCTTTGAACGCGATCTTACTGTTCACCGACGGCCGCCCGACCGCTCTCACCGGTACTTTTCCGGTCTCGCCAACCACCCCATGCACCTACAAGTCCCAGCGAACGGGGATGATCACCTATTTCTTCGATTCCAATGAGAACCCGGTCGCGGTGGGCGGTCTCTTCCAGCCTATCGACACTTCGATTACCGACGTGAATACGGAATCCATGGTGGCCAACTACAGCGGCGGTTGCGCCGCTAATTGGGGTGGCACCAACTTCTACCCCAATTCCACAAACGTGCCCCAGGATGTCTCGGCGATTCCGTCCGCGGACATTTACGGAAACGGGACCAATACCGGCTACCAGCCGGTGACCCTGACTGCCGTGAGCCAGACAACCACCATCGATGCCGCGTCCATCAATGCCGCCGATTCGGCCGCCACGCGCATCCGTTCGGACACGAACCTGGTTCCGGTCATTTACACGATCGGTTTGGGCGGCACCACGAAATGGCCGCCGCAAGCCGCCTTCATGCAACGCATCTCCAACGACCCGGCTTCCCCGACCTTCAACCCCGCGCAACCGGCCGGCATGTACGTATACTCGCCGACCTACGCCCAATTGCAGTGGGCCTTCGAGCAAATCGCCTCGCAGCTCTTGCGGCTGTCCCAGTAGTTTTGGAATGATTTGCCGCACCGGCGGGAATGGTATGCCGCTCACTGTCCCATCGCGCCGAATTACAATGCGCCTGAGGGATTATGGCTCCTACCGTCGCGAAAGCCGCCATGTGGCTGTGGATCGGATGCCTGATCGCGCCACTCGCCGCCCAGAAGAGCGCGGCCGATTTTAGCGATCCGTCGATTGCCCCGGACCGCCCCGAAATCGCGTTCGTCTCGGGCGGCGATATCTGGACCGCGCCTCTGGGCGGAGGAGAGGCGCACTTGCTGGTATCCCATCCCGCCACCGAATCGCGGCCGCTCTATTCACCGGATGGCAGCCGCCTGGCTTTCGTCTCAGACCGCACCGGCAACGGCGATATCTACGTCTTGACGCTGGCCACCGGGACTTTGAAGCGCATCACCTTCGACGACGCCAACGACGCGCTGGATGCCTGGTCGCGCGACGGCAAGTACCTATACTTCTCCTCGACCAGCCAGGACATCGCCGGCATGGCCGACATCTTCCGCGTTAACGCAGAGGGCGGAACGCCCATGCCCGTCAGCGCGGATCGCTACGTGGCCGAATATTTCGCCGCGCCTTCTCCCGCCGGCGACATGCTGGCACTGACGGCCCGCGGCGTGACCTGGAGCCAGTGGTGGCGCCACGGCCATAGCCACCTGGATGAATCCGAAATCTGGCTCGAGACGCTCTCCGGAGCGCCCAAATATCAACTGCTGCATGGCGGCGATTTCAAAAGCCTGTGGCCGATGTGGAGCGCGGATGGCGCGCGGGTCTATTTCGTTTCCGACCAGGGCGGCGCGGAGAATATCTGGGAGAAGCCCGTGCGCGGCGGCGCGGCCCGCCAGGTCACCAAGTTCAAAGACGGCCGCGTGCTCTTCCCCAACATCTCTTATGACGGCAAGACCATCGTCTTCGAGCGCGATTTTCGAATCTGGAAGCTCGATGCGGCAGCCGGAGCCGCCGCCCCAGTGGAAATCGCGCTGCGCGGCGCTGCCGCCGGTCCGGATACCACGCACCTCAGCCTGACCAATCAGTTTCACGAGCTGGCTCTTTCGCCCGACGGCCGCAAGATGGCTTTCGCCGCGCATGGCGAAATCTTCGCCGCATCGGCGCGCGATGGCGGCCAGGCTGCGCGCCTGACGCACACGCCCGCCGCGGAATCGCAGGCCGCCTGGTCGCCCGACAGCCGGCGCGTGGTGTACGTCTCCAGCCGCGACGGCGGCTATCGTCTCTACCTCTACGATTTCGCCACGGAGGCGGAAACTGCCCTTCCGCGCGAGGCTGCCGGTGACAGCGCGCCCGGCTGGTCGCCCGATGGCAAGCTGATCTCGTTTTTGCGCGGCGATAGCGAATTGTGCGTCTACGACCTCGCCAGCCGCGAGGCGCGCACCGTGGCCAAGGGGCGTTTTGGCCGGCTGCCTTTCTCCTCGCGGCGCGCCTATGCCTGGTCGCCGGACAGCCGCTGGATTGCCTATGCCTCGAGCGGCGAGCGCGGCTTCCGCAACATCTTTATCGCCCCGGTGAGCGCGGGCGAACCCCGCCAGGTGACGTTTCTTTCCAACAGCGGCGGCGGCGCGGTGCTGTGGTCGCCGGATGGAACGTACCTGCTGTTCGACACCTCGCAGCGCACCGAAGACAACGCCATAGCCCGCCTGGACCTGCTGGCGAAGACGCCGCCCTTCCGCGAGGATCGCTTCCGCGACCTGTTTAAGGAATCCACTCGGCGCGGCGAGACGCACAGCGAAAGCGCCGAGCGGCCGCCCGTGAAGCCGGTCGAGATCGTCTTCGAGGGCATTCGCAACCGCTTGACGTTTCTGCCCCTCGGGCTGGACGCCCGGCTGCATGCCATCAGCGCCGATGGCAAGCTGCTGCTGATCGGCGCCGAGGCGGCCCGGCAGCAGAACCTCTACACGTACTCGCTCGACGAGCTCGCCCAGGAACCGCCGGTGGCGCGCCAGATCACCGCCACGCTGGAGGCCAAGAGCAACGCCCAGTTCTCGCCGGACGGCAAAGAAGTCTATTACCTGGAGCAGGGGCGCGTCAACGTGACCGCGCTCGATACGCGGCAGGCGCGGGTTATATCCACGACCGCCGAACTGGACGTGGATTTCAATCGCGAGAAGTCCGAGGTCTTCGCGGAAGCCTGGACTTACCTTAACAACAACTTCTACGATCCCGCGTTCCACGGTGCCGATTGGAAGGCCCTGCGCGAGCGCTTCGCTCCGCGCGTGGAAGCCGCGCGCACGCCGGACGAACTGCGGCGCGTCATCTCCCTGATGCTCGGCGAGCTGAATTCATCGCACCTGGGCATTTCCGCGCCACTGCCGAGCGGACAGAACGGACCGGCGGCCATTGTTGGCAAGCTCGGCCTGCGCTTCGATGCAGTGGAATACGAAAAGAGCGGCCACCTGCGCATCGCCGAGGTGATCCCCCAGGGACCCGCAGCGCTCTCGGGGGAGATCAAGCCCGGCCAGTACCTCCTGGCCATCGACGGCGTTTCCGCGCGGGCGCCGGCGAATCTCGACGAACTGCTCGATCATCGCGTGAATCGCCGCGTGGCTCTGACCCTCGCCGGCCAGGCGGATGGCGCCGACCGGCGCCAGGTGGCCGTTCGCCCCATCTCCATGACGGCCGAGAAAGATCTGGTCTACCGGCAATGGGTGGAAGCCCAGCGCGCTTATGTGGCCAAAGCCAGTGGCGGCCGGCTGGGCTACGTGCACATCCGCGACATGTCGGCCGGGGCGCTCGACCGGCTCTATCGCGACCTGGATTCCGAGAACCAGGCACGCGAGGGCGTGGTGGTGGACGTGCGCAATAACAGCGGCGGTTTCGTGAACGTCTACGCCATCGACGTGCTCTCGCGCCGCAGCTATCTGCGCATGACGGATCGCGGTCAGCCCGAGGCGCCCGCGCGCATTGTGCTCGGCCAGCGCGCTCTCGAGAGGCCGACCATTCTGGTGGTCAACCGTGATTCGCTCTCCGACGCCGAGGATTTCACCGAAGGCTACCGCGCGCTCAAGCTGGGCAAGGTGGTGGGCGAGCCGACGGCCGGATGGATCATCTACACCAGCAGCGTCACGCTGATCGATGGTTCTCGTCTGAGAGTGCCGCAGACCCGCGTCGCCACTGCCGATGGCGTGACCATGGAAGGGAACCCGCGCCCTGTGGACGTGGCGGTGGACAAGCCGCTCGGAGAGAGTTACCTGGCTCGCGACAGCCAGCTCGATGCAGCCGTGCGCGAGCTGCTGCGCGATCTCGATGCGCACCCGGCGGCGGGCCGCAAGTGAGATCCCCGGCACTGGTTGCAATTGGTTTCGGACGCGTGGTGTAGTTGAGGGAAGCCGGTGCCCGGCGCCGGCGCTCCACCGGACAAACATGAGTTCTCGACGCGCCATTTCGCTCGCGGTGCTGATCCCCGCCTATCGCCCTTCGGCCGGCCTGGTGGACGTGGTGGCCGCGCTGGCCTCGAAGGGCATGCCCGCCATCATAGTGGTGGATGACGGCAGCGGGCCGGAGTACGCCGAGGTGTTCGCGCGCGTTGCGGAAATCCCCGGCGTCGAGCTGCTAAGGCACGCCGTCAATTTGGGCAAAGGCGCGGCTCTCAAGACCGGAATCAATTTCGCGTTGTGCGAGTTCGAGGGCTTGTGCGGCGTGGTCACGGCCGATGCCGATGGCCAGCACCACCCGGACGACATCGAGCGCGTAGCCCAGGCGCTCGAGGCTCACCCGGACAGCCTGGTACTGGGCGCGCGCGCTTTTGCCGGCGATGTACCCCTGCGTAGCCGCATCGGCAACATGGCTACCAGCGCCATCATGCACGCGCTGTTGGGCCGCAAGATCGCCGATACCCAGACCGGGCTGCGCGGCATTCCGACGGCTCTTCTGCCGCGCCTTCTGCGGCTGGAATCCACGGGCTACGAGCTGGAGCTCGAGATGCTGATCGCCGCGCACCAGCTCTCGATTCCGATCCTCGAAGAACCCATACGCACCATTTACGAGCCGGGAAACAAGTCCTCGCACTTCAACCCGGTGATCGACTCGATGAAGATCTATTTCGTCCTGCTGCGCTTCGGGTCGGTCTCGTTCATGACCGCGGTGCTGGATAACCTGGTCTTCTACCTGGCCTACCGGCGCCTGGGCCACGTGCTGGCCGCCCAGGTACTGGGGCGCATTTTCGCGGTGGCCTTCAATTACTCCATGGTGCGGCGCTCGGTGTTTTACTCGCGGCAGCGGCACAAGACCGTGCTGCCGCGGTATCTGGGGCTGGTGGTGGCCAGCGGCTCGGTCTCGTACGCGGGCATTCGGGTTCTCTCGGGCCAAGGCATGAGTCCGGTTTCGGCCAAGCTGCTGATTGAGACCATCCTCTTCTTCGTGAATTTCGCGGTGCAGCGGCTGTTCATCTTCGCGCCCGCGCCGGCCACTGGCGAGGCGGCGAATACCGCGGCGCCGCCGGCCGCCGCGCCACCGGTCGCCGGGTCGCGGCTCCCCCGATTGCCGCGTTGGGGGACGCGCGAATATTCCTGGCTGGTATGGGGGATCTTCGGCGCGTTCCTGGCGCTCGAAATCGCCGGTTTTCTGGGCGGGCGGCTGTTCGCGCAGGAGATCTGGCTGCCGGTGGGCCTCCAGCGGCTGGCGCGCAGCGGCGGAGTTTATCTGGCATTGGCGGTGCCCGTCCTGGCGATTGTGCCGTGGGC
>Ga0181520_10012030_pt1 | contig 11206 bp, 9 predicted proteins | sample PEATcosm2014_Bin_29_FD_132451 | JGI IMG/M metagenome (GOLD analysis project Ga0181520, IMG submission 132451) | Peatland microbial communities from MTU Mesocosm Facility, Houghton, MI, USA - PEATcosm2014_Bin02_30_metaG | ecosystem: Environmental > Terrestrial > Soil > Wetlands > Peat | place...
ATGGCTGCAACGCGCGGAAGAACAGACAAACTTGCGCACTTTGGGTGCCAAGCCATTCCATATGTTGGTGAAGTTTCATGCCTATCCAGGCTTGGAACTTGTGCCTGATAACAAACGACAAATTATCACCGGCGATGGTACATACGAAGAAACATGGTTGGATTTGCATCACTGGCGTCGTGAAGTCACTTTCGGCGCATATCATGCCGTGGAAATCGATTCAGGTCTGGCGCGCAAAATGCAAGCCAGCTCCGATTATGAACCGGTGCGCGTGCTGATGTTGATGGAAGCTCTCCTCTTTCCTGTGCCAAAGAATGTAGCTTGGCCTAATCCGAGTGATATTCCATTGAATTGGAAGATGAAAAAGAATTCCATTTTGTCTGCCGACAAAATACACACTATCGACTTTGTAAAAATTGAAAGAATGGAAGAATGCGGATATTATTATTCCTATCTTTTCCTTCCAAGTGGATTATTATTGCAGCGCAACGATGAGGGTCTGGCTTTTGGACGGCAGGATCAAATGCGATACGGGGACAAAGTCGTGGCGCGCCAGATTACTATACAAGCAGGAGGCCGTAACCTTCTTACTGCTGATATTTCAATCGAATCTACGGGTTCTCTATCCGCCGAATTGTTCGATCAGCCAGGAAACCCAGCGGAACCAGGAATGACCTTGCGACCGATTCATATTGGAGAAGCGCAAGCCCCGGAAACGGATAGGAATATATCTGGTTTTGGATTACTGCCTGGATACCTGACTCTAGGGCAAGTTGTTACTCGTAATGGAGAAAGACGTGAGACGGAAGTTTTTGATACGGACGATCAATCAAAAGCCAAAGTACTTTTAGATATGTTCCGGAGTATCCGAATTTATCGTCCTGCCCGGATTGATGAAAGTCCTTGTGAATTATTTTATAATAGTTCCTATGGTTTAAGAGGATGTGGACAATGATCTGTTTTATTGGAGTTATATAAGAAGACACAATTTTTTACTATTCATTTTAATTTTCTTAATGGCTGGGTTGCAGGTGATTCATCCATCGCGTTCTGTGCGATGGGTGGGATTCCACGAACCCCGCCCCGCATTTTTTAAACCACTGTCAGCCTTTGCAGATCATTCTCGCCAACCTGATACGATGAGGTTGGATCAGCCCTGCCTAATATGGCCGGTTGGAGTGCATTAAACTCATCCCCCCCACCCCCCTCCCTGAAGGAAGGCCTTTCCCGGTTGCTGGATTGGTGCTAACCGTAATCTATTCAATCACTTGAATTTCTTCTATATTTATCAATCCGTAACCTCCAACCTCGTTTTTCGCCCGCAGAATCGTCCAAAAGGCCCCTCGTTGACTCATTTATGCCCCTTTTTCCATCGCTTTTGAAACCGTTTGAATAGGATGCTTTATAGTTTCGTTAAGGCCTTCCCGCCAGACATCAACTCCCTCAGGCCGCATTCGGGCCCAAGGTTACTCAGAAAGGAAGCTCCATGAAATACGCCGGATTGCTGGTGATGCCAGCGGGTTTCTTTCTTACGTTAGCCGCTCTCATTCTTTATCCTGATCCCGCGCTGAGGACAGCCTTTGTCCTCTGCGGGCTGGCCGTCGAGGCTCTGGGTTTGGTGGTTGCCGTGCGCGGTCACATGGCGGCGCGAGGAGAAGAACGCCTATGAACACGACTCCTTTCACGGACACAGCCTTTGCGCTCACGCTGGCGCTGCTGCTTGTGGCGCCGCTAGCCATCGCCGGCGTGGCGCTCATCAACACTGGTTTGGGCCGCTGCCGCTCTGCCGCGCAGGCCCTGTTGGGCAACCTGGCCATCGTCGCCGTCTCTGCGATTGTCTTTGCGCTGGCAGGCGCAACCTTTATCGGCGGCGCGGGACACATCTTTCACTTGGCCGGCAAGCCTTGGAACTGGGCGGGCACGGCTCCGTGGCTGCTGGGCGGGCTAGGTGCCGCTTCGCCTTGCGCCCAACTGGCGCTGCTCTTTGAGTTCCTGGCCGTCGCTCTCGCCGCGCAAATTCCCTGGGGTTCGGGAGCGGATCGCCTGCGCCTCTCCGCCGGTTGCGCCATTGCCGCGCTGCTGGCCGCCATCGTCTTTCCTCTCGTCGCTCATTGGGTGTGGGCCGGCGGCTGGTTGAGCCAGTTAGGCCTCAACTTTGGCTTGGGCGCGGGCTTTCTGGATGGCAGCGGCGCGGCCACCGTGCAGGTTTTGGGTGGAGTAAGCGCGCTGGCCGTGGTCTGGATCGCCGGACCGCGCCGGGGAAAATTCCCCAAAGAAGGCCTCTCGACCGCGTTGCCCGGACACAACGCCGTCTACGTCCTCTTTGGTTGCCTGCTCGCCCTGGTTGGCTGGCTGGCCTGGAATGTGGCGGGAGCGCTGCTCTGGCTCCATGCGCCGCTCAGCGCGCTGCCTGGGACGGCGGTGAACACGCTGCTCTCCGCTTCGGGCGCGCTGGCCGCCACCTTCGCCGTGACGCGCATCCGCTTTGGCAAGCCCGACGCCAGCCTCTGCGCCAACGGCTGGCTGGCCGGCCTGGTCGCCTCCAGCGCCTGCGCCGGCATCGTCACGCCCATCCAATCGCTCTTTGTTGGCGTTGTTGCTGGAATCATGACGCCGCTGCTGGTTGAGTTGCTGGAGCTGGCGCTTTCCATCGACGACCCCTCCGGCGCCATTACGGTGCACGCCGTCGGCGGCCTTTGGGGCTTGCTGGCCGCGGGCTTCTTTGCACCGCAGCCGGGGCAACTGGTGGCGCAACTGGTGGGGAACAGCGCGCTACTCGGATTGGTGCTGCCGCTGGTTTACTTGCTCTTCTGGCTGCTGAACCGCTTTGTCGCTTTCCGCGTGGATTCCGACGGCGAGCGCATCGGCATGGACTTGCACGAACTGGGCGGCGGGGCCTACCCGGAGTTTGTCATTCACCGCGATGAATCGTACCGTTGAGGCAGGGAACAGGGGTTTGTCGGGTTATGCGTCGCGCAGATAGATCTCAATCTTGTCGCTGGTCCAGGTGGCAATGCCGCAGCCGAAGAAGTCGCGGTCTTCGGTCCAGATTGGCGCGTTGAGCAGCATGGCAGTTGCGATGATTGGCCAGTCATCTGGATCGCACGAGGAGATGCGTTCGCGAGCGCGCTCCTCGAACTCCTCGTAGAAACTGCGGTCAACGACAAGAATGACGCTCTTTATTATAAGGACCAGGAACAGTTCGGCAAGATCAGGATTCTCGTGGCGTTTTGCTGCTATTTCTGGGATCTTAACCAGTGCTTCCTGAACACAGTAATCAGGCGTGTAAAACTCTACGTTGTCTTCGTATTTCCCCAACAGTCCAAAAGCTTTCTTGCCGAAGGTCGCTCTTATAAGAATATTGGCGTCCAGCACAATCCTTGCGTTCTTGCTCATGACTGGTTCCGCTTCCGGCGATCTTCAGCGCGAAGGCGATTGAAATCTTCAATGATCTCGTCTTCGGTAACTCCGGCCTCGGCCATCTGCCGCTGCAACTGAGCATGTATGGCATCAAGAGTGGCTTTTTCGGCCTCGGTGCGCTTGCGTTTCGTAGGAAAGTAGAAACCGATCGTGTCGCCGTGGCGGGTGATCTCCAGCGGGCCGTCGGATTGGAGCAGGTAAGTGGCCAGCTTGTCTCTGAATTCGCGGATACCGATACTCTGCGTAGCCATGGGAAACCTCCAACTCTCTATTGTGTACGCAAGTGTACCACTTTTTCGCGCGACAAATCCAGTCAGATCCGTATAGTTTGTCAACGGAGTAGAACTTTCTTGCCCGCTTACCGCCGCGCCAGCAGCAGCATCAGCACAAAGAGCACCAGCGGAACAAGCGCCAGACAGCCATACAGCAGCAGCTTGCGCGCGGCGGGCAGCCGCAGCCCGCCCAGCTTGGGGCCTCGCTCGTCCTCCACCACACCCACCTGATCCTGGTGCTCCAGATCCCAGGCCATCTCGTTGGCCGTGGCGTAGCGGTGGCGCGGGTCGCGCTCCAAGGCGCGATAGAGAATCTCCTGCAACTGGGGGCTGATCTCCGGGCGCAGCTTGCGCGCCGGCTTGGGATCATTCAGCAGGCGCTCATTCATCACCGCCAGCGGATTGGGACCGCTGAAAGGCGTCTGCCCGGTGAGCATCTCGTAGAAGATGATGGCCAAGGCATAAATGTCGCTGCGCTGGTCGCCGCGCTGCCCCTTGACCTGCTCCGGCGAGATGTAATCCGGCGTGCCCAGCAGCACGGATGGTCCGGCATAGGTCAGCCGCCGCGCATCTTCCTTCATGGCAATGCCGAAGTCGATCAGCTTGATGCCATCCGCGTCGTCCACCATGATGTTTTCCGGCTTCAGGTCGCGGTGCACCACGCCTCGCTTGTGCATATAGTCCAGCGCATCGCAGAGGCTCAGCGTGAGTCGAGTGGCGCGGTCAATCGGCAGCGGGCAGTCCTGGGTCAGGATCGAGCGCAGCAGCCGGCCCTCCACCCATTCAATCACCATGTAGCTGCGGCTGCGCTGCTCCGGCTCGTAGGTCTTCACGATGCCGGGGTGGTCCAGCTCCTGGCCGATCTGAGCCTCGCGCTTGAAGCGCTCCACCAGAACCGGATCAGCCTCCATCTCCGCGTGAGGAACCTTGATGGCCACGGCCCTGCCATTGCGCATGTCCGTGGCTTTAAAGAGCGTGGACATTCCGCCGCGGGCCACCGCCGCATCCAGGCGATAGTGGTCCAACGAATCTCCGGCGTGCAGGTTCTCGGTCAGTTCTTGCAGCATCTCACTTTGATTGTTGCACGCTTTGCGTAAGGAAATCCTCAAGAGATTCCTGATTTGGCTTTCAGCTTTTCTGAACCGAAAGCACAAAAATCATCCTGAGGCCTAAAGAGATCATAAAATTGAAATTTCAACTTCCTTATGGATTCATCATGCGTTCATCACGTGAACTTTATGTGCTCAATGCGTTACTAGAGTTAATCCGATAAGGATAGACGTTTGGCGACTGCACCGATCCGTGGTGTTGTGTTTCGCTTCAACTTTGTGACTGAATTCATTTCGCGTTCCACAACGCAAAAATTTTAGGAGGAACCACGCCGATGATGATGAACACCAATCGCGTACTGCAAACGATGGCCGCCGCCGCCATGAGTATCGCTCTGATGGCTACAGCGCAAGCACCGCCTGCTCCGACTCCTGCGGCCGCTGCTCCTGCCGCCGCGCCCGCCGCCCCCGCGGCTCCCACATGGAGCGTTGGCCCCATGGATCTGAGCGGCTTCATCGACGGTTACTACAGCGCAAACTTCAATCGCCCAACCGCCGACTCGCCGACTGGGCAGATCAATCAGCTTTACAACTTCAACGACAACACGGATGCATTCAGCCTGAGCGCGGCCAAGTTGACGTTGAATCACGATCCCGATCCGATCGGCGCGCATATCGATTTTCTGTATGGCCGCACCAACACGCTCATCAATGGCGGCGGAGCCAACAGCACAGGCGATCAAGGCAGCTACATTGAGCAGGCCTTCCTCAGTTTGAAACCGCCCAAGGCCAAGGGCTTTGAACTGGACTTCGGCAAGTTCGTCACCTCGGCCGGCGCTGAAGTGATCGAAGCCAAGGATAACTGGAACTACTCCCGCTCGCTGCTCTTTGTGAATGCCATTCCTTACTGGCACTTCGGCGCCCGCACCTCGATGCCTCTCTCGAAGACCGACACCTTCGGCGTGCAGTTGGTGAATGGCTGGAATAACATCACCAAGACCAATGGCGGCGCAACTATCGGCTTGACCAACGCGCTCACCAAGACCAAGTACACCTGGAACCTGAACTACTACGGCGGCCCTGAAAACGCCGGCACCACCAACGGAATGCGCAACCTGTTCGACACGACGCTGCTGCTGACGCCCAACTCCAAATTCAACGCATACATCAACTATGATTACGGCCAGAACCGCGACGCTGACAAAGCGCATGGCGGAGACGGCATGCTGATCCACTGGCAGGGCATTGCAGGCGCATTCCATGAGCAGGCCAACGCTAAGAATGCCATCGCGGGCCGCTATGAATACTTCAAGGATTACAACGGCGTGACTGGTTTGCCGCAGACCTTGAATGAAATCACCGCGACATATGAGTACAAGTGGGTTGAAGGCGCCCTGATGCGGATTGAATATCGCGGCGACTTCTCCAACCAGAAGTTCTTCACCAAGGACTCCACGCCGCTTACTGAAAAGAGCCAGTCCACGCTGACGGTGGCCTTTATCGCCTTCTTCGGACCCAAGCGGTAAGAACGCTCCTCGGTTCACGGTTCTCAGTTGTCAGTAATGGAGTTATGGCAACTGAGAGCTGAGAACCAACGACTGAAAACTGCAACCTGTTTCCTCATTTCATCCTTATCAACGGGCTCCTAACATCGAATTAACCAAACCCGCCAGGACCAATATCCAGGCTCAGGAAAACTCTACGCAATTCCCGGGGGCCAACCGCCGGGCAGACCTACGAATTTCAACTCAGGAGAATGCACATGGCAGAACAAAAAGCACCTGAAATGCAAGCCACCCTGGGCCTTACCGGGCTTACCAGCAACGCAATGGCCCTCATCGCTCCCGGCGCCTTCCTTTGGCTCACCTTCTACGTCCAGGCCACCACCGGCGTGGCCGGCCAGCCCTCCACCGCTCCGGCCATGTGGCTGGGCATCTTAGGCGCTCTGCTGCTCTGTCTGGCAACGGCGGTAGCTTACGCAGAAATCTCCAAGCTTTATCCCGGCACCGGGTCGAGCTACTACTACGCCGAGCAGGCCCTGCTCTCCAAGGACAAGGCCTTCAAGTATGCCCGCGTCGCCAAGTTCATCGTCGGCTGGGGCTCGCACCTTTACTACTGGGTCTACCCCGGCGTGATGGTCGGTATGACCGGCGTCTTTGTCGGCTACGTCATCGGCTTCCTCAATCCGAACTTCATGAGCGGCTCCAATCCCGGTCCACTCTTCATGGCTGTGATTGCGGTGGTCTTCAGCTTCTTCGTCGCCTGGATCGCCAGCAAGGGCGCGGGCGCTTCCACCTCCGTCAACTTGGCCATCAATGTGATTCAGATTGCGGCCCTGGTTCTGTTCAGCTTCCTGGCCATCGGCCATCGCGTCAGCCATCCTGAGGGCGCGGCTGCCTTCCAGTATGACGGACAGACGCTGGCCACATACACCTATCAGTTCGCCACTGACAAGACCGGCGCCACCATCCGCGACGCCAGCGGCGTGCCTCAGCCCTTGCTCGACTCCGCCGGCAAAAAGGTTCCCTTCACCATCAGCTATGCCGAGAAGGATGCCACCGGCAACTTCCTCGCTCACCCCAGCGCGGCCTCGGTTGTTGCTCCGCACAAGTTCAGCTACCTCTTCATTCAGGCCACGGTCGCCATTCTGATCCTGGTCGGATTTGAATCGGTCACCTCGATGGGAGGCGAGGCCAAGAATCCAACCAAGCATATACCGATTGCCGTCCTTGCCTCGCTGTTGATTCAAGGATTGATCTGCTACTTAATTGAGTATTTCGCAGCCAACTACTTCCTCAATTCAGGGTATTCCATGCAGAGCGCGTCCAGCTCCGCGGCTCCCATCGGCGACATGATGATCGTCGTCGGTGATTGGCTGCTGGGCCAGGGCAACGGCAAGTACTTCATGCTGGCTGAGGCCTTCACCGTCTTCCTCGCGCTCATCGGAACCACGCTGAGCTGCATGAACACCGGCGCTCGCGTGACTTACGCAATGGGCAAGGACGACGAGGCTCCCGAGCACTTCGGTATGCTGCACTCGAAGACGCTCTCGCCGCACAAGGCCATCTGGACGCTGGCCATCATCTCGGCCGTCATCGGCGTCATCGCAGTGTCATTGTACTTTGGTGACGCTGGCGCTCCCACCGACGCAGCCATCGCTGCACTGCCGCACAATATCTTCTCGAATTGGGGTTATCTCTCGCATGACCAGTTAGCCGCGCTGCCGAACTCGATGCTGGCGATCACGCTCACCTCCAACTTCGGCACATTCATTCTGTATGCACTGAGCTGCTTCCTGTGCATCGTTGCCTACTCCGGGCGGCCTGACTACAACGTGGTTCGCCACTTGCTCATCCCTGGCTTCGGCCTGCTGGCTAACCTGGTCCTCATGGGCTTCTATGTTGCAGGCCCGGTCTTCGGACTTGGCACATTCAAGGAGCCGCTGCTCGCTCTCGGCATCTCGGCCGTCTGGGGCATCTACGGCGCAATTTACTTCCTGCGCTCCTCCAAGGCCAAAGGCAAGGAGATCCTGCTCACCACTAAATAAATTATGCATTTACAGTTGAATTGAAGCACTTCCGCTGGGTGGCTCTTTCTGCTTTGTACATTGAGGCAGAAAGCGCCACCCGGCAACACGTTTGAAAGCAAACCGGTCGAGGAGGGGAATTTATTCCATGAGAAGCTTATTCCAAAACTCGCAAAGTCAAACTCTTGATCTTGTTCCGGTTTTACCTGCTCCTGAATCTCATTCATTTTCACAATCATCCAAAATATATTTCCAGGCGGCTCCCCTCATGCTCGACGTACAGTTTGCGCAGGTCAGCGACATCGGCAAAGTCCGCACCAACAGTGAGGACGCGATGGGCTCGTTCATTCCCACCTCACGCCGTCAGGCCCGCTCGCACGGCTATCTCTTTACGGTGTGCGATGGCGTGGGCGGCATGGACTTCGGCGAGGTGGCCTCAGCCACCGCCGTCAAAACACTCATTGAAGAATTTCCCAAAGCGCCAGCCGGAACCATGCTCACCACGCTGATGCCGCGCCTGGTCGAACTGGCTAACTCCGCCGTGCACGATGTATCGCTGAAGCCTGAGTATCAGGGGCGCAATATGGCCACCACACTGGTCGCCTGCGCGCTGCGTTACAACCAGGCCGTCGTCTCGCACGTGGGTGACTCGCGCTGCTATCTTGTCCGCAATAAAATTGCGCGCCAGCTTACGCAGGATCACACATGGGTCAACGAGCAGCGCAAGATGGGCCTGCTCACCGCACAAGAGGCCGCTGAATCCGACTCGCGCCACGTACTGATCCGTTCAGTGGGCAAGGATATGTTTGTCGCGCCCGACACCAGTTCCATCACCCTTGAAGCGGGCGACATACTGGTGCTTTGCACCGACGGCCTGCACGATGAGATGAGTGAGCGCGAGATTGCGCGCATTGTTTCGCAAGACAAAAAGATTGACGTGATTGCCCGCGAACTGGTGGCACGAGGGGTCGAGATCGACGGCAACGACAACACCACCGCGCAAGTGATCCGCGTCCGCTCCGTGGAGCAAGTGGGAATGTACCGCGGACGTCCATACCGTATGCCCGCATGAAAAAGCAGGGAACAGGGAACAGGGGACAGGGAACAGGGGACAGGGAATAGGGAACAGGGGATAGGGAACAGGGGATAGGGAACAGGGGACAGGGAATAGGGAATAGGGAACAGGGAGTAGGGAATAGGGAATAGGGAACAGCGAATAGGGAACAGCCCGCGCCGTAGGCGCAGCGGCCATTAGCCCACCGTTTCAACGGTGGGATGGATCAGTGAACAGCCCGCGCCGTAGGCGCACTGGCCATTAGCCCACCGTTTCAACGGTGGGATGAATCATCCAATCCTTCAACCGGAGTCCCGGAGGGACGGCGCAGTTTAATCATGCGCGACGCCATTTTTTTGCGGAGCAATAATTGTTCTTATTCAAATCTCTTGATTCTTCTGAGTTCTCCGAAGAGAAACTCTTACGATTCCCTTACTCATTTCCCGCCAATTCCCGATAGAGTAATAACAAGCAATCATGAGGAGTGTGCCGCCCGCTGGGATTTCATGACGGCTTTGCAGCCGGAGAGCAGATCGACAACTACCGTATTGAAGAGCAGATTGCCCGCAGCGGCATGGCCACCATTTATCGCGCCACCGACACGCGCGACAACCGCCAGGTTGCGCTGAAGATTCCCCACCCTGACATGGAAGCCGATCCCATCCTCTTTGACCGCTTCCAGCGCGAGGCCGGCATCGGCGAAAAACTCGATCACCCCAAGGTGATGCGCGTCTATGGAGGCGAGGAGCGCACCCGCATTTACATGGTCATGGAGTGGTGTCAGGGCCGCTTGCTGCGCCAGATTCTGGACGAAGGCCCGCTCTCTGAAGAGCGCGCCGTCCACATCGCCACCGAGGTGCTTGAAGGCCTGGATTACATACACGCGAACGGCGTCGTGCATCGCGATCTGAAGCCGGAAAACATCATGGTGGATGCGGACGACAATATCAAGCTGATCGACTTTGGCATCGCCGGCGATGCGGCCGCCAAGCGGCTGACCTACGCCAACTTTACCGCCGCCATCGGCACGCCCAATTACATTTCTCCGGAGCAGGTTAAAGGCCGCCGCGGCGACGGGCGCAGCGACATCTATTCGATGGGCGTGATTCTCTACGAGATGCTCAGCGGCAAGCTGCCCTTCACCGGGCCGAACCCCATGGCCGCGATGAACGAGCGCCTGCTGAACTATCCCGTGCCGCCCTCTGTTGCCAATCCCGCCATCTCGCCGCAGTTGCAAGAGGTCATCTATCGCGCGCTGGAGCGCGAGCCAAAGAACCGCTACTCGAAGGCCAGCGAGTTCGCCCGCGACCTCCAACATCTCGATCAAGTCGGCGTCGAAGACCGCATCGAACTGCGCGACTGGCAGAAGCGCAAATCGCAGAACCTGCGCAAAGTTCTCTACTACGGCGGCCTAGCGCTGATTCCCGTGGCCCTGCTCCTGCTGATGTTCCTGCTCGCCCATCGGCGGTAAAAACTGAAATAGTTTGGGTTCATGGATTCCCACCCTTTCGCAAAGAACACGAAAGGGTGGGCACCTACTTTTATCGTGAAGATAAGATTCCGAAGAACTTGGCGTGCGCCACCTGTCTACCCACCAGCGACATTAAACTCAAGGCCATTGCCTTGAGAAAGAAGTTGCACCAAGAGAGAACAGCAGCTTAAAATCAACCCATAGTAGTTGCTTCAACCCCTTATTTTTAGCTCATCAATCCAACATGATCTGATGATGCATAACGTGGAGCAAAACATGGAAGTCAAAGGTGCAACCTTTTTATACACATTGGCTGGCCTGATGATCACGTTCGCGGGTTTCTCGGCGCTATTGTTGATTCTCCGGCAGGCTGCAGGAGCGAAGTTGTCACTGCTTGACAGATACCTTGCAAGA
>Ga0181520_10012031_pt1 | contig 11203 bp, 7 predicted proteins | sample PEATcosm2014_Bin_29_FD_132451 | JGI IMG/M metagenome (GOLD analysis project Ga0181520, IMG submission 132451) | Peatland microbial communities from MTU Mesocosm Facility, Houghton, MI, USA - PEATcosm2014_Bin02_30_metaG | ecosystem: Environmental > Terrestrial > Soil > Wetlands > Peat | place...
CAGACCATGTGGCAGCGCGATTTATCGCGCGGATCACGTCGTATGATTACCAACGCTTCGACTTCGACGGAGTGCTTGCTCGCAGTTGACGGCGTACTGGGCGGAGGGCAGTTCGGCCCGCATCTGGGGCGATAAATCGCGCTACCACATGGTCCGAGGAAACAGTCGCTGAACAGGTACAAGCGGAGGGGGGAAACGTCAACGTCGCGCGGAAACGGCGGCATTGCCGAATCGGCGGTCAAGATATCCGGCCTGCCGTTCACGTTCGTAGATCACCACCTCGCACCACAGGAGACAACTACGTTGAAGTGCGGCATATATGTCCGAGCAGTCAGGTCGCAGGCGTCCTCCACGAGGCACTTCGAGGAGTGCATGGCCCTTGCCGAGACGTTGGGCTTCGGGCCCGACGACATCATCATGTTCGATGAGGGGCGACGCAGCGGCGACACTTGGTGGCGGGGCGGGGGCCCCGCAGGCTCCGGCAGCCGCGTCGAACTCGCGAGGCTGCTCAAGGCCGCCGCCGATCACGAGATAACGACCGTCATCACCTACGGTAGGAGCCGAATCGCCAATAAGCCCCAGATATGGGACGCCTTCGCCGCGAAGCTCCAGGAGTACGGCGTTGAGCTGGCGCTGTGCGCTCCTGAAGACGGACTGGACGAGGACGCCACGTCCGACGACGCGTCCACTCCCAAGGCGTGGCGGGTCGGCGCTACTCCGGAGCGACGCGCCCAGCCGTCCAAAAGCTCCCAACCCAAAGCATGGCGCGTCGGGAAGCCACGGGCCGGCAAGGGCCCCGAAGCCCCCCGCCCGGTCACTGCCCGAAAGCCCGGAACCAGGAAACGCGGCGGGAAAAAGCAGCCGGGGCCGCCCTCCGCGATCGGGCGGCTCTTCGCGGGCGTGCGCGCTGTGGTAGCCGGTCCCCCGCCCCCGCCGCCTTACGAGGCGCTGCCCATCCCTGACGCTGAGGAGATGAAGCGCCGTTGCGCCATTTACGTGCGTTCTTCGCGCCGTGTGGGCACTGCCGAGAGCATCGAGGCCCAAATCGCCCGGTGCTTCCGGGCGGCGCAGCGCCTGGGGTTCTCAGAAAGCGACGTCGCGATCTACGATGACGGGCTTAGCGGTGGAGATACGTGGTGGTCAGGCCTGGAGCACGGCGGGTCGAGGTCGGCTCTGGGGGCGTTGGTGGAGGCCGCCCGAACGGGGTACGTCAACACTATCATCGTCGCTACCTCTCCCGCCCTGTCGCACATCGACCCCATCGTCACCGCGTTCATGTCCGAGGTGGTCGAGCCCAACGATGTCGACTTGGTGCTTTGCGATCAGCGCCCCGATCTGACCGTGGAAACGGAAGAGGAAGCTCAGGCGCGGGATGCCGAGGGGCGGTCCGCGGCCAGATCCGCCGGACGCTCCCTGATCCGGGGCATCGGCTTCATCGCTGCAGGGGCCGCCCTCGTGTGCATTATGACCGTGATAGCCAAGGGTATCGTCACCGAAGGGCGCGCCGAATACCGGGCGATGCGTGCTGCAGCCGCAAAGGCCGGCACTCCGATACCCGGCCAGGAGGGGCAGCAGGCCCCCGGTCCGATGTCCACGACTGCGCTCGGGTACTATCTGCGTTTCGTGCAATCGAACCTTGCCAACGGCGATTTGGACGCAGCAATTGCGAAGGCCGTCCAGGCGACCCGCACGGCGCCCCAAGACCAAAACGCCGCGATCTGCCTCGGAATGCTGTACGCCGCCAAGCGCGACGTGTCGGCCGCCGACAAGCAGCTACTTGCCGCCATAAGGCTCAACCCGAAGAACCCCGAGCCCTATACTTTCCTCGCCTCCCTGCGGTCGGATCGGGGAGACGCGGCCGGGGCTGAAGCCATCCTCCGCCAGGGAGTCGGTGCGGTCCAAGACCCACGAGGGGACATCGCACTCGCGGACTTTTACGCGCACTCCGGTCACGCCGACAAAGCCTGCGCGGTCCTCAAGGCCGTCGTAGCCAAGCTGCCGGGCAATCCCGTCATCCGCCACGCCTACGCTGTCGACCTCCTCAGAGCAGGCAACACCGGGGGCGCGCAGGAGCAAATGCAACTGCTGCAAGACAAGTTCCCGGGTTCCGGGCTGGCGGAGCTGCTCCAGGGCGAGCTGGACCTGCTGGGGAACGACCCCAAAGCCGCAGCGCCTGCGCTCACCCAGGCCATCACGGTGAACCCTCACCTGGCGGAAGCTCACCGCACCCTCGGGACCGTCTACTCCTTGCAGGGGCAGTATGCCAAAGCCGCGGATTCCTACGAGAAGGCAATCGCTGCGGGTGCGGTCGACCCACTGACCTTCAACGAACTGGCATATATCTATGCGACGACGAACAACAACCTCCCCGCGGCGGTGAAGCTCGCGGAACTCGCTGTGGCCATGTCGCCCGGGGACCCGCACATGGAGGATACGTTAGGGTGGGCGCTATACACCGAGGGCGAATACCCGCGGGCTTTGGAGGTTCTCAAGCAAGTGGCCGCTGAGCCGAAGGCCACTCCAACGCATCGCTATCACTTTGGAATGGCGCTACTGAGGGCGGGCGACCCGTCAGGCTATAAGAAGATACAGGAGGCTCTCGCCGCGCAGCCAAAGGCCGAGTGGGCGGACAGTGCCACAAGGGCGCTCAATGGCAAGCTGGATTAGCGCCGATACTACTCACATAGCTGTGGGGTGTCTTCACCGGCGAAGCAGGTGAAGACGGGGACCCCACAGAGCCGCCGGGGAGAACGGCGGACGATTTCCTTCCCTCGTCGCCTCCGCGCGCAGGTTAGCCCCCCGGCGCCGCAGGCTCTGCCGCCGCGCCGGAGTCCTCGGCGCTGAAGGGCACCGGCTCCTCCAGCGTCTCCTTGACACCCTTACCCGCGTTGCGCTGCCATTTGAGGACGATCTTGTTGTCGCTGACGGGGATTGCAGCGATGTCGTACGCCCGCGAGACGCCTCCCGGCGTATCCCACGAACCGCTGACTGAATCCTGCACAAGAACCGTGCGCGTCTTCGTCTTGTTGTCGTCACTATAGCCGACGATCCGGATCTCCACGCTTCCGGGCCCGCCGGATGCCATCCACGAAGAGACCACCAAAACGATCTCTTTGCCGAAATCCACTGCCGGCGGCGCTTCCCCCTCGCCCCAGTAAGCTTGCCAGGAAGCGGCATCGCGAATCAGGACCATCCGGTCGGCGCCGGACACGCTGGCCCCGTTCAGACGAGTGGGCTGTTGCTTGATTTGGGCGTTAGTAACCCTGACGATGTCGCGCACTGAGTGGTACGGACTGACAACAGAGCAGCCGCAGAGCGCGGCAGTGACTACTGCGCACACGAAAAGACGCATCAATCGCATGGTATTCGGCCTCACAGATCGAGATAGACCAGCCTCCGGCCATAGGGCGCGACCCAGAACGCGTGGCTGCGAGTCTCACTCGCCCCTCATTCCGCCAAGTCGCGCCGATATTGCAGGTATCCGGCTCGACACGAGCGAACGTTGCCCTGAGAAGCATAACGCTTCCAACACGACATTCGGCTCCTGTAGCCGCCATCAATCGGAGAGACCCGTCATGAGATTCGCGCGTGTTTTGTTGTCGGTTGTTGTCGCCTTTGGACTTATCGCCCCCCTGTATGCTGATGCCACCTGGGGCGAATATGCGGAATATGTGAAGAACGTCCGCTGCATCCCCCCCACTCCCACCGGCGACAGCTATGTGTCGGTGAAGTCCGGCGAGGCCGTGCAGCTTCGTTTCCCCGTCCCCAAGCTCAAGCCCCTGGGCTTCTGGCTCGACACCGGCAGCATCGTGGCCCTCTCCGGCAAGGGCACGTCCTATCAGCTTGTGGTGCACGTGGACTCCGCTACCGGCCCGGTGGCCTATGAGGGCCCCGTCATCGCCGATGGTGACGCCTGGAACGCCGCCAACCGCACGCCGGTCAACCTGACGGACAAGCTGACCGACGATCACGCGCGCCAGGGCTACATCGACGTCTTCGCAGTGGCGATCACCCAGGGCGACGACTGGGCGCTCTACAAGAGCAACGACGGCCGTCCGATCGTGGCCTACATCGCCGAACTAACGCCCCAGCTCAAGCAGGCGATGGACACCGCCAGGGCTCTGCAGTCGCGCGGCATCGCGGTCATCCCCGCCCCGCAGAAGATCGCTCTTTCCGCCGGCGACTTCCGTATTTCACACCAGACCCGCATTCAAGTTCCATCATCGGCAAGCGCCGAGGACCTTTTCGCCGCGCGCGACCTCGCCGAGCAGCTCTCCGACGCGCTCGGAAGCGCCGTGTCGGTCGTCAAGTCCGACGCCGCGGCCGGGTCGGGTGTCATCCAACTCAAGCGCGGCTCGGGTAAGCCGGAGTCCTATGCCTTACGGGTCACGCCGACCTCCGTCATCGCCACCGGGGCCGACGCCGCCGGTGTTTTTTACGCCGCACAGACGGTTGCCCAACTCGTCCACGGCAAGGGCGAGGCCGCCCGCATCCCGGCCTGCGAGGTGCAAGACTACCCGGCGCATCCCCTCCGCGCCATGCAGTACGACATCGCCCGCGGGCAGACGGTGAACGTCGAGTTCATGAAGCGCGTCATTCGCGAGTTCGCCCGCTGCAAGCTCAACGCGATCATGTACTATGGCGAGGACGACTACAAGTTCGTGAAGTACCCGTTCCTGGGCCGCCCCGGCACCTTCACCCCCGAGAAGGCCAAGGAACTCTCCGAGTACGCGCACAAGTACCACATGCAGCTCATCCCGCAGTTCGAATCCCTCGGCCACGCCGCCGCGGTGCTCGGGCACCCCGAGCTGAAGGACCTGCAGGAGGCCGGAAGCTCGTGGGTTTACTGCACCTGCAACCCGAAGGTCTGGGAGTTCCTCGACAACGTCTTCCGCGAGTTGGCCGAGCAGTTCCCGTACAGCCAGTACATCCACGTCGGCGCAGACGAGTTCGAGGACGGCTTCGGCCTGTGCCCTGAGTGCAAGGCGAAGGTCGCCCAGATCGGCCTCGGGGGCTTGTACGCCGAGCACATGAACAAGCTCAACGAGCTGTGCAAGAAGTACCATCGCACGATGCTGTTCTGGCCGTCGCACGGCGCGAGCACGCCGGAGCGGTCCTATCTCACGCTCAAGAACGCGAAGATCATGCAGCGCGACTGCATCCCGACCGAGTGGATCTACCACGGCCCGTCCACATATCCTGAGATCAAGCAGTATCTCGACGCCGGCTTCAAGGACTGCTGGACTTCCCCGGCGGTCGTTTGCTTCTCCGTCATCTGGCCCGACTACGAGACTACCTTCCGCGGCATTCGGGGTATGCTCCGCGCCGGGGCCGAGGATGGCGTCAAGGGAACCTGCACGACCACGTGGGAGTGGATGTACGGGGGCATGTTCAACAACAGTTGGCTCGGAATGCTGTACGTCCCCGAGTGCGCCTGGTCGCTGGGCTGCACGCCGCGTGACGACTACGAGCGCCGCTTCGCCATACGCTTCTTCGGCGTGGACGGCGCAGACCTCGGCCACCGCATCGATGACACTCTCGCGCAGCCCTTCCCCACCTCCGGGGCAGGCGCGCAGAACCGCAACAGCGGGGTGATTCGCGACCTGCTGTGGTGCCAGCCGACCCAAGTGCGCGCAAAATTCTCGTTGCGCATGGAGGGCCTCAGCGCAGCCGCCCCGGAGATGCTCAAAGCGGCCGACGCGGCGCTCGAGCGGGCGACAGCCCTGCGCAAGGACGCAACGCGCAACGAAGACCTGCTGCAGGCGGCGGAACTGGCTTTCCGCTTGCATCGCCTGGCAGCGCAGAAGCTCATCGCCATCGACACTGCGGCAACTCAGTACACGGACGCGTGCAAGCTGGCGGCCCAGGACCCGAAGGCCGCCGCCGACAAAGCGACCGACGCGGCGACGAGCGTCGCCAGCCTTATCCCCGAATACGAGGCCTGCGCCGAGGCCTTCAAGATCGACATCGATCAGTACGGCCACTATGCCGGCGACAGGGATCAATGCTTGAACATCGCCAAAGCGCTCGGCACGCTGTCCGCCGACATCAAGGAGGCGGCCCGCAAGCTCGCTGCGGGCGAGGAGAAGACGCTTCCGCCCGGCCCGCACTTCGGCCTGAACTCCGGCAGCTACGCCCGCATCGGCTCCTGGGCCCCGAACCAGGTGACCACCGAGGGCAACGAAATGCGCATCGACGTAAGCTCCAGGATCAAAGTCGCAGGCGACTACGCCGTTCAGTGGCAGTACACCGGCGGCGCGCACGCGCTGAGCATCCATCGCGTCGCGCTCCTGTGCGACGGCCAGGAGATCGCCGTGGACCCGCACGATGCCTTCACGGGAGCCGCCGACAACGGCAATATCTTCGCGCTCAAAGTGCCCGAGATCAAGCCCGGAGCGAAGTACGAGATCGTGGCAAACATCAAGGGCGAGGGCGGCAACAACAGCAACGGGGACGTATGGCTGGAAACGCCGGAGAAGTGACGGAAGCGACGGAGGCCGCCTGTAGGGGGGCGGCTCGCATCTGTCTGGCGACACCTGTCCAGACCATGTGGACGCGCGGTTTACCGTGCTGGTCCACAGGCAAGCGGCACACTGACGAATGCGCGTCGTGAGCGATCAAGAGCATGCCCCACGGTGCGCTGTTCGGCCTGCATTTGACGCGATAATGCTCTTTGACGACCTGAATCGGTGATTACACCAGCCCAAAGATCAAGGTGGCTGTGCGACTTATCGCGCTCGATTCGGTCGCCATATTCGGGGTCCGTGTAGACTACAAACGAGCTGAGCGCGATCAATCGCGCGGCCACCCTGATGCGGAGGAATTGGTCTCGGCCGCGTCCCGTTGCCGATTCAGGTCGGCAAAGAGCATAATTGCGCCTCCACATGTTCTGAGAAACTGGCGCCAAATGCTCATGATCGAGAGCTGATCCAATTGTCCAGCCGTTCCCTTCTCAAACGGGCCAAACGTATCGTCATCAAGATCGGCACCCGGGTCGTCACCGACCCGGAGGCCGGTCTCAACACCGCTTTCCTGGACGGCCTCGCCCGCCAGATCGCGCGCCTCCAGGAGCGCAAATGCGAGGTCGTCGTCGTCACCTCCGGAGCGATCCACCTCGGCCGGCGCGCCTTGCGTTGGAGCAAGAAACACGATACCCTCGCCCTTCGCCAGGCCGCGGCGGCCGTCGGCCAGCCGGAGCTGATGCGCAGCTACTCCGAAGCCCTGGCGGCTCACGGGCTGATTCCCGCCCAGGTCCTCCTCACACAGGACGACATGAACGACCGCAAGCGATACCTGTACACCCGCAATGCGCTCATCGCCCTGCTGTCGCACCACATCGTCCCCGTCATCAACGAGAACGACAGCGTCTCCGTGGAGGGGGTCACTTTCGGCGAGAACGACCGCCTGGCGGCGTTGGTGGCAACGAAGATCCGCGCCGATGCGCTGATCTTGCTCTCCGACCTTTGTGGCATGTACACCGCCGATCCCCGCCGCGCCCCGGACGCGCGCCTCATCTCGGAAGTCGGATACGGCGAGGATGTCCAGGATTACGCCGAAGGCGTCGGCGGCCCCGAAAGCGCCGGCGGGATGATCAAGAAGGTCTCCGCCAGCCAGATCGCAGTGGACTGCGGCATCCCGGTGGTGATGGCTTGCGGGCTGGAGTCGGACATCGTGCTGCGAGTGCTCGCTGGCGAGGAGGTCGGCACCTTCTTCGTCCCCGGCGAACCGATGCCGGGTCGCAAGGTCTGGATCGCCACCGCCACCGAGCCCGCCGGCGATGTGCTCGTCGACGACGGCGCTCTCAAAGCCCTCGCAAGCGGCAAAAGCCTCCTCCCCGCCGGGGTCACGGGCGTTCATGGCGACTTCCTGGCCGGCGATGTCGTTTGCGTGTGCGGGCCTGACGGGGCCGAGGTCGCTCGCGGCCTCGTGAACTACTCCGCCGAGGAGGTCGCAATGATCGCCGGCGCGCACAGCCGCGAGATCGAGCGTCGCCTCGGCCACGTCGGCCATGAAGAGATCATCCACCGCGACAACATGGTAGCGTGAAGGCAGGTTGTGGGTTTCAGGTGATAGGTTTGGGGAACGTCAGGACGACAACCGCTCCACCCCGCTCCAAGGAATGAAGAGGGGATGTGCCCTGAGCGGGACACCTGTGTCAAGATGATCCGCCACAATCTCGCGAAGTTGAGGGATGCCCTGTAGATGGCTCAATCCGCCCCGGCCGCCCAACCGGAACTGATCGTGGACGTGGACGACGTTACCTTCGCCTGGAGGGAGACGCCGGTCCTGGAGCGTTGCGTGCTTAAGGTGCCGCCCGGCGTGCTTCTTGGTCTCATCGGCCCGAACGGCGGCGGCAAGACAACCCTCCTCAAGCTGATGCTCGGCCTGCTTAAGCCCCAGTCCGGCTCGGTGCGCATCCTCGGGCGCGAGGCGGCGTCGCTCGGGTCGGCCCGGTCGCTGATCGGGTATGTGCCCCAGCGGGCTGAAATCGACTGGTCTTTCCCGGCGACCGCCCGTGATGTGGTGCTCATGGGCGCTTTCGCCCGCGCCGGCGCCCTGCACCGCGTCCCGGCGCAGCTTCGGAAGCGCGCCGACGAACTCATGGAACTCACCGGCATCTCCGACCTCGCCGACCGCATGATCGGCAAGTTGTCCGGCGGACAGCAGCAGCGCGTGTTCGTCGCCCGGGCCCTGCTCCCCCAGCCGCGTCTGCTGCTGCTCGACGAGCCGACGATCGGTATCGACACCGGCGGCCAGGAGGCTTTCTTTAACCTCATCCGCGACATGCAGGCGCAGTTCAACCTCACGATCATCATGTCCTCACACGATCTGCAGCACATCCGCCACGTCGCCGACAGCCTCGCCTGCATCAGTCGCACCGTACACTGGCACGACCGCGCGGAACTGCTCACCGAGCAAGACCTCAAGAACCTCTACGCCTGCGAGCTTGACGCGTTCCTAACCCACGAGCATCAGTATCACGAGCATGGTCGATGCTACGAGCCCGACAACTGCCCGGAGGAGCGGTGATGGGCTTCCTCGAGGCCGTCGGGCAGTTCAAGTTCCTCCAGCAGGCGCTCATCGCCGGGGTCGTCGTCGCGACGCTGTGCTCGGTCCTGTCCGTCTACGTGGTCCTCAAGCGCATGGCTTTCATCGGCCAGGGCATCTCGCACGCGGCCTTCGGCGGCATCGCGCTTGGGCTGGTAATCTCCGACCGCCTGTCATCCCCCGAGGCCTGGCGCAACATCGTGACCGCGGTCTTCTGCGTCGGCGTCGGCATGTTGATCGCCGGCGCATCTCGCCGTGGAAAGCTCTCCGCCGACAGCGCCATCGGCATCTTCCTCGCGGTGTCGATGGCGCTGGGCGTCATCCTCATCTCCCTGCGCCACCAGTACACCGCCGACCTGATGACCTACCTGTTCGGCAGCATTCTGGCAATCACCGTCGGCGATGTCTGGGCCGCCGCAATTCTGGCCATATTAGTACTAGTATTTGTTGCACTATTGTATAAAGAATTGCTGTATTATAGCTTCGACGAGGAGATGGCGGCGGCGAGCGGCATCCCGGTGGGGGCGCTGCATTATCTGCTCGTAGGTGTCCTCGCCCTGACGATCGTGGTATCGGTGAAGATCGTCGGTGTCGTCTTGGTCAGCGCGTTCCTGGTCATTCCGGGCGCTGCCGGGAAGCTTCTCGGCCTGCGTTTCGGCCCGATGATGGCCGCAGCGGTCGGTGTAGGCGTCGTCTCGACCGTGGCGGGCCTATATGCCTCTCATGTCATGCAAGTGCCCTCGGGCGCTGCGATCGTCGCGGTGCAGTTCATCGTGTTCCTTGCGATCATGATCGCGATGCGGGGCAGAAGGTAGCCGACTGCACGGTATGTTGCGTTCCCGCTGCACGGGCCAACGACCTGAATCACGAAAACCCGAAGACACGAAACGACAACGGTGATTCCAACGAAGTGGTTTGGCCTTTTTGTGCCCTTGTGTCTTAGTGGTCAATCCTGTTTTTTGTTCCGGTTGCACCGAGCGAGGAGATACACATGCGAGTCAGAGAGATGGACGAGTTCCTCCGCCACCTCGACCCCAACAAGCGAGAGGCAGGCTCTGACGGGCTGAAGTTCGGCGACCCGGAGGCCGCCATCACCGGGATCTGCATCACCTGGATGGCCTCGCTGAACGTCCTGCAGGCGGCGGTCGCAAAGGGCCTGAACCTGATCTGCGCCCACGAGCCGACCTTCTACTGGGATGCTGCTGACGACCGCGACGAACTCAACCTCGCCCAGATCTACAAAACGCCGACGCAACTGAAAACCGACTTCCTCACCGCCCACAACATGGCCGTCATCCGTGTCCGCGACCTGTGGGACATGTTCCCCAAGTATGGCATCCAGGATAGCTGGGCGGACGCGGCGGGCCTGGGGGATGTCGTCAAGGCCGAACCGCACCACAGGGTCTATTCCACCCCGAAGCAGTCCATCGGCGACCTCGCCGGGCGGCTGAAAAAGGAACTGCGCCTGCCGCTCGTCCGCGTGGTCGGCGACCTGCACCGATCCGTGACGCTCGTCAGCGTCGGGATCGGGTACTGGGGGATGCTCCACAACATCCTCGCGGCCCAGCGCCTCGGGGCCGAGGTCCACATCGCCGGCGAGAGCATGGAGTGGCAGGCGGTGCGTTACGCCGAGGACAACCGTTTCCCGCTGATCTTCGCCGGCGACAGCACCGGCCACGAGCAAGGCATGAGGAACATGGCGGTCTTCCTGGGCGAGCGCTTCCGCCACCTGAAGATCGAATTCATCCCGACCGGCGACCCGTTCAGCTACATATAGGCCGGACGGCCTCCTATCCTCCGCCCTCGTGGCGCAGGGGGAAGCGGCAGACGGCAGCCCCACCCCGGTCCTCCCTGCAAGCAGGGGTATATGTTGGGCGACACCTCCTTCAGCCATGTGGCAGCGCGATTTATCGCGCAGATCACGTCGTATGGCTACCAACATTTCGGCTTCGACGGAGTGCTTGCTCGCAACTGACGGCGCAATAGGCGGAGGGCAATTCGGCCCGCATTTGGCGCGATAAATCGCGCCGCCACATGGTCTGAAGGAGACAGTCGCTAAACAAGTACAAGCAGGGAGGGAGCCGGAGCCGTTGCCGTTCTCCCCCTCTCCGCCTGCGGAGAGGGGGTCGGGGGGTGAGGTGCCGTCCGGCGGCGC
>Ga0181520_10012033_pt1 | contig 11202 bp, 6 predicted proteins | sample PEATcosm2014_Bin_29_FD_132451 | JGI IMG/M metagenome (GOLD analysis project Ga0181520, IMG submission 132451) | Peatland microbial communities from MTU Mesocosm Facility, Houghton, MI, USA - PEATcosm2014_Bin02_30_metaG | ecosystem: Environmental > Terrestrial > Soil > Wetlands > Peat | place...
GAATACGTCCGCTGGATTGCCGAGAAGTTGATTCCCGAGGTTGCCGCCGCGGGCCTCGCGCGTTTCTGCGACGCATTCTGTGACGATCATGCCTTCACAGTAGAGGAATCCCGCACCGTGTTGACCGCTGCCCGCTGTCACGGAATGGGTTTGCGCGTCCACGCTGACCAGTTCCGCCCTGGCACTGGTGCGGCTCTTGCGGCGGAGCTCGGCGCGGCCACAGCCGATCACCTGGAGGTTGTAAGCGAAGAGTCGCTCCAAAAGTTGAAAGACGCGCGCGTCCAGCCTGTTCTCTTGCCAGGATCTGTTTTTGCGCTTGGGCGTACGCTGTACCCGCCCGCGCGCGCCATGGTGGAGAAGGGGTTGGCGATTGTAGTGGCAACGGATTTCAACCCCGGCTCGTCGCCCATTGTCTCCATGCCGTTTGTCATGTCGCTGGCCTGCTTGCAGATGGGACTGCTTCCCTCTGAGGCGCTGATGGCCTCGACGCTTAACGCGGCTTGGAGTTTGGGTCTGGGCAGCCGCACCGGATCGCTCGAAACCGGCAAGCAGGCAGACTTCCTGATTCACGAGTTTACCGATTACCGCGAGCTCGCCTACTTTATTGCCGCCCCGTTCCGTCCGCGCGTGTTTATAGCGGGCAAGGAGGCAACGCTGTAACCGCCGCGGAGGCGCAGTGCTTCTCCATTGCTCCGGCGTCTCTCGTTCATTCCAGATGAGATGCGGCCTGTTTCCCTAACCATGCCTCCCGTAATGTACCGAAGCAAGCACCGCCTTGGTATGATGGTAGAAGAAACGTGACCGCCCACTTCGTGGAGCGGCAAGGAGATATTTATGCCCGAAGTGCATGCATTCAGTACCATTCCCGCGAAGATTCTTTTGCCCATTGACTTCAGTCCCTCTTCCCATTTAGCCCTGGAGCATGCCACACTGCTTGCCCAGCATTTCCACGCCAATATCTATCTGGTGCATGTGATTCAGGAAACGGCGAATGTGGAAGCAGACAAGAAGGAAGCTGAGAAGTATCTGGCTGTTTCCGTCTCCGGTCTTGCTGCCAAAGGCATCAAGGCGACGGCCAAGGTTGAGGTTGAAAACGACGTTGCGGGATGCCTTCTGGATGTGATCGAGCGGGAGAAGATCGATCTGATTGTAGATGCCACACACGGCACCACCGGCTGGCATCCGCTGGTCTTCGGCTCTATCGCCGAGAAACTGGTCAAGCTGGTCCACATTCCACTGTTGCTCATCCGCACTGAAAAGCCTGAGAGCAGTGTGAAGGTGAAGTCTGGCCGCCTGATGGAATGGTGGTAAAGCAGAGAATAGGGATTAGGTATTAATGAAAGTCCCTGGATTGATTGAGCCCAGTTGTTGGCCCGTTTAGCGGCGTCAGCAACTGGGCTTTTACGTGGACAACTCCATCTTGATTCTGCAGCTTCCCCTCAATCATCAGAAAGCGGCTGCGCGTGGCCACCAGCCGGTTCTGTTCGAATACGTCAGGCGTAAGAATGATGTTGGCAATGCCGGTTTCGTCTTCAAGCGACAGAAAAACAAATCCTTTAGCTGTTCCAGGGCGCTGGCGGCAGATGACCCGGCCAGCGATGCGCACATGCGTGTTGCTGCCGCGGCTCTCAAGCTCCTGCGCCGAGAGGATGCCCTGCTTTCGTAGCAGTTCGCGCTGGTAAGACATGGGATGCGGACCGGTGGTGATGCCGGTACCCGCGTAGTCGGCGGCTAGACGTTCATCGATGGTCATCTGCTTGAGTGGGTTGGATGTCTTGGTGGCTTGACTGGCAGTGGTACGTAGCAGCGGGCCAACAGGGCGGCCGGCCTGCTCCACCTGCCACAGGGCGTCGCGGCGATGGGCGACCTCTCCGATGGAGTTGAGCGCGCCGGCGCTTGCCAGCGCAACCAGTTCCTTGCGGTTCAGTTCCGGAACGCGGCGGGCCAGGTCTTCGACGGAAGCGAAAAGGCCATTGCGGATGCGCGTGGCAAGCAGAGCCTCGGCAGACGATTGCCGCAGACCTTTCACATAATTGAGGCCGATGCGGAGCGAGATCGGGCCCTCAGGCTCCTGTTCCAGATCGCACAGCCATCCAGAACCCTGCACATCGATGGGGCGCACGCGCAGACCGTGGCGCTGGGCGTCCTTGATGAGTACAGCCGGTGAATAGAAACCCATAGGCTGGTTGTTCAGCAGTCCGCAGGTGAAGGCCGCCAGGTAATGCACCTTCAAGTACGCCGACGCGTAGGCGATGAGCGCAAAGCTGGCAGCGTGCGACTCAGGAAAACCATACATGGCGAAGGAACTGATGCCTTGCACAATGTTGTCTTGCGCCTCGGGGCCAATGCCGTTGCGCGTCATGCCTGCGCGCAGGCGGCCTTCCAGGTCTTTCATGCGCTGCATGGAGCGGCGCATGCCCACGGCGCGGCGTAGCTCCTCAGCTTCAGCGCCGGTAAAGCTGGCCACGGTCATGGCCATACGCAAAAGCTGCTCTTGAAAGAGTGGGACACCAAGCGTGCGCTTCAGCACCGGCTCCAGAGACGGATGCGGGTACGTCACTTCCTCCTTACCCTGGCGGCGGCGCATATACGGATGCATCATCTTGCCCACAATAGGGCCTGGGCGGATGATGGCCACCTGTACGACGAGATCGTAGAAACGTATAGGCGCATTGTGCGGGATGGAGGCCATCTGCGCACGGCTCTCCACCTGGAACATGCCCACCGTATCGGCTTTGCAGAGCGTCGCGTAAACCAATGGGTCTTCGGGCAGCGCAGCCAGGTCAATCTCCTTTTTGTAATGGCTGGGGATGATCTCGATGCAATCCTTGAGCACGGCCATCATGCCTAGCCCCAGCAGGTCCACCTTGATGAGGCCCATGTCGGCGCAGTCTTCCTTGTCCCACTGGATCACGGTGCGGCCAGCCATGGATGCGCGCTCGATGGGGACGACGCGGTTGAGCATGCCCGCGCAGATGACCATGCCGCCGGAATGCTGGCCGAGATGGCGGGGCAGGTTCTGTATGCGCATGCAGAGATCGAGATAGAGGGCGATACGCGGATGGCGCACGTCAAAGCCTGCCTGCTCAAAGTTGCGGGCCATGGTGTCGTTTTCACCCCGCCACTCCCAGTGGCCCACCAGGCCGGAGAGGCGGCCAAGCTGCTCGTCGTCGAAGCCGAGCGCCTTGCCTACTTCGCGCGCTGCCGAACGGCCGCGATAGCTGATGACATTGGCGGTCATGGCTGCGCCCAGTTGTCCGTAGCGCTCGTAGATGTGCTGGATGACCTGCTCGCGTTGATCGCCGGAGGGCAGATCGAGATCGATATCCGGCCATTCGCCGCGGTTCTCGTTCAGGAAGCGCTCGAAGAGCAGTTCCATGCCCACCGGATCGACGGCGGTAATCTCCAGCGCATAGCAAACGGCGGAGTTGGCCGCCGAGCCGCGCCCTTGTGCCAGGATGCCGTGCTGCTGGCAGTAGCGGACAATCTCCCAGACGATCAGAAAGTATCCGGCAAATCCGAGCTTGGCGATGAGCTTGAGTTCGTGTTCCACCTGCGCGCGCGCCTTGGCCAGCAGGTGCCGCTTGGCGGGCGAGCCGTAGCGCATGCGTACACCATCTTCAACGCGCTTGGCCAGAAAGCTGTCCATGGTTTCGCCGTCGGGCACCGGCGCGCGTGGAAACTGGTAGCCCAGGTTGTCAAGCGTGAACTCCAAACGGTCGCTGACAAGGCGTGTGTTGGCGATGGCCTCGGGAAGATCGGCGAAGAGCCCGGCCATGTGCTGCGCAGGATGGAGCACGCGTGCATCGTTCATGGCGAGCAGGCGGCCGGCGAGGTCGAGCGTGGTGTGATGGCGAATCGAGGTTAGCACGTCTAGTATTCGGCGGTCGCTCTCTGTTGCGTAGCGAACGCCATTGGTGGCGATGACCGGCAGATGGAGCGACGAAGCAAGACTCAGCAATGACTGGTTGCGGCACTCCTCTTCGCGCTGCTGGTGGCGCTGCAACTCAAGATAGAGGTTGCAGTGGCCGTAGGTGGCTGCGAGCCGGTCGGCGATCTTGCGTGCAGAGGAGTTGCCTTCATACGCCAACGAAGCAGCCAGTGGACTTTCGTCGCCGCCGGTGAGGCAGATCAGGCCAGAGGAGAATTCTTCCAGGTCGTCGAGCGTTGCGGCGCCTTCGGCCTTGGTGGTTTCGCGCATCTTCATGCGTGTGATGAGCTGGCAGAGATTCTGGTAACCGGCCTGCGAAGCGCAGAGCAGCAACAGGCGCGGAGGCTGGGCAGGGAACTGGTGCGGCAGCCATGAGGGAGGCGTGAGTTGGTTGCCGAAAGAGCTGACCGCGATCTCCGCACCGATATGCGCCCTGACGCCGCATTTTTTGGCCATGGTGTAAAAGCGCGCCACGCCATAGAGGCCGTTGCGGTCGGCCAACGCTATGGCCGGCATGCCCAGTTGGGCAGCGCGCTCGGCCATGGCCTCCGGCTGCGAAGCGCCGGCCAGAAAACTGAAGGCGCTGGCGACGTGGAGCTCGATGTAGTCTGTGGCTTCGGTCATAACGGTCAGTGGCCAGTGGTCAGTGGTTAGTGGTTAGTGGTTAGTGCACGGGTTCTTGCGTTCAACTCGTCATTGAAGGCTGAGCTGAAAACGGGTGGTTGAGGTTCGTGGTATCCCACCCTTGGCGCAGAAACAAGGACGCGCCAAGGATAGGGTACCCAGTTCTGTGTGATCTAGGCATTCCTCTATGTGTGTCCTCAGTCATAGAATGCCTCGAGCTGCCACACGCTACGGCCGTCCTTGCGCAACTCGCGATTGCGGACAAGCAGACAGGCCACCGAGGCGCCGTTGCCGGTTTCGGCCAGCACATCCCACTCTTCGGTGTTCCAGCCGTCGGCGGACCACCAGCAACCGCTGCTCTTCCACGGGCCGTAGGCCACAGCCACTTTAAAGCGGCGCTCGTTGTCGCGAAAGGCAACCGGCCTCATGTCGCGCAGCTCCACGCGTACAGGCAGCGCGGGTCTCATGCGGCGAAGCGCCAGCTTTGGCCGATCAGTTTGCGGCATTGCCGCGGTCTCTGCAACCGCGAAGCTCTCCATGTGAAAACTGCCGGGCCGATGCGTGTCTTCAAGCACCGGCGAGCCGACGCGGTCCTCTCCGGCAATGGCCTTGAGGCGGGCGATGGTCACGTCAAGCCGCGAGGGTTCGGGCATCTGCGGCGCAAAGAGCCCCAGTTGCACCTTGCTGGATTGTCCGGCTTCGGCAGTCAGTTCGGCCAACACCACTGCTGCTTGCGGCGGGTGCGCGGCAATCTCCAGTTGCAACAGCTTGAGCAGAAACTTGCGGTCGGCGGTGGGGATGGCTGGGCGAATGACGCGCCGGTAGACGCGGCCGCCCTCCAGTTCCATGTGGATGACAAGCGACGCCAGCGATAATGCCCGTGCCGCCGCGCGCGCCACCAGGCAGTCGATCATGCGCGCCGCCACAAAAAGCAACGATTCGGTCTGGTCAACGGGCGTGTCAAACGCACAGAACTCTTTGAGAGAGAATTCTGCCTCGATAGGCTGAAAGGTGTGGGGCAGCGCGCCAAGGGCCAGAGCGCGCCATTCGGCGGCCTGTGCGCCGAGCCGGGCAATCAGGTCCACCTCGGGCAGTGCCGCTAGCTCGCCCAGCGTTTGGATGCCCCAGATCGCGAAGGTTTCAGCGTGATCTGCCGGTAAGCCCAGTACCGACAAAGGAAGTTTGCTCAAGGCAGTTGCTTCCTGCTGGCTGGGAATCACCGTGATGCCACGGGTAGCCACGGCCTTGAGGCGGGCGGCATGAAAGTTGGAACTGACGGTAATGGAGACGCGAAAGCCTGCCGAGGCCAAAGCCGCGCGCAGCCGTTCAGCCAGCGTTTGTGGCGCTCCAAAGAGCCGTTCCGTGCCGGTAATGTCGAGAACGCAGGAGCATACCGTGCCCTGGCTGGCATCTTCCATGCGCGGAGAAAAATGTGCTGCGCACTCCAGCAGGGCGGCACGTGCCGCCGCTTCAGTCTCAACGGAGCGCGCCAGCAGGTGCACCTCAGGAATGCTTTCGGCCTCCAAGCGGGTCATTCCCACAGCCACTCCCTTTAGCCGGGCAAGACGATTCAAGGAACAGACCGCTTCGATAGGCGCGCGACCTTCCAACACGGCCACGGGCTCCGATTCCAAGTCGGTGCGCAGGCGCAACCAGGCTTGCGCCGGAAATCCAGCAGCATAGACACAAGCGTAGAGTTCCTGCTTCATGCCGACCTTTCCCTTTCCCATGGGCTGGTTGCAGTCCAGGTTGAAGCCGGCGGCATACGCGGGCCGGTGATGGGCGCGGGCTGGCGTTGGCGGCCGCTGCGCACCTCGTACGTAAATCCGTTCAGGACCGTCCCGGCCTCGGCTCTGGAGAGTAGCGCGGCGCACTCCACCACCACGGCAGCGCTGGATTGTGCGAACGGCGCCTGCCCCAGAACCAGCAACGAGCAACGCGTGCGGTCGGCTGCCTGACGAAAGCGAAACCACGTGGCCAACGGAATGCGGCAACCTTGCTCCGGTGCTACAGAGCCCAAGTCCAGTACCAGAGCGGCAAACCCACCCGCTTGCACCAACAGATCGGCCGCGCGCAGTGCCTGATCGAGTCGCGCCCAGGGCTTGGCTCCGCTTTCTACACCCCGGCACCGTACCCAGAGCAACTGCTTCAGGCGCACGCCACTGGCCGCCGCCGACTCTGGATCAAAAGAGTCACCGGCGTCCACCCAGGCACAGACCCGCCCTTCTTGCGTGCGCCCTGCCACAAAGGCTAATGCCAGGCTGGTGCGTCCCGAGGACTCCAGTCCGGTAATCTCGCTGATGGCGCCCACCGGCAGTCCGCCATCCAACAGCCGGTCAACCTCTGCAATGCCAGTGGCCGCAACCTCGCGGATGGTGCGCGGGACAGGCGAGAGCGCCGCAGGGAAGCGGTTTTCGAGGGTGTGCTCGATTTGGAGACGCAGGGCAGTAGCGGAAGGCATGGTTATTTTCGCCTTTTATTCGCTATAGCATCGCGCAATTCTGCCCGGTTGTCAAAGGGAAAACAGGAAACAAGGAGTATGTCTTTACATATAAGCCAGTTGCAGGACTATTTTTCAAGTGTTGGGTCAATCATGCAACTGGCTGTAGGGTCTTTCCTACTGAGCATCCCGCACACACCGGAAGCCTACTCCGCCGGAGCGGTCATAGCTGGAAGCCATCAGCAGCAACTTGCTGTGCTCGTCGTTGCGGTAGGCCTGGGGAAAGTACCAGATGGAGCCTTGCGGCTGGTAGTACTCGCCACCGCGCAGAATGGCCGCGCGGGTGTGCTCGTCGGTAAACTCGTCGGTCCACTGCCAGACGTTGCCCACCATATCCATCACACCGTAGGGGCTAGCACCCTGCGGGTGAGCGTCTACGGGGTCTGGTCCGCGCATACGGCGGCCCTGGTCGGGCATAGGCACGTTCGCTGGCTGCCACTGGTTTCCCCAGGGATACACCAGGCCGTTCGTGCCTTGGGCGGCCAGTTGCCACTCCCACTCATGGGGCAGGCGCTTGCCAGCCCAGGCGGCATAGGCTCGTGCATCCTCGAGCGAAACCCAGGTTACCGGCCGGTTCTCCCATCCTTGCGGATACGTTCCATCTTTCCAGTCCCGCAGAAAATCGCCTGCATCTTTAGGCGCGTAATGCGTGGCATCAAGAAATGCCTTGAACTGAGCATTGGTCACCGGGAACTTGTCGATAAAGAACGGAGCAACCTGCATGGTCTTCTCATGGAAGCGGCGCGGCGTATCTTCCCACGGGAACTGCACATCGACCAGGTTGGAGGCTGCACCCTCGATCTCGGTGCCTTGCACTTTGAAGACGAAAGCGCCGCCGGGAATTTTGACCATGCCCTCCGGAGTCTCGGCAACCGGTTTCGTTGGCGCAATGGGTACGATGCTCTGCTGCAGCACAGTCGGCTCATGGGAATACGCTGCAAGCGGCTTGGCGGTCATTGCCGCCATCTGCCGCATCAGGGTCTTGAGGGCGTCACGGGGCTCGCCGGGAGTGGCCAGAATCGCGCCGTAGCCATTGGCTTCCAGGTCAAAGTTCAGCACGGTCGTTTGCTCGCCGGCTTCCGGCTTCAACTCAACGCCACGGTAGAGATCGAAGTAGCGCATTCCAGCCGCCACCGGTACATCCATCTGGCGTGCGGAAACGTTGTACGGGTTGCGGTTGACAATCGTCCACAGCGTTTCCTTGCCGAGTGGCCAGCGGCTGGCATAGACGCCGTAGTTGTGCATAGGATAAAGCGGTTCCCAGTCAGGGCTGACCAGGAACGGAGGAACTGCGCGCTCGATGGTTGCCACACGCCGCGTGGCCTCGGCATCGCGAGGGTTCATCTCATTCCAGATGCCCCACACGTTCTCCCAGCTTTCAAAGCCTTCGCCGTTGAAAAAGGCGTATTGCAAGTTGCTGGTATGGTCCGGGTTCCAGCGATCGCAAACGTTCACCATGTGGCGGGTCTCGAGCCACTTGAACCTGTCAACCATGGGAATAAATGGATAGTTGTAATAGCCCCAGGACATCAGGTTCCAATTCACGTCCTCGTCGGCAGGACCTCCCTCCGGCTCAAAGGCCAGCGGGTGGCCGGCTGTCTCCGCGGCCAGCGGGAAGGCCAGTGGAACGCCGTCCTGGGTGTCGCCGTTGATGCCGTCGGCATCAATCTGCTTCATGCGCGCGGCAATGGCCTGCGGCCAGGGCTCTGAAATCTGGCGCGTGCCCTGATCCCACATCATCATGGGAAAGAGTACGCGGACGCCGCGGTGATGGAAGTCGGCGACCATCTGGCGCACGCCATCGAGACCGCCGGGCATGGATTCAACCATGTCCAGTTGGTTGCGATCATCGATGCCCATATTGGGGTAGGTTGACCAAACCAGAACCGAATCGATGCCGCCATAGCGCTTGTCCAGGTCGTCGAGATAGCGGTCAACGGTGTAGCGGCCGGATACGGGATCAAAGAAGTAGCGATCATGGACCATCATCTGCGGCTGGATGAAGCTGGATTGGGTCCAACGAAGCGCGGGCTGCTCGTAGCGCGAAGGATCGTACCCGGTGCGGATGTGCCGCTCGGCGCACCAATGCTGCAAGTCGAGGAGCCAGCGCACGTGGGCATACGGGCTGCACGGCGCCTGCAGTGGACCATCCCATGCGAAATGCATGTTCATGCATTCGGGCGTGGGGATCTGGATTCCCTTGGGCGGGTATTGCGTGTCCTGCGCCGCAGCTGTAATGGCAAGCGTTCCAGCCAGCGTTCCGAGAATGAAATTGCGAAGCATCTTAGACTGTCTCCCTCGTCTTGGTTCCAAGCCAAGAATGGTTGTGCCAAGTAGCTAAGATTGTTTGGCCAGAAAAGCGTCGACCTCGGCTCTGGTGGGCATGGAGGCCTGAGCGCCGCGCCTGGTGACAGAGATGGCCGCCGCGGCCGACGCGAACTGAGCTGCCGTCCAGGGGTCCTTGCCTTCAAGCAGCGCCACGGCAAAAGCTCCGTTGAAGCAGTCTCCCGCGCCCACCGTGTCAATTGCATCCACAGGGAAGGGCTTGACCCAGCCCTCATCGCCGCCGGCAACTGAGACGTAAGAGCCGTTGCCGCCGCGCTTCAGTACAACCCCAAGCAGCCCGCGTTGCAGCAACTCCGCTGTCCCGCCCTTTGCAGTCGTCGAGTGGCCAAGATAGAAGTCCGCCTCAGTCTCGTTGGGGGTGAACCATGCCACCCTGCGCCAGGCTGTCTTGGGGAGTGTTGCGGCTGGCGCGGGATCAAGCATTACCGGAACCTCAACCTCGTCACAAAGTGCGAGAAGGTGGCTGGTGCTCTCTGCAGGCAGCTCCAACTGGCACATCACCATACCGGCGGAGCGAATCAGTGCGGTCTGGCGGTTGATGGTTGCTGCGTCAACCTTGCTGTTGGCGCCGGGGACGACGACGATGCTGTTTTGTCCGTCATCGGCCACCAGGATTTGTGCAATGCCGGAGGGGCCAGTGACTCGCTGGACGGACGCGGTTCCCACACCAGCGCTGGCCAGGTTGTCGAGCAAAGCCTGGCCAAAGACGTCGTCGCCCACGCAGCCCACCATCTGGACGGGATATCCGAGCCGGGCCGCTGCAACTGCCTGGTTAGCACCCTTGCCGCCGGGAGTGGTGGCAAAGTCCGTTCCGGTCAACGTCTCGCCCGCCAATGGAATGCGCGGGGTGCGGGCCACCAGATCCATATTGATGCTGCCCACAACAACGATGGGTTTGATGATTTCACTCATATTCTGGACCTCCAACTTAGTAAAGAGGAGCCAACGCCACAGCACCCAGTCCCAGCGCGAAAAAGATGAACATCAGCAGGAGCAGCAGTCTGGCCGACCGTGGAGCGTCGGCAAACTCGCGCCAGACAAAGACGCCCCAGCACGCCGAGATCATGGTTGCGCCCTGGCCGATGGAGTAGGATACAGCCGGTCCCACCAGATGCGCTCCAGAGGCCACAAAGTTGGCTACCGCACCGGTACACCAGACGGCTCCGCCCAAAGCGCCGGCCAGGTGCCAGCCCAGCGGCGCCTTCCAGTAGCCGGAGCCCTCGACGGGAGGCTTGCCGTCAAGTGGCTTGGCCATGAGCAGCAGGTTGAAGGGGACGGTAGAGAGCAGCACGCCCAGGGCGAAGAACAGCGCAACGGCGTAGGGGCCGGGAGGCCGAGTGCCTGCGACGAGGAGGTAATGAAAGGCGTCTGCTCCGTGGATTACCACGGGGCCGGACGCTGGCCTGCCTTCTGTGTAGGACATAGCCCGGGCGACCAGGGGATAGAAGCAGCCCATGAGCACGCCGGCCACAAGGCTCAACACAATGCCTCGCGTGGTGGCGGCCTTGGCCGCGCCCTCGCGTTTGCGATAGGCTGCGGCATCCAGCACGATGGCCACGGCGACCAACGCAACGCCGCCAAAAAGCAGCAGGGGATTGCCGGCTGGGCGGACCAGGTAGCTTGAAACCGCGCCCACCACCAGCGCCAGGCCAATGCCAACAGGGAAGGCAACCGCCAGTCCGGCTACATCGATGGCCGCAACGAGTAGAAGATTGGCAAGGTTGAAGACCACGCCGCCGCATGCTGCAAAGAGGATGGGACTGAGGGGCGTAGCAGTTACGTCGACCAGAAATGCGGGTCC
>Ga0181520_10012034_pt1 | contig 11202 bp, 10 predicted proteins | sample PEATcosm2014_Bin_29_FD_132451 | JGI IMG/M metagenome (GOLD analysis project Ga0181520, IMG submission 132451) | Peatland microbial communities from MTU Mesocosm Facility, Houghton, MI, USA - PEATcosm2014_Bin02_30_metaG | ecosystem: Environmental > Terrestrial > Soil > Wetlands > Peat | place...
CAGTTAGAATTAGACTATACCTCTTATGATAAAGATCAAAAGGCAATAGTCACAAATGATTTGCAAGACACTAAAGTAATAATATCCATGCCTTTTAGGTTTGATGAATATACATTTTTTTCGCGCTTTAACATTGAACAAACTGAACTTCCTGATTTGAAATATACTGAGGCCGAATTATTACTTTCGGGTTTTTATTATAATATAGGTGCCAGCTTAACTACAAATGCAACCTTTATAGGCGCTGAAGAGCCTTACATATACAGCGACCTTGCTCTCTCCTTTAGGCTTCCCGAAAGGTTTGTTGTAAGGCCTGAAACTCAATTTAATTACTCCCAGGGAGGGTTTAGTTTAATCAAGTGTGAATTGGAAAAACAACTTTTAGGTAATTTAAGCCTTAAAGCAGATATAGAAAAATATCTTACGGATAATTCAATTGATTTTCAATTAGGTGTAAGGTATGAATTCCCTTTTGCTCAAACAAGTTCATCAGCTAGTTATAGTCCTTATGGAACTTCATTCGCCCAATCGGCAAATGGTAGTTTAATGTATGACGGTAATTCAAACTACTTTGAAGTTAGTAACAAGTCAAGCGTTGGTAAATGCGGGATAGTAATAGTACCTTTTCTTGATATTAATTGCAACGGGCGCCGCGACTCTGATGAACCAAAAATTAACGGACTTAATATCCATATTCAGGGCGGGCGGATTGACTTTAATGATAGAGATACGTCTATACACATTTCTAATCTTGAGCCTTATACTACTTATTTAATTGAACTCGATAACGGAGGATTTAACAATGTTGCATGGCAAATGGAAAAACATACTGTTAGCGTTTCTGTTAATCCGAATCAATTCAAATTAGTTGAAGTTCCTATCGCAGTTATGGGTGAAGTATCGGGAACTGTATTCCTGAATAATAGTAACGGCAAAAATGGACAATCAGGAATATATGTTTGTTTTTACAACAGCGATTCAATAATTGTTGCGCGTGTTTTAACTGAATCTGATGGATATTTCAGCTTTCTGGGCCTTAAGCCGGGTTCATACACCGCCCGCATTGATTCCAATCAACTGAAATCTGTGAATATGACGGTTTCACCAAATAATATACCGTTTAAAATTTTGCCAAGTGTCGATGGAGGTATTGCAGATGGGCTTGAATTCGTATTAGAACAGACTAATGGTACCGGCAAACTTACAAAATGATATAGTAATATTAATAATTTTAGTAGCTTTTAAAATTTATTTAGATCATTTTATATTAACTTTTGAAATAGCTAATATTACGTTTTCGGAAAATCAGCACTTAAACTGACCTCTTCCCAGGTGTCAAAATCTTTTTTTAATTCATCCAGTTTATTTCTTCCGGCTTGCAAAGCGAGTGAACCTAAAAGTAAGCGCAAAGGTGGTTCTGATACTTCCACAGCCTTTATAATAACTTCGGCAGCGCGAACAGGGTCTCCTGGTTGTTTACCGCTATAGCCGCGCATTCTGTTTTTGTTAGCTATCGCAGTCCCGGCATAATCCTCTATTACAATTGAACTGTCTTTTGCAGATCGTCCTGCCCAATCTGTACGGAAAGGTCCCGGTGCAATAATAGTTACATTAATACCTAGTGGCTTCACTTCTTTGAATAGCGCTTCGGAATATCCGTCCACTGCAAATTTAGTTGCATTGTAAAAACCAACTCCTGGAAAAGCCGCTAGTCCGCCCATGGATGATATATTCACAATGTGTCCGTTTCGTTGTTTGCGCATTACCGGTAATATAGCTTTGGTGACATGTGCCAAACCAAAAAAATTTATCTCAAACATTTTTCGAACCTCATCTTCTTCACTTTCCTCAAGAGCGGCAAAATATCCTATCCCGGCATTATTAACCAATACATCTATCCGGCCAAATTTTTCTATTGTTTTTGAAACAGCAGAGTCAATCTCACTCAATTTTGTAACGTCTAATGTTATTCCAAATGCAGTTTCAGGGTAAGTATTTAAAATGTCTTCTATATCTTTTGTTTTTCTGGAAGTTACTACTACCCGGTAACCTGTTTTTAATGCGGCTTTAGCAAGCTCACGTCCGAATCCTGTTGAGCAGCCTGTAATAAACCACACACGGGATAAATTTCTATTTGACAAATTCAGCTCCTTTCGTACGAATTAGTTTCTATTAGCCTTTAACCAATATAAAACTATTTTAGTGATTTATATGTTGATATTGTATTAACTTACTTATATATGAGCATTTTAGTATTTAACTGAAGTAACGCAGATATTAAAATTTTATTAAGTAGCCCCGGGTTTCAACCCGGGGAATAAAGATATCGCCCAACCCTTTTTTCCCTCTATTGAAAGAGAGAGCCTGTCCTGATTCGATCGGGAGGCCAGGGGTGAGTTATTCTGAGATAACCTCAAACAAATTCGTTAATGGATTTTTGTTGTACTTTAATTATTTTACAATATAGGGCCTGTCTAAAAATTAATTCTTCTTAGTGGTAAATTGTTCTTGTTTTTGATTAAATAATCTCTTATCGCTTAGAAATTCAGAATACAAAAGCTCATTAAATAACTTTTTAAACAATTCCGTACTTTCATTATCATTTACGTAACTTCAATATTTATGTAAGAATTCAGCACCAAGTGCTATTTAAAATATTAATATCTTTGATAAATTATTTTGCCGTCTGATACAGTCATATCAACTTTTATATCTTTAATCTTATCAGGTGATGTTTCCAAAATATCGCTGTCGAGCACAACAAAATCGGCAAATTTGCCTGGTTCTATGCTTCCTATAATATCTTCCTCAAAAGCGGCGAAAGCATTATTTATTGTATAACCTTTAATAGCATCTTCTACGCTTATTTTTTGTTCTGGTATCCATCCATCGGGATTTTTACCGTCAAGAGTGCTTCTTGTAACAGCAGCATAAATTCCCATGATAGGATTTAGCGGTGCAACAGTCCAATCGCTCCCCAAACATAAGGTTACTCCCGCGTCTAATAAAGATTTATATGGATAGGCCTCTTTTATCCTTTCAGAGCCTAATTTCTTTTCTGCCCATATGCCGTCATCTATTAAATGATAAGGTTGAATTGAAGCAATAACATTCAGATCCGCAAATCTTTGTATATCCGATTCTCTTATGTGCTGTGAGTGTTCAATTCGGAATCTTCTATCCCACACAGGATTTAATTCAATTATATTTTCGAAAAGGTCAAGTACATAACTGTTTGCTTTATCTCCGATTGCGTGAATTGAAAGTTGAAGCTTATTTTTATCAGCTTCAATAGCCCACTTCTTGAGCCGGCCGTCAATTACGGTCTCAGCAGCAAGTCCGGATGTTTGTTCTCCTTGATAATTATCGAAAAACCAGGCCGTGCCTGCTCCAAGCGAGCCGTCGGCGAATGCTTTTAATGAACCTACCTTAATTTTGCTGCTCATATTACAGAATTGGATTTCTTGGCTGGATAAATTTTTATATTCTGCGATCGGCAGGCGTGCGTAAATCCGGCATGAAAGTTTTCCTTCTTTTTCAAGACGCTGATATGCAAGAAGATCATCAATATATGTAATATCATGAATGCTGGTTACTCCATTCTTTTTTGCCTCACTAAGAGCAATTAATGCCGCCTCATCAATTTCTTTTTTAGATTGTCGCGGAATAATGGAATATATCAATGGCATTGCATTATCTTTTATAATTCCTGTCGGTTCTCCGGTAACGGGATTTTTTACAATTTCACCGCCTACAGGGCAAACCGTATCTTTTGTAATTCCTGCAAGTTTTAATGCTAGTGAATTTGCCAGTGCCATGTGTTTATCAAAGCGTTCTATAAATACTGGAGTACCCTCAGTAAACGGATCAATCATTTCTTTTACTGGTAACTCTTTTATCTCCCACGCCTGGTGATCCCAGCTTCCACCGGTTATCCATTTGCCGGAATGTAACTTAATATATTCTTTTAGAAGTTTTATAAAATCATTTGTAGATCCGGCCTGCCTTAGGTCAAGCCCGAGTAGGTAAAACCCTCCGTTGATGAAGTGTGTATGCCCGTCGATGAATCCCGGGAGCATAATCCTGCCCTTCAGGTCAATTATTTCTGTTTTGTTGTCAATAAACTTTTTAGCTCCGGAATTATTTCCGGTATATAATATTTTATTGCCGCCGGCAACTACAGCTTTGGATAGAGGCTGTTTTCGATTAACTGTGTAAATTTTACCATTTATAAAGGCTATTTTATCCGGATTCATGTTTCTTTTTTTACTTTTACGGTTTTTCTTGTAGTCCATTCTGAGTTATGGATTTTAACTATTGACTCGATCCGTTAAATTTAACAAAAAAAATAAAAAATTGTTTCAATTTTATTGGTATCATATTTAAAAAATTCTTAAGTTCACTTGATTAATTTACAATAAGCTAACAGCTTAACTTATCTAACTTAGACTTTATAATATATGAATTTAGATGTACTCGTCTTTGCGGCACATCCTGATGATGCCGAACTATCAATGGGGGGAACAATCGCTAAATTAACTTCAAATAACCTTAAAGTCGGTATGATTGACATGACCGAGGGGGAACTTGGTACAAGAGGTACTCCCGAGACCCGGCAGAAAGAAGCATTCCAGGCGGCAATAATTCTAAAAGCTGCTATAAGAGAAAACTTGAAGATTCCCGATGGATACATAAAGTATAGTAAAGAGAATCTTCTAAAAGTAATTATGACAATTAGGCGGTACAAACCTAAAATTATTTTCGCACCATACTTTAATGACAGGCACCCCGATCATATTGATGCAAGCAGGCTTGTTAAGCGGGCAATGTTCTCTACCGGCCTTGCAAAAATAAGAACATTCGATAAAGAAGTGGCACAGGATTGTTTCCGCCCGAGGAAACTTTATTATTATATGCAGACCTACACATTTGAGCCTTCCTTTATTATTGATATTACAGAAAGTTTTGAAACAAAAATGAAAGCTGTAAATTCGTATTCCTCTCAGTTTCATAATCCAAAGAGTCCTGACCCTGAAACTTTTATTAGCAGGCCGGAATTTATAAAGTATGTTGAATCACGTTCACAGTTTTATGGTTTCCAGATTGGTAAACATTTTGGCGAACCATTCTTCTGCGAAGAAAAAATTGAACTGGATTTTGTGAATATGCTGAAAGTATAAAAAATTCTAAAATTGCAAAAAATTAATTGGGGCGATTGGTTAATAACGAATTTTCAGTTTTATCAGTTTAATCTGCTTTTCCAGGCCTGGTGAATTAATACACTTTAAATAATAATACCGCCTCAATAAACTTGATAATTCAATAAAACAATTTAAACTGATCCTTATTTATGAACGAACAGATTTCATTTAATTAAATTGTGGATATTCTTTTCGAAATGCTGATAATCCTTTGTTGTCAGCCAATGCCCTCCCCATTGCCAGCCCCTTTTAAGAAATGCTTTAACTACAACAGAATTAGCCGCCAGCGTTCCCGGTTTTGAGGGATCGTAAACAATAGCCGGCGGAGAAACTATACCATGCTTTAACTGCGGATTAAGAAGCGGGTTGATATCTATTGCTGTGCCTTTTGCGTGCGAAGAAATAAGCTTTGTATTTTTAACTGTTCGGTAATTGAATGCAGAAGAGTTGTTGTCTTCCATGGATGCCATATCCGACCAGTTGTATTTAACAATTGGAATTACTTTATTAATCGGGAAATGCGAGATCTCTATCTCTTTAAATATATCGCTTATATCTTTTCCCAATTCTTTCCTTATTACCACCTGTCCTTTATGAAGTTTGTTATCAAAGGAGTAATAATTAACACTGACAATTGCCATCTTACTTCTTAAAGATACGGGAATTAAATTATTTGCAAGTGCCTGATTAATGGTCATATCGGAATCAATAATTATACTATCTTCATGAGGGTATACTATACCGAAATTATTTTTTACAAAAATCAGTAGGGAAACAATTATTACTGTTGATATTAGAATGTTCCTTTTACGGTGGAATTTTGTTGTTATACTGCTCATAATCGGGAAAATAAATAAATCTTAAAAATAAAAATGCTAAATTAATACTTTAATTTTAAATCTTTAATATTTAAAAATATTCGGCTATTTGTTAAAGGATGATTTATGAAAAAAATCTTTGTATTGATTCTTCTTCTGTTTATCGCAGGTTGTTCAAGAAAACCGGAAATAGTGACTTTAAAATCAGGAATTAAATACGCCGATGATACAGTCGGTACAGGTATTCAGGCAAAATTTGGCGATTTGGTTAGTATCCAATATACAGTGTGGCTGTTTCAAGATTCAATTGATATTTTTAAAGACTGGTCAAAGGATTCAACAAAGATGCATTCTATTATAGGTTCAACAAAATTAAAAAATGAACCGGTAAAGTTTATTCTGGACGGCCTTTCATTTATTAAGGGCAGCGAAGAGGGTATAACAGGTATGAAGGTTGGAGGCACAAGAACAATAATTATTCCGGTAGCTGTTCCAAATTCTCAAAGTTCAACGGGTATGAAGAAGCCGCAGCATCCCAGCCTTAAACTTCAGGTTAAACTTGTAAGTTCAAAGCAGCCGGTACCGGTTAAACCATGGATTGTTGACTCTACAAAACTTCAGACAACTAAAGACGGCCTGCGTTATATAATTATTCAGGAGGGCTCAGGTCCAAATGTATCCGATAGTAATCTTGTTACTGTTAATTATTCTGGTTTTTTGTTGAATGGCGATAAGTTTGACAGTTCGGTCGAAAGGGAACAGCCCTTATTGGTTAGAATAGGGTTTACAAAATTATTGGCAGGTTGGGAAGAAGGACTTAGGTTATTAAATAAAGGCGCAAAAGCTAAATTAATAATGCCGCCGTCACTCGCATTTGGCCAAAAACAGCTTGGTAAAATTCCGCCTAATTCTACTGTAGTATTTGATGTCGAAATTGTAGATATTAAGTAAAAATGGGATCAAATTACTTTAAATAGTTATTAATAATATCCATTGCCTGGTTATAATAACCTTTGCCGAAGAGGTTTAAATGATTCAGGACATGATAGAGTTTATAGATATTTTCTCTATATTCATAACCGGCCGGAAGAGGGAAGCATTCGTTATATGCATTGTAAAATTCGGTTTTGAATCCGCCGAATAATTTTGTCATAGCTAAATCTGCTTCCCTGTGCCCGTAATAAACTGCCGGATCAATGAGAACTGGTGCACCACTTTCGTCTACTATGAAATTTCCGCCCCAAAGGTCACCGTGAAGAATCGTTGGAGGTTCTTCACTGCCGTCTAATATTTCATAAATTCTTTTTTCTAACGCAAGGATGCCGTCAGTTAATTCAGGTGTTACATATTCGTTTTTTTCGGCTAGTGTATACTGTGCAAGAAGCCGCTTTGTATAAAAGAAAGTTATCCAGTCATTTTTTTCATCATCACATGGAATATTTCTCTGAATGTTGGAGCCAATAAAATTATCTTCATAAAAGCCGAATGTATTTCCTTTGAATTTATGCAGCTCTGCAAATTTAATTCCAAAATTTCTAAAAAGGTCTTTTGTTTTTATTCCGGATTCTATGTATTCCAGCAGAATAAATGACTTCTCGGATAATATTACGTTCGGTACCCTGATAACCGCCGGTTTTTTTAGTTCATTTAAGCCGTTTGCTTCCTTAACGAACATATCATTTGAAACAACATAATTCAACTTTAAAAAATAATTATCACCGGATTTCATTTCCAATTTGAATGCATCACTTATACTTCCGCCGGCAACGGGCTTTATTGAAATGATTTCGCTTCCTGTGTGTTGTGTAATTTTCTGCTCAATTTGGGAGTTTAATTTCATCTTTTACCTTTTTTAATAAGCCGGAACAGCCATCTTCTAGTATATTTAGCACGTCTTCAAAACCCTGAGGCCCAAGATTATATGGATCAGGTACCCGTTTTACATTAAATTTTTCACAGAATTGCATCATTTTGAAGATTTTATTTTTATAGTTTCCCCGTAAATCCTTAGAATTTATATCCTCATAATTTTGGTCATCCATCACAACTATATAATCGAAATTAATAAAATCTTTTTGAGGGTCAAATAGCCTCGATTTGTGTGTGAGGTTGTATCCGCGTTTTTCAGCATGCCTTCTCATTCGGTGGTCGGGCAATTCACCGTTATGGCAAGGTATAGTTCCCGCAGAATCAACACTTATCAATTCCTCCATATTATTTTCTTTGATAATTGAATTCATTATCCCTTCGGCTGCCGGTGAACGGCAAATATTACCGAGGCATATAAATAATATCTTCTTATTAGTCATAAAATGTATCAATTTGTTTAAGTTTGTTATCAAAATATCATATTCTAATTTTAAAAATATATTCTTTTCGGACAGATAAAAAATGATTCATAAATTCTTAATCACATTGCTGCTGGTATTAATTTTATCAAATGAAATCGTTTGTCAATATATTTATCCTAAAAGGGAACTTAGGGGTGTGTGGATAGCTACGGTTGCGGATATAGACTGGCCGTCCGACAAAAATGCTCAACCAAAAAAACAAATGGCTGAATTATGCAATATGCTTGATAAACTGGAAGACGCAGGAATAAATACAATATTTTTCCAGGTAAGAACTGAATGCGATGCATTTTATAACTCTACATATGAACCTTGGTCTTACTGGCTGACAGGCCGCCAGGGAAAAGCTCCTGAACCTTTTTATGATCCCCTTGCATTTGTAATCTCTGAAGCGCATAAAAGAGGAATGGAACTGCATGCCTGGTTTAATCCATACAGGGCTGCAAAAACAAATGGGGAATATGAAATCGCAGATAACCATATATCAAATACTCATCCTGAGTGGATACTAAATTTCAAATCTTTCAAGATACTTAATCCCGGGATTCCTGCAGTAACAGATTATATTGCTCAGGTTATTTCGGATGTAGTAAGGAGATATGATGTTGACGGTATTCATTTCGATGATTACTTTTATCCTTACTCTCCCAAAATTTCTACACAGGATGCTTCAACATTTGCGAAGTATAAAGGAAGGTTCACGAATATTGACGAATGGAGAAGAAATAATATAAACAAAATGGTTAAAGAAGTTTATGACTCTATAAAAGCAATAAAGCCCTATGTAAAATTTGGTATCAGTCCGTTCGGCATAGTTGAAAATAAGTTTGCACGAACCAATGGACTTGATTCTTATAACATACTATATTGTGACCCGGTAACCTGGCTGAAAAATAAAACTGTTGATTATATTTTACCGCAGCTTTATTGGGAGATTGGCAGCAAGGCAGCTGATTATGCAAGCCTGCTTCCCTGGTGGTCATTGTCGGCAGGTGAAAGGCAGGTTTATGTGGGAATTTTTTCAACAAAAATGGCAGCGCCGGCCTATAAAGGGTCGTCCAATGAACTGGAAAAACAAATAGATTTGAGCCGGCAAATGATTAAAACTTATGGTACGGTTTTTTTCAGTGCTAAATCTATTGCCGGAAATTATTCGCATTTTGCAGATTCATTAAAATTATATTATCGGTATCCTTCATTACTGCCGGAAATGAAGTGGATTGATTCTGTTCCACCTTTAGCTCCCGTTAATCTCAAAGCGGCTGAAATAGATTCTTCAGTGGTATTAAGCTGGGATAAACCCTTACCCGCTTCCGATGGAGACACTGCATATAAATATGTTGTGTACAGGTTCGATTACGTTGATCAGCTTAATCTCGAATATGCCTGGCATATATTAAAAATATTAGTTGGGAATGAAACAGTATATACTGATACAACCATCGGGAAAGGGAAATTGCAGTATACTTATGTTGTAACTGCTCTTGATAGGCTTAATAATGAGAGCAATCCGGCAAAGATTATATTGTCCTTGAATAAACATTGAACTTTAAAATATACCTTATCAAAATGGGAGTTCAGTGAATAAAGGTTACCCGAAAAATTATTAGATAAACATGTTAGTTATTAATTCAAGTTACCCAAATGATGTTTAAAGTAACCCAGCATTTATGCCGGGGGCATGAAATTACAAATCAGTGTCGGCTTTAGCCAAAATAATTTGAATATTGTGGATAAAGCCAATAATGAACGGGCCTTTAATATTCCCCTAAATTCAAATATTGATTGCTTTGCCAAAAACTTGGGGCTACTTAATAAAATTCTTAATATCTGTGAACTTCAACTTTTAAGTATTTATCACCTTTTGTCTAATTAAAGCTTTCAATCCTTGCATCTTTTAATTTTCCTTTGCTTTACATAACACGGTAAATTGTTAATTTATTATACCTTTACAGGCCATTGCGTATGGCTTTTATAATTGACCGGGAAATTACACAAATTGTTTAAGGAGATATTATGGCCTATGTTATAACAAAATTATGCCTTGATTGCATGGATATAGCCTGTACCCAAGTTTGTCCCGTAGACTGTATTTATCAGTATAAAGGAGATGATCCTACCATTCCGGGTAATCAATTGTTAATTGACCCGGATGAATGTATTGACTGCAACGCATGTGTTCCCGAATGTCCGTGGGAAGCTATTTTTGAAGAGGAGATGGTACCGGATATCTTTAAGGAGGATACTGAAATAAATGCACGCATAGTCGGTAAACTGCGCATTGTTCCTAAACGGCCGGATGATCAAAAAATGCCGACACCGGAAGAAGTAAAAGCAAATAAAAAGAAATGGAAATTTGAAGAATAGAAACAATTTACTTATTCAATATGATATTTAAAGTAGCCCCGGCATTTATGCCGGGGAACTTGAAATTTCAAATCTGTATCGGCTTTAGCCAAAATTATTTGAAAATTGTGAGTAAATTTTAAAATGGCTGGGCCTTTAATATTCTGATAAATTCAAATATTTATAACTTTACAAAAAACTCAGGGTTACTCAATAATTTTCTTCATTTCTGTGTAACTTCAGTAAATATCTAATTTCTATTCCTCCCCCATAATAGTAATAACAATTTTTCTTGGGCCGCCGTAATTGCGGTGTTCACATAAGTAAATTCCCTGCCAGGTTCCTAGATTTAATCTGCCCTCTGTTACCGGAATGGAAACACTGTTTCCTATAATTACCGATTTTAAATGCGCAGGCATATCATCTGAACCTTCGGTGTCATGTTCAAAATAAGGTATATTTTCAGGAATCATTTTGTTAAAATGA
>Ga0181520_10012035_pt1 | contig 11201 bp, 10 predicted proteins | sample PEATcosm2014_Bin_29_FD_132451 | JGI IMG/M metagenome (GOLD analysis project Ga0181520, IMG submission 132451) | Peatland microbial communities from MTU Mesocosm Facility, Houghton, MI, USA - PEATcosm2014_Bin02_30_metaG | ecosystem: Environmental > Terrestrial > Soil > Wetlands > Peat | place...
GAAGAGAAGCCGCGCCACCACTGAAAGTGTCCGCCTGCACACCACAGCAGGTCGGGCGGTTCCGCGTAGTAGATCTTGCAGGTTGTCATGTCGCAGTTGTAAAGATCGAGGCTGCGGCGCAGCGTTTCCAGAAGATCGGGAGCCAGGATCGTGTCGTTGTTCAACAACAGAACGGAATCGCATCCAGCGGCAAGGGCCGCCCGAATTCCCTGATTATTGCCCTCCGCTACGCCGAGGTTCTTTGTGTTAGCGATGATAGCTTGCCGGACATTGATCGCCGCCTGGCAGAGTTCCAGCGTGTGGTCCGCCGACGCATTGTCGACGACATACAGAATCCAGTCGGTGTGGGTCTGGTGGGCCAGCGATTCGAAGAATTCCGGAAGCACCGATTCGCTGTTGAAGGTCACGGTCACGATTCCGATCGTGCCTGTTGGATTCGGTTTGCGCTCAGCCATGGAGCAGGCCTTTGTCCCGCATCTCAGCCAGCGACGCCTCGTATCCCTGCAGCGAAACCTCGGACTGCAGCGACCAGTTCAGGAATTGCTCCAGACCGCGCGCGAACGTCCATCGCGGTTCGTAACCCAGGATTTGGCACGCTGCGGCGATGTCGGCGAAGCCGTGCCGAATGTCGCCGTCGCGAAACGACCCCACGATCTGCAGTTTCGAGTTCTCGCCAAAATACCGGTTCACCTGCTGGGCGACTTCCAGCACCGTCGTACGCCAGCCCGATCCCACGTTGATCACATGAGATCCCTGAACTGGGGCGGTCAGGGCGGCGACGGTGGCGTTCACGATATCGTCGATATAGACGAAGTCACGGCTTTCCAGGCCGTCTTCAAAGATGCGGATCACCTCGCCGGCGCGAGCCAGGTTAGAAAAGACCGCCAGGATGCCGGTATAGGGATTTCGCAGTGACTGCCCCGGTCCGTAAACATTCTGGTATCGCAGGGCAATCGTCGGCACCTGCAGAACCGGGCCGAACAACAACGCCATCTGTTCCTGCCCAAGCTTCGTCAGACCGTAGAACGAGGACGGCTGTGCGGGAGCAGACTCGGGCGTCGCAATCGACTCGCACGCGCCCAGACATTCAGGACAGAGCGGATCGAAATGCCCCGACTGTTTGTCTGCTGTCGAACGGGACTTGGGATAAACCACTCCGTGCGTATCGCACCGGTAGGCTCCTTCTCCGTAAATCGCCCGCGATGAAGCGCAGACGACTCGCGCCACACGCTGTGGATGCCGAACAAGGCAGTCGTAGAGTTCGGCCGTCCCCTGCAGATTCGTTCGCCCGTAACGACTCACTTCATACATCGACTGCCCGGTGCCTGTCTCTGCTGCCAGATGCGCTACTGCCTCGGCTCCATCCAGCGCCTCCTGCACCGCAGCCTGGTCGGCGATGTCGCCGGTAACCACTCGCACCTTGCCCACCAGATCGGCCGCCACTGTTGGCTGCGGCCCATGAACCTGCGGGAGGAAATTATCCAGAATTGTTACGCTGTGACCCTGCCCAAGAAGGCGGCGAGTCAGATGAGTCCCGATAAAGCCCGCTCCGCCGGTGATAAGAATATTCATAGTTCGGTCAGTCCTGATGATCCCCACGACAGACTAGCGCACGAGAAGCGACGTCCCACACAAATCGATCCATAGGGCCGTGCCTAGGAAACACGCGCACGCAGCCGCTCGAATACCTCGAAATAACCCGCCGCAACCTTGCCCCAGGATATGGAACGAGCAAACTGCTGCCCCGCTGCGCGAACCGATTCGTATCGATCCGGATTCTTCATTGCGTCCGCGACCAGGCTGGCGAGCTTCGATTCGTCGGGTGACATCAGGCAGACTGTCCGAAAGAACTCCGGATCATCTCTCGACTCCAGAGTAACAAGCAGAGCGCCGTTGCCCATGGCGGCAAGCGCCGTGGTTCGCCGCCCGCTCATTCCGTCCGGGAACGGCAGCAGGGCGATCCGCGTCCGGCACAGGATTGTCGCCACTTCTTCCGGGTTTCGATCCAGCACAGTATCGATGCCGTGATCGTTTAATTCACGAAGAATCTTCTCCGCGTAGTCCTCGTACCCGGCTGGTATCTGGCCGATGGCGCGAACCTTCAACCCACGCTGCTGGGCGAGGGGGGATGCTGCCGCCGCAAAGGCCTCCAGCCCCTTGGTGGGATGAATCAGGCCGAAATACGCGACATCCGTCTCGGTTGGTTGCGGATCCCGAAACGGGATATGGCTGCCGATGGAAACTACAGAGGATTGCTTTGTAATCCAGGGGGCCACCCGGCATGCGGCGCTCCTCTCGGCGTCGGTAGTAAACACAATCCAGTCGGCAAAGAGGAAGAACAGCCATACCGTCAGCCTGGCTTCCCATCGTTTTTGGCTGAACTCGTGGAGAGTGACCACGATTTTGCGTTTTCGGATCAACAGGGACAAGAGCTGAGGAACAATGCTCCAGCCATACCCCTGGGTGGGATACTGGATGTTCACAATGTCTGAATCCGACTGGCTTAGTTCGTGTGCGTAGGGCAACAACTTGCGAAGCCGCCAGTCCTTCCGGTAATAAAGGTTCGCCGCTATCCCACTTCGCAGAAGTTCGTCTGCCAACAGCTTTGCGTATTCACCGCAGCCGCATCTGTCGGGAGGGACGGAACCCGTCACGATCGTCACGCCGGTCATCTGGCTCACTCCCCTGGTTGCATCCTCTGCTGGTCTTTCCAGTTTTAGATATACGGATTCAGTCCCGGTCATGCACGCTCCCCAAGCTTAGGGCCAGTAAGCAGCGATGCCTGTCTTCTGACTCTTTCGCGCGGCTCGTCCGCCAGAAGGACTGTTCGGGATTTCGGGTCTCGCGAGAATCGATGGATCACGAGGCCCATGCAGAAGGCGATTACTGCGTCGTGTAGTCTGTAGCTGGTAAAGTACGCTCCATTGCACTGCTGCCGTGATCGACAGGGAGAAACAGTTGTGCCGGGTAGGGTGTCCGCCAGTATCGTCCTTTTCAATCACGGTCCCGAGCATGTAGGCTCGCTACTGGAGATTCTAAGCCGCGATTCAGAGTGCGTGGAATGGATCGTCGTTGACAATGGAGGTTCTGAGGAGGCAACGGCTCTGGCATCGGCACTGGGCGGCCGATCACTGCAGCCGGGACGCAATCTCGGTTTCGGGGCGGCGCACAATCGCGCCCTTGCGAGCCTTACATCCGGCGCCCCATACCATCTTATTCTGAATCCGGATATCGTACTGCAACCCGGGGTCCTGACCGAACTTGCCAACGTCATGGATGCCTCCCCTCAGGTGGGCAGCGTGATGCCTCGTGTGCTCTACCCTGACGGTTCGACACAGTACCTTTGCAAGCTGCTGCCAACGCCCCTTGATCTGATCCTGCGGCGCTTCGCGGCAGGACCCCTGCGCCGTGTTTTTAGCCGGCAGATGGATCGTTACGACATGAAGGGATTCGATTACTCACGTCCGGTATACGTGCCGGTCCTTTCCGGGTGCTTCATGTTTACGCGCCGCTCTGTTCTGGATGCGGCCGGCGGATTCGATGATCGCTTCTTTCTGTACATGGAGGACGTGGATTTGTGCCGGCGGGTGGGAGCGGTCTCGAGGCTCCTCTTCTGGCCAAACTCGACAATCACCCACGGTTATACTCAGGGATCATATCGGCATTCCCGCCTTTTGCACCTCCATATTCGCGCTGCCGTCGCCTATTTCAACAAGTGGGGGTGGTTTCGCGACCCCGAGAGGCGTGCGCGCAACCTTGCTGGCTTAGGTGAGGTGAATATCAACCCGGGCCATCCGGAGTCGCTGCCAACCCGCGAGCAGGCTGCGCGAAGATGATCTGCATGGAGAGGCGCGGCTATATCGGGGTTCACGGCCGCCGCTCCTTTGGCAATCAGGGCCCTCGGCCAGATTGATCCCGATAAAACCGCTCCCGCCGGTGACCATTACCCGGCCTGGCGTTTGAGGGTTGCTGCTCATGCCCCTGCCCTTTGAATCCGCATCATCTCCGTGCGTTCGATTTGGCGTTGTCTCTGGCGCGTCAGCGTCATCTGCCGCCGATTTAGATATATGGCTCCAACTCATGCCACACCCGTTGCGCAGTGTCACGGGTGGTAAATAACGCGGCCTGCTTTCTGCCCTTCTCTCGCAGTTCCTGAGCGAACGCGGCATCCTCAAGTACCCGCGCAATACACCTGGCGATATCGACTGTATCCGACGGGTCACAATAAACCGCGGCATCGCCACAGGCTTCCGGAAGAGACGAGCTTCGTGCAACCACCACGGGGCACCCGCACGACATCGCTTCAACGGGCGGAATGCCGAAGCCCTCGTAAAACGAAGGATAGACAAAGAGCGCGGCATTTTCATAGAGGCTTCGCAACTCGCTGTCTGAAACGTAGCCAAGCTTGACAACGCTGTCATCGCTCTTCGAGTCGCCTGCTCGAAAAAGACGTTCGTGTTTCTTCCCGGCGATGGCCAGTTTGATCCCGGGCGTCCGCACCTGATTCCAGGCCCTGGCCAAGCCTTCAAAATTTTTGATGAGGCTCTGCGAACTGACCCCCAGCACATAGCGCCCTTTCTCGAGTCCCGAACGCTCCAAAATCGAGGGATCTCCCGGGATAGGCAGAAGGTGATCGCAGGCAGGCGGGATCACGGTCATCTTTTTCAAGGGCACGGAAAAGTACCGGTTGAGTTCGCGCTTCGAGAATTCTGAATCGGTAAAAACGGGGTTGCAAACACGTCCAAGAGTCCGAAAGACCACGAAGCAGTAGGCCCTGAAGGAGAAGGAGTATTGTTGCGGCGCGGCGGCGGCGGCGGCATCGTGAATCGTGACTGCATGGCGGGCTTTGAAGAGGGGTGCGGCAGCGTAGGGACTGAAGAGAAGTGTGCCCCGAGCTCGCCAGGAGAGCTCGACCTGCTCCCAGTAGCGCCCCTGCGTCGAACTTCGGACGATCTCGATTTGCTTGTATCCCGGTTCGCGCAAAATCTTGCGAGGCACGATAAGCCGGATGGAATACCGCTGCCGGTCGATCCACCCTTCTTCCAGCCCCTGATCCCATCCCTGGACGATCGCAGCGGAATAGCGCTGAACTCCAGTGACAGGCTGGGAGAGGAATTTTCCGCTGACGCTCAGAATCTTCACGATCTGGCGTCCTTCCGCGACACCGTCATAAAAGGCAGGCCGGACCCAGGGGAGTGCTGTGCTGGATCGGCGAGCGTCGAAGCCCGCAGGCGGAATCCTGAGTTAGCAAAGGGCCTCGTGGTCCAGATTGCAAACGAGAAACTAAGGCCATTATACGTGCCGGAGAAAAAAGCGGCCACGTCGCGATTACCGAACCGGCAGTCTGTAAAGCAATCAAGAAGCGCAACATTCCCGTGCTTTCGTGACGACAACTGCTAAGCCCGAATGAGTCTCGGCGTCGGTGGGAGCCGTGTTATCTATAGAGAACCGGAGGCATGTAAACTGTGGAACTGTATTCGATCAAAAGGGGGTAGAGCTATCTGGACAACAACCAGCTGAACGATCTGACGCTTTGGGGCACCTGAACGGAAAGCCAAGCAGGGGTTCAGATTCATGTTCTTAAAACGGGCGGTCCGGGAGACCATACCGGATCGTTGAAGGACTAAGATGCCACGGAAAGCATTAATTACCGGAATTACTGGCCAGGACGGATCCTATCTGGCCGAGTTTCTGCTCGAAAAGGGGTATCGCGTCAGCGGATTGGTACGCAGAAGCAGCTCACTCAATCTGGATCGCCTGGTCAATGTCATCGATCAGATCGATCTGATTTCCGGCGATCTGCTCGATCAAAACTCGCTGGTAGCGGCCATCGAGCAAAGCGGAGCGGACGAAGTTTATAACCTTGCGGCGCAGTCATTTGTTGCTACATCGTGGCGTCAGGCGGATCTCACCGGCGAGTTCACGGCATTGGGGGTCACACGGCTGCTGGAAGCGTGCCGGCTTGTCAATCCAAAGATCCGTTTTTATCAGGCGTCGTCGAGCGAGATGTTTGGTGCGACGAATCCGCCTCAAAATGAATCGTCTCCCTTTCATCCGCGGAGCCCCTATGCGGTAGCCAAAGTTTTCGGCCACTATATGACGCAGAATTACCGCGAGAGCTATGGCATGTTTGCCTGCTCGGGGATCCTGTTCAACCACGAGTCGCCGCGGCGGGGACTTGAATTCGTAACCCGCAAAGTAACGAATGGCGTAGCCCGGATCAAGCTGGGTCTGCAAACGGAGCTTTGCATGGGCAATCTCAACGCCCAGCGCGACTGGGGTTTTGCCGGCGATTACGTCTCGGCGATGTGGCAAATGCTGCAGGGGGAAGATGCGCAGGATTATGTCGTTGCCACGGGTGTGAGTCACTCTGTGGAATACCTGCTCCAGGTCGCATTTGCACATCAGAATCTGGATTACAAGGATTACGTCCGAGTCGATCCGCGGTTGATTCGCCCGGCCGAAGTCGACTACCTGTGCGGGGACGCTTCCAGGGCTCGACAAGCCTTTGGGTGGGAGCCGAGAACCACATTCGAGCAGATGATCGCTATGATGGTGGACGCCGATCTGGAACGTAATCGGCAAAATCCAAAGCTGGTGCATTTTTCCGGGGGACTATAACGAGTTGTCACGCGCTTTGATTACGGGGATCTCCGGCTTCGCGGGCCCCTATCTGGCCGCACACCTGCGTAGCCTGGACATCGAATGCGTTGGGATATCGCGGAAAGCAACAGATCCGAAGCATCCTGTCTCGCTGGCCGGAATTCGGATTCATGACCTGGACCTCCGGGATCGAACGGCGTTGCGGGAGGTTCTGGAAGCGGAGAAGCCGGATCTGGTATTTCACCTGGCTGCGATCAGCCATGTTGCCACCAGCAGGGCCGAGCCGGAAATCGTGTTCGATGTGAACGTGACCGGAACGTTCAATCTGCTGGAGGGTCTGCGGCAGATTGGAAGCCAGTCGCGAATTGTGTTGGTGAGCACCGGCAACCTTTATGGCGAGATCGATTCCGGTGAGGATGGCTTCAAGGAAAGCGATCCGCCCCAGCCGATGTCTCCGTACGCCACGAGTAAACTCATCGGCGAACAGATCGCGCGTTCCTATGTCGATGACTTCGGCCTCGCAATCGTGATCGCCAGGCCGTTCAATCATACGGGCCCTGGTCAGCCACCGAGCTTTGCATGCCCGGAGTTTGCCCGGTGCATCGCTGCGGCGATGAGCGCCGGTGAATCAACCGTTCAGCTGAAGACGGGAAGACTGGAACCCTTGCGGGACATCAGCGACGTCCGCGATGTGGTTCGAGCCTATGCTCTGCTTGCGGACCGCGGAATGGCCGGCGAGGTTTATAACGTCTGCTCGGGCTCGATGGTCAGCATGAGCCAGGTCATCGACACGCTTGCCGACCTCGCTCATATCACGGTGACGACCGAACTCGATCCGCTACGCCTTAGAACTCGTGACATCATGCGTTCAGGAGGCAACTGCACGAAGATCCGACAGGAGCTGGGATGGTCACCCGAGATTCCGTTGAGGGATACGCTGCAGACACTGTTGGATTATTGGGTTGACCAGTCGCGAAGTCGCGGCCAGCAAGCCTAGAACGTGCGCTTGATCGAGTCAGTCTCGTCGTGTACGGCTCGTTTACCATGGGTGACAAGGGATACCTCAGTCAGGAGATCGGCAATTCAGGACACGATACTGGTCACGGGTGGAGCTGGTTTTATTGGGTCGAACTTTGTCCTGGGATGGGTGGGAACTGTCGACTCGCCGGTCGTGAATCTCGATTGCCTCAACTATGCGGGGAATCCCGCGAATCTGGAATCGCTCCAGGCTGACCGGCGGCACCTGCTGATCCACGGCGACATCTGTAATGCGGAACTGGTGGGCGCGTTGTTGGGAGAGCATCGGCCTCGCGCCATTGTGCACTTCGCGGCGGAGAGCCATGTGGACCGGTCGATAGTGGGGCCGGATGCATTTATTCGCACCAATATTCAGGGGACGTTCGCTCTGCTGGAGGAGGCGAAGGCGTACTGGTCGAGTCTGGGAGAGACGGATCGGAACAGGTTCCGGTTCCTGCACGTTTCGACGGACGAAGTCTATGGCACGCTGGGACCCGGGGATCCGGCGTTTTGCGAGACGACTCCTTACGCGCCGAATAGTCCGTATGCGGCTTCGAAGGCGGCATCGGATCATTTGGTACGGGCGTATCACCACACCTATGGGCTACCGGTGGTGACGACGAACTGCTCCAATAACTACGGACCATTTCAGTTTCCGGAGAAGCTGATCCCGTTGATGATTCTGAACGCGCTGGAAGGCAAGCCGCTGCCGGTTTATGGCGACGGCGGGAACGTGCGGGACTGGCTTTTTGTTGGGGATCACTGTGCGGCGATTCGGGCGGTTCTGGAGCGGGGGCGGGTGGGAGAGACATATAACATTGGCGGCAACAGCGAGCGGAAGAATCTGGATGTCGTAACGACGATCTGCGATCTGGTTGATGAGATGCGGCCGGATGGCGCGATGGGATCGCGCAGGAAGCTGATCACGTTTGTGAAGGATCGGCCGGGGCACGACCGGCGATATGCCATCGATGCATCGAAGATTGCGCGCGAGATTGGCTGGACGCCGGAGGAAGAATTTGAGAGCGGACTGCGGCGGACAGTGCGGTGGTATCTGGACCATCCGGACTGGGTGGAAAATGTCCGCACCGGCGCGTACCTGCGGTGGATGGAACAGAATTACCGGGAGCGGCTGACGCGATGAGAGGGATCATTCTCGCGGGCGGGTCGGGAACGCGGCTCTATCCGGTGACGCATGTGGTGTCGAAGCAGCTGCTGCCGGTCTATGACAAGCCACTGATCTACTATCCGCTGAGCACGCTGATGCTGGCGGGACTGCGGGAGATTCTGGTGATCTCGACGCCGCAGGATACATCGCGGTTCGCAGAGTTGCTGGGAGACGGGCACGGGTGGGGGATCGACATCCGCTACGCGGTGCAGCCGAGTCCCGACGGGCTGGCGCAGGCATTCCTGATTGGGCGGGAGTTTATCGGGAACGAGACGTGCTCGCTGATTTTGGGGGACAACATCTTCTACGGGCAGTCCTTCTCGAAACAGTTGCAGGCGGCGGCGCAGCTAAAGCGTGGGGCGACGGTGTTTGCCTATCCGGTGCACGATCCGGAGCGGTACGGAGTGGTGGAGTTCGATGCTAAAGGGCGGGCGGTGAGCCTCGAGGAGAAACCGAAGGCGCCGCGCTCGCGATACGCCGTGACGGGGCTCTATTTCTACGACAAGGATGTGGTGGGGATCGCCTCCGCCCTGAAGCCTTCGGCCCGCGGCGAGCTGGAGATCACAGATCTGAATCGCCGCTATCTGGAAGCGGGAACGCTGAACGTGCAGATCATGAGCCGCGGCATGGCATGGCTGGATACGGGAACGCACGATTCGTTGTTTGAGGCGGGGTTGTTTATCCAGACGGTGGAGAGGCGCCAGGGGCTGAAGATTGCGTGTCCGGAGGAGATTGCCTACCGCCTCGGTTACATTACGGCGGAGCAACTGGAGACGCTGGCGGAGCCGGTGCGCAAGAGCGGATACGGGCAGTACCTGCTGGGGCTTCTGCGCGAGCCGTATTTTGCGGCAGAGACGCGGCCGTTATGAAGATCGAGGAGGCGGGGCTGCCGGGGGTGCTGTTGCTCAAGCCACCTGTGTACAGAGACAGCCGAGGCGCTTTCCAGGAGACATGGAACCTGCGGGCATGCGCAGAAGCCGGTTTGCCGACGACGTGGGTGCAGGACAACTTCTCCGTTTCGAGAAAGAATGTTCTGCGGGGCATTCACTACCAGGTGGTTCAGCCGCAGGGGAAGCTGGTGCGCGTGGCGCAGGGCGCGGTGCTGGACGTGGCGGTGGATCTGCGGCGCAGCTCGGCGACGTTCGGCAAGTATTTTGCAGTGGAACTGACGGCGGAAGAGGGCGCGATGCTGTGGATCCCGGCAGGATTCGGGCATGCGTTCCTGGCACTGACCGAGAGTGCCGGATTTGCGTACAAAGTAACGGACTACTACTCACCCGTGGGCGAGCGAACGATTCGGTGGAATGACGTGGACCTGGCGATCGCATGGCCGGTGGAGGCGGAGAGCGTGATCGTCTCAGAAAAAGACAATAAGGGAGCGACTCTGCGCGAGGCTGAGGTATTTGCGTGAACAGGGATGTCCGCGTTTTGATTCTGGGCGCAGCGGGACAGGTGGGGCTGGAGCTGCAGCGCAGCTTTGCCGGCAGGGGGGAGACGATCGCGGTGGACCGAGCAGATCTGAATCTGGCCGAGCCGGATCAGGTCCGCGAACTGTTGCGAAGGGTCGAGCCGGATTTGATTCTCAATGCCGCGGCGTACACCGCGGTGGATCGCGCGGAGGAAGAGCTGGATGCGGCGATGGCGATCAACGCCGCGATGCCGCGAGTGCTGGCGGAAGAGGCGGCGCGGCTGAATGCGCTGCTGGTGCATTATTCGACGGATTATGTGTTTGACGGACGCAAAGAGGCGCCGTGGACAGAGGAGGATCCGACGGGGCCACTGAACGCGTATGGAGCGAGCAAGCTCGCCGGGGAAGAGGCCATTCGGAAGACCGGCGGGAGGTATTTGATTTTTCGCACCAGCTGGGTCTACGGACCGCACGGCAGGAATTTTCTGCTGACGATGCTGCGGCTGGGGCGTGAGCGGGATCGTCTGAGCGTGGTGAACGATCAGTATGGAGCACCGACTAGCTCGATCGCGTTGGCGGAAGCGACGCGTGCCGTGGTGGATCGGATCGAGGGAGGCAGTTTGGGAGGGCCCGCCTCCTGGGCGGATCTTTATCACATGAGCTGTGCGGGATCGGTGACCTGGTATGGGTTTGCCGAGGCAATCTTCGCGCGGTCGGAAAACGCACTGGGGGGACGGCGGCCAAGGGTCGAGGCGATTCCGTCGAGCGAATATCCGATGCCTGCGAAGCGGCCACGCAATTCAGTGCTGTCGAATGCGCGTCTCAGGGAGCGGCTTGGAGTGGAGCTGCCGCATTGGGAGACGGCGCTGGACGCGGTGTTCGCGCGGCTTGCACACTCCGCGGCCCTGCGTTAGCGCTGAACTGCGGCGATTGCAGCGGCTTCGCACACGCACTTTTCGATGTAGTCGCAGAGCATGTGGCCGCAGAGGATGTGGCCTTCCTGGA
>Ga0181520_10012036_pt1 | contig 11201 bp, 9 predicted proteins | sample PEATcosm2014_Bin_29_FD_132451 | JGI IMG/M metagenome (GOLD analysis project Ga0181520, IMG submission 132451) | Peatland microbial communities from MTU Mesocosm Facility, Houghton, MI, USA - PEATcosm2014_Bin02_30_metaG | ecosystem: Environmental > Terrestrial > Soil > Wetlands > Peat | place...
GCCGAAGAAGCGGCCTGGGCTGCCGCGGAGAATGGTGCTCGGGACCTTGCGCCGGTTGCTTCCCTGACGGTTCTATGAAAGCGTATTCGAAGGAGCGCTCAGGGGCTTAATGCCAGAATTATTCTGCGAGCTTTGCCAGCCTAAAGAGTTTGGAAAAAAAGAAAGTGCCGTAGACGGAGTCTACGGACTGCGCGTTTTCAAAATGATTAAGACAGTACCTTCGGGATGAGCTGGGATCCGGAAGCAGTGATGGCGAGGACATGACTACTGGGCTTCGGCTCTGGTTTTATAAGCGCCGTAGTCGATGGTGAGGGTGGCTCGGCCGCCTAATCGGACGTCTGTCTCGCTCTGATTGCGCTCGGGGAGCCAGAATTCGCCGGTCCTTGCGTTGACATGGTGGATTCGCGTTTTTCTGATCCAGATGGAGGGATTGCGCGCCGGCTCTGCTTCGATTTTTGCGATGGCGTAGTCATCTGCGTCCACCCATACCGTGCCGCGATAGAGCAGCCGAGAATTGGTCTTCGGCTCGACATGGAGTACGTAACAGGGCCTGCCTTCGACGGATTCCTGATCCACGAGCGTGAACGTATAGTTCGCGGTGGTTGGCGCGGCCTGGCTCGGATCGGCCGCTGCCTGCTGCTCGGCCTCCATCAGCTTCTTCAGCACATGGTCGGCGAGCATCTTCGATCCGGTCTGAGAGAGGATGCGGAACTGTTTGCTGGCCGGGGCGTCGTAGGTGGTTTCGACCACGATGGTCGCGGTCAGATTGGCGGGAAATCCCTGGTAAGATACCGAGTAGCGGCGCTGCTCGGTGTAGCCTTTCAGATCCTCCGCGCGCTTTTTCTCTCCCTCAGCGAGCTTCTGCACAATCTCCTCAACGGAGAGATGTGTCGTCGCATCGGTGGCGGCCGGGACTCCACTGGCATCAGCGAAATTAGTAACCGCCGCTACAACATTTTGGGCGTTTGCGGTGAAGGCGAGCGATGCCACGGCTGCAGCAGCAAGAAGGCTCAGAGTGAATGCTGGGGCACGAAGACCAGGGGCAGGAAATCCAAAGGACAAGATACTTTATGATGCCGGTTGAATTCATGTCGCGTCAATCGAAAAGTTCCGCGAAGCTGTTCCAAAATGCACGAAGGTACGGTAGCGTAAAGGCACGGTCCACACGCGGGATCAGTTTCAACTTTGCCTTGTGACTACAGTATCTTTTCGCGGTGCGTTCCCGAGCCTGGGCGCGAACCGTGTTGAGGGAATCAGAGAAACAAGCCCGGATCTCAACGGATTGTCATGGGACTGTGGAGGTCGAGTGCACAACCAGGTTTTGTTGCTCTCCGGGAACAAGGATTGTGTTGTTCCTTATCGAAGCGGCGTATCCCTGCACGGACATACCCGGCATTCTCAGGAGAGCCTGGGGTTTATCGGGAAATTTCTTGAGCGACATCGTCTCACCCGACGGTGGATGGACTTCAACAAAGAACAGTGCCGGCGCGTTACTGGCGTCACGCTCGATTTCGATCGCGCTTACTGGACGCCTCCGCTGACCGAACGGCTGGCGCACGAGCTGGAGGCGCGCCAGGTTGAAGAGCTCGGCCTGCGGGCCATGGTATCGCTGACGGATCACAACAGCATCGATGCGTGCACTCTGCTGCGCGCCAATGATTCATTTCGAGACACACCGATTTCAACAGAATGGACGGTCCCGTTTGGGCGCGCGGTTTTTCACATCGGCGTGCACAATCTGCCCCTGGAGCTTGCACCATCTTTCATGGCTGCGATGCATCATGCGACCGCAAACGCAGACGAGGTGCAGATCCTTGATTTGTTGGAGCAGTTCTGCAGGATTCCGGAAGTGCTGCTGGTTTTCAATCACCCGCTTTGGAACTTCGTGGGCATCGCCGAAGAGCGGTTTGAGTTTGAGCTGACCCGATTTCTTGAGACAGCGAACCGCTATCTGCATGCCTTCGAACTCAACGGCATGCGCGATCATCGGGAGAACCGCGCGGCGATCCAGCTGGCAATCGAGTGGGATCAGGTGATTATCTCGGGCGGCGACCGGCATGGGAGCGAGCCGAATGCTTGGCTCAACTTGAGCAACGCTGCGAATTTTTCGGAATTTGTGGACGAGATTCGCATCGGGAGGGAGAGCACGGTTCTGATGATGCCGCAATATTCCGTGCCTCTGGGCTGGCGTTTCTACCAGAACTTCACGCATGTGATCGCGGAGTATCCGAGCTACCCGGAGGGGCGGCGGCGCTGGGACGAGCGGACGTTCCACCCGGACGGCTCGGGAGCGATGGCGCCGATGAGCCGCCTGTGGAAGAACGGAACCCCGGAGTTTCTGCAGACGATTTTTGGGGTCGCGCTGATGGCGGCTCGCGTGCCGTGGCATCGGGTGCTGGCTGGGTGGAGAAACAGCGAGAATGAAATTTTGCTGCATCCGGCCACGAAGGCGAGGGATGTGGCGGTTGCAGCAATGATCGACGGGCTGGGCTCTCGGGGTGGGGAGACTTCGCTGGAGGAGTGCCTGTAGGCATCAGGCAAAAGGAGCTTGAAAGCGGGCAGTCGGCGGCAGAACCAATGTGGCAACTGTCGGTTAACTGACAGCGCCGGTGGTCCCGAGTTCTTTTTGCAGGAGCGCGAAGTGCTCGCGGTCGGATTCATAGGCTCCTGCATGGGGCAGCTGCTGGACCAGAGCGTTGCCTTTTTCCCAGGCTTCGCGGGCTTCGTGGAGGCGATGTTCGCTCCAGAGGAAGGCGCTGCGGGCGATCCAATAGTCCGCAGTAAGGCGGATGGGTTTCCTGGCCTCGAGGCGCTCCCACCACAGGCGAGTACCCGCGGCGTCGCGCTCGAGGTAAGCCTTGCCGAAGACAAACGGAGAGCATAACTCGGCGGATATGTCGGAGGCCGATTCCTGGTAGACCGTCTCGGCCTGGGCGAGCGCCTTGCTCGCGTCGGAATTGCGGCCCTGATCGAGATAATACGAAGCTGCAAGCAGGCGCAGGTGGAGCGCCTGATGTCCCACCGATATCGAGGAGACAGCTCTCTGGATCGCTTCGATGTCGAAATCCCGCGGGCGAAGCGGGGTGAAGGTGGTGGCAGCCGCGGCTGAGAATGCGCGGTGGAGATCGGCCCATGGGCCGGCGGAGAGAAGCTGGTAGATGCGAGCGCCGTCGGAGTAAAAGGACCTGGTTCGAAAGGGGACGAGATTGATCGCGCCCGTCATGAGGGAAAGGGTTGAGAAAACGGCGAGGAGAAGCCAGTCCTGCTGCCACGGGGCGCGGGGCGCAAGGAGTGTGAGCCAACCGGCAAGGAGGCCGGCAGCCAGGCTCGTCACAGGGCCTGCGGCAACCATGCAAATGTCGCGCCAGAGCGGACGATGCGGGTCAGTGGGAGCAACCGCGGTTGCTCCACCGACAGCGAGGAACCCTGAGAGGATGCAGCGGAACTCCCATTTGCCTTCGCGCACTCGCCAATGAAATGGACCGACAATGAAGGCTCTCAGCTTCATGCCGAGGGCCGTGCCAACGGCTACATGGCCAAACTCATGGATTGCGACCATGAGGAGCTCAAGCAGCAGGAGTAGTGCAATGTCACGGAGGAACGAGCCCCTGTTCCAGGGGAGGCCATTCCATCCTGCCCAGCGCCACCACCAGCTCATGCCCGCCAGAAATCCACCGGTGCCGGCAATCCAGATCGCGCGATTGACTATGGCGTTTGTGCCGTCGCCGGGCAGTGGCTGCAGGGGTTTCTCGGCGGCGGTAACGTCACGGCGTCGAAATGCGACGATCCCAGCGATTCCGAAACCGAGGAGAAGAGCGTCGGGATTGAGAAACGCGGTGGCGGGCGCGGTTAGGAAACGACGGTCCATGTACAGAAACAAGCAGCCCAGGAGAGCATTCGCGGCACTTGCCGCGAGACCCCAGACGCGGGCTGACGGTTTGCCGGTCCAGAAAGTCCAGCAGGCCAGGCCATAGATCACGCCGAGCAGGGGCAGGGCTCCGCGAATCCCGGCACTCAGTACGCTCTGGGGAAGATGGGCATCGGGCCAGGAAGCAATGTCAAGAAACGAAAAGAACGAGGACCGAAGAAAGATGACAGCTCCCAATGCGAATATCCAGCACAGGAAAGTTCTGACCGCGCGCATGAAAGACCCGCCAGGTTCGGGAGATAGCCCAGCGTACACCGGGCTTCGGCGGCGCAACAATGGTACTTCGGAGGGAGGGTCGGGGCGTTGAGAAATCTGGCCTTGATCAGGCGGAACGAGTCTCGTGGGGAATGAAACCACCATGGGCCGGTGTTTTCCGGCGCAGGTAAGTACCGATCCCGACCGCAGAAAATCGAGCCGCGATCAGTGATCGGCGATGGCTGCGATGCTTCTGCCGAACTCACGCAAGCCAATCAGGCTCCTGTGCGCAGCGCCGGATTCAATAGCCTCGGCAGCGTAACTCACTCCCTCCCTGAGATCCGAGGCGATGCCAATCGCTTCAAGCGCGGCAGCGGCGTTGAGAAGGACAATGTCGCGTTTGGGGCCGGTCTCGGAACCGTTCAGGATGGATTCCAGAATCGCGGCGTTGCTTTGTGGGCTGTTGCCACCCTGTAACTCGCTGAGGTTCGCAGGGGATAAGCCGGCGGCTTCGGGTTGGACGAGGATGGGAAATGGGTGGGGGGCGTCGTGGTCAGACAAAGAGCGGACCAGAATCGTGTCCGTGGGGGACAGCGCGATTTCGTCGATGCCGTTGCGGGCGTGAACCACACGGCCAAAGCGAATGCCGAGCTGGGCCATGGCTCCGGCAACGATTTCGAGCTTTGCGGGCGAATAGACTCCCATGATCTGCGAGAGTGCGCCGGCGGGGTTGGCGAGCGGCCCGGCGAGATTGAAGATGGTGCGAAAGCCGAGAGCCCGGCGAATGGGCTGCACACGCTTCATGGCCGGGTGAAGGGCGGGCGCGTAGAGGAAAGTAAATCCGGTGGCGCGCAGGCAATCCGCGGACTGCTGGGGCGTGAGGGCGATGGGAACGCCGAGGGCTTCCAAAACGTCGGCTGAACCACACCTCGAGGAAATGCCACGATTGCCATGCTTGGCGACTTTAGCACCGGCGGCAGCGGCAAGGAGGGCGGCGCCGGTAGAGATGTTGAATGTGCCGAGGCCGTCGCCACCAGTTCCGCAGGTGTCGACGAGGGCAGCGCGCTCGCTGGCGGTAATGGGGATGGGGGTGGAAAGCGCGCGCATGGCTTCTGCGAAACCGGTGAGCTCGTCGACCGTCTCACCGCGGATTGCGATGGCGGTGAGGAGGCTGGCGATCTTCACGTCGGATTCCGCAGAGAGAGCCGAATCGGGCTCGGCGGTGAGGATCGAGCGAAGGGCATCGCGTGCCTCTTCACGGGTAAGAGGCCGGCGCTCTTCGGCAATTTGTTTCAGCAGAGGCTGTATTGCGGGCATGCGATGATCCATGCTACCCGACGCGGATGTCGAGCATGAGGCGGCCCCGCGGAACAGCGGGGCGCATCTCAGGAGCGACGATTCGGTGAGCCTCCAGGCCTCAGTCGCCGGCCGAAGTCCCGGGCAGAGGCTCGTACTCCGGCTTGGCAGGCACGGCGTGCGAAGCGGGAGATGGCGTCTCCGCAAAGAGGAGGTTATAGACGAGGCCAGCCAGCAGGCCGCCGGCGATGGGCGCGACCCAGAAGAGCCACAACTGCGAGAGCGCCCATCCGTGCACGAAGAGTGCCTGGCTGGTGCTGCGAGCAGGGTTGACGGAAGTGTTGGTGACGGGGATGCCCACCAGATGAATGAGGGTGAGGCCGAGTCCGATGGCGATGGGCGCGAATCCTTTGGGAGCGCGGACATCGGTGGACCCGAGAATGATCATGAGAAAGAAGAAGGTCAGGGCCATTTCCGCAACGAAGCAGGCGGCGAGGGAATAACCGCCGGGTGAATGAGCGGCGTAGCCGTTGGCAGCGAAATCGCCGAGGACGAATCCCGGCTTGCCGCTGGCGATGATGTAGAGAACGCCGGCCCCGGCGCATGCGCCGAGAATCTGCGCCACGATGTAGGGCAGCAGGTGGCCGATCGGGAAACGTCTGCCGGCCAGGAGGCCGACGGAGACGGCGGGGTTGAGGTGACATCCGGAGATGTGGCCGATGGCAAATGCCATGGTAAGCACGGTGAGGCCGAAGGCGAGGGCAACACCGACGTATCCGATGCCAAGCTTGGGGAACGCGGCGGCGAGAACGGCCGCGCCGCATCCGCCGAAAACCAGCCAACCTGTGCCGAGGAACTCGGCGAGAAGACTCTTAGTGAGATTCATATTTCCTCCTGGAAGTACTGAGCATGTGTGACTGCCTGCTTGAGGCAGTCGCGTCCATCGGGCCCGGGGAGGAAAGGGCGCACGTGGAACAACCAATGGGGACCTGCGGGGAGGGGGACAGTGTAGCGCAGCGAAGGCATGGTTGTGGAGATTTGTTTACACCCGCGCCAGGTGTGGGCTGCGGCGCGCCGACGCGCCTGGTTTGCTCGGGGCCGGAGTCGTTCGCTACACTGAAACTTCGGCCCTGGAACGATTTATGTCGCACAGGCGAGGGGCAGCCGATCTTCTTCGTCCCAGGGTCAATCGCGATTTCTGCTTAAACGTCAGGACGCACAGTCACTGCTCGAAAATCTCCTATGAAAATTCACGAATATCAGGCGAAAGACATTCTTGCGAAGTATGGCGTCGCAGTGCCGCATGGCGAGGTCGCGAATACCCTCGATGAGGCGCTGGAGGTTGCCAAGCGGCTGTTCAGCGGCGGGGCGAAAGGCGTCGTCGTCAAAGCGCAGATTCACGCCGGCGGCCGCGGTAAGGGCGGCGGGGTGAAGGTCGCGAAGACGATCGATGAGGCGCAGCTGTACGCCGAGCAGATTCTCGGCATGCAGCTGGTGACGCACCAGACCGGGCCGCAGGGGCAGAAAGTGCAGCGCCTTCTGATCGAAGAGACGGCGGCAATCGATCGCGAGCTCTATCTGGGGATCGTGCTGGATCGAGCAGCGGCAAAGCTGGTGTTTATGGCCTCCCAGGCGGGCGGGATGGAGATCGAAGAGGTCGCGGCCAAGGATCCGAAGGCGATTTATAAGGCGTACATCGATCCGGGGGTTGGGTTCCAGCCGTATCAGGCGCGGGAGCTGGCGTTTGCGCTCGGACTGAAGCCGGCACAGATTGCCGATGCGGTGAAGTTCATGACCGGGATTTACCGGGCTTACATCGAGACGGATGCTTCGCTCCTGGAGATCAATCCGTTCATCACGACGAAAGACGATAAGCTTGTCGCGCTGGACTGCAAGATTAACTTCGATGACAACGCGATGTTCCGGCACAAGGATCTGAAGGAGCTGCGCGACGTTGCCGAGGAGGATCCGCTGGAGGTGGAGGCGTCCAAGTACGCGCTGAACTACATCAAGCTGGACGGCAATATTGCGTGCATGGTGAACGGCGCGGGGCTGGCGATGGCGACTATGGACATCATTCAGTACGCGGGCGGGATGCCGGCGAATTTTCTGGATGTGGGCGGCGGGGCGAACCAGCAGCAGATCGAGCATGCCTTTGAGATCCTGCTGTCGGACAAGGGCGTGCAGGCGGTGCTCATCAATATATTTGGCGGGATTCTGCGGGTGGATACGCTGGCGCAGGGCGTGGTGCAGGCGGCGAAGAATTTGAACCTGAAGGTGCCGGTGGTTTTGCGGCTGGAAGGCACGAACGTCGAGGAGGGCCGAAAGATTCTGAAGGATTCGGGATTGAAGTTCCTGGTCGGTTCGACGATGAAGGAGGCTGCGGAGTTAGTGGTGAAGGCCGCGAAAAGCTAGTTGTCAGCTGTTAGTCCCCGGTTCCTCAGTGTTGGATGTCGTTGAGAGGTGGCAGGGAATGGGAAAGTCATTTCACGATCTCACTGTCTGGCGGCGGTCCATCGCGCTCACTACTTACATCTACGAGATGACAACCGCCTTTCCAAAATCCGAGATATACGGCTTAACGTCGCAGTTACGCCGTGCCGCTGTTTCCATTGCGAGTAACATTGCCGAGGGTGCGGGACGAGGCGGCAAGGCGGAACTCCGGCATTTCCTGACCATAGCCAGGGGCTCGAATTGCGAACTGCTGACGCAGCTGATCATCGCTTCGAACCTGATGTTGGCGCCGGACGAGCATGTCGCAACAGCGGAAGCTATGTCAAATGAAGTCGGAAAAATGTTGAACGGCTTAATAACCTCGATGTCGCCTGATGCGAGTAAGTAGTGACTGGTGACTGACAACTGGTGACTGGAGACTAACTAAAGATGGCTGTATTGGTGGATAAGAATACTCGCCTCATCGTGCAGGGCATTACCGGACGTGAAGGGACTTTTCACGCGAAGGGATGCGCGGAGTACGGGACGAAGGTGGTCGGGGGCGTGACGCCTGGCAAGGGCGGGACGATCCACGAGGGCTGGCCGGTTTTCGATACCGTGCATGAGGCCGTGGAGAAGACAGGCGCAAACGCCACGGTGATTTTTGTGCCGCCGCCGTTTGCCGCCGATGCGATTCTGGAGGCCAATGATGCTGGCGTGCCACTGATTATCTGCATCACCGAAGGCATCCCGATCAATGACATGGTGAAGGTTTGGAGCGTGCTGAAGCACTCGACGTCGCGGCTGATTGGGCCGAATTGTCCTGGGGTGATTTCGCCGGGGAAGGCGAAGATCGGGATCATGCCGGGGCGGATTCACAAGGAAGGGTCGATCGGGATCGTTTCGCGGTCTGGAACCCTCACCTATGAGGCGGTGTATCAGCTGACGCAGCGCGGGATCGGGCAGTCGACCGCGATTGGGATCGGCGGCGATCCGATTGTGGGCACGACGCACGTGGATGCGCTGAAGCTGCTGAACGAGGATCCGGAGACCGAAGCGATTATTCTGATCGGCGAGATTGGTGGAACGGCGGAGGAGACGGCGGCCGAGTATGTGAGGCAGCACGTGAAGAAGCCAGTGGTCGGGTTCATCGCCGGGCAGACCGCTCCGCCGGGGCGAAGGATGGGACACGCGGGGGCGATCATTTCCGGCGGACAAGGGACGGCGGCGGAGAAGATGAAGGCGCTGACCGCCGCGGGGATTCATGTGGTCGAGACGCCGGCGGCCATTGGGGAGACGGTGGCTCGAGTTGTTGGGAAGGCCTGAAGGCAGCTATTAGCTGCTGGCTGCTAGCTTCGTCGGAAACAGGATGCGGGTTGCTGCTGTCCTTTCTTTTTTTCTTGGCATTCACTGGTCGCCAAAGCGGAGCGGAGCCTTCGATTGTGCCCGGCCAGCAGCGATTGCTGAAATTTCTCATCCTTTGTTACATGCCAGTCGGGGTGGTTGGCGCAATCGGTGCTTACGCCGGCGCGCCTTCTGGTATTTTTCTCGGGGACCAGATATTTCGCTGCGCTTCATTCGCCGAATGACAAATATCGCGCCTTGCTTATCGAAGAGCGGGACAGTCAGGACTGTGGTGCCACAGGCGGCAGAGTGATCATCATCGAACGACGGATGGTCGTTATCAAGACCGGGGCTTCACCATTTTCTTCGTTAACGGTAAGACTGCCGTTGGACTCAACCTGCGGTGGTCGAGGGCGGATGAGCTAACGATCGATTGCCCTCTAAATCAGCATTCGCAGGATTTCGCAAAATTCCACAGGAGCCGGCTTATGTACCCTGCACCCTGTAACCTGTGTGGGTGCCTTCCCGTCGCGCCTTCCTCAAAACCACCGCCGCCGCTTCCATCGCATCCGCACTACCGGCGTATCCTTCCGCCATGCCGGAAGCTCCTCGCAAAAACCGCATCCACCAATCCGTCTGCCGCTGGTGCTACAAAGAAACTCCCCTGGACCAGCTCTGCCAGTGGGCCGCCTCCCTCGGACTCCGCGGCGTCGACCTCCTCGAAATCGAAGAATACGAAACCCCGCGCCGCTACGGCCTTATCTGCACCATGGGCTACGCTGGCGGTGGCACCATCTCCGACGCTCTCAACCGCACTGAGAACCACGCCGCCATCGAAGCCGCCTTCCGCAAAAATATCCCCATCGCCGCCAAAGCCGGCGTCCCCAACGTCATCACTTTTTCGGGAAACCGCCGCGGCATGCCCGACGACGAAGGCGCGCACAACACCATCGCCGGCCTCAATCGCCTCAAGCCCATCGCCGAAGACAACGGCGTCAACATTTGCCTCGAGCTGTTGAACAGCAAAGTCAACCACCCTGACTACATGGCCGACCACACCGCTTGGGGCGCGCGTGTGATGCACGAGGTCAACTCACCCCGCGTCAAGCTGCTCTACGACATCTACCACATGCAAATTATGGAGGGCGACCTCATCGATACCGTCCGCCAGAATATCGGCGTCCTTGGCCACTTCCATACCGGAGGGGTCCCCGGCCGCCACGAGCTCAACGCCAGTCAGGAAATTCAATACTCCGCGGTGATGGAAGCAATCGCCGGCTCCGGCTTCTCAGGCTACGTCGCGCACGAATTCCTACCCACCGGCGACCCTCTCACCAGCCTCCGCCAGGCCGTCGAGCTCTGCGACGTTTAAGAACCATGCTGAGACATAGCGGCGCAGGCGCAGAGGAGACCAGATCAAAGTCATCAAGGTTGCCGGAATCGCATGGGGGTTCGTCTACTTTGTTATAGGTGCAATATTCAGTTTTACACTCGGCAGTAAGGATTTTTGGAGTGGGGCAGCCGTCTATCTTGCACTCTTCCTGCTCCCCTTACCAATAGCGTTTGTGGCTTTGTGGTTTCCAAGGATTGCTGCATTAGCGCTGATTGCGTATGTCGTGGTTAGCGTAACTGTTTCCGGAACAAGCGTAATTTCATCTGGCCCTGCACCTGATCTTGCAGGTCTATGCAAATTTGCGATGTACCATGTTCCGCACCTTTTCTTTGCCGTGGCTTACATCAAAGCAGGAGAGAAAACCGAGAATGCTGGTACTTGAAAATGGCTGACCACTCTATCGGGCTGGCCTGACTCTGCGACGTCCAGGAAGTCTCGCCTTGAAGGGCACGCCTTCCCAGCCAGCAAAAAAAAGCACAAAACCCACCGAAGGCCAGGTTCACCCCACAGAATGCTGGTACTTGAAAATGGGTGACCACTCTATCGGGCTGGCCTAACTCCGCGACGTCCAGGAAGTCTCGCCTTGAAGGGCACGCCTTCCCAACCAGCAAA
>Ga0181520_10012038_pt1 | contig 11198 bp, 9 predicted proteins | sample PEATcosm2014_Bin_29_FD_132451 | JGI IMG/M metagenome (GOLD analysis project Ga0181520, IMG submission 132451) | Peatland microbial communities from MTU Mesocosm Facility, Houghton, MI, USA - PEATcosm2014_Bin02_30_metaG | ecosystem: Environmental > Terrestrial > Soil > Wetlands > Peat | place...
AAGCCGGGCCAGCAGGTGGTCACCAGCGGCGAGGGCGGCATTTTTCCGCCGGGGATTAACATCGGCCAGATCGTGGATGCGCGCCAGGCCGAATACGGCCTTTACACCGAGGCGCGCGTGAAATTGTCCGCCAACCTCGGCTCGCTGGATGAAGTCTGGGTGCTTTTGCCATGAACAATTTAACGCAAAGACGCAAAGTAACGAAGTCGCGGGAGAAAATAATTTTCCTTTGCGCCTCTGCACCTTTGTGCCTTTGCGTTAAAAAAGTTAAATGAATTTTTTCAACACCATTTTGATTGTTGTCGCCGCGTTTCTCGCGGTGTTTGCCGAGGCCGCGTTCCAATGGCCGCGCCATCTGCTCGGCGCGCAGATTGATTTGCTGCCGGCGCTGATGATTTACGCGGCCTTGAACACGAACATTCCCACCGTATCGCTGCTCGCCGTGCTTGGCGGGCTGGGATTTGACGCGCTGTCGGCCAATCCGCCCGGCGTCAGCATCCTGCCGCTCTTTGCCGTCGGCTTCCCGATTTGCCTGCGGCGCGATTTGATTTTGCGCGAGCTGCCGTTCGCGCAGGTTTTCCTCGGCGCAGCCGCCAGCGCGGCGGTGCCGGTGATGACGGTGTTGCTGCTGTTGAGCGGCGGCCGGGAGCCGTTGCTGGGCTGGGGTTCGCTTTGGCAATGGCTGGTGATGATTGCCGGCGGCGCGATGGCGACGCCGGTCATTTTCGCCGTGTTCGACTGGTGCCAGCACGCGCTCGGCTACCAGCCGCAAACCGAAACCAGTTTCCGTCCCGACCGCGAAATCCGGCGCGGAAGAAAATGAAATGAGTCCAAAGTCTAAAGTCCAATGCCCAAAGTCACGGTTCGCACGAGCCGCCGGCATTTTTTGGCTTTGGACTTTGGACTGAATTGCCATGCTAATTCTCGACGAACTGAAAAAGAACGACCCGCAACTGCGCCTCGTGGCCGGGATGCTGGCGGCCGGGCTTTTCATTTTACTGGCGGGCTTGTGGTGGGTGCAGGTCGTCTCCGCGCGCGAATACCAGGGCCACCTGGAAACACAGTCGTATCGCACCGTGCGCCTCCCGGCCATGCGCGGAAAAATCCTGGACCGCGAAGGCCGCGTGCTGGCCGAGAACCGTCCGCGCTACAACTTGAGCCTCTACCTCGACGATTTGCGGAAACAATTCAAGGCCGCCTCCGACGCCGAATACGCCAGCGCCACCAACGCCCGTGCGCATTACATCGTCGCGCGGGAGCAGCAGCTCGGACGCCCGCTGACGAAAGCCGAACTAAAACAACTCGCGTTCACGACCGCCCAGATGGAACAAATCCGCGAGCAGGGGCGCTACCGCGTGGCGAGCGCCGTCGTTTCGCAGGTCGGCCAGAAACTGGGCCAGCCGCTGGCGCTCGACGCGGCAAAATTTGAACGCGACTATGACACGCGGCTGGCCATGCCCTACACCGTGATTCCCGACGCCAGCCCGGAACAGGTGGCGCGGTTCGAGGAGCAATTCACCGGCAGTCTGGGCGCGGACGTGGATTTGCAATCCGTCCGCGAATATCCGTTCGGCACACTGGCGGGACATTTGCTTGGCTGTCTGTCGCACTTGGGCAACGAGTCCGAGGAAGGCGAAGACGCTGTTTTTGATTATTATCTTCCTGATTACAAAGGTGTGACCGGCATTGAGTATGGCTGCGACGAAGCATTGCGCGGGCGCGCCGGCGTGGAGTCCGTGCTCGTCAATAACAAGGGTTACCGCCAGTCGGAAAACATTCTGGAAGCGCCGGAGCCGGGCCGCAACGTCGTGCTGACAATTGACCTCGACATCCAGCGCGCGGCGGCGGAGTCGCTGGCGGCGCACCAGGGCGCATCCGCGCGCGGCGCGGTTGTCGTCATGGACGTGCGCAGCGGCGACGTTCTGGCGATGGTTTCTTCGCCGGCGCTCAACCCGGATTACCTCGCCAACGACCCAAAATATTTGAGCGACCCGAAGTTGCGGCCGGAAATCAACCGCGCGACACAGGAAAATTACGCGCCCGGCTCCATTTTCAAAACCGTCATCGCCCTGGCCGCGCTGGAAAGCGGCCTCGACACCAACGCCACCGTTCACAATCCGGAAAATCCCGAAGACCCGGGCCACGGCCACTTCGTCATGGGCCGGCGTTCCATCCGCGACACCGCGCCGCCGGGCGATTACAACTTCCGCCTCGCCATCGAACGTTCCAGCAACACTTACTTCATCACCGCGGGCCTGCGCGCAGGCATCGAAAACATCATCGCCCTGGGAAGAAAATTCCATCTGGGCGAGCGCATGGATTTGCCGACGTTGCAGGAGACGCGGGGAAGTTTTCCGACGCCCGACCGCGTGCGTTCGAACTGGCGGGACGGCGACACGGCGAACCTTTGCATCGGGCAGGGTGAAATCGCCGTGACGCCGATGCAGATGGCCGTGGAGATCTCCGCCATTGCCAACGGTGGCAAGGTGCTCTGGCCCCGGCTCGTCCAGCGCATCGAGCCGCAGGACCCGGCCTCCGGCGAAACCGCCGCCAATTTTCCGGCCGGCCGGGTGAGGGACGAAATCGGCGTCAGCCAGCGCAGTTTGAAAATTTTGCGCGACGCCATGCTCGGGGAAACCGAGGACGCCGAGGGCACCGGCAAGGCGGCGTTGGTGTCCGGCCTGACCATTTGCGGCAAGACCGGCACGGCGCAGGTGCAGGACAGCGCGAACCGGCTCATCGGCTACAATTTCTGGTTCGCGTCGTTCGCGCCCTACGAAAATCCGAAATACGCCGTCGTGGTCATGGTCCAGTCGGAGGGCCGCGGCTCCGGCGGCCTGGTTTGCGCGCCGATCGCGCATGACATTTACGCGGAGATTTTGAAAAAAGAAAACGCGCCCGCGCCGAAAATCCCGGCGGAGGCCAACTGAAATGACAAATACCACGCTCAACGAACGCCAGAACCTGCCCGACCGGCTGCAATTGGTCGCGCTGGCGGGACTGATGTTTCTCGGCGCGGCGTTTGTGTTCAGCGCGACGATGGCCAACGAATCGGCGACGGCGTTGCCGTGGTTCAAGCAGACCTGGGTGCATCAAATCGTCTGGTATGCGCTTGGCCTCGGCGCGGGGGCGGCCATTTGCCTGCTGGATTATCACACGCTGGCGCGCTGGTCGTTCGTGGGTTATTGGGCGATGATTCTCTGCCTGGCCGCTGTTTTGATCCCGCACATTGGTTCGATGCACAACGGCGCGCGGCGCTGGTTTGATTTTCACGTTTTCCAATTCCAGCCGAGCGAGTTTGCGAAACTCGCGTTCATCCTCGCGGCGGCGCATTTTTTAAGCCGTCCACCGGATGAATTAAAACTGCCGGTGATTTTTTGGAAAGGCATCGGCCTGATGCTGCTGCCGTTCGTCCTGATTTTGAAGGAACCGGATTTGGGTTCGGCGCTGGTTCTGTTGCCGACGGGGCTGGTAATGATGTTCGTCGCCGGCACGCCCAAAAAATATCTATTGAAGCTCGGCGCGGGCGTGGGAATTTTGGGCGCGTTGTGTCTGGCGGACGTGCTGTTTGCGCCGCGCGCGTTGCAAATTCCGATGCAGGATTATCAGCGGCAAAGACTGCTCGTTTATTTTGGCGCAACATTTGCGGACGCAAATGCAACGCCGGAACAAAAAGACGAAGCGCGGCGTTTGCAATTTGAAAAATCGTATCAAGTCCGGCAGGCGATGATTGCCGTCGGCTCCGGCGGTTTGCTGGGACAGGGCTGGCGGCAGGGCAGCCAGACTGCGCTGGGATTTTTGCCCGCGGGCGCAGCACACAATGATTTCATTTTCTCCGTCATTGCCGAGGAGGAAGGATTCGTCGGCTCCGTTGTGGTGCTGACGCTGTATGCGGTGGTTCTCTTCACAGGATTGAGAATCGCCGGCCAGGCGCGCGATCGTCTTGGCAAACTCGTGGCGGTGGGCGTCGTGACGCTCCTGTTCAGCCACGTTTTCGTCAATATCGGCATGAACATTCGCATCGTCCCAGTGACGGGCATCCCACTGCCGCTGTTAAGTTACGGCGGGTCTTCAGTGCTGTGCTCGTTGATCGCGCTGGGCCTGATGCAAAACGTCCACATCCATCGAAGAGGATACTAATTATGAGCAACAACAACTTCTCACGCCGCCACCGCGGCATGCGTTTCCGTCCCAAAGGCGGCCTCGGCCACAATCCGCAAAAGCCCGACCGGGAGGCCACGCAGGCGCGCGCCGACGTGGTGAGCGAGCAGGGCGGCAACGAGCGCGTTTTTGAAAAACGCCACGCCAGTGAGATCGAACGCGCCGAAAATCTCGCCGCCGGACTTCCGCCCGATGGCGCAACCGGGGAAATTCCGCAAACGACGGCGGACATTCCCGACAAAAAGGATTTCCGCGAACCCCACCCTGAAATTCCCGCGCCGGTGGAGGAGAAAAAGGAATTCCAGCCGGTGGAAGTCAAGGAGCCGTCGAAGGGCATTTTGGATTCCATCAAAAATGTCGCGACGACGCTCGTCAAAAAAGTCCAGCGGCTCATCCGCCCGGAGAAGAAAATCCACAAGGAGGTCGTCATCAACGCCGAGACGCTCGAAACGCGCGTCGCCGTGCTGGAGGACGGCAAGCTGGAGGAATTCAACATCGAGCGCACCACCGAGGAGCGCCTCGTCGGCAGCATTTTCAAGGGCAAGGTGCGCAACCTCGAAGACGGCCTCAAGGCCGCGTTCGTGGACATCGGGTTCGAGAAAAACGCCTTCCTGCATTACTGGGACATTGTGCCGAATCAATTTGATTCCGGCGTGGAAATCGTCGAACGCCCCGCCGGTCGCGACCGCCGTCCGGCCCGTCCCAAAATCACACAGCGCGACATCCCGCGTTTGTATTCGCCCGGCGCCGAAATCATCGTGCAGGTCACCAAAGGCCCCATCGGCACCAAAGGTCCGCGCGTCACGACCAATCTCGTCCTGCCCGGACGTTATCTCGTCCTGCTGCCGAATTCCGATCAATCCGGCATTTCGCGCAAGATTGAAAATCAGGAGGAACGCAAACGGCTCAAGAAAATCCTCCGCGAACTGGCGATTCCCGACGGCATGGGCGTCATCATGCGCACCGCCGGCGAAGGCCAGCGCCGGCCGTATTTCATCCGCGACCTCGCCATCCTGCTCGAAGAATGGCGCGGCGTGCAGGAGCGCATCCAAAAGCAGCCGATGGCCACGTGCGTTTTTCAGGAGCCGGATTTGATTGAGCGCACCGTGCGCGATTTTCTCACCGAGGACGTCGAGCGCGTGGTGGTGGACAACCCCAAGGCGCATGAACGGATGCAGGCGATGATGATGAAAATCAAGGCCCGCTGGTCGGCGCACAAGGTCAAGCTTTACACCGATTCGCAGCCGATTTTTGACCGGTTCAACGTCAGCAAACAATTGGAAAGCACGTTCTCGCGCCAGGTGCATCTCAAGGGCGGCGGCTATATCGTCATTGACGAGACCGAGGCGCTGGTGGCCATTGACGTGAACACCGGCCGGCACAAGGGCGGCAAGGACCAGGAAGCCACGATCCTGAAGGTCAACCTCGAAGCTGCCGAGGAAATCTGCCGCCAGCTCCGCCTGCGCAACATGGGCGGACTCATCGTGCTCGACTTCATTGACATGAAAGGCGGGCGCGACCGCCAGCAGGTCCAGAACCGGATGCGCGACGGCCTGCGCCGCGACAAGGCCAAGACCCACATCCTGCCCATCACCCAGCTCGGCCTCATGGAAATGACCCGCCAGCGCCACACCGAAAGCGTCCGCTCCGCCGTCTATGACGACTGCCCGTATTGCAAGGGCCGCGGCAAGGTGAAAAGCGCCATCACCATGAGCGTGGAAATCCAGCGCAAGCTCCAGGAAATTCTGAAGAAGCGCACGCGCGACGAAACGGATTTCCAGCTCCGCATCGTGGTCAATCCCACCGTGCTGGACCGGCTCCGCACCGAGGACGAGAAGCACCTCATCGAGATGGAGAAACGCTACTTCGGCAAATTGTCGTTCCGCGCCGACACCGGCATGCACGCCGAACAGTTCAAGATTGTGAACGTCGAGAACAACGAGGAACTGGCCAGCGTCGGTTCCTGAAAACTGGTGGGGCGAGACTCCGTCAAGCCCAAACTAGAATCAAAACGCCCCGCAGGAAACTGTGGGGTGTTTTTTTTCACGCGACGGCGCAGCCGTCCGCAGGCCGGTTTTAGAATTCGGGATAAATCATTGCCAACCGGCGTCGCGCGGGCAAAATACCGCCGTGAACTTCCGCGACAAAATCATCGCATGGGAAAAATTGCCGGAGTGGCGCAAGGCGTTTCGCGCCACCGGCAAAAAACTCGTCGTCACCAACGGCTGCTTCGACATTTTGCACCTCGGCCATGTAACGTATCTTGAATCCGCGCGCAATTTCGGCGGCGCGCTGCTGGTGGGCGTGAACGGCGACGACGCGGTCCGGGAATTGAAAGGCACGGGCCGACCGGTGAATTCCGAAAATGACCGGGCGGCGGTTCTGGCCGCGCTCGAAAGCGTCAGCGGCATTTGCATCTTTCCCGGAAAAACGATGACCAGATTTCTCGCGGCGGCGCAGCCGGACATTTACGTCAAGGGCGGCGATTACACTTTGGACACGCTGAATCAGGACGAGCGCCGCGCGGTCGAATCGGCGGGCGGGAAAATTGTCATCATCCCGTTCGTGTCCGGCAAATCCACAACGGCGCTGCTGGAAAAAATTTCGCGGCTGTGAAAATTCTGGTCATTTCCATGGCGGGCATCGGCGACACGCTGCTGGCCACGCCGCTCATCCACGAGTTGCGCGCGAATTTTCCCGGCGCGACGATTGACGCGCTCGCCATCTGGCCCGGCTCGAAGGATTTGCTGGAAAACAACCCGCACCTGAACCGGGTTTATCAGAGGAATCTCATCAAAGCCGGCAAGCTTGAGGCGCTGCGTTTCCTCTGGTCGCTGCGGCGCAACAGCTACGACGTCTCCATCAACACGCATCCGCAAAGCCGGATTCACTATCGCATCGCCGCGCGCATCGCCGGCGCGCCGGTGCGAATCAGCCACGAATACGAATGCTTCGGCTGGCTCGACCGCAAACTCGTCAACAGAGTTTTGCCGCAGGATTACACGCGGCATTCGATTGAAAACAATTTTGACGCGCTGCCGCTGCTCGGCGCGAAGGTGAAATTGCCGTCGCACGAAATGGAAATCTTTCTGACGCCGGACGAGGAAAAATGGGCGGATGAATTCCTCGCCAAAAACAAGCTGGCCGGGCAAAAGATTCTCGGCGTTCATGTCGGCTCCGGCGGCACAAAAAATCTGCCGTTGAAACGCTGGCCGCTGAAAAATCACGCCGGTCTGATCCGGCGGTTGAACAAGGAGCGGCCGGACATCCGCGTTTTGCTGTTCGGCGGGCTGGAGGAGGCGAAGGATCACCAAGTCGTGCTGGCGCAATCCGATCGCGATGTGACGCTGGAGGCGAAGACGCAGAATCTGCGCCAGACGGCGGCGCTGATGAAGCGGTGCGGCGCATTTTTGAGCGTGGACACTGCGCTGATGCACATCGCCGCGGCGGTGAAGGCACCGAACCAGATTGTCATCGAGGCGCCGACGTTGAACGCGACGAACCTGCCCTACGGCAATCCGTTCACGCTGGTGAAAAATCCCGTCATCGCCGGACGCAATCTGGATTATTACCGCTACGACGGCGGAGACATCAAGGGCACGCGGGAGGAACTGCTGGCGTGCATGGCGTCCGTCAAAATCGAGGACGTTTTTGAGACGGTGACAAAGCTGGTTAAATGACTAAATCATAATGACGAATGACCAAATAATCCCGAATTTCCAATGACCGAATGCCAGTTCAGACGGCTGGCGGCGCGTTTGTCATTCGGGTTTCGTCATTCTTTGGTCATTAGGATTTAGTGATTAGTCATTACAGCGAGAACCCCGCCGCCTTCGCGTCGGCGGCGAACATTTTCACGGTGTCGAGCGACATCTCCTTCAAATCCTTGCCGGCGAGCTTGAGCGCCTTGTTCAAAATGTCGTGCGGCACGGTCACAATTTCGCAGCCGCAGTCGTTCGCCTGGAAAATGTTCAGCACTTCGCGGACGCTGGCCCAGAGCAGTTCCGCCGCCGGCCGGTCCTTGAGGATTTTTTTGCATTCCAGCATGAGCGGCACCGGGTCCGTGCCCGTGTCGGCGATGCGCCCGGCAAATACAGAAATGAACGCCGGCGCCTTGGCGTGCAACGCCCCGGCCACGCCGGCGACCTGTTCCGTCGTCAGCATCGCGGTGATGTTCAACTTCACGCCCTCGTTGGCCAGTTCGCGGATCAGCGGCAGCGATGATTCGTCGCGCGTGTTGGTGATGGGGATTTTGACATAGACATTTTTGGCCCAGCTGTTGATTTTCAGCCCCTGCCGTTTCATTTCCGCGAAATCGTCGGAAAAAACCTCGAACGACACCGGCTTCGCGGTGATGTGCTGCAAAATGTCGCGCGCAAACGCCTCGAATTGCGTGACGCCCGCCTTGCGCATGAGCGTCGGGTTGGTGGTCAAACCTTGGATGACCGGGTTGGCATTCAATTCGAGCATCCCTTTTTTGTCCGCGCCGTCGGCGAAGATTTTTACTTTCAAGTCTTTGAGTGTGCGCATAATTAGTCTTCTTTGGACTGGTGTAGAATTATGTCCGCAGCTTCAGCCAGATTGCCAGCGAAAAAATCAGGTTTCTGCCGGAGTTCCTCCGCGTAGCCGCAATCAATGAAAATCGTCCGGCAGCCGGCGGCATGGCCGCAATCCACGTCACGCCAGCGGTCGCCGACCATCCAGCTTTGCGCGAGGTCAATGCCAAGTTCGCGCGCGGCGCGCAGCAACATGCCCGGCCTGGGCTTGCGGCAATCGCAATCTGATTCACCGCGGCCGGGATGAAAACAGACTTCCACGCGGTCAATCGGCAGCCGCCGGAGCATTTCGGCGTGTATGGTTTCTACAATTTCTTTTTTGAGCGTGCCCCGGCCAACGTCAGGCTGGTTCGTGGCCACGACGAGCAGAAATCCGGCGGCTTTCAATTTTGCACACGCCTCGGGAACATCGGGAAGGATTTCAAATTCATCCAGACTCGACGGCGCAAACGGCTTGTGGTCGCGCTCCAGCGAGCGGTTGATGACGCCGTCGCGGTCCAAAAAAATAGCGCGCCCGACTTCTGACTTCTGACTTCTGACTTCTGACTTCACCGCGTGCTTTCCCATTTCGTCTGGCCGACTTTGAGCTTCGGATGCGACACGAGCAGATGCCAGAGGACAGCCTGAAACGCCTCGCTGTGCGGCGTGACGTGCGACGAATTCACCGTCGGCACGATGACGCACGCGGTCGCTTCTTTCGCGGTGAATCCGCCGTCGCGACCAACAATTCCAATTACTGCCGCGCCAGCTTTTTTGGCGAGTTGAATCGCGCCGACCAGATTCGGGCTGACGTTTTTCTCCAGGTTGCCGCCGCCGACTGAAAAAATCAGCAGGCCGTCCTTTGCGTTGAGCCGGCTGCCTTTGAGCCACTCGGCAAAAATCGTCGCCCAGCCGTCGTCGTTGGTTCGCGCGGTCAGTTCGGAAACATTGTCCGTCGGCGCATAAGCCTCGAAGCCGCAGATTTTGCGGAAATCGTTGACGGCATGGCTGGCGTTGGCCGCGCTGCCGCCGACGCCGAGGATGAAGAGCCGGCCGCCGCGCTCGCGCACACGGGCGAGTTCATCGGCGCACTTTTCGATAGCAGCTTCGTTCAGTTGTTCGACAACCTGCCGGACCTCGTCGAGAAATTGCCTGGTGAATGTCATATTGAATTGTTGACGGAGTAAATCCAATCCGGCTGAAAAAAGGAAGGGAAAAGTTGCCCTGCCACCGTGAGAATTCCGCCTTGGCGTTGACCTGCCCTCCATCTCGCCAGACCAATTCATGTTTCAAGCAAGGCTTGCGTGTGCCGCGCTGCATCCAATTTGATGCCGATTGAATATTTCCATGCGAATTTTTCCGCTCCCGGCCCTTTCAATTCAACGGTTATGCCGATGTCTGTCTCCTTGCGGGAAGAAAGGCATCGGAGTTCAGGAGCGCCGCGCCGCTGATTTAATGCCTCTTAAGCAACGCTCATTTTCTTTTGGCGTGCCGATGGAGATGCGGATCCACTCCGGCAATTGATAACCGCCCATCGGCCGCACAATCACGCCCTGCTTCTGCATCGCCTCAAAAACGCGCTGGCCTTCGCCGACGCGAACCAGAATGAAATTGGCGTGCGACGGAACGAATTCGAGCTTCAAATCGCGGAACGCGCGCTCGAAAAATTCCAGCCCGGCGAAATTGTTCGCCCGCGTTTTGCGGACGTGCCCGGTGTCGTCCAGCGCGGCGAGCGCGGCGGTTTGCGCGAGCAGATTGATGTTGAACGGCTGGCGGATTTTTTCCAGCGCGGCGATGAATTCAGGATTCCCGATGCCGTAGCCGATGCGCAAACCGGCGAGACCGTAAATTTTCGAGAACGTCCGCATCAAAATCAGGTTTTTCCGCGCGCCAAGCCGCACAAGCGAAACCAAATCCAGCGGGTCGGCCAGAAATTCGATGTAGGCTTCGTCCATCACCAGCAGCACGTCGTCGGGAACGTCGTTGACGAAGCGGACGAGTTCCTCGCGCGGCGCGAGCGTGCCGGTGGGATTGTTCGGGTTCGCCACAAACACGATGCGGGTTTGCGGCGTGATGGCGCGCAGCATCGCCGGCAAATCATGTCCGTAATTTTTCGCCGGAACGGTGATGAGATTCGCGCCGAACAATTTTGTGACGATGGGATAGACGGCGAAACAAAATTGAGACACAACCACGTCCGCGCCCGGCGCGAGCAGCGCGTGGCCGGCAAATTCGATGATCTCGTTCGAGCCGTTGCCCAAAATCAAATTCGCCGGTTCCACGCCCAATTTGGCCGCGAGTTTTTGTTTCAGGTAAAATGCGTTGCCGTCAGGATAAAGATTCACGCCGGCCAGCGCCTTCTGCATCGCGGCGACGGCGAGCGGCGACGGGCCGAACGGATTTTCGTTGGACGCGACCTTGATGATGCCGTCGGCGGGCAGGCCGAGTTCGCGCGCGACTTCTTCAATCGGCCGGCCCGGCTGATACACCGGCAGATTTTTC
>Ga0181520_10012039_pt1 | contig 11197 bp, 9 predicted proteins | sample PEATcosm2014_Bin_29_FD_132451 | JGI IMG/M metagenome (GOLD analysis project Ga0181520, IMG submission 132451) | Peatland microbial communities from MTU Mesocosm Facility, Houghton, MI, USA - PEATcosm2014_Bin02_30_metaG | ecosystem: Environmental > Terrestrial > Soil > Wetlands > Peat | place...
CCCTTGCCCGTGCCAAAGTTGCTCTTCCAACCGAGGCCCTGTTCCTCGATACCCGCCGCTTCGGGCTCGGGCCCGACGTGTTTCGCGTCTCCCGCTCCGTGCGTCTTGCCGAAGCTGTGGCCGCCCGCGATGAGCGCCACCGTCTCCTCGTCGTTCATCGCCATGCGGGCGAAGGTCTCGCGGATGTCCCGGGCCGCGGCGATCGGGTCGGGGTTGCCGTTCGGACCTTCCGGGTTGACATAGACGAGACCCATCTGCACGGCCGCGAGAGGTTTTTCGAGATCTCTTTCGCCGGAGTAGCGCTTGTCGCCTAGCCATTTGTCCTCGGAACCCCAATAGACATCCTCTTCAGGCTCCCAGATATCCTCGCGCCCACCACCAAAGCCGAACGTCTTGAAGCCCATCGATTCCAAGGCGACGTTGCCAGCAAGGATCATCAGGTCGGCCCACGAAATTTTCCGGCCGTACTTCTGCTTGACCGGCCAGAGCAGTCGGCGCGACTTGTCGAGATTGACGTTGTCGGGCCAGCTGTTGAGAGGTGCGAAACGTTGGCTACCGTTGCCCGCCCCGCCGCGGCCGTCGCCGGTGCGGTAGGTGCCGGCGCTGTGCCATGCCATGCGGATAAACAAAGGGCCGTAGTGGCCGAAGTCCGCCGGCCACCAGTCCTGCGACTTCGTCATTATTTCGCGAAGGTACTTCTTCAATGCCTGCAAGTCGAGGCTCTTGAACTCTTCGGCATAGTTGAAACTCTTGCCCATCGGATTGGACTTCGAGCAACGCTGGTGCAAGATATCGAGTCTCAATTGGTTCGGCCACCAGTCCTGGTTGGATCTGCCACTGCCGGCTGTGGGTTTGTCAGTTCCGCCCTTTATTGGACTCTTATCCATCTCCACTCTCCCTTCCTTTCAAGTTGAGAGTCGAACAGTAAAGCTGATTCAACCGAAATATCCCAATATCCAGACCCTATAGTATCCTGCATGTGGGCAAAGTCAACCAAGCTTGGAATTGTAGCCATTTTTCGTACCTTCCTCGAAACCTTCGCCAGCTCTATTTCCCCCGCTTTTTTCAGGATTGCGCAAACCGCGGGTAGGGTCCACGGGAGTGATGCAAGAGCCACTCCCGCCTGCTCGAGCGCGTGTCGTCGCGTCGCCGAGTGTCCGTAACCTTCTTCTCAGCGAGGAAGGCTGATCGCTCGAAGTCCCATATCCTTTTTAGAAAGTCCCCAAAAAGCTCGGATGATGGGCCGGCCTTCGCGAGCTTACCGACGATGAGGTTCCGGTCCTTGAGGGCCTTGAGGATCTTCTCGGCGTCGTCCGGAGCGAGATCCACTTTGCGGACCGCCGAGAGGATCGCATCAAGTCCGAAGACGACAGCCGCCGACCGAACCTTTCGCGTCCTGCCCGTGGGGACGCCGTGCTCGAGCCACCCGGCGACGGTCAGGAGGGCCGCGTCGCGCTCGGTTGCCCCTGTCGAACGTGGCGTTAGTTTCCGGCCGGTTTCTGGGTCGATAAGCTCCGCGAAGAAGATGCCGTGTCGTTGATGAAGATAAAACCGCCGCATCGCTCCGCCTTTTGAATCCGTTTCTCATACGGATCTCATAGGATGTTTGGAGCGAGGCGCCGGTTTTCCGGTGGCGTTGCTAAGTATCAACCTCGTAAAGCATTAAAAATGAGCCGCACGTGATTCGAACACGTGACCCACGCCTTAAAAGGGCGTTGCTCTACCTACTGAGCTAGCGGCCCGAGACGGCTACACTATCTGGCCGGAGAGGCCTCTGTCAATCGACGCGGAATCGCCGTCAGTACTTGAAATCGAAATCGACCAGCAGATTGTAATATGGCCTGTCTCCCGGATCGAGGCCCAGCTCCGCACCGTAGGCTACGATGTTGACCGTGAATATGCCGAGATTGAGGCCCATGCCGGCCGACAGGAGGGCGTCGGCTATGCCGGCCCTGAGGGTCACTATCTCGAGGATTCGCGCCTCGGCACCCAGGCCCACGTTGAGGATGGGATTGCGGGGCACGGTATTCGTCAGATCGAGGATGTCGTTGTAATCGAGCGCGAGGACGAGCGAATCGATGATCTGGCCGAGGCGCCCGAGAGGGGGAGACCAGCTGACGCCCACGTCGAGTTTCCGATCGACGGTGGCGTACTGCGGGGCGCTGCCCGACGCGGAATTGAGGAAATCCGTGAAGCTCGAATAGGTCGTCACAACCGCGGGGCTGTAGAGGTCGTGGCAGACCAGTCCGGCGGACAGGCTTTTCCACGACCAGCGCAGGCCCGCGTCGAGGCCGATGCCCGTGGTGAGGGTGAAGGGCTGCGTGAGGAGGGTCGTGGGGTTCGAGAGGATCCCGATCGCCTCGATGATGCCCATGCCCGCCGGCGTCGAGATGTCTCCCTGTACGAAGCCCTTCGCGGTCGCGCCCACGGAAAGCTCGTGGCCGTTGCCGAGATCGAAGCGCACAGCGTAGCCGCCCGTCAGGAGCATGTCCTCCTCCGCCGAGATCGCGATCGAGGAGGCGCTGGCGAAGTTGATGATCAGGCCGGTCTTGTTGAAGAGGCCGAAGCCCAGCCCCCCGCCCGTGAAGCCGAAGGCGACGGGCCCTTCGATGTCCAATCCCGCGTAGAGCCTATAGTTGTTCGACGCGAGGAAATTGGCGATGGCCGTGGTCGAGGTCGAGCCGCCTATGAGGAGGTTGGCGATGTCGAAGACCGGCCCTATGGCTTGGATGCCCAGATCCGCGACCGAGACCTGCCGCGGCACGTCCGCCAGACCGGCGGGGTTGGTGAGTAGGACGGAGAAGTCGTCGGCGAGGGCGGCGTGGCCGCCTCCCATGCTCTTCTCCCGCGCCGATGAGAAGTCTATCGCGTCGATGGTATCGGCCGAGGCGGCCAGGGCGAAAAGCGAGACGTAAAACGCGACGGCCAGCGCAAGGCGACTATGCATTTTCCCCCCTCGTCATGGACCGGATCTTCACAATTGGAACTGCGACTCGATATTGTTGAGCAGCGTCGCGCTGGTCGAGCCCGGCGCGACGAGCGAAGAGGTTTGAGCGAGTATCCGCTGCGCGGACTGCGCGGCCGGAGTGGCCTGGAAGGCGGTGACCTGGGCCGGTGTCATCGTGGAGGGATCGGGGGGCAGCGCACTGGAGGCGACGACGATGGCCGCGATCGCGTAATCGGTGGCGGTGAGGCCGGTCGTGGAGGGACTCGTTGACCCGCTGGCGGGATCGAGAAAGGACAGGCCGGCCACGACGCCGGGAGTCGCACCCGCAGTGATGGCCGCCATGAGGCTGGTTATGGTCGCGGGGGAGATGGTTCCCAAATTCCCCGAATTCGAGGAAAGGCTGCTGAGGAGGTTGGCGACATCGGTGCCGACTCCGCTCGCCACGATGGCCGCGCCGGCCGCGGAGCCTTCCAGCGCCGTCTTGGTCCCGGGGTCGGTCGTCGACGCGATCTCCGTCTCGAGACTCGAGACGAGGGCGCTGGCGAGCTTGGTGTCCTGGTTCGCCGCGGCCTGGGCCGCCAGGGCCGCGGCCTGGCTGGGCGTGAGGTTGGAAGGTATGGGTATGCTGCCGCGGGCGAGCCCGGACGCGAGCGAGGTCGTGAAGAGCTGCTGACAGCCGGCGAGGCCCGTCGCGAGGACGGCGGCCGCGAGGATGAGCGCGCCGAGCGGGGAACGCGATCTCGAACGAATCATTGAAAGCCGCATATGGACCTCCGAGAGACGCGGGGCGCCTGCCGTCGCGAGGATCGCGAAGATCGCGAGGATCGCGGGTTCGGCGCCCCTGTAATTATCGGCGCAAGGCCGGGATGCCAAAAGATCAGAAACGAATCGCCGCCTGCAAAGCCAAGCCCGAGCGCGGGCTATCGCCGGGCAGAGCGCCCAGCTCCTCCGTAAACACCGCCGCATTCAGATCGAGGAAGAGCAGCCTCACCCCCGCGCCGGCGGAGAGCCAGCCGCGGTCAATGCCGCCCCTCAGCGTGATGAAATTCAGCACCTTGACCTCGATGCCGGCATGGAGGAGATCCAGGGCGGAGCCTATGCCGTCCCAATTCTGGACGACCCGGACCACGTCCTGAATTTCGAGGTAGACGGCCGGATCGACGACTCCGGGGATGAAATGCGGCGTCCACGACATGCCGGCGCCGACGTTCGGGACGAGGACTGCCGTGTTCGCCGAGCCGCTCGCGGTCGGCAACGCTCCGGTCTCGAGCGAATCGGCGAACTGTTTGAAGGATCCCGTCCAAACGGGAAACGTGGGCGAGATATCCCGTATGGAGACGCCGATGCCCACGCTTCCGAGCTGCAGGGCGGCGCCGAGGTCCATCGCGAGGCCGAAGCCCGCGTCGACGGCGTCCGGACTGCCTGAGACGGTGGTCTGGATACCGCCTGCGCCGCTCGAGGACGTGAGGCTGTTCGAGGCATCGGCGAGCGAATCGACGGCGAGGGCGCGATAGAAAGGCCTGAGATCGCCGCCTATAGACAGCGTCGACCCGAGCAGCTTCATCGGCATTCCGAGGCCGAGCACCACATCGATTTCGGTGTCCGAAGTCAAAACCGCGCCGGGAACGCTGACGCCGGCCGCATAATTGTCGCTGGTCGCGAAGAGTCCCAGCCCGAGACCCTTGCCCGCATAGCCGATACCGACGGACGCGCCGCCCCCGACGCCGCCGTTCCCGGGCATGAACCCGGCCAGAGCGGACAGGGGGTTCCGGCTCGTCATGTCGGCGGCGAGCGAGGCGATATTGGGGCCTGTCGGCTTCAGGTAGGCCCATGTGTCTGCGGAGAGGAGAGTCAATGTAGCCGCGGAAGCGGCGAAGGCCGCGGGATTGCCGAAGAATGAGAACTCGGCGGTCGGAATCGCCGTGAAGACGCCGCCCAAGGCCATGGACACGGCGTCCTTCGGCGCGAGACTCGGGTATTCCTGCTGCGCCGCCAGGCCCGCCGCGGAGAGGAGAAGGGTTGAGACGATGAATGCGGCGCACTTGCCATCGCGGCTCCTGGAGAGGATCCGGCGACGGCGGCGCAGGGCTTGGGTCGCGAGCAATGGGTGACCTCCAGGTCCAAGGTTGCACTTTTTGTTTGATGGAGAATCAGAAACATAGCGCATTTTGGAGATTTTTCAATAGCCGGATCAGGGCAAGGGGCGGACATAGAGAGCGAGGGCGTCTATTCCTCGACCCGATAGTTCTTTACGGCCTTCCTCGATTCGGCACAGGACGGCCTGACCGGAATGGGTTTGGGGCGGAAGACCCCGGATCTCCAGCTTCAAGTAGTTCTCCGACGTGGCGCCGATTGCGCGATCCCAAGACTTCCCTTCCAGTACGGCCGGGACCTCGACGCCGATCCAGCGCTCGACATAGTCGCCGAGGCCTCGTCTCCCCAGGTCGAGCAGGGCCTTGACGCGCCCGCCCGCCGTACGCTCGGGCACCCGGCTCGGCATGGAAGCGGCCTTCGTCCCCGGACGCGGGGAAAAGGGGAAGGCATGTATCCAGGCGAAATCGCAGCCACGCGCGAACTCCAGCGTCGACGCGGCATCCGCCTCGGTCTCGCCGGGAAAGCCCGCGATGAGATCGGCGCCGATGAAGGGATCGCGCCGCGCCCGCCGCAGCGCCTCGACGGCCGAAGCGATGTCGGCGCGGCCGTAGCGCCGTCCCATGCCGTGGAGGACCCTGTCCGAGCCCGACTGGACGGCGAGGTGGATGTGGGGGCGAACTCGCGGGTCGGCGAAGGCCTCGAGGAAGGCCTCGTCGACTCGGTCCGGCTCGTAGGAGGAGATGCGGAAGGCTATATTTTCCGTCCCCGAGACGAGGCGATTCAGCAGGGCCGGAAAATCGAGGTCCCCGTCGCGGTATTGCGAGAGGTTTACGCCCGTGAGGACGATCTCGGAGCGCCCCGCGGCCTCGAGGGCGCGGGCCCGCGCGAGCGCCTCGGCGGAGGCGAGGCTCGCGGACCGCCCTCGCGCGATCCTCACGCGGCAATAGGCGCACGCGTTGTCGCAGCCGTCCTGGATCTTGAGCGCCGGCCGCGAATGGAAGACGAAGGCTTCGGGATCGTACGCGAATCGACCCTCGCCGCCGCCGGCTCGGACGCCGCGACCGGGAGCGACGAAGGCGAGCCATTCCCGGAGCTCGGCGAGGAGATCGGCGTCTCCGCCTCCGCGGGCTCCGAGCCAAGCGGGCATACCCAGCAGGGCTTCCTTGCCTTCGCCCGGGAGCACGAGGACCCGATCGTCGAGGGCCGCGAGGGCCGCCGCCTCGACCTGCGCGTAGCATCCGGTGACGAGGGCGGCGGCGGCGGGATTGTCGGCGAGCGCCCGGCGGACGATTCGACGCGCCTTCTGCTCGGCCTTGCCGGTGACGGTGCAGGTATTGACCACGACGAAGTCCGCGGTCCCGTCGTCGGCGTCGAGCGGCAGCACCGTGGCGCCCTCGCGGACGAAGGCGCAGGCGAAGGACTCGGTCTCCAGCTGATTGAGCTTGCAGCCTAGAGTGTGGAAAGCGACCTTGAGGGGCATCGTCAGTGCAGCTTGGCGGACACGCGGCTCGCGCCGTCGGTCGCGTCCTGCAGGTGCGGGTCGATGGAGAGAGCTTTCTCGTAGGCTTCGAGAGAGTGCGCCGCGTCGCCGTACTTCTCGCGGGCGTAGCCCGCGCGAGTCCACCACTTGGCGCTGCCGGGCGTGTACTGGAGGGCCGTCGAGAAGGCGATATCCGCGTGGCTGAAGCGCCCGAGACGCATGTACACCTCGCCCATATAGTAATAGGCGATGCCCACGCGCCCGCCTTCGTTTACGGCGCCGACGTAATTCTGGAAATTGCGCAGGGCGACGTCGTTGCGCCCGAGGAAGAAGGCGGTCTCGCCGAGGGTCTCGGTCAGGCGAGGATCGCGTCTGACGGCGTAGCCCTTCAGCGCGTAGTTCTCCGCGTCGGCGTAGCGCCCGAGCGCGACCAGGGACCATGAAAGCACGACGTAGGACTCGACGTTGGCCGGGGTCGCCGCGATCTCCGCGAGGCAGGCGCGCCGGGAATCGTCGTACTTGCCGTCGACGTAGAGCCTGAGGGCGTCCGGCTTGTCCTGCGCGGGCGAAGAGGCCGTCGCGAGCGCCGCCAGGACGAGGGCCGCGATGGCCTTAAGTCTCGGCATCGAGCTCGGGGGCGACCATGCGGCAGGCGCCGTTGAAGCGGCAGCCGGTCTCCATCGTGATCTGGGGCGCCGTGACGTCGCCGTCTACGGAGGCGCAGGCGAAAAGCTCGACCTTCTCGCGGGCGGAGATGTTGCCCTTGACGCAGCCCTTGACGGAGACGACATTGGCCACGATGTCGGCCTCGACGATCGCCTTCTCGTCGATGTACAGGTCGCTTTCGGAGCGCACGATGCCCGATACCTTGCCCTTGATCATGAGGGGCTTCGAGAACAGCATCTCGCCTGCGAACTCGACGTCGAGGGCGAGCACGGTATCGAGCTGCTCCTCGTCGATCGTCGTTATCTGGACTTCAGTCATACGAGGCGATGATACGGCAACCCGGAAGGAAAGGCAACCACGGCGGAAGGGCGCTTCCGGGCCTTCAGGCTTGCTTGAGCGCCTCGTAGACGGCCGCGAGCTCCTCGGGCGCGAGCGCCTCGGCTCGGACGTCGGCCCGGATGCCCAGGGCCTCGAGCGCGCCGGCCAGGACTTCGCCGCGCCTGAGCGCGGGGGCTATCGCGGAACCGGCGGCGCGGACGTTGTTGCGCAGGGTCTTGCGCCGCGACGCGAAGCCCGCGCGGACGAAGGCCGAGAAGCCCGCGCGGTCGCCGGCCGCGACGGGCACGCGCCTCGGCACCATGCGCACCACCGAGCTCACGACGCGCGGCACGGGCCAGAAGGATCTCGGGCTCAGGTCGAAGGCCAGCTTCGAGGCGCAGGCCGAGCCGCAGAGCACCGTGAAGGAAGAGTAATCCTTGCTTCCCGGGACCGCGATCATCCTCAAGCCCGCTTCCTTCTGCACCGTGAACACCATGCGCGGCGGAAGTAGCTCGCCTTCGATGAGGTCGGCCACTATGGCGTTGGCGGCGCTGTAGGGCAGATTGCCGAAGATCCTGTCGGGGGCGCCGGCGGCCCCGAGCTCGGCTTTCCAGGTATCCAGGAAATCACCCTCGACGAGCTTGAAGGAGGGATTCCCGTCGAATTGCCTCCGGAGCAGACGCGAGAAGCCGTGGTCTATCTCGAAGGCGGTGACCGCGAGGCCCGAGTCCAGGGCGAGGGCGGTCATCGCGCCGATGCCTGGCCCGATCTCCCAGACTCGCATTCCTGACTCGGCCTTAAGCTCCTCGAGCACCCGCTCGCGCGCGCGCCTGTCCACCAGGAAGTTCTGTCCGAAGCGCTTGGACATCGCCAGGCCCTCCGCCGCGAGAAGGGCCTGCAGGGCCTGGGGCGAATCGTAGTCCGGAAAGCCAGGCTCGGTACTCGGCATATGGGCGAGCATATACCAAGGCGGCGAGACCGACTACGACGACGCTCGCGGCGGCGCGGGCGACAGGAGAGGGAAGGGGCAGAACGGGAACCGCGGCGGCCGCGTCCATGATCCCCATGAGGACGCGGTAGAGGAGATCCGAGACCGGCGCGGCGAATCGCGCGGCGGAGGGCAGGACGGTACAGATCAGACCCGCGCCCATGCCCCACCACATCATCGCCATGACGATGGGCCCCGCCGCCATCGAGGCGAGTATCCCCGCGAATTGCAGATACCCGAAGGTGAGAGCGAGGACGGGGGAGACCGCCGCCTGCGCCGCGAGAGAAGCGGAGGCCGGCTCCAGGAGGAAGGGCGGCAGATATCGGCCCAGAAGAAAGGAGAATCTAGGCCCCAGGACGGCGAGGCCCCAAACGGCCAGGTAGGAGAGGGTGAAGCCGAGGCTCCGGGCCCCGGACGGGTCGATGGGGACCATGACCAGGAAGGCCAGGGACAAGGAGGCGAGCCAGGGCTGAGGCCTGTCGAGGGCGGCCGCGATCGCCCCGATCCACACCATCAGCACCGCCCGCAGGAGCGAGGGTCCCGGCCCCGCGATCCACATGAAGAGGCTGGCGAGGATCGCGCCTCCCAGTCTGGCGCGGACCGGCCCGAAGAGAGGGCTCAGCGCGGCCACCGCCAGAACGGCCAGGACCGAAAGATGCTCGCCCGACAGGGCGAGGATGTGCGAGCAACCGGCCGCCTTGAAGGCATCGGCCTCCTCCTGGCCGAGACTGTCCCTGACTCCGAGGATCAGGGCCTGCATCAGGCCGGCCGAGCGCCTCCCTATCCGGGCGAGGGCCTGTCTGCAAGCCTTCCGTACCGCGCTTCTCGCCCTGTCGATCCTCCCTCCTTCGTCGACGAGGAGGAGATCCCGCGCTTGGACGAAGAGTGCGGCCCCTCCGACCCCCGAGGAATACGAGCCGCTCGCGCGTATCAGGGATCCGATGTCGATCTCCGGTCCCGCCCTGGAGAGTACGCGCAGGGCCCCGCCACCGCCTTTGCCGGGGTAGGAGAGCTCGGCCGATGCGCCTTTGCCCGAGAGCCCCAGCCGCCGGACGTCGATCGAATAGGATCGGAATCCGTTCCTCGCGGGCGCCGAGTCCGTCGAAAGGCGACCCTCCGCCCAGGCCCGATGGAGAGGGATGAGTCTCGAATCGGCCGCAACCGCGCTCGATGGGGCCCCGAGCGCACTCGGGTCCCGTCCCGCCTCCTTCCATGCGACGGAGGATCCGGCGACGAGGCCCAGCGCCGCGGCGAAAACCTGCATGCGGCGGAGCCGCGTCGCGCGACAGTCGATACCGGCCGCTACGGCGGCAAAGGCTACCAGGGCGACCGCCGCCGCGAGGGAATACGGGAGGAAGCCTGCGCCCGGATAGAAGCCCAGGGCCATCCCGGAGGCGGCGGCGATCGGCAGGGAGAATTTCCTGGGAGGGGAACGAAAGATTTCCAGAGGGCCCACGAGGAAGGAACGCCCGCCCGCCGCATCGGCGCTTCAGGAGTCGGTGGTATCGCGGGAGGATCGGACGACGGGGCCGAGGCGCGGAGACCCGCTCGGGCGTCCTACCACCTGAGCTTCAGCAGTGCGTCCTTCGCCGCGCGTTTGACCGCCTCCGAATACTGCAGATAGCCCACTTGAAGCAGATAATCGAAGGCGGATTTGTCTCCGAGCTCGCCCAACGCGTTTATCGACGCCAGCAGTATGTCCTCGTCGTAGGGCGAGCCCTGCTCGGTCTGGGCGTTGATGAGCTGGAGATAGAGCGCCAGCGTCTGGGCCGCCTCGGTGGAGCCCATTGCCCCCAAACAGGCTATCGCCTCGAGAAAGTCCTTCTTGGACGCCGCGCCCTTGGCGTAGTCGGCCTGGACGAGCCTGAAATGCTCGACCGCCAGGGGCGAGGCCTTCTGCCACTTGAGGGCTTGCAGCTCGCGGGCGGCGGAGAGCCTCAGCTCGCGCAGGGCCTGGATCTCCACGGGCGAGAAGGAGGCCGACTGGGCGGTCGCGGCGAGGGCGGCGCCCATCGCGCCCTCGGCTATCTCGCCCCTGTCGTCGTCCGCGAAGTTCGGGTTGGCCATCCCCGCGGCGTAGGCGGCCGATTTGTCGAGGGGCGGGTTCTTAGCGACGACTCCCAGCAGATAGCCTCGATAATCCCCCTTTATCGAGCCGAGGGCCGCGGCAGCCTTGGCCGCGATCTCCGGAGCGTACCCGGCGACGTATGCGGAGAAGAGGACGGGGAAGGAAGAGCCGTCCCCCAGCTGGCCGAGGGCGTCGATGCACGCCTCGAGCGCGGGATATTCGGGTTGGGCTCCGGAACGGAAGAGGCTGTTCTGCGAGGCGAGGAAGGAGTTGAGGTTCTCGGCCACCCTGGATTCCCCGACGCCCGTCGCGCCGAGGGCGGTGATCGCGGCGGCCCGCACGTCCGTGTCCTTATAGCCCTGGAAGAGGGCCCAGAGATCGTCGATCGCCTTGTCGTAGGCGGCCTTGCCGGTCTCGGTGGCCGCGAGGATCGCGAGGTCCCTGAGCTGGGGATCGGGCCCGAGGAGGGCCGAGTCGTCGACGGCAAAGCGGAGGGCCATGTCGTAGAGCGGGCCCATCGCCGCGTCGGTGCGGGTCGCCGCCTCCTTGAGGAGCTCGAGCTTGGTCACGAGGCTCGCTCTCGCGAAGTTGCGGCGATAGGCCAGCACGATGGACTCGGCGTCCTGCGCCTGGAGC
>Ga0181520_10012041_pt1 | contig 11197 bp, 12 predicted proteins | sample PEATcosm2014_Bin_29_FD_132451 | JGI IMG/M metagenome (GOLD analysis project Ga0181520, IMG submission 132451) | Peatland microbial communities from MTU Mesocosm Facility, Houghton, MI, USA - PEATcosm2014_Bin02_30_metaG | ecosystem: Environmental > Terrestrial > Soil > Wetlands > Peat | place...
AGGTTGCCGAATTCCGCCTCAACTTCCATCGTGCCGCGCTTGCTGCGCACCTTCGCTTTACCGTCCGCCGCAGGCAACAACGCCGTGCCGGCGAAATCCACACTGGATGCTCCGCCCTGATGCTGATAATTGACCGCCTGAACCGAGCGGGTAATCACGACCACGCGATATGTGGAGGATGAATTCGCGGAATCCATGACTACTGTCATTGGCGGATTAGCCTGAGCTATTGCGCTCAAACTGAGGACACTTCCCATTGCAAACAACAAAATGCGTTTCAAGGTTTCTCCTGCCGGCGGTCTTCAGCCGAGTTGCGTTAGACTTGCGTTTTGTTGGCAAGCGCCATCTTCAAGGCCACTGCGAGCAGATTTATCAGCGCCCGACGCGAAACTGATACAGGGAGTCGAAGAGGCCGAATACCTTGAGAAGCCACAGGACAATGACGATGACGACGACTCCATTCAGGATGCCTTTGATCTGACCCTGCATGGGGATATAGCGATTCATCAGATATAGCAACAGTCCAACCACGCAAAGTGTAATGACAACCGGCACAAGCGGCATATCATGGCCAATGCGGAACTGCGCAAGATTGTCAAAGAGGCCGACAACCCTCATGAGCCATAAAACCACGGCGATGACCACAACGCCGTTCAGGATGCTTTTGATCTGACCCTGCATGGGAATGTAACGGTTGACCAGAAACAGCAAAAGACCGACTACTGCGAGAGCGATCACAACAGTGATGAGAGGCATTGTATTTCTCCATCCTTCGCCATCATTCTTTCAAGGCGGCAATGCGATTGCTGAGCTACACTGCTCAAGCCAGGCAGTGCGCCGGCACCTTTGCGCGGGACAAGGCTAGTGTCTATTGCATTTGCCCGCGCGGGATCCACGCCAGGTCGCCGCTCAGGACGTAAATCGCAATTGCCGCCGACAATAAGATTGCGCCAATCCAAAAGCGCCAATCACGATGCATGCGCCTCCAGTATGGGCCGGGGTCCGGCGCGCCACTTTCGCTGCTGTTTCCTCCATGGTTGTGCTTGCTTCCGGTCATTGATTCTCCATTCATAAGTCGGTCTACGCCTGGAATAGGCGCACATGATTTTCGCGCTATGGTTGATGAGTTGCCGCCGTAGTAACTTGAACTGGCCGGTCCACGACAGGGATGGATGAACTGCTCACCGGAGGCAGTTTGTCAGCCGGTATCTCGGTTCCCGTGGAAAAGATGAGAATCTGAATCGATCCCCAATCTGCGTCCTGGCCCGTGCCTGCCTGCTTACCCGTGCCCAGCGTCTTGAGTTGGCTATCGTTAAATCCAAAATTCTCTACCAGGTATTCACGGATAACCATGGCTCTGGCTTCAGTGAGAACAAGATCTTTCTGGGTATCGCCTTCCATTCCAGTTGAAGCTACAATTACCGCAAGGCCGAATTGATTCTGCGCCAGAAAAGCGCCCGCGGCATCCAGTGATTTCTGGTTCTTCAGTTTGGCGGATTCTTGACTATCGAAAAGCTGAGCGACCGTAAAGGTAAATGCCTTCAGTGGCGTACCCTGCGGGAGTCCGTCAATTCTGTTGGCTCCCAGATCTGAAGAGTCTTCGTATCCACGCTTCTTGAAATACCCGCGTAGAAGGAAGTTGTGCTTCAGCGCCTCCATATTCGATTGAAAATCAGTGACTCCAGTCTGCGCTTGAAGCATTGTTGCATGCAGCGTCGTTGTCGTATCTTCCAAATTGCTGTAGAGCTGCTTGTCGTTCACCAGTGCTCCCACGGTTCCCTGGCCCGAATCGATCTTGGCGCTTATGGAGTTCAAATGCGCCGTCGCCAAAGTTGCATTATTGATCGCCAACTGGCTGCTGGCCAGAATGCCGCTCGTCTTTTTGAACAAATCCGAAATCTCCAGCGGCGGCTCACTCGGAATAATCTCGCCGTCTGTAACATTGGCTTGCCCCGCGGAGCCGAATGAGATTGACACGAACTGGTTGCCCAGCACTCCTTCGGTTTCAATCGAGGCCACTGAATCCTGCTTGATGATTTCGTGCGTCGATTTATCCAGGTCCATGACCACGGTAACCTGCTCCCCCGGCTTGTGAGGCAGCGCGATACTTTGCACCGTTCCGCTGTGAACCCCACCCACTTGCACGTCGGCTCCAGCAGCCAGGCCCACCACATTGTCGAATTGCGCCTTTAGATGGTAGGTTGAGCGAAACAAATACTCCTTGCTCCCAATCACAAAGACACCGGCGGCAAGAATTGCCAGTGTCGCAACGATAAATGCTCCCAGACGCGCTATTCTCGACATAGATTCTCCTACGACTGCTTAAGGAATTCCTTGACAAAATCAATTCCACTCTTTTGAAGGTCTTCGAATGTGCCATCGATCACGACATTGCCCTTATCCAGAAGTGCCAGGCGATTGGCAATCGTTTTGGCACTGTGTAGATCGTGAGTGACCACGATGGATGCCATCTGGCGTTCATACTGAAGTTTGAGAATCAGGTCGTCGATTTCACCCGAACTAATCGGATCGAGGCCTGCCGTTGGCTCGTCGAGTAGCAGAATCTCCGGCTCCAGCGCAAGCGCGCGGGCAAGACCCACTCGCTTCTGCATTCCGCCGGAGATATCGGAAGGCATTTTTTCAAGGGTTCCTTCCATCCCCACTTCCGTGAGCAATTGTTCGACCCGGTCGCGACGCTCGGATTTCGACATTTCCTTTCTGTGATGCGCAAGGGGAAACGCCACATTCTCAGCCACGTTCAGCGAATCGTACAGCGCGGCATGCTGAAACAGGAAGCCCATCTTCTTTCTGATTTCGCCCATTCGATCGAGTGGCAGGCCAGCGATATTCCGGCCACGGATGCAGATCGATCCGGAGTCTGGAGCATCAAGGCCGATGATGAGGCGCAGCAGCACGCTTTTTCCTGTTCCGCTACGTCCCAGCACAGCCAGAGTTTCACCGCGTTTCACGCTTAGACTGATCCCATCGAGAACCTTGTGAATACCGAAGGTCTTATGCACATCCTCAACAACGACAACCGGCGCACAGCCGTCTTGCTCTGGTTTTGTTTGTTGCATCGCAATGTCATATGTGGCGGCCATGAACTATCCTCGATGATTAAGTCAAGAGTTATGAAAAGACAACCAGGATGAATTTCACCAGCACGACATCGGCCAGGATGACAAAGAGCGATGCGATGACTACCGAGTTAGTCGCCGCGCGGCCCACGCCCTCGGCGCCTCCGCATGTGCGCATTCCCTGAAAGCAAGCGATTGTCCCAATAATCAGGCCATAGACCGCAGTTTTGAAGGTTTGCGGAAGGAAAGCGCTGAAGGTTGCACCGTGAAATCCGGTTTCGATGAACTGATGAAAAGAGAGCGGCTCAACCAATGACTGAGCGAACCAACCCGTCAGCAAGCCTGCCGAATCGGCGGCAAGAGTCAGCAGCGGCAGCATCAAGATACAAGCCAGGATTCGTGTTGCGGCCAGCAAACGATATGGATTGATAGCCGATGCTTCAATGGCATCAATCTGCTCGCTGACTTTCATCGAGGCCAACTCCGCGCCCATGCCGGCTCCTACGCGGCCACTTACAATCAAGCCGGTCATGATCGGACCCATTACCTGAATCACCGAGTAGACGAGAGTCGCGGGAAACATGGATTTCGCGCCAAATCGAGTCAGGCTGTAACGAGCCTCCATCGAGATCACGACGCCGATTGCGGCGCCTGCCAGGGCGATCAGCGGGAATGACTTTGATCCCACTTCGTCGAGTTGCCGAATCAGTTCCCGCCATTCATAGGGGGGTGTCACCGCTGCCCTTAGAACCTTCCAGCAGAAGATGCCCAGGCTGCCAAACCATTCGAAGAATCCATTCATCAGCTTCACACCGGAATTTGCGGCAGAAGGCATGGCTTCTGCTCGCCGCTTGGGAATGGACGGATTAATGCCTTCAACTGCAATGACTCCGTGATCGCTCATTTGTTCTGTCCTTCTGTGGGGGAGCCATGCGCATTGTTCAAATGCATACGTGAAAGCAGGGAGTGGGGTCCGCTATAGAAGAACTCCAATGAAATGTTTTCGCCGGCATAGACTAGCAAGCTATAGTTGCCGATGCGGAATGCGTCCTTCGCGCCGTAGCGATTGGGGTACCAGGCATAAACCGCGGTCATTGAACCAGCATAGGGCGCGACCAGCGCAGGGAAGGAAAAGATGCGATGGCCGTCTTCGCCGCGTCGCGCCGTAAATGTCGAGAACAACGCATGGCTCACGCGTGGGAAGAAACCGGTACATTCGCAGCGATAATACAAGGTATCTTCTTTGAGGGCTTCCGCTAGTCCGTAACGTGCTGTCGTTCCAATGGCTGCAATTCCAAAATCGGAACCAAGCCGTTTGGAATATCCCTCCACGCCTTGGTTCCACTCTGGAGGAGAGTCTCCAAATTGATGAATACCTGCCGTGAACGCCGCGCCTGCAATGGGATATGGACCGAATCCGTCGAAGATATAATTGCGGGCCATGGTTCTTTGTGTCGGTCGCAGATAAGTTAAGTCCAGTTGCGGAGCAGGCGCGCTAACCAAAGCGGAGGAGGAGTCTCCCGCAGAGAGGACCGATTGCGGATTGGCCGTCAAGCTCAAACACGCCAAAGCAGTGGCCGCGAACAGCAAAAAAGTCATCCGGCGAAACTTCAGGTCGAACGTCTCATCCATCGCTGGGTGCGTCAGTCTGTTCGTCACTTCGGCGTAGCAGGCAAGCATGGTCCGCGAACTCCGTTTCCAAATGAATGTCGTCAATATCCCTCCTTCGGCCAGCTTTCGCTCGCAAACACACGATGCGCCGCCAGAAATAAATGTTGGCGTTCTTTGCTTGCATTGGGATTCTGGCAGAGTTGAACCGCTGAAGAATGGTCATTCTAGCTCGCCACGAATCAATGAAGCAGAAGACCTCTCTATTGCTTGTGAGCGTGAATAACAGATCGCTGGGGAACAGCACCGATATAGTAAAAGGGATAGCAGGTAACGAGAGTCAGGCCGAATTCAGTCGCAAGAGAGACGATGCCGCCGTCGCCAGGAGCGGAAATCTGAATCCAATCCACCTCGTACCGGGAGATACCGGCAGTGGTATGCAGATGAATTTCATCACCCCTGTCCAATATTGATCTTCGGAGATGAATTGCGATCTGCGGAATTTGATTGCTCTATATTGCTCAGACTGCGGGGATGCGAGTGGCTAGATTCAAAAACGTAAGGGCAGATCGATGCCGCCCGTAACCTGGTTACGGGCATTCATGAACCGCTTGAACCCCTTATGGAAGCTGCTGTTGCCGGACTTTTCTTTACGGCTGCATACAGCGTCCCACGCAACACAGGTAATCGCGAGCACCTTAAAGGGGGCATTTATGCGCGGACTCAAAACACTACTCGGAAGTACAGCTTTGGTTGTGGGCTTGGCCATGGCGCCGGCAGCACAAGCACAAATTGAAATCAACGTAGGCATTCAACCAGTCTGTTCCTACGGCTACTACGACTACGCACCTTATGCTTGCGCGCCTTATGGGTTCTATGGCCCAGGCTATTTCTACAACGGCATCTTTCTGGGCATGGGACCTTGGGCTGGCTGGGGTTATGGTCACGGCTGGGGCGAACATCGGTTTACCGAAGAGCGCGGCGGAAGCTACCACGGCGGCGGCGGAGCCATGGCCAACCGCAGCAGTTTTGCGCGTGGTGGCAGGCCTGCTGGCCGAAACTATGGGGGTGCTCAAATGCACAACAGCTCGCCTGCTTCTCACGTTGGAGGAGCTCGTCCCCAGGCAACCCATTCAGCGTCGGCACATGCAACTGCGGCCCACGACGCACCCCGCGCAGCGGCCCCCCATTCCAGCGCCCCTCGCGCCTCCGCTCCGCATAGTAGCAGCGGTGGAGGCCATGCAAGCGGTGGCGGTGGACACGAGGGCGGCGGGCACAAGTAATCACTGTCGATTCCTGGGAATTGGTCTCGCAAACAGATGGGCCTTAATGAGTAGTGCTCGGACCTAAGTTCCGAGCACTACCCATTAAGAAGTTGTTTCTGCCTCTCCATGAGGCTGATGTGAGCTAAATTGATCTATCAATATCTCCTGTCCGTGATGCACTATAGAGATTGCCCTGTTTGCAGGCCTTGCCTCAAGCTTTGATCTTCCGTCTGGGGCAGATGTGATCTTTCACTCTGTTTTTATCCAGCCGTGGGATTTTTGGAGAAATGATATTCATGATCGAAGATGAAAAGTCCGCATTCGATACAGAAGCATTTTTGGCAAGTGCCGGACTGGGGCGCAGAATCGTCAAATTTCGGGAGAATCAGGCCTTCTTCTCGCAGGGAGAAACCGCCGATTTTGTCTTTTATCTCCAGAGTGGGAGCGCCAAGCTGACAGTAGTTGCCGAAAATGGCAAGGAAGCCACCATCACTCATCTTTCCGCCGGAGAATTTGTCGGTGAGGAGTCGCTGGCAAGCCTGTGCACTCTGCACATGGCCACTGCCACAGCCACCACCGACTGCATGGCGCTCGAAATAGAAAGAGAAGAGATGCTTCGCGCGATGCACAAGGAGCATCCCCTGGCCGCTCGATTTCTTCAATTCCTTCTGGTTCGCGGGATGCGCATCCAGTCCGATCTTGTCGACCAGCTCTTCAACTCAAGTGAAAAGCGTTTGGCGAGAGTGCTCCTGCTGATGGCGCAGTTTGGCGAAAAGGATGAATCGGAAGTTCTGATTCCTGCCATTTCGGAGGATGCTCTGGCCGAGGTGATTGGCACAACGCTGCCCAAAATCAGCTTTTTCATGAATCGCTTTCGCGACCTTGGCCTCATCGATTACGACGGTCGCATACGCGTGCGCAAGTCTCTTCTCAATGTGATTCTGCACGATCAATTTCCCGACGACAATGCCGTAAAACCGCCCCTCAGCGATCTTCTGCAGGCACAATCCAAGATTGCAAAGCGCGCCGATACCGTCAACTGAAGCAAAGCCGCAAGAGCGCTGAGCCTACGCTGCCGGCTGCAAAGGGAGTGATCAACGGTTTGGAATATTCGAAATTGAAGTCGCTGCTCCGCCAGATGATTCTGGTCCCCATGGCGCTCACGGCCACTCTGGCGATTCTGTTGTTGTGGGAGACCTTCGACTTGAACCGCTCCATGCAGTCGGTTGATCATACCGATCGGGTTCTGGACCAATCCGGGCATCTGCTCGCGTTGCTGGTCAATATGGAATCCGGTATGCGCGGATTCATAGTAACTGGCGACGAGAGCTTCCTTCAGCCTTATACGGATGGCACCCGGAGACTCGAACCCGAATATCAGGCCCTGTACCGAATGGTGGCGGAAAATCTTCCGCGACAGCAGCAGCGGCTGCAAGAAATTCATGCGGGTTATCTGGAGTGGAACGAGTATGCCAGCCAGATCATCGCCCAGCGCCGCGCGGGAAAAGCCGATCCCACTTTTTATGAGAACAAGCAGGGAAAACTCCGAATGGATTCCCTTCGCGGGCAGATATTGGAGTTTCAAAGTGTGGAAGCAGGGCTGCGCATCGAGCGTGTTCAAGCCGCGCACACGCGATGGGTGGTAATGGTGACCAGCTTCCTGGGCCTTGGTCTGGGAGTAGGAATCTTCCTGGCCTTGTTCATGCGTTACCACGTCAAAAAAATGGGCAACAAGCTCTTGCAGAGCGAGGAGCGATGGACGGCAACGCTGGGCAGCATAGGCGAAGCGGTCATCGCCACCGACAACGAAGCGCGCGTCACCTTTCTCAACCCGGTCGCCGCCGCTCTCACCGGCTGGCCGATGGAAGAGGCTATCGGCCAGCCGATCGGAAATGTACTCACGCTTATCAATGAGAAATCCGGCATGACCGCGGACAATGAAGTGCTGCGCGTTCTGAAAGAGAAGCTGGTTCTGTCCGTATCGAATCACGTGGAGCTGGTCACAAGGGATGGCCGCGAAATTGCCGTCGAGCACAGCGCCGCTCCCATCCTTGCCGGCGAGGGAAAGGTCATCGGCGTGGTGCTGGTCTTCCGCGATGTTGCAGCGCGGCGTCAGGAGCAGATCGAAACCGCCGAGCAGGCTTCTCTGATCGAACTGACGCAGGACTCCGCCTTGGTGATCGATATGCAAGGCAAAATCCTTTTTTGGAGTCGCGGCGCGGAAATGATGCTGGGATACTCCAAAGCTCAGGCCATCGGGCATATCTCTCACGAATTGCTGCAGACTGAGTTTCCGCAACCGCTGTCGGAAATTCGATCGGAATTGATGCATACCGGGCATTGGGAGGGCGACCTCATCAAGACGGCGCGCGACGGCCGACGGATTGTGATGGCCAGCCGCTGGGCGCTGCAATGGGGCAAGCGCGATCAGGCGCCGCGCATTCTGGAGATCAACAGCGACATCACCGAACGCAAGCGCGGAGAAGAGTCGCTGGTTCTGCAACGGGAGCAACTGCGCGCGCTGGCCGAGCGTCTGCAATGGGTGCGCGAAGAGGATCGCAAACAGGTTGCCCGTGAACTGCACGATCAGATCGGTCAGATTTTGACCGCCATCAAAATGGATATGGCATGGATTACTCGTCATCTTCCAGAGTCAGAAACCAGCGCGCTTGCCCGCCTTGACGAATCAATGCATCTCATCAACGATGGCGTCAAGGCAGTGCGCGCCATCTGCAGCGGGCTGCGTCCCGGAGTCCTAGATGATCTGGGCCTGGCGGCGGCCATTGAGTGGCAGGCCAACGACTTTGCCGTCCGTAATGGAATCCCCTGCGAGGTTTCAGTTCCTCCCATCGATTTACATCTGGATGGCGACCGGGCCACTGCTACCTTCCGCATCTTCCAGGAGTGCCTGACGAATATTGTTCGGCACGCGCAGGCCAAGTCTGTGCGCATTGCCCTCTACCAGCAAGAAGAGAGTATCCTTTTGATAGTCGAGGACGATGGAATCGGATTTCATGATTCGGGCATTTTCAATTCTCTTGGCTCCCTAGGGCTGCTGGGAATGAAAGAACGATCTCAGTTCTGCGGAGGCGACGTGCAGATCTCCACATCCCCCGGCCACGGAACGACGGTCACGGTCCGCGTTCCCATGGACCTTCCCCGTTCCGAGAGGAGCGAATCATGCGCATCCTGATCGCGGACGACCATGCGGTTGTTCGCCGCGGACTTAAAGAGATACTGGCAGATGCTCTTCCCGGCGCGGAGTTTTCCGAAGCCGGCAACGGGGATGAAGTACTCAGCCACCTGGGTAAATCCACCATCAGCCTGCTGGTGCTGGACATCAGTATGCCGGGGCGCAGCGGGATGGACGTGCTGCGCGAGGTCAAGCACAGCTACCCGCGCTTGCCAGTCATTATCTTGAGCTGCCAACCGGAGGAGCAATACGCCATGCGCTGCCTGCGGGCTGGGGCGGCTGCTTACATCAACAAGGAAAGCGCCCCTGAAGAGCTGGCCTTGGCCACCAGGAAGATCCTGAGCGGAGGCCGCTACGTCAGCGCAAGCCTTGCCGAAAAGCTGATCGACAACCTGGATGAAGACGCCAGCAAGCCATTGCATGAGCTGCTCTCGGACCGAGAGTTTGAAGTGATGAAGATGATTGCAGCCGGTGTTCCCCTAACAGAGATAGGCGACCGGCTTCATGTCAGCGTAAAAACCATCAGCACCTATCGCGCCCGCATCATGGAGAAGATGCAGATGAAAAGCAACGCCGAAGTAACCCGCTACGCCATGACGCAAAGCCTGATCGATTAGGCTGGCAGCGTAGGAATATCCCTACAGAAATGCCGGAATGAATCTTACATCAATCACGGTATTTGCTGATAGGATTCGCTCTTTGCCTTCGATATATTCAATTCAGGCCAATAGAACAGCAAGGCTAGCGGGCGCAACGATGAAAATTCTGATCACCGATGATCACGCAAATGTGCGGCGCGGCCTTCGGGAGATTCTGACCGACGCATTTTCCGGCACTCGCTTTTCCGAGGCCGCCAACGGAGTTGAAACGCTGGCCCAATTGGTCATCTCTATGCCTGACTTATTGCTGCTCGACATTAATATGCCCGGACGCAGCGGCTTTGAGGTGCTGAAGGACGTCAAGCATATCTACCCTCTGCTCCCGGTGATCATGGTGAGCGTTCAGCCGGAGAATCAATACGCGTCGCGCTGCCTGGGAGCTGGTGCGTCTGCTTATGTGAGCAAGGACAGCGCCTCTGAGGATCTGGCACCGGCAATTCAGAAGATAATGGATAACTGCGGGAAAACCGCTCTGAGTTTTGGCGAAAAGTAGTTATAGAATCCGAGGCATCTATCGGCCTGGCTCATTACACATAGTTAGATCGATGACAGGAATCATGAGATACCGATCACAACGACCAATCCGGTCGCTGTGATCGCGTGATTTTATCAATGATAACGCTGGTTTCACGCAAGGAAAACACCTACATGCTCGGCAGGGAAAAGACTACAACAATCCCAGCATTCGCCGATATTCATTCACTTTCATACTTTGTACCTTGAATATATCGATGTTGCAACGGATGACTGTAATTCATCCTCTTGCATCCTCTCTCAAAATCGAAAGGTTTTAACCATGGCTACTTGCTACGCACCAATAACGAACTCGGCTCCCAGGATTCCGCTCGGACGCTCCTATCCATTGCCTTCGATTGCGCAACCTGGATTGAATCTGGTTTCGAAGCAAGCTGAAGCCACGCAAAAACAACTTCCCCCACTAGACCTTCGGAGTCCGATGAACAGATTTATGGCTGGAAAATCGCGGCGGGAATACCAGGCCGGAGAATCCGTCTTTTCTCAAGGCGATCCGTCCAACGCCGTCTTTTATATTCAGAGCGGCAAGGTCAAGCTCACCGTAGTATCCATGAGTGGCAAAGAAGCCGTCATCGCCCATCTTGCCGCCGCCAGCTTTTTCGGTGAAGCATCCCTGACCGGCGAGACGCAGCACACCTCCTCCGCAAACGCGCTGGAAGCCAGCACGATCGTTCGCATCGACAAGCGGGCCATGCAGGACTTGCTCCATCGCGAACCGGAGTTTGCCGAGCAATTCCTCGCCTATCTGCTCTCTCGCAACAATCGCATGCAAGCCGATCTCGTCGATCATTTGTTCAATTCCAGCGAAAAGCGCTTGGCCCGTTTGCTCATGATGATGGCTAACTTCGGCCAGGAGACGAA
>Ga0181520_10012042_pt1 | contig 11197 bp, 7 predicted proteins | sample PEATcosm2014_Bin_29_FD_132451 | JGI IMG/M metagenome (GOLD analysis project Ga0181520, IMG submission 132451) | Peatland microbial communities from MTU Mesocosm Facility, Houghton, MI, USA - PEATcosm2014_Bin02_30_metaG | ecosystem: Environmental > Terrestrial > Soil > Wetlands > Peat | place...
AGGTTCAGGTCAAGTTTGGGAAGCTCTACCCAGTCGGTTCCGCATGGGAGCGTGAGCTTTTCGATTTCACCTCGTGGCGTTTTTTCAAAGAAGAAGAATTCGCGGAGTATCTAGACCATAAGGATTTCTTCGTGGCATACGTCCTCTCGCGCGATCTCGATTACAAGGGCGACATCTTCATTTTCCCGATTAGGAGATTCGACTGGATCATCCGTCAAGGCATCCCCAGCAAAGGCCAACGCAAGGTCTACATCTCCCGCGTAAAGGGAGAGCACGAGCGATGGTATTTACGAAAGATAAGCAGGTTCTCCGAAATCACCCCCGAAACTTGCCTGGATGTTACGTCCTATTGGCGAGGGTTCGGCGCGCTTTCAGGAGATTTGCGCTGATTGCGGAATTGATCGGTAATCGCGTCGACCGCCGGGTGCCGGGTGCCCCAGGTCTCGCCTCTGAGACCTGGGAACCAATGTGATCCCAAGCCGGAATCGCGCTAGAATCTCTCCATGCCAGACTCATACCAAGACGCACATCGGCTCGCAATGGAACTCTCATACGACGAAAGGGAAAAGCTCTCCAAAGAATTGTGGTGGAGTCTCCATCCCCCCGCCGAGGACCTGCCGCAGGAAAAGATCGATGCCGCTTGGGACTCGGAGATCAAGCGGCGCGTTGAGGAAATAGATTCCGGCACGGCCAAAATGATCCCGCTTGAAGAGGTTCTTGCAGACATGGACACGCACATCGCGGCCAAGCGGCGCGGATGAGACGCAGCAAAGTGCCGATCCTCGCCGTTGCTCACGCCAAACGCTTTTAAACGAGGAGCCACATGGAAACTGCCTACGTACCCGATCCCACCCGCTACGATCACGCCACCTTCCGCCGCTGCGGCAACTCCGGCCTCGTGCTGCCGCCCATCTCGCTCGGCCTGTGGCAAAACTTCGGTGGCGCCGACGTCTTCGAAACCGGCCGCGCCACCATCCGCCGCGCCTTCGATCGCGGCGTCACCCACTTCGATCTTGCCAACAACTACGGCCCTCCCTACGGCTCGGCCGAAGAAAATTTTGGCACGATTCTCCGCAAGGATTTCAAGGGCCTGCGCAACGAGCTCGTTATTTCGACAAAAGCCGGCTGGGACATGTGGCCCGGCCCCTACGGCATCGGCGCCTCGCGCAAATATCTCCTCGCCTCGCTCGACGACAGCCTCCAGCGCATGGGCCTCGACTACGTTGACATCTTTTACGCGCACCGTCCCTGGAAAGACTGCCCGCTCGAAGAAACCATGGGCGCGCTGGTCACCGCGGTGCATCAGGGCAAAGCGCTCTACGTCGGCATCTCTTCGTACAGCCCCGAGCGCACGCGCCAGGCCGCGAAGATCCTCAAACAGATGGGCGTGCCGCTGCTCATTCACCAGCCGTCGTACTCCATACTGAACCGCTGGGTCGAAGACGGCCTGTTGGCCACGCTCGACGAGCTCGGCGTGGGCTGCATCGCTTTCTCGCCGCTCGCGCAGGGCCTGCTCACGAACAAATATCTCAAGGGCATTCCGGCCGATTCGCGCGCCAAACTTGCACACTCATCGCTCGCCAAGGAATTCCTGAGCGAGAAGAACTTGAAGTGCGTTCGCGCCCTCAACGACGTTGCCCAAGCCCGCGGCCAGACGCTTGCGCAGATGGCCATCGCCTGGGTGCTGCGCGACAAGCGTGTCACCTCAGCGCTCGTCGGCGCGCGCAATGTGGAGCAGCTCGACGATTCGCTCGATGCGCTCAGGAAGCTCAAATTCACGGCCGCGGAATTGAAGGAAATCGATCGCTACGCGCGCGACGGAGACCTCGACCTTTGGCGCAAAGCGCGGGAAACCATGGAGTAAAAGGCTGGACCAGGGGCCGGAGACAACAACGAAACAATGGCTCCGTTCTATACGCCCTTCGTCTCCAGCACATCCCTCAGCGCGAAGCTGGTCTCAAGCCGGATCACTCCCGGCAGGCGCGAGAGTTCGTTCTGGTGCAGCCGGTTGTAGTCATCAATGCCCGCTACACGCGCCACCAGAATGTAGTCGTACTGGCCTGCAAGAAGGTGGCAGCTCACGATGTCGTGGCAGTGCCGCACGGCGGCCTCAAACGCGTTTAGCACCGCGGCCGATTGCCGCTCCAGCGTGACGCGGATGTAGACCGTCATATGCTTGCCCAGCAGCCGGTCGTCGATCAGCGCGCGGTAGCCGCGGATGGCTCCCGAAGCCTCCAGCGCCAGAATGCGCCGCGACGCCGCCGAGGCCGACAGCCCCACCGCCTCGCCCACCTCAAAATTCGTCGCCCGGCCGCGGCGCGCCAGATGGCGCAGGATAGCCCCATCCAATTCGTCGAGTCTCGATGCTTCGGGTCCGGCCGTTTCGAGTCCCGCCGCGGTTTGGAGGCTTTCTACGGATTGCAGCGCCTCAGTCGATTGTTGCGCTAAAGGCGCATCCTGCTCACGTTTCGTTCCCATTTTGCTGTTCTATCACAAAGTTTGCATACATTGGAAGCCGCTTGCGCCGTAAAATTCCCTTCAGTTGAAAGAGGAGAAACCATGATCGTCGGCGTTCCCAAGGAAATCAAGGACAACGAGTCCCGCGTCGGAATCACCCCCGCGGGCGTGAAAGCGCTCACCGAGGCCGGTCACACAGTCCTGGTCGAAACCCAGGCCGGCGCGCAGTCCGGCTTCCCCGATGCCGAGTACCAGAACGCTGGCGCCGAGATTGTGGGCGACGCGGGCTACGCGTGGGGCAAGGCCGACATGGTCGTCAAGGTCAAGGAGCCCATCGAAAGCGAGTACGTTTACTTCCGCGATGGCCTCATTCTCTTCACCTATCTGCATCTCGCTCCGTTGCCTGCACTCACTGACAAACTGCTCGAATCCAAAGTCATCGGCATCGCCTATGAGACCGTGCGCGACCGCCAGGGAAATCTCCCTCTGCTCACACCCATGAGCGAAGTGGCGGGGCGCATGAGCGTGCAGGTCGGCGCCAGCTATCTTGAAAAAGAGCGCGGCGGGCGAGGCATTCTGCTGGGCGGCGTTCCCGGCGTACCCCCGGCGCACGTGGCCATTCTGGGTGGAGGCGTGGTGGGCACCAACGCGGCGCGCATTGCTCTGGGCTTTGGCGCCAAGACCACGCTCATCGACGTGAACCTGAACCGTCTGCGCGAGCTCGAAGACATTTTCGGCGGCCGCCTCTCCACGCTGGCTTCGAACAGCTACAACATCGCCCAGGTAACGCGCGAGGCGGATCTGGTGATTGGCGGCGTGCTCATTCCCGGCGCTACCGCGCCCAAACTGGTCACTCGCGCCATGGTCTCGCAGATGAAGAAAGGCGCCGTCATCGTCGATGTGGCCATCGATCAGGGCGGCTGCGTTGAGACCGCCCGGCCCACCTCCCACTCCAACCCCAGCTATGTGGTCGATGGCGTGGTGCACTACTGCGTCACCAACATGCCCGGCGCCGTCCCGCACACCTCCACGCTTGCGCTCACAAACTCGACATTCCCTTATGTTTTGCGCATCGCCCACCAGGGCGCACGCGAGGCGATCCGCCAGGATGCGGGCCTCGCCGAAGGCCTGAATACCTGGCTGGGTACGCTCACGTATCGCGGCGTGGCCGATAGCCAGCACCGTGCCTGGACCGGGGTCGCCAGCTTGCTTGGCTGATGGGTTTCGCTCTTCAATCCCTTAACTAGCCTGCCCACACACGTGTGCAGATTTTTCTTGACACGGATAATTCGTGTTTGTTAGCTTCCTCCCGCGGAGAAGACCAAGAGAAATCCACCGCCAAATGCAGCTTTTTCGATACTGGTCGTGTGTGCGAGTAGGGCCGGATGAACAGAGCTTGGATTTGGGGTGGATTTTTGTCTTTGGCTGATTTTTCACAGCACGTTCTTCGAAACTTAACGGATGTGGCCAAGGATGGCAGTGATATCGTTGCTCACCATCATCTCAGCATCTGCGACACTCCGAGTTTTTCATCGACTACACCCGGCGAAGCGGATGACTGCAGGCTGAAAACTGCGGTACCATTCTTGTCTTTACGGCGGGGTTCGGTGCTTCGCTCGCAAGTGGGGGCGATGGTTTCTATTCATGGCATCTTCTGAATCATGTAGCCCTGATCAACAGGGAAGACACTTAACCGTTGTTGAAACAAAACCATTGGGAGGCAATATGCATTCGAGGATTCCATCTGTAGGAAACCAGGCCGGTAAGCGTGGGTTCGCTTGGATCTTTCTGGCCATGGCGCTTCTGTTGATGCTTCCTTCACGCACGGCTTTTGCTCAATACGACCTTGGCGGCCTGGTCGGGACCATTCACGACTCCAGCGGCGCCGCGGTTCCGAACGTGACCGTTACTGTTACGAACGACGCCACCGGCATCGCCACGGTGGTCAAGACCGATCAATCCGGCGACTATGAAGTTCCGTCGCTGCGCGTCGGCGTTTACACCATCTCCGCCAGCGCCTCCGGTTTCTCCATTGCCGAGGCGAAGCAAATCAGCATCTCCGTCGGTGGCCGCGAGCGCATCGACCTGGTGCTGAAGGTGGGCGCGGCCCAGGCCACCACGGTCGAGGTCAGCGGCGTCGCCTTGCAGTTGGAAACCGAGTCGAGCCAGCGCGACCAGACGATTACCGGCTATCAGAGCGCGGCGCTTCCGCTGGTGAGCCGGAACTACACCGATCTGCTTGCCCTCGTGAGCGGCGTGCGCCAGGCGCCGACGCAGGCCACTACGACCAGCAACATCAACAGCCCTGTCCGGGCGGGCGCATACAACGTCAACGGCCAGCGTTCGGTGTTCAACAACTTCATGCTTGACGGCATGGACAACAACTCTTATGGCGAGTCGAACCAGGGCTTCGACAACCAGATCATTTCTGTTCCGCCTGACTCCGTGGATCAGTTCAGCGTAGTCACTAACAACGAGAGCGCGGAGTATGGCCGCAGTTCCGGCGCAACCATCAACGTGGCATCCCTATCCGGCGGCAACAAATTCCATGCCACACTCTACGAGTTCCTCCGCAACACGGATCTGAATGCCACCGGCTTTTTTAAGCCCACCGTGATCGGCACCAATGGCCCTGTTCCGTTCGTAAAGCCCCCGTACCATCGCAATCAGTACGGCGGCGACTTCGGCGGCCCCATCCTGCACGATAAGATGTTCTTCTTTCTCGACTATGAGGGCCTGCGGGCTATCAACAGCCCCCTCTTTGTCCTCACGTTACCTACGCAGAACGAGTTAAAAGGCATTTTTGTCGTACCCGTTCAAAACGCCACTACCGGCACCGTCTACCCAGCCGGCACGGCCATCCCCTCCGGCGCTATTAATCCGCTCGCTGCTCAAGTTGTTGCCGCCTTCCAGAAAATCACAACATTGCCCGTGTCTGGCGTCTCGACTACCGGCGTAAACAGCGGCGACTACCCCGTGTTCATACCCTTCCGCGACTACTCAGACAAGGGCGATCTGCGCCTGGATTATCAGGCCAGCCCCTCGGCGCGCTACTTTCTGCGCGTCAGTGACCGCAAGGAGACGGAAATCAACTTCCCCACCATTCCTCTTCCTCTGGAAGGCCAAACCGCCGGGCCGCAACGCATCCTGGACCAGCAAATCGCGGTTGGATACACGGGCACTTTCGGCGCCAACCGGATTCTCGATCTGCGCTTGGGTATCTCACGGACCAAGGCCGGCAAGACGCCTTTGAGCGAGGGAACAGCCCCGGTCCTCGTGAATGGTTCGCCGATTCCTGGCCTGCCCACCGCACCTGCCGTCGCGGGTGGTCTACCGGCCATCTCCATCACTGGCGGCTTCACAGCTTTTGGCCGTCAAACCACCAACCCGCAGTTCCAGGATCCCGCGCTCCTCGATCCAAAGGCCAATTTCACCTGGGTCAAAGGCAACCACTCCTTCAAGTTCGGTTACGAATACGAACATATCTGGATGGGTGTGCTGGACAACAACCCGCTTTACGGTTCGTATACCTTTGGCGGCGGCTACAGCGCATGCCCCAACGGCGCAGCCATCCCGGGCGGAGGCACCTGCTCCTCGGCAGCCGGAACACCCTTAAACGAATCTTCAGCTAAGGTCTCTGGTGATACTTATTTTGCGGATTTCCTCTTCGGCACTAGCAGTGCTTACGCTCTGGCAAACTACTTTGAGGCCCATCTGCGTCAGACCATCGAAAGCGTCTATGCGCAGGACGACTGGAAGGTGATGCCGAACCTTACGTTGAACCTCGGCCTCCGCTGGGAGTACGGTTCCCCCTATTCTGAGCAGCATAACTATGTCTCGAACTGGGACCCGACATCGCAAACAGTCTTTACGCTTAATCCCAATGCAACCCTGGGCAACGGCATCACACCTACGACCGGCAGCGGTGTCTACGGCAAAACGCTCGTCAATCCAGACCTGAGCGATTTTGCGCCGCGCGTAGGCTTCGCATTTGCGCCTTATCCAAAGATGACCCTCCGAGGCGGATTCGGCACCAGCTATGTGCACTACACGCGCGCAGGCTCCGGTGACATCCAGGCCATCAATGCCCCGCAGGCGCAGTTTGCCGCCGTCAGCCAGATCTCGCCAACCACAAGCAATCACTGCTCTACGCCACTCCCTGCCCAGATCATCGCCACGGGGACGACAGCGGAAAGCTGCTACGTGACCGCAGACCAGGGCTTCCCGTCGGGATTGGTCACCAGCTTCAACTACGCCACCGATAACATCACCTGGGTGCCGAAGAATACGCGGGATAGTTATGTGGAGAACTTTTATCTCGCTGTGCAACAGCAGATCACGAAAAACAGCCTGCTCGACATCGCTTATGTCGGCAACCACGGCCTCAAGTTGCAGGGCTTTATCAACGGCAATCAACGCAACATCTCCTCCACGGGCACTTACTCGCGCCCCTTTGCCAACTGGCCTTCGGATATTACTGAAGCGCTCAACGAGTTCTATTCCAATTACAACGCATTGCAGGTGCGGTATGAGCAGCGCATGGTCGCTGGACTGACGTTGCTGAACAGCTTCACCTGGGAGCACTCGCTGGATAACGCCTCGGCTTCGCTCGAAGGCAATACGCCTTCGGTGCAGGATGCCAACCACCTCAGTGCCGATTACGGGCAATCGGACTACAACCTGCCGCTCGCCAATATCACCAGCCTGGTCTACGATCTTCCCTTTGGGCATGGCCGCACCTACGCGCACGATCTCAATCCCATTGCGGATGCGGTCCTGGGCGGATGGCAGGTGAGCGCAATCAACACCGCGCAGGCTGGTACGCCCTTCAACCTTGAGTACGGGCCGAACTCCGCCCAGCTTGCCTCCACGCAAATCCCGTCGAACCAGAACTACCGCGGCGCCAACCTCTATCGCCCCAACCTCGTGCCCGGCGTGCCGCTTACGCAGGGGCGCAGCGTGCGGGTAGCCAACTCAGGCGCTGTCCAATACATCAACTTCAACGCCGTCCAGATTCCCGCAATCGATAATGCCAGTGGCATTCTCCAGCCTCCATTCGGTAATATGTCGCGCAACCCGGGCCGCACTCCACCGCTGTATCAGACCGACCTCGACTTCAATAAGCGGTTTAGCTTGCCAAAGGAAGGCATGCAGATCGAGTTCCGCTCTGAGCTCTACAACATTTTCAATCACACCAACCTTTACCTGCCGGCGACTTCCAACCCCGACATCTCCGGCACGCAGGCCGCGAACGCCTCGTTAGGCCTCAATAACGCCAGCGGTGGCGGCCAAACCTCCAGCACCTTCACCCCGCGCGTGATCCAGTTCGCTTTGAAGCTGATTTACTGATCGGACAATTGGCATAGAATGAGCGTGCCGGCCGCGTAAGGCGGCCGGCACGTCCTGTTTCCGGAACCGTTCGCAGCAACGCCGCTTGCCAGAGCCGTGAGCGGCAGCCGGAGTGATAAACTGGACGCAACAGCGCATCCGCTTCATGCGAGAGGCGCTGTCGTCATCGAAACCGCGGTGATTCTCCCTCGCGGTTCCACGCCCACTTAGAGACCAGAGTCCGGGCGGAAATCAGCAATCCAAATTGATGCGAGGCAGTGTGCCTGCCAGGTTCCGTGGTGTATCCGCGCAGGGATCAAGCCGCGCTTTTGATCGGGTTGCTTTCCGTTCCCTCTGAACCATGAAAGGAATCTACGGGCGTGACCAAACGCAATGAAATCCTGAAAGAGCTTGGCCGCAATTCGCCGCCCTGGGACGTATTGGTGATTGGCGGTGGGGCCACCGGCCTCGGCGCCGCCGTCGAAGCCGCGTCGCGCGGCTATCGCACTCTGTTGGTGGAGCGCTCCGACTTCGCCAAGGAAACCTCCAGCCGCAGCACCAAGCTGGTGCACGGCGGCGTGCGCTACCTCGAGCAGATGAACCTCACACTGGTTCTCGATGCTTTGCGCGAGCGCGGCCACATGCTGCGCAACGCGCCCCACCTGGTGCACGATCTCAGCTTTGTCGTGCCTGCTTACAGCTATTTTTCCCTGCCTTACTACGGTATGGGCCTCAAACTCTACGAGCGGCTCTCGGGAAAACTGTCCTTCGGCCGTTCCGAGGTGCTCTCCCGCAAGACTGCTCTCGAAAAACTTCCGGGCGTCAAAAGCGACGGCCTGCGCGGCGGCATTCTCTATCACGACGGCCAGTTCGACGATGCCCGCTACGCTATCGCATTGCTGCGCACGCTTGAAGATCTCGGTGGCACGGCCCTCAACTACGTTGCAGCCACAGGCCTCATCGAACACGGCGGCAAAGTCATCGGCATCCAGGCGCGCGACCATGAAGACGGCGTCGAATTCGAACTGCAGGCCAGGGCAGTCGTGAATGCTACCGGCGTTCACGTCGAGCAAATCATCGACATGGACGGCAAGTCGCACAAATCGCTGCTCGCCGTCAGCCAGGGATCGCATTTTGTTTTGCCGCGTAGCTTACTGCCCGGCGACACCGCGTTGATGATTCCCAAAACCGCCGACGGGCGCGTGCTCTTTGCGATTCCCTGTCATGGCGCGCTGATTGTCGGGACAACCGATGTTGCCGTTGACTCGACATCACCCGAGCCGCGCGCCCTGCATGAGGAGAAGGCCTTTCTTTGCGCGCACATTGGCCGGTACATGGACCACGCGCCGCGCCCGGAAGAGATCCTCAGCGTCTGGTCGGGGCTGCGGCCTCTGGTCCGCAAAGGACATGCCAAAACCTCCAAGCTCTCCCGCGACCACACAATTCTGGTCTCGCCTTCCGGCCTAGTCACCGTCACAGGCGGCAAGTGGACCACCTATCGCCGCATGGGCCAGGACACCATCGACCGCGCCGCGCAGGTTGCAGGGCTGCCTCAGAGTCCATCGCACACCCTGGAGCTGAAACTGCACGGTTGGACTCCTGAACCGACCACCGCGACTTCGGCGTGGGAGAGCGTCTACGGCTCCGATCTGCCGGCCGTGCAGGCTCTTTCCAGCGAAGATGCCGGTGGTGAGAACGCGAATTTAGGGGCCCTGCTGCACCCGCGTCTGCCCTTCCGCCTCCGTGAGGTGGTGTGGGCGGCGCGCCATGAGATGGCGCGTACGGTCGAAGATGTGCTCGCGCGGCGCACGCGCGCTCTCTTTCTCGATGCGCGTGCCGCCATCGAAGCCGCGCCCACGGTCGCCGATCTTCTGGCGCGCGAGCTCGGCCGCAGCGACGACTGGAAGTTGAATGATTTGGCAAATTTTCTGGAAACCGCCAAGGGCTATCTCTACACGGAGTGAGAAGCTGGTCGTTTTCCTCAGATTCTTCCTGCCGGGCGCCTCAACCGGCGCGCCTCACGGCTGTGCGCCGGGAGGAATCAGCAGCGTCAGCGATTGGGGCACGACTTCGAGGCGCACCGGTAAGCAGCCCAGCACCTCACCATCCGCTTCCACAAACAGAGTTTCGCCAGCGCCATTGTGAGCGCGGCACTCGATGCTGGGCGTCTCCAGCAGCTCGACTGCGCCTTTGAAGGTGTGCCGCCCGGCCAGCGCCGCCAACAGAAATTTGAGATAATGCATCCGGCTTTGCGTCTTGAAGGCGAGCAGGCTCAGATTGCCGTTGTTCAAGCTCGCTCCCGGTGCCAGCTTATTCAAAACCCCGCCGAACGAGCGTACCCGCACGGCCAGCAATTGCGACACATCCACCACGCGGCCGCCGCCGTTTCCGTTCTCCGGCAGAACCGCCTCAAAGTAGGGAAACGAAAACGTAGCCCATGTGCGGAAGCACTCGATCAGGTAGAGCACGTAGCCCAACCGCCGTTTCAGCCCCGCATCCATTCGCGACATCACCAGCGCATCGGCGCCGATTCCCGCAGCCACGACGAAGTAGCGCGAGCCGGGATTCCCGGCGTGGTCCTGGTAGTGAATGCGTCCCACGGAGATGCGTGTCGGCTCAGCTTCGAGCAGCTTGCGCGCCACCTTGGCCGGTGCGCCGATCAGGCCAAGGTTCGCGGCCAGCGCATTCGCCGTGCCCAGCGGAATCACGCCCAGGGCCACATCGCTGCCCACGAGACTCTGCAGAATTTCGTGCACGGTGCCGTCGCCGCCGCAGGCCAGAACCGCATCGCAACCATTGTTCATCGCCTGCTGCGCATGAATCGTTGCTTCCCCGGCCTCTCTGGTTTCAATCGCCTCGGCCGTAACTCCCGCTGCGCGAAGCACGGCTAGAGTTTCCTCAATGGCTGCCTTCCGTCGCGCGGAATACTGGCCGGATACCGGGTTGTAGATCAGCGCCACTCGGCGCATAACGGGTTTCACTTGAACGGCGGTTCCTATCTCTTCACCTTGCCCTCAGGCACATCTTGTTATCTTCTCAGATTTTCGCCCAGAATAGCTCAAAACCAACGCCGAATCTGCACCATGGTTCCTGTTCGTACCCCTGCAGCTTAGGCTGTCCCATCGTGGCAACCTGCGCTCCTCGCAATCGGTCTATCATGACCCTGTGGAGACACGAACGCTATGATCCTTTCGGGTAACACCATCCTCATCACCGGCGGCGGCTCCGGCATCGGCCGCGGGCTTGCAGAATCCCTTCACGCGCTCGGCAACCAGGTAATCATTGCCGGCCGGCGGCAGCACGCGCTCGACGAAACCACCACCGCCAACCCCGGCATGAAGTCCATTCCGCTCAATATCGAGGATCCCGCCGCAATCCGCGAGTTTGCTGCCAAAGCGATCGCCGAGTTTCC
>Ga0181520_10012046_pt1 | contig 11195 bp, 8 predicted proteins | sample PEATcosm2014_Bin_29_FD_132451 | JGI IMG/M metagenome (GOLD analysis project Ga0181520, IMG submission 132451) | Peatland microbial communities from MTU Mesocosm Facility, Houghton, MI, USA - PEATcosm2014_Bin02_30_metaG | ecosystem: Environmental > Terrestrial > Soil > Wetlands > Peat | place...
CAGCGGCACGCCCACCGGAGATGTTTCGCTCATCGCGCAAGCCGGCACCGCTTCCAGCAACAATACCGGCATCGGCCCCTTTACCCTGAGCGGCGGCACTGTCTCCAGCTCGACCATCATGCTCCCGGGCGGGTCCTACAATGTGATCGCGCGTTACGCCGGCAATGGAAGCGATGGGGCAAGTGATTCGACCCCGGTCCCAGTGATTGTAAGCACGGAGAGCAGCAAAACCCTTGCGAGCCTTGTGACCTTCGATTCGAGCGGCGACATCATCCCGAACAATGGCACGATCGTTTACGGCTCACCCTATTTCCTGCGTTTCGATGTGACGAACAGCGGCGGTTCGTTGTGCGCCCCAGCGAATTCGAGCGGCGTTCAGCAAGCGACTTCCTACCCGTGCCCGACCGGAACCGTGACCCTGACTCCGGCGCCCGCCAACCAGAATGGCACGTCGACCGGAAGCTTTACCTTGAATAGCCAAGGTTATGCCGAGGACCAACCCGTCCAGGCTAACGCCGGGCAGTATTCCTTTGTGGCCAAGTATTCAGGCGACATCAGCTATACCGCGAGCACCTCCGCGGCGCTTCCGGTTACGATTACCCAGGCGACGACTTCGACCGCGACCACCGGCATTCCATCGACCGCAACGGCCGGAACGCAAATAACCGTTACTGCGACGCTCAAAACCACAAGCGGCGGGATTGCGCCCACTGGAACAATGCAGCTTCTGAATAATGGCTCGCCCCTCGGCAGCCCAGTACCGGTTTCCGGAACTGCCTCGTCTTCCAGCACATTTGCTTCGGCGCTGGCCATGCTCACCCCGACCTTGACGTCGGGCAACCTCAGCCTCTCCGCAAAATACAGCGGCGACATCAACTACGCGACCTCCACTTCGGCGGCGACTTCCCTCACCGTCACCGACTTCGGTGTTTCCGCGAATCCTTCCCCAGTCACGATTTCGGCGCCCGGGCAGCCGGGAACTTCGACCATCAGCGTCACTCCACAAAACGGATTTGCCGGGACGGTTAACCTGTCCGTCGTGGGTGGCTGCCCGACGGGAGCGGCTTGCACGTTGGCTTCACCTTCCGTAAGCGTGAGCGGCACTTCGGCCGTCACCGACGTGTTGACCATTACCACTACGGGTTCCTCAAGCGCACCGCCGGCTCTCGAACGGAGAATACCTCCGAGTTTTCGCTTTCCCGTTGGATTTCTCGGGCTATTGGGAGGGATGTTGATTTTGGCCGTGCTCCTCCGTTCGCCCGCAATGCGGCGGCGCCCCGCAGCCTTCCTGTTCGCGGCGACGTTGCTCGTCGTGGGAGTGTGGGCAGCTTGCGGAGGGAGCGGTGGTGGCGGCGGGGGTGGCGGGGGGACAACTACCGCGCCCGGGGTCGGCCTTTCGCCCACGAGCCTCACCTTTTCGGCACAAAGCGTGGGCACCACCAGCACGGCGCAAAGCGTGACCCTCACCAATAGCGGCAACGCCAACCTGACGATCTCCACCGTCACCATCGGCGGAACGAATGCCGGCGACTTTTCAAAGACTGCCGACACCTGCACGAACGCGACGGTAGCCGCGAGCGCCACGTGCTCGATGAGTGTAACTTTCGCCCCGACCGCAGCGGGTTCGCGCACCGCGTCCATCAGCATCGCCGACAATGCCACCGGAAGCCCGCAGACCGTCAGCCTGAGCGGAACGGCCACTTCGCAGCCAACGCCGCCGGGCACGTACCCCATCGTCATAAATGGGGTCAGTGGGAGCGACACGCATTCCCTGACGGTTAATGTAACGGTGCAGTGAGTCCGCCGATTACTCAGATTACGCAGATGAACGGAAGAAGCAATCGTTGCCTGGGCGCGTGAAAGCGCGCCCAGACCTGCGCTTACGTTGGGATACAAAGTCTGGCTCCGCCCGCGTTTGCAGTTTTTCACCCCTTTCGTTTTTGAATCTGTGAAATCTGCGTAATCCGTGGATGATAATTTCCCCTCATAGATAGACCTCGGACATCCTGTCCCAGACCAATGCGGAAGTGTTTGCTTTCTGCAAACTGGGGTGTAAACTCTGCCATCTGGCGCCGTAGTCTTGACACCTTCAGTAAACGATTGCTCTGCCGCCATAGTCAAAGCGGCCCTGCCTTTTGGAGCATATATGAAGAACCCGGGTTCATTCCTCATTTCAATTCTCTTTTGTATTTCTGTCGGTTCGTTCTCTCTCACGTCCCTGGCACAAACCAACGTGGTGCGCGCCCGCGTCACCGAAACTGTCGACATGCACAACCTCGTTACGCTTCACGGGAACGTCCACCCCCTGGCGCGGGCGGAATTTGACCAGGGTGTAGCGCCCGACGATTTGCCCATGGAGCGAATCCTTTTAGTCTTGCAGCGTGGCGCTGACCAGGAAGTCGCCCTGCGCAAATTGCTCGACGACCAACAGACAAAGTCCTCCGCGCAGTTTCACCAATGGCTTACGCCCGAGCAATTCGGCCAGCAATTTGGACCTGCCGACTCCGACCTTCACGCGGTCACGGATTGGCTGGCGTCGCAGGGCTTCCAGGTGAATCATGTCGCTGCGGGCCGCACGGTCATCGAGTTTTCCGGCTCGGTGGGATTAGTGCGGCAAGTCCTGGGAACGGAGATTCACAAATTCCGCGTGAACGGCGAGGACCACTGGGCCAACACGAGCGACCCAGAAATCCCCGCTGCGCTCGCGCCCGTGGTGGCAGGCTTCGCTTCGCTCAATAACTTCCCCAGAAGGCCTTTGAACCAGAGCCTGGGAACCTTTAAGCGGTCCAAGGCGACCGGCAAGGTCGAACCGTTGTTCACCTATCCTGTCACTTGCTCTGATGGAGACAGCGGTTGCTACTGGCTTGCCTTGGGTCCCACGGATTTTGCCACGATCTATAACGTGCTCCCGCTTTGGAATGCCGCCACTCCTATCGACGGCACGGGTCAGACCATCGCCGTCGTGGGCGAAACGAATATCAATCCTCAGGACGTGGCGGACTTCCGCTCCATGTTCAGCCTACCCGCAAATCCGCCCAACATCATTCTGAATGGTCCCGACCCGGGAATCCTTTCGGACGGCGAGGAGTCCGAAGCCGACCTCGACGTCCAATGGTCCGGCGGGGTAGCCAAGGGAGCGACGATCGATTTTGTAGTCTCGGAAACCACCGAGACGACTGCGGGAGTTGATCTCTCGGCGCTCTATATCATCGATAACGACCTGGCGCCCATCATGAGCGAAAGCTACGGGGAGTGCGAGGCCGGGCTGGGCACGGGCGGCAATCAATTCCACAACACCCTTTGGGAGCAAGCCGCTGCTCAGGGCATTACAGTCCTGCTGGCGGCGGGTGATTCAGGTCCGGCAGGATGCGACAGCGCCAATGCAGGCGAAACATTTGCCCAGTACGGTTTAGCCGTGAGCGGCCTCGCTTCCACACCTTTCAACGTGGCGGTGGGAGGAACAGATTTCAACGACGCGAGCAGCATCGCCACGTACTGGAATCAGACGAACGCTTCCCCCTCCGAGTCCTCTGCCAAATCTTACATTCCCGAGAGCACCTGGAACGATTCCTGCGCGGCTTCCGGATTGCTTGGCTGCACCCCGCCACCCTCCTCTACCTATCTCAGCGACGGCCTCTATCTTCTCGCTGGCGGCGGAGGACCCAGTAGCTGCACCAATCCATCGGGCACGTTTCCGACCATCACCTGTCGTGGGGGATACTCCAAACCCAACTGGCAGGCGGGAACAGGCGTGCCCCAGGACAGCGCCCGCGACATTCCGGACTTGTCATTGTTTGCGGGCAACGGCCTGAATGGCAGTTTCTACGTCATTTGCCAGATCGACGCCAACAGTGATGACGACGGTAGTTGGACCTCATGTGACTTGAACGCACCGTATACCGATTTTCAGGCCGGCTCAGGAACCTCGGCATCGGTACAAGTGTTCGCGGGCATCATGGCGATGGTGGTTCAAGCCCATGGACGCCAGGGCAACGCCAACTATGTCTTGTACCCGATGGCGGCCCAGAGCGGTGCGAGCTGCAACTCCAGCACGGCTCCCGTAACCAATTCGACTTGCATCTTCTACGACATCACTGTGGGGAACAACTCAGTGATCTGTGAGGGAGGGTCGCCAAATTGCAGTAGTACGACCGCCGGCCAATATGGGGTCATGGCGAACGGGTCTGATTCGATAGCGTATCCCGCGACTGGCGGCTATGATTTGGCCACGGGGTTGGGATCTGTCAACGTTGCGAATTTGGTGAACAAATGGAAATCCAACTTTACTCCGTCCACCATCACCCTTTCTCTTTCCACCAACCCCGCGACCAACCCCATCACCGTGACGCATGGGCAGCCGGTCGATTTCACCGTCAATGTGACTTCGGGCAGCGGCACGCCCACCGGCGATGTTTCCCTCATCGCTCAAACAGGAAGCAGCGCGAGTAACGCGACTGGCGTCGGCCCGTTTACCCTGAGCGGCGGCAGCGCTTCAAGCTCAACCATCATGCTTCCCGGCGGGTCCTACAATGTGACGGCGCATTACGCGGGCAATGGAACCTACTCGGCCAGCGATTCCTCACCAGGAATCCCTGTCACGGTGAACAAAGAAAGCAGCCTGACGGAGCTACGCCTGGTAACATTCAGCACAGCGGCGCCGCCTGTTTATAACGTCACAAGTGTGCCCTACGGATCTCCCTACTTCGTGCGCATGGATGTGACCAACAGCAGCGGCCAATTATGCGCCGCCGCTAATTCTACCGGCTACCAGTATTTGCCATCATATCCCTGCCCAACCGGAATCGTGACCGTGTCACCAACGCCCACAGACGCTCCCAGAACCGTTGCCGGAGTTTATGCTTTGAACAGCCAGGGTTACGCGGAAGACCAATTCATCCAGCAAACACCTGGGGCGTACAGCTTCGTGGCGCAGTACGCGGGCGATAACAGCTATGACCCAAGCACTTCACCCGCAGTTCCGGTAACGATCACCAAAGCGCCGACTACCACCACGTCCGCGGGTTCGCCCTCGTCGAGCGTGGGAGCGAACGTTACCTTGACCGTGAATGTCAACACCCAGAGCAATGGCGCCAGCCCCACAGGTACCGTCCAACTTCTGAACAATGGTTCTCCGCTGGGCTCGCCCGTCCCTGTCTACGGCCTGCCATATTCGCCCGCAAGCGGAGCCTATGCAGGAATAAAGGCGAACATCAGCACAACCTTGGCAGTGGGCACGAATAGCATAACCATGCAATACAGCGGAGACACCAATTATGCCGGTTCGACTTCGGCCCCACTTGCGATAACCGTCACGGACTACTCTTTGACGGCGAATCCAGCAACCATCACGGTCGCTGCGGCGGGGCAATCCGGAACATCGATTGTCACCATAACTCCAATAAATGGATTCAAGGGAACAATAAACCTATCTTGTGACACGGGGTTTTCCGGAGTGAGCTGCAGCATTTCCCCGTTGGTAGCCACCCTTACCGGTTCCTCGGCCCTGACCGCCACGCTGACTGTAAGTACGACCGGGCCGGTCAACACTGCGGCCCCCGCCGCCCGTCCGAATGAACCCCCGAGTTACCGCCTACCCGTCGGGTCGGTCTGGAAGCTGCTTGGATTGTTGGCTCTGGCGACATTCATGAGTATGATTGCAGCGCGTCGACGCACGCCGGGGTGGGTGTGTGCCATTGTGCTCATCGTGGTAGGAGTATGGGCAGCCTGCGGTGGGGGAGGAGGTGGCGGCAATTCTCCTTCGCCATCGCCTGATGCCGATCTGCTACCCACGAGTCTTACATTTGGTCAGCAGAACCCAGGGACGGCTAGCGCGCCTCAAAGCGTGATGCTCACAAACCCCGGCACTGCCACGCTTAGCATAACCAGTATCGCTCTCGCCGGAGCGAATTCTGGCGACTTCGCTCAGACGAACAATTGCGGCAGCAGCGTCTTGGCCGGCGCCAACTGCACGATCATGGTCACGTTCACGCCGACAGCAACGGGATCGCGCAGCGCTTCGCTTACCATTACTGACAACGCCAGTGGCAGCCCCCAGACGATCAGCTTGACAGGCACGGCAGCACTGGTCCCCGTCGTCAGCCTTTCGCCTGCAAGTCTCGCCTTTGGAGAGGAAAACGTGAACTTGACCACAGCCCCCCAGATAGTGACGCTTTCCAACACCGGCGGCGCCCCGCTCACCATCTCGAACATCGCCTTCAGAAATGGGGATTGGGATGACTTTACTCAGAGCAATAATTGCGGTGCCAGTGTGCCATCCGGAACCAACTGCAAGATCAGTGTGAGGTACACACCCACCATCGTCGGCGCGGTCTTCACGGACCTTACCATTACCGACAACACCAGTACCAGCCCCCAGACGGTGAGCATTAGCGCTACGGGTGCGTCGGCAGTTACGCCTGCAGGCAATTACTGGGTCACCGTAACTGGCGTGTACGGTTCTGGAGCGGCGAGCTACTCCCGGGCGGTACAGCTCACGTTGACCGTGCAATAGAAACGCGGCCTGCAACAATGCGGTCTCTCGCGGGGGCACCCCACGGCAGCGTCTTTGGGGCCCGACTGCGGCCCTACGCCGCCAGCTTACCCGTCCGTTCCGGCTTTGATACAGCTGGTATCAAGCAAGCATAGCGCGAACTGTTCTTGAGGTCCGCGGCTCTTCACTGCCGGTCGAGGACGGACCGCGGACCTAAAAGACAGGTCCGCGCGGCGCCTCTGGGAGCGCGGGCATCCTGCCCGCCCTGGCGGGAGCGCCCCGCTCCCGCCAGGAAGCTCACCACCTCGCCGACGAAGAGATAACAATCGAGGGCGCGTACGAGGGGCAGGAACGCGCGGGTGGGGTGGCCGGGACAATAGCGGGTGCGGCGCACCCACACGAGCGGGCAGGATGCCCGCGCTCCCATCAAGCCGCAAGCCGTGCTTGACAGGGGCAGTGCTGGATGGCAACATGGAAAATTGCGGTGAGGGCGATTTTGCACACTGTGCGCGCCCGCTTTCGCAATCGCAACGTTCAACCCATGTGCCGAAGTGGCGGAATTGGCAGACGCGCTACATTCAGGGTGTAGTTCCCGTCAGGGAGTGGAGGTTCGAGTCCTCTCTTCGGCATATTAACCATTGTTTTAAATTGAATACGCCTTGATGCCGAATATTGAGTTCGGCCTCATCTATCATTTGATAGGTTTTTTCTCAATTTGTTGGCTAATCGAAGGTATCTGTTCAAATCACAGAAATAGAAACCAAGCATCGAGCCGCCGCGGCATTTCGGGCCATTCTTTGAGGAACGCGGTGAGAACTGTGGCCTCATAGGTTCCACCCGGACCGGCGACCGTCAGGGGACAAGTGTTTGAGTCCTCAGATGTCATACCTGGCGGCCGAAAACCGGATCTTGCGATCGTACCTTCCCGCCCGTTTGCGGCTGTCCGATCCGGAGAGATCCACCTTAGCTGAAATTGGCAAGAGACTCGGCCGGAGGGGGCTGGAGAAGGCGGCCGGTGTCGCCCAACCCGACACGATCCTGGCCTGGTACCGCCGGCTGATCGCCCGCAAGTTCGACGGATCCAAGCGCCGATCCTATCCGGGCCAACCGCCCATCGATGGCAAAACCGAGACCCTGATCGTGCGTATGGCCAGAGAGAACTTCGGCTGGGGATAAGATCGAATCGGGGGAGCCTTGGCCAACCTCAGCCATCGGATGTCGGATAAGACGGTCGCGAACATGCTCAGGCGGTATGGCATCGCACCGGCACCGAAGCGGTGCCAGAGGACCACCTGGAAGTAGTTCATTTCCGCCCACCTGGCGGTATTGGCGGGGGCCGACTTCTTCACCGTCGAAGTGCTTACCTGGCGAGGTCTGGCCACCTACTACGTCCTGTTCTTCCTCCAGCCGGAGACCCGGCGCGTCAGCCTGGCGGGTATTACCCGGCATCCCACCGAAGAGTGGATGAGGCAAATGGGCCGCAACGCGACGGACGAGGCCTGCGGGTGTCTATGCCAACATCGGTACGTGCTTCACGACCGCGACACGAAGTTCTGCGCAGAATTCCGGGAGACGCTGGCCGCAGGGGGGGTGCAGCGCCTGCGAGTGCCTCCGCGGAGCCCGAACTTGAATGCTATTGCAGAACGCTGGGTACGATCGGTCAAAGAGGAGTGCCTATCGAAGCCGATCTTGTTCGGGGAAGCTTCGTTGAAGAGAGCGTTAACCGAATTCCAAGAGCATTACCACGCCGAAAGAAATCATCAGGGGAAAGGGAACAAGCGGCTGTTTCCTCAGCCCACTCCACTGAAATCTTCCCCTCGTGGGAGGGTTCGATGCCAGGAGCGATTAGTTTGGCTGCTCAAGTACTATCAGCGTGAGGCGGCACGAGTAGGCAGGTGGAACTGGGGACAGTGGCAATTGGGGCTACCCTCGGCGTCCCGAGCCGGGGGGTGAACCGCTCTCGACTCGTCAGCGGCCGAACCAACGAATACGCTCGAACTTGACTGCCAATCTAACCAAGTACCTGCCTGATCGGCCTGCTTAAATTGTCAGAGAAAATATTGATCGCATTTTGCGGGTGCTTTCGGATCACGGGCCAGTTTTTCGACCTTACGACCTTTCGATTAGGTCTATCCAATCCCATCATTCTCCCGCGTACCCTACAGAAATAGACACCAAGATGTCGGCGCCTATGGTGGTGAAGATTTGCGTCTGAGTTTCAAGAGTCCCCCCGTTCCTTGCAGCCTCGACATCGTGCCGTTAGTCTAATGCAACTTGATTTATATCTCGGCGTCACTTTCACCAGCACCCTTATCGGACGTGTCCCCACGAAGTTCACCTTCGGTAGCAATCGAAAAGACTCTTGCCGTTGGAGGGTTCTCGCCACTTCGAGGCGAGAAGATTCTTGTAGCGAAGCAGGTCACCAGAAGATGATACCTAACAAAACCCAAGCGTATGGAAATTGTCACCCGTGCTTTGAGCCCGTCTCGCAAACTCGCTGGCAGCGAGACGGGCATCCACACCCGCAGGCCATAGGAGTGAGCGAGTCGTTCGCGGACGATCCGAATCCCGGCTCCGGAATTACGTTACCTAGTGATCGGCCCGTTCCGATAAACGCTCGTAAGCCTGCCGATACGGAGGAACCTGGGGATTGAGTTGGTAAGCGGCCCGATATTCCTGCAAGGCACCATCGCGGTCGCCAATCTTCTCGAGCGCCATCCCGAGGTTGTAATGAACGAGATGGTTTGCGGGGTTTAGCCGCAGCGCTTCGCGATACTCCGCAATGGCGCCGTCACGATCACCTTTTTGTCCGAGCATAGCGCCAAGGTATATATGAGCAGTCTCGTCCTTGGGGTCCAAGCGTAGCGCTTTGCGTTCCTCTACGATGGCGCCATCCCAATCATCTTGATTTACCAGCGCTAACCCGAGGGTCAAGTGCGCAGTTTCGTCATTCGGATTCAATCGCAGAGCCTCGTGGTACTCCGCAATCGCCGCATCGAGGTCGCCCTTTTTGGCGAGGCCAAGGCCGAGGTCACGATGCGCATCGGAATCTTTGGGATTCAAGCGCAGCGCCTCGCGCTGCTCCGCGAGCTCGCCATCCCAATCGCCCCGGAGTCCAAGCGCAACGCCGAGATCGTGATGCGCCATCTCGTCGTCGGGGGCCAATCGCAGCGCCTCGCGATATTCTGCGATTGCTTCGTCAACATCGCCCTTCTCCTTGAGTGCTGTCCCGAGGTTGACGTACGTCAATTCGTTTTGGGGATTCAGGCGCAGCGCTTCCCGATACTCCGTAATCGCCGCATCCACTTCGCCTTTGGAAGCGAGCGCTACGCCCAGGGCAAAGTGCGCCTTTGCATCCTCGGGCTTGAATTGCAGGGACTTTTCATACTCTCTCGTGGCCTCATCAAGACGGTTCATGCTGGCCAGGGCGAGGCCCATGTGGTAGTGGAGGTCGGCGGAATCGGGGTCATACTGCAAGCCCCGCTCGAAGGTGAGAATCGCTCGACTCGACTGTCCCGCCGCCAGTAGGGCACTGCCGAGGTTGGAGTAAACATTGAGGAACTCAGGGTTCAGTTCTATTGCTTTCTCAAACTCGGGGATCGCTTCCAAAGGCTGGCCCGCCCGTGTGAGGGCGTTACCTAAGTTATTGCGGATCCGGGCATCATCAGGATTGGTCGTGAGGAGTTTTTTCCAGCCGATGATCGCTGCGTCGGTCTGACCTTGGTTTGCCAGTTCCATGACGCGGTCGAATTCCTTGTACATGTCAACCGCTGGTGTATTAATCTCAAAAATACCATCTTGGTGTATGTTAACAAACTCCGGAATATTCACAGCGCGATTCGCCGCGGTCGAATTGTCAATCAGGATCGCGGGGCTGTCGCTGCCCTCCGCATCAAGGTGCGTCAGAAACATTTGCGTGTAAGGCGTACGGCTCTTGGAGGAGAAAACCAGCCAACGGCCGTTGGGTGAGAAGCTGTGCCAGGAGTTCATCAAGGACGTGTTGCAGCGCATCCGCCGCGGCACTCCGCCCGTCGCGGGCACAATGTAAAGGTGGCTGTCGGGCCGCATCAACTGCGCATTACGTGCCTGGACCCAAACAATCCAGCGGCCATCGGGCGAAACCTTGGGAAAACTATTGCTCATGCCGTTGTGCGAAGCGCCCGCGATCGGCTCCGCCTGGCCACCTTTCCCGTCATTGAAGGGGACCCGGTAGAGGTCGTACTGGATCTGTGGCTCCTCCGGGTCGTTGGCATGCTCGGGCATCTTATTGCCTGGGGGGTAGGGGTCCTTAGCATCCGCCCGGGCAAAGACCACGTATTTGCCGTCAGGACTCCAGACGGCGTTGGTTTGCACGTAGCGTGGATCATCCGCCCCGGGCAAGGGCTGCTTGCGGCCCGTCGCGCGATTGTACCACGCTACGATGCTGCGCGTGGGGTAGAACACCTGGAGGAATCGGTAGTCCTTGAAATTGACCGTGAAGTAGCCCGTGGAAAGGTCCTGGGTCTGTCCCCGGTAATTGGTCAAGATGTAACGGCCGTCCGGCGAGACTTGGGACATAAAACCGATTCGCGAAGTCGAAGGCGTTTCGTCCCGGAGAGAACTCCACGAGATCACATCCTGATTGCGGATGGACATTAGCGGTTTGACGGGAACGATCGCATAGAGACCCTTATTGTTAACAGGGCCGTCGAGATCCATCCCCATG